>Ga0181531_10000050_pt1 | contig 104487 bp, 108 predicted proteins | sample PEATcosm2014_Bin_38_FD_119743 | JGI IMG/M metagenome (GOLD analysis project Ga0181531, IMG submission 119743) | Peatland microbial communities from MTU Mesocosm Facility, Houghton, MI, USA - PEATcosm2014_Bin11_10_metaG | ecosystem: Environmental > Terrestrial > Soil > Wetlands > Peat | place... | reverse complement strand
TTGCCAACAGCCCTCCCTTTGTAGCGGAACTCTAACGTTTAAAATCGGTAAGATTCTGTCAGGCAGTTTTTATTCTTCCGTCGTGGACGGATACCGTGAGCGAACTCAATCCCAGCGTCATAACTCCCGCCGAAGAAACGCCGGGTCCGGCAACGGATCAACCTAAAATCCGGGAGGCCCGCGTTGACGACTACGCCCAGATCGCGGCCGTCGTCGAACGGAACGGTTTGGGCTTCAAGTCGGAGGAACAATGGCGCCATTTATGGCTTGATAACCCGATTTACCAGCGATTGCAGGATTGCCCCATCGGATGGGTCGCCTGCACGCCAGACAATCGCGTGGTTGGCTACCTGGGCAATGTTGTGACGGGATTTTCCATCGAGGGCGACCCGGTCACGTGCATATCCAGTTACGCGCTCGCGGTTGATCCGCCGTATCGCCGCCTCGCGGGTTTCATTGGCCGCCGTTGCCGAAATCAGAAAAACGCCGAGTTGCACATCATTACCAGCGCGAACTCCAAATCGTTCGCCATGGCCGAAGGGCCAATGACGGGCTCACGCGTTCCCGTCGGTGATTGGCAGAATTCGGTGTACTGGATCACAAACTACGTCGGTTTTGCCGCCAGTGCCTTGGCCATGAAGGGCCTGCCTCGCGTGGCCGCCTATCCCGCCGCCCTGGTTATGGCGGCGAAGGAAAAATTGGCCGGCGATGAGTTTCGCGCCGCACGCGAATTGACGCCGTTGACCTCCTGGACCACTTTCGACGAGCGCTTCGATGTCTTTTGGCAGGAGCTCCAAAAAGCATTCCCTCATAGACTCCTGGCGAACCGCTCGCGAGAAGTTCTGTTGTGGCACTTTAAGTACGCCCTTTTTCAAGGCCGCGTGTGGATTCTCACTGCCGGTCGAGGATCAGCGGTTACCTCCTATTCGATTTTCTATCGCTTTGACAATCCCCGAATCGGACTCCGGCGCATGCGGCTTGTGGATTTTCAGACGCTCGACGGCGATATGCAGGTCTTGGCGCCCATGCTGGCCTGGGCGCACGAACGGTGTAAGAGGGAGGGGATCCACATGCTGGAGGCTTCGGGTTTCCGCCCGGAAAAAGAAGCCGTCATTGAGAGCCTTCATCCTCACCGGCGGGCGCTGCCGAACTGGTTTTACTTCTTTTGGACACGGAACAAGACACTGGCGGCGCGGCTTAAGAATCCCGACGCCTGGGACCCGTGCCAGTACGACGGCGATTCCAGTCTTTAAGAATATCTCTGAATCAAGTTAGTACCGGATGACTTCCCGGTCCGCCGCCGTGCCATGGGTTGGCCGAACACCCTGCGTTATACTGGTCGCGGGCTCAGCATTGGCTGATAAATTCATTCGACAGGAAGCCGGATTTGGAAGTCGCATCACAACCTGCCGCACCGAACGAAATCGAGGCTACGCAGCAAAAAACATCCTTTACCCCAGCTGAGGAGGCTCGCTGGTACGCCGTGCGCACCAGGTCCCGGCACGAAAAGGTGGCCGCCAAACAACTGGATGGCACTGGAGTCGAGACCTTCCTGCCGCTCATGACCCAGGTGCATCGCTGGGTCACGGGGCCGAAACAGGTGGATGTGCCGCTGTTTCCCGGATATGTCTTCGTCAGGATCATTTACTCTCCCGACCAACGCGTACGAGTTCTGCGCTCGCACGGCGTTGCCGGTTTCGTGGGCACGACCCATGGCAAGGGAACGCCCATTCCAGATAAGCAGATTGAAGACATTCGGCTTTTGCTCAATCACAAAATCCCATTCAAAAATTCGATTTCGTTGCGTGTGGGCCAGAAAGTCCGCGTCAAAGGCGGTTCGCTGGACGGCGTCGAAGGCGTACTGGTCGGGAAGCGCAGCCAGCGTAAGTTGCTCATAATGATTGAGCCGATTCAACGCTCGTTGTCGGTTGATTTGGAAGGCTACGACGTCGAAGCTATCTGATTGCAAATAGTGCGGGTTACGGCGTGGGTACTATTTTCCCGTTCGGGGAAGGCATTTTAGAGACTTTCTTCCGCTGCCATATCTAGCTGAATCGCAATAAGCTACCAGCATGCCGAATTGGGAAACCGTCGGCCGGGTGATTTGAACCCAAGTTTTAGAAGCGAGGATTTTCCATGATGCCGATGCGAACGCTCTTGATTTCTTTCTTTGTCATTTCACTGCTGGCGATTCCATTAAGCGCGCAGGTCGCGCCGCCTTCGTGTTCGAATGGCACGATCAACGTTTGCACGGTGGAAGGCATTGACGCATCGCAAATTCAGGGCGTGGGTAATAACGTCGATCCCAATGGCGCGGTGGGAACTTCGCAGTACCTGGAATGGACGGACCCGGTTTATCAGGGGTACTCGAAAACGTTTCCATACACGACTGTATGGTCCGCTCCAGTAGACGGCAGCACGCCGTGGCGCTATCACGGATTGCCTAATTGCGTGGGCTCAAGCGGCAACGTCGTCGTCAACTTCGACAAGCTTGCCCAACGTTTTGTCATTGGACGACGGCAAAGCAACGTGAATAACGGCGTGGAGACTTACGAATATTGCATCGCCGTTTCGGCTTCATCGCAGCTTTCAACCAACATGGTTTGGTATCCCTTTGGATTTGACCTGTCGGGAGTCCTGGGCAAGAACTCTGAGGGCCACTACTATTATCCCGACTACCCACGCATTTCCACCTGGCCTGACGCTTATTACGTAAGCATCGACGTTGAAGATCCGGATCAAGGCTATCCGGAAGTGGGCGTGATCGTTTGCGCCTTCGATCGCACCAACATGCTGATCAACGGCACGGTGCGACCTCCGATTTGTTTCCAATATCCGCAAACTTTCAGTGACACTCTGTTCTACGCGCACAGCCTGCTGCCCGCCGATGCCGATGGCACGGTGGCGCCGCCGAAGGGAACCATTGAAGCCTTCGCCAGCCTCGAGAATCCCATGTCGGGAACAACCTCAAATACCCTGAACTTGTGGGAGTTCCATGTGGACTGGAGCAATCCGGCGGATTCGAAATTTACCGGCCCGACTCCGATCCCCGTTCCCACGTACACGCAAGGCTGCTACAACCCAAGTTTGCCGACGAACACAGTTTGCGTTCCCGAGCCGAGCACGCCCGAGACGAACAATTACATTGATTCCGTGGGTGACCGCTTGATGCAGCGCCTGAGTTTCCGCAGCACCGGCGCAACGAAGCCGGCGTTTACTTATGTATTTTCAACCACAGTCCAGGTGGGATCGGGCACTGGCTCGCAGACCGGAGTGGAGTGGTATGACTTCACGCCGGCTGGACTGAAGCATTCCGGCATCATCAACCCCGGCGACTCGAATTACCGCTTTATGCCCAGCGCTGCACAAGACAAAGTCGGCAACCTCGCCGTGGGGTACAGCGTTTCCGGGTACAACCTGCATCCTGCGATTGCCGCTTCTTACCTCAACCTGAACCAGAACACGGCGCCCACGGAAATTAATTTGTTCTCAGGTACTGCGGATGAAGAGAACACATTCCACTGGGGCGTTTACACCAGCATGACTCTTGATCCGGTGGATGACTGCACATTCTGGTACGTCAATGAATATTTCGACACCACGCAGTTTACGAACCCAACCTGGCAGACGCGAATTTCAAACTTCAAGCTGCCGAACTGCAAGTAGCGCGAGTCATACTCCGCAAGGGCCCGGACAGAAATCGTCCGGGCTTTTTTGTTTGCGGGGCAAGCAGCCATCGTTTCAAGCGATGCCCCGCAATCTTGTTTTGCAGGCCATAGGACACGAAAAGGGAAGTGCGGCCAGCCCAGAGGTCGCAGCCAAATTGGCGCGCTCCTGGGGCGAATTAAATCGTTTTAACGGGCATATCTAAGTCTATTTAAATCAATTACTTGCAGCGCATTTTTTAACACACTAGTGCATGGTTGTAAGGTGTTGAAAGCAAGGGGGTAATGGATTCTACGGCAGTTGTCTTTTGAGTTAATCCACGATTTAAAAAATGCCGCGAAGTGTATCGCGGAAGAAAGCGCGGCACGTTAATGGCAATCGCCAAGTTAAGAGCACATGTCTCCCGTCGAGCTACGCTCGACCGGGCAGGTGGGGACACCTGCCCCTACATAATCTATTTTTCTTCTTTCTTTTCTTCCTTCTTCTCTTCTGGACGGAGCACGGGAAACAAAATTACGTCGCGAATGGTGTGAGAATCGGTAAGGAGCATAGCAAGGCGATCCACGCCGACGCCGACGCCGCCTGCTGGTGGCATGCCGTAGGAGAGGGCGCGGATGTAGTCTTCGTCCATCTGGTGGGCTTCGTCGTCGCCGCGCTCGCGTTCTTTCAATTGCGCTTCGAAGCGCTGGCGCTGGTCTTCGGGATCGTTAAGTTCGCTGAAGCCGTTGGCAATTTCCATGCTGCCCGCATAAATCTCCCAGCGCTCGGTCCAATCAGGCTCGTCGGGCTTCTGCTTGGATAGAGGCGAGACGGCGGTGGGGAATTCATAGATGACCGTGGGCTGCATCAAATGCGCTTCGGCGGCAGCTTCAAATAGCGCCGCGATGGTTTTGCCCGCGGGTTCTTTGGGATCGTAAGCGACGTGGGCGTGGCCTTTATTGAAACGCTGCACGAGGTCCTTCACGGAATCATGCGAAGCAAAATCTGACATCTCCGGCTTCGCGCCCGCGCCTTCAGGCCAAAAATGAATGATCGCTTCGCGCATGGTCATGCGCTGCCAGTTGGCCCAGTCGAGTTCGTGGACGTGTTCTGTTTCACCTTGCTTCACGGTCCAATTCGTCTTCGTTCCCCCAGTCGTATCTTTCGCGGCCTGGGTGATCAATTCCTGGGTTAAATCCATTACGCCCTGGTAATTGGTGTACGCCTGATAGAACTCGAGCATGGTGAACTCGGGATTCCAGCGCCATCCGATGCCTTCATTGCGGAAGTTGCGATTGATTTCATAGACGCGATCGAATCCGCCGACCACAAGCCGTTTCAAGTAAAGCTCGGGCGCAATGCGGAGATAGAGATCAATGTCGAGCGTGTTGTGATGGGTGACGAAGGGGCGAGCAACTGCGCCTCCGGCGATAGGCTGCATCATGGGAGTTTCGACTTCGACGAACCCGCGAGCATCGAGCGAACGGCGCAAAGATTGAACGAGCTTGCTGCGTTTGAGGAAGACTTCGCGCACTTCGGGATTCACCACGAGGTCCACGTAGCGCTGGCGGTAGCGTAGTTCAACGTCACTCAATTCATTCCATTTTTTGCCTTCCTCACCGTCGCCTGCCTCGACGCTTTTTCCAATGGGCAAGGGCAGCAGGTCTTTACTCAAGAATGTAAGTTCGTCCACGTGGATGGAAAGTTCGCCGGTGCGGGTGCGGAAGAGATATCCGGCGACGCCGATGTGGTCGCCGATATCGAGCAACTTGTACAACTCAAATCCTTTTTCGCCGACGGCGTCTTTCTTGACGTAAATCTGCAAGCGCAGACCATCTTGCTGCAAGTGAGCGAAGCCGGCTTTGCCCATGAGGCGGATGGCCATGATGCGTCCGGCGATGCGAACAGGGATGTGATTGGCTTCGAGCTCTTCGCCTGTCTTCGCCGAATTTTCGGCCAGGATCCGGGGAATCGTATGCGTGAACTGATAGCTGCTGGGATAGGACTTCTGCCCCAAAGCTTCGATTGCTTTGAGTTTTTCGCGCCGCAGTTCGTGAATTTTTTCGTCGAGTGCCAAGAGGTTCCTTTAACGGGTCGTTTTAAAGCGTCGTTCTTTATCGCGCTTTCTGTCGCGATGGAAGCGAATAACGATTATAAACAGCATGGTTCGTGCAAGGCGTTATAACTGGGGTCATCCTTGATTTGAGCAGGCAAATCTGAGCAGGCATAATTGAATCATGGCCAATCTTGCTGACTATGTACTCTCGCTGCCGGCCCTGATGCTGATGCTGTTTGCCGTCGGATGCGTGGTGATGGGTCGCATGTATCCCGCGGAGTGGCGCTGGCTGAACGCGGCTACGGCGCTAGTCGGCGTCCTGTTCGCCATGGGCGCCACGGTGAAAGTGCAGCTCACGCAAGCCCACCTGGAGCACTCCGGCATTCGGTTGCAAGTGGGCTTTCAACACGCGATGGTCGTGGATGAGCTGGCGGTTTATTTTTATTATCTGATCTTGACGGGCGCGCTGCTGGCGGTATTGATCTCGCTTCGCCGCACTCCGGCGGAAGGGGCGCCGAGTGGCGGGTTTTATGGCGTGCTGCTGTGCGGGGTGGTTGGTCTGATGGCGATGGTCTCGGGTTTTCACCTCGGGTTCATGTTTGCGGGTGTGGTGATTTCCGAGGGCGGTGGTTGTGTGATGGTGCGAGTTCTGGCGAAGGAAGATCCCTCGCGGAGCGCGTGGAGGCGGTTCCTGGCATGGAGAATTTTTTCGGTCGCAATTTTGGGAGCGGGCTTTTTTCTGTTAGCCAGGAGCGCGGGCGCGGCCGGATTGCACGAGATACGGCAGGCCGCTGCGCGTTTGATGAGCCACGAATTGTTCGCGCCCCGGGAATTTCGCATCGGCCTCGCTTTGACCGCTGCGGGCATCATCTTGCGGTTGGCGGCGCTGCCGTTTCATCAATGGAATCAGGCAGGGCGCGATGGCCAACCCGCAAACGTCGGGGTGCAGAATTGCGTGACGGGAGTTTTATCGACTGTTTATCCGGCAGCGGCGTGGGCGATGGCGCTGCATTTCTTTTTATGGGGAATGTATCCGCTACGCGATATTTACGCGCCCTGGCTGGTTTGGGCAGCGATAGCGCTGCTTGCCGGGGGGACGCTGGCGATTTTACTGCAATCGGATTTGCGGCGGCTGGTGGCTTATGCGGCGTTGCCGGCGGCTGGATACATGCTGGCTGCACTGGCGGCGCTGGCACAGGGCGATCCTTTCAGCACAGCGCTGACTTCCGGCCTGAGGGCCATTCTGGTGTATCTCCCGGCGCTCATCTTGATGAACCTGGCGGCGCTGGCGGCGGTGGCGATTCAGCGGCAGCAGGGAATTGGGGGAGAGATCGGCGACCTGCGGGGATTGGGCTTCCGCGCACCATTACAAGCGGAGTTGTTGCTGATTTCGTTTCTCTCCATTATCGGCATACCGCCGCTGGCGGGCTTTTACGGAAAATACTACGCATACATGAGCGTGGTTGGGGCGGGCCATCACAGACTGGCAATGTTTGGTGTGGCCTGTGCGGGGCTGGGCGTGTGGTGCATTATCCGCATCGCGAAGAAATTGTTTGCGCGCGTGGCTTATGAACAATCGCGACCGGCGATGGAAGGTTCCGGCGCATGGGTGGCGCTGATTCTCGCGGCGGGCGCGACGATTGTCACCGGCGTGCATCCGCAATTCTTGATTCGGTTCGCGAATTGGGCCGCGCATTTGAGTTAGGGGTGGAGCATGCATCGGGGCTATCATCGTTAGGCTGAGGCTAGGTTAGGCTGAGGTTGGCTTCAGGTACCACGGGGACGAGATGAAGCGAGGCAAAATGTGAGCGAGCCGGAAGAATCGTCAAAACGAACCTGGGTCGTGCAGGTGGCACGCTACAGTCAGCTGGCATTCACGCTCCCGGCTGCGACCGCGATTGGATGGTTTGTCGGTCTGGTACTGGACCACTGGCTCCATACGACGTGGCTCTACCTGGCGGGGATCGTCGTTGGCATCATCGCCGGTTTTGTGGATTTGATTCGCACAGTCATGGCGGATTCGAAATGAATCATGCCTGACGATCCCTCCATCTCTGGAAAACCATCCGGACAGCCAGGCGCAGGAGCATCCGAACAACCGTCTAAGATAACGGTCGACGCGGTCAGTGAAGCGTTCTATTCGCAGGCATTGGCACGGATCGCACGGACGATGCTTGTCGGTGGTCTCGTGCTGGCGATTGCGGCGTGGGCGCGCTTTGGCGGGCGAGTGGCGCTCGGCTTCGCGATAGGATGCGCGATTGCGTATTTTAATTTCTACCGGCTGAAGCGTGTGGTCGTGGCGCTCGGGGACCGCGCGACGCAGACATCAACCAGGCAATCCGGTGTGGGCCTGGTGTTGCGCTTCTTGCTACGCTACTTTCTGATGGCCGCGGTGGCCTATGTTATGATCAAACGTTGGCCGGAAAGTCTGAATGGGCTCCTGGTGGGGCTGTTCCTTCCGGTGCTGGCGGTAATGGTGGAGGCGATGCAAGAGCTGGCTTTTTCCTTCACCCGCGAGTGATAAGTTCTAAATCCCTGTCTTACATTTTTGGATTTTCTGAGTGCACGCTGAAGACTGAGCTTTGCCCCAAACACGATTACCTTAATCAGCCATGCCCGAACAACTTTGGTTTACGCAATTCTTAAACAATCTGGCCGCCGGGCCGGTAACGGCTTTTCTGCGCAGCCTTCATATCGAGCCACACCATCCGCAGGCCCCGATCACGAACGCGTTTGCCATGGAATTGCTGGTGTTCGCGTTTCTGATTTTGGTTTTCGCCATTTTGCGGACGCGGTTGTCGGTCGATTCTCCTAGTGGCTTGCAGCATGTTTTTGAAGGCTTGCAGGGTTTTGTAGAAGGGCAGAGCCACGAAATTATAGGCGCGCACAGCGAAGGCTACACGCCATTTCTCATGGCGCTCGGTTTGTTCATTTTGATTGGCAACTTGATCGGGCTGATTCCGGGATTTGAGTCACCGACGGCTGCCGGTGTCGTGCCCCTGGGCTGCGCGATTTGCGCATTTTTCTATTACCACTGGCAGGGTATTAAACATTCCGGACTGGCGTATTTCAAGCACTTCGCTGGCCCCATGCCGGTTCTGGCCCCATTAATGATTCCGATTGAAATCATCAGCCATCTGGCGCGCGTGATGTCGCTTACCATTCGTCTTTACGCCAACATGTTTGCCGGCGATATGGTGACGCTCGCATTCTTTTCGCTGGTCCCAATTTTGTTGCCGGTGGCGTTTCTTTCGCTGCACATTTTTGTTTCGCTTTTGCAAGCATATATTTTTGTGCTGCTCGCGACTGTATATCTGGCTGGCGCCGTGGCGGAAGAGCACTAGACTGGAATTTCGAGCTTCGAGTTTCGGGCTTTGGATGAGAGAAGCCTGAACCTGGAAGCTGGAAACGGCTTTCGCGTCGTTCAGCGTGAGGGCGGCATCTCCCAAGATGTGCGTCAACCACCTACTGGCGGCAATTCATATAGGAGAAACACCATGCGTATTCTAGGCACCATGAAGTATGTGTTTATGGCGCTGTCAGTGCTTTCGTTCGCCACGCCGTTGTTGGCGCAAGGCGGGACCACAGGCAGCTTTGACATCGTTCCGTTGGCGGCAGGATTTTCCATGGCAATCGCTTCCGGCCTGTGCGCTTTGGGCCAGGGCAAAGCCACGGCGCACGCTTGCGAAGCGTTGGCGCGCAATCCCGGAGCCCGCGCAGGCATTCAGCTGGCCTTGATTCTCGGCCTGGCGCTGATCGAGTCCCTGGCGCTGTACACGTTCGTGATCATCTTTGCCAAAGTGAAGTAGTTATTTGTTGCAGCAAAAAGGCCTCCCATGAGGAGGCCTTTTCTTTTGCCCATCGGATCGCGGTTCTAGACCTTGCGCTCGCCGCTCCAGTCACGGCCTTTCGCTGCGGCATTTTGCTCGACTGTTTCGGCCAGAATGCGGCGGAGGCGGTAACGGCTTTCCATGTCAATGTTGACAATCTCAAAGCCGATTTCGTTCACGCGGGTGCGGCGGAGCAGCACTTGGGCCTTGATGTGGCGAACACCGGCGGAAATATCAATGTCGGCTTCCGAACCAAGACGAAGATTGTCGTCTTTCGTTCCCATGCCGCCGCCGAGACTTAATTCACGAACGGCCAGCGTGGATTTTCCCCAGGAACTGGTCAAGGTCGCGCTAATGGTCTTTCGGAGAATAATCCGCTCGTAACGACGCTGCCTTACCCACGGCGATGAAGGCGCAGAGTCGAGTGGAGCGACGGCGAGGTCGACGGGTTCCAAGCCGCTGTCCGCCATTACTTGCGGCGCGTAGGAGGGCTCAATTCGCGTGAGTGCCTGCGCCGCGGCGATGCGGAGCTCGCGGTGATGCACCCACTTCCACACTTTCTTAGCCTCGACCAGATTCCGCAAAACGGGAACAGCGTCAGGATCGCGCAAGCGGCCAAGCGATTCGATGGCCTTGAGCTGTAAAAGCGGCGGACGCCCGCTGGCTTCGCCGGCTTCTGCCATCACGATGAGGGGCGGCACAACGCTGCGATCACCGCTCATGCCAATCTCATCGAGCGCTTGCGGCAAGACCAGAGGATCCAGGTATTCGACCAATTCGAGCAAGGTGCGGCCGCGATCGTGGGCAGCGCCGTAGGCAATCTGCCGGACGGCGACGTCATGATAGAAACGGTTCCAATCGCGCAGGCGTGTGGGCAAGAGTTCCAGCAACTCGGCCACATCGAGACGGCTCATCATGCCGATGACTGAGGCGGCCTGGCGTGGCTGGGCCTCCTTCAGGATTTCTGCGAGATGGCTCATGCCAGCCTTGCCCAGTTCGCGGGCGAGTTCGACCATGCGATCACACTCTTCCCGCCGCATGCAGCGGAAGAAGCGTTCGGCAAGGTGTTCGGCAGCCACTTTCGTATTTCTGCGCAAGAGCGAAATCAAAGCGGGCGGAAATTCGGGCAGCTTGAGCGCTTCCTCGATGAATTCGAGCAGCCGGTTTTCGACCCCGATACGAGGCCGCATTTCGTTGGCAAGAGAGGTGCGCGTCTGGCTAAGTTGCTCCATCGACTCGCAAACCTGATTCAAGGCGGCGTATTCCTGCTGATTGCCGGCTTCCATGCTGAGGCGAACAAATGAGGCGCCCAGAAGAGCTTGAACTTCAGGATCTTTCTCGGTGGCCAGCGATTCGCCCAAACGGGCAATCGCGCTGCTCAGCAGATCGGGGCCAAGGTCGGCGTAAAGGTCCGCCAGTTGAGTCAATCCCGTGGCAATCTTGCGGCGTGGTTCAAATTCCTTTACACCCAGACAATTGCAATAACTTCGCAGGACCGCAATCGCCGTTTCTTCATCCTCGCGATCGAGCAGGAGTTCGACGAACTGGCGCAGGTTGCGGGGCGGAACGCAATGAGCTTCGTCAGAGAGAAGGACGCGCTTTTTCTCCTCTTCGGGCACTTCCGCCCAGAACATGCGATCGAGGATGTCGGTGTGCGACTCGACCAGAATGCCCGCCTTGCCCATTTTCTCTTCCTGCACGCGCAGGATCTTGCGCAACGACTCCATACGCTCGCTCATCTCTTCGAGCATTTCGTGCACGGTGTTAACTTTCACGTCGCCCTTCTGGTAGCGCTCTAGAGCAAACTTGATGGCGATGTGCTCTGCGGCCTTCATCAGTAAAGGCGTCTCGGAGGTTTGCTCCGGCAGTTTGGAGGTCAAGCCGGCGAGCAACTGTTGCAAATTGACTTTAGTGTTGGCGCCGACCTGGCTCAGTTCAGCCTGCAAGGCTTCCGATTTCGCTTCCGGATTGCTTCCGACTTCGCCAAATTTTGTCAGCAGACGGATGGCTTGGATGACTTCCTGTTCTTCTAGAGGGGCAACAACCGCAGGCGCCGCGGCCGTGCCCGCACCGGCATAGCCGGAGCCGGGAGTGGCGGAATCACCGATAGCGTGGCCGCCGCCGGTCCCGCCGTTCTTGGCCCCTTCGGCCGCAGCAATTAATTGCAATAATTTATTGGGGTCATTCAGCCAATGTTTAAATTCCGGACCCAAAGATTGTGCGGCGAGTTGCGCTGCCATTGAGATTTCGCCGGTCGCCGGGTCGGCGGCGACAAACTTTACTTCGTTGATGCGGATGGCGGCTTTCTTGTCTTCGCCAAAGATTTCTTTAATCTGTTTGGCAATGTCTTGCGCTTTTGCCCCGCTGCTCGAGAAAGTACGCACGAGCCGTTCAAAATCTTCCGGCGTGACCTGGTTCGTGAAATGGATACTTGCGAGTCCGGCGGTATTCAGAAGATTAGCAAAGCTGCGCTCTGCCTGACCGGTCTCCAGCGGCACGCCGTCGAGGAGCAATGTGTTTCCGGAGACGCCAAGCAGGAAGGCGCCTTCCGTGCCCCGCGGTAAGCCGTTCTGCAACTCTTTCCAGGTCGTGGCAAATTGCGCTTCCGTCCGGCGATGCTCCATGCCATAGAGGCGCACATATTTCACGAGGATGTTCAGGCTGTGAATGAACGCCCGCGCCGAGGCATTGCGGCTGCCCCGAATTGTATCGGAGGTCAGAATATAGGTTCTCCCGGTGCTTCCATCTGCATGGTCAGGGTAACGCGCGGAAGTAAGTAGGCCTATATTACCGAGGTAATTGGCAGATAAGGCTTAGGGCCATGCTCCGCCGTGCGTATGGAGGCTTAGTGCCGGCGAAGCGAAATTTTTACTTCGTGAGACTGGCGTAATCCAGGTTTTCAGGTCACAATTAATACCTCACTTTGTTGTTTGGATAAACGCCCGATATGTCTGCTGCGTCACCAGTTACATCTCCCAGATTAACGGCACCGAGAAAGACGGGATTCGCGCTTTGGATGGAGCGTGTTCTGGAAGAATGCGATCGGGCGGAAGTGAGTTTCGCCACCGACCCGGTACATGACCTTCGTGTGGCCCTGCGCCGCTGTCGTTCGCTCGCCGACGGGCTGATGTCGATTGATCCCAGCCAAGAATGGAAATCCATGAAGCGCGCCGGCAAGAAGGTCTTTCAGAGCCTGGGCGAACTGCGCGATGTACAAGTTATGGAGGAGTGGGTGTCGCGGCTGGGGGATTCGAATGATCCCGTGGGCACCATGATGCTGCATTATCTCGCCGGCCGCGAAAGTGAGTTGAAAGTGCATGCTGCAGGCGAGTTGCACGATTTCGACCGCAAGCAATGGCGACACTGGGGGGTAACCCTGCCGCGTCGCGCTGCTAAAGTACGGCCCGGCAGCCTTGTGTTTAAGCATCTTGCGCTGGAACGCTGGACGGAGGCTTATGAACTGCACCGTAAGGCGTTGCGCAACGGTTCGAAAATCGCGCTGCACAGCCTGCGCATCGGCATCAAGCGTTTCCGCTACACGGTGGAGAATTTCCTTCCTGAAGAGCACGCGGCCTGGAAGGATGATTTGAAAGAGATGCAGGACATCCTGGGCGAAGTGCATGACTTGGATGTCTTCTGGGCCACCGCGTTGCAGGTGGGCGTTTTTCAAGACCCAGAATCACGCTCCCGCTGGCACGAGAAAATTGTGAGCGAGCGACAAGCGCGTATCGAGAAGTATCGAGCGAAAATGCTCGGCCCCAAATCGCTGTGGCACCTGTGGCGGGCCGCCCTACCCTCCGGCGAATTAGCCGCGAAGGGAGCGATGCAGCGCCTCAGGTTGTGGGGTTCATTTCTCGATGCTGATCCAAAACACTCTACACAGGTCACACGGCTGGCACTCCAGCTTTTTGACCAGCTTTCTCTAAAGGCCGTCAATCAACCGGAGAAACGGCACACGCCGCGGGAGATCCTTGAGGTTGCCTCCTTCCTCCACAACGCGAACCCCGAAAAGATGCACCCCAGACAAAAGACGAAACGCTGCAAACCGGCGCGGTTGATTCGCAAGATGAAGCCACCGCTGGGATGGGCCAGTGAAGACATTGAACTCGTGGCGGCGGTAGTCCGCCATCTTCGCGGGGGATTGCCGCGCGCGGGCCGAAAGTCGATGACTGCGCTGACCCCGCCGCAGCGGAAAACGGTCGCCCAATTGGCAGGCATTTTGCGTCTCGCAGATGCCTTCGATTTCAATCATGACGCGCGTATACAACGCTTGCGTGTCACACCTGACCAAAACCTGCTGATCATTGAAGCTGAGGGCTATTCTTCCCGTGACCGGATGGCGCAAGCCTTGGCGACCGCGCGCCATTTGCTCGAAACAATCTGTCGCCGCCCCATTCTGATCAGAACCTTGCGAACGGCAGGACCATCACGCCGAAGTGTTAGTCCCCGCCTTCACGCTGCGTGAAGCGAAACCAGTCCGTCACTGTTTCTTTCCTTCGTTCTCGGCGAAACTAGCTTCGCATGACCCACGCCCAACTTGTCGAAATTGCCGTCCGATGGCTACGCCGTTACCGGTGCGGTGTAGTGTTGTCGGAGCAGCTTTGTGCCAACGGCGAAGCTCCGGATGCCATTGGATGGAAGCGTGCATCGCACTCGGTGCTCGTGGAGTGCAAGACATCGCGGGCGGATTTCCTGGCCGACATGGAGAAGCCCTTTCGCCGCAATCCCACGCGGGCCATGGGATGTGAGCGCTTCTATCTTGCGCCGGCAGAGATGCTTAAACCAACGGAGCTGCCGATCGGCTGGGGATTACTGGAATATCGCGCCCGCAAAGTCCTCATGGCGCAGCCCTCGGCGAAGAATCTTCGGTCCGCACATGGTTTCCGCTATGAGATGAATTTATTGTTGGCGAGCTTGCGCAGGGTGGAAGTCCGCATCGAACCGCAATCGATTACCGAATTTCTCAAGTGGAAGAACCGCATGGCGGAGTACAACCGGGGACGCATGCCCGAGGGTCTCGTGGCTTCTGAAGATGAGGGCAATCTATTCCTCGAAACCGAAACGGCGATAACAAATTGATCTAAAGCTCACGCCGGCCTTCGAGCGCTTTCTGCATGGTGATTTCGTCGGTGTACTCGATATCGCTGCCCACAGGAATCCCCATCGCGATGCGCGTGACTTTCATCCCATTGCGGCGCATCTGGCCGGATAGATAAGTCGCGGTGGCCTCGCCTTCAACCGTCGGGTTGGTTGCCAGAATGACTTCGTCCACCCGCCCCTGTTCAATGCGTTTGATGAGGTTGGCAATCCGTAACTGCTCCGGCCCCACGCCATGCAGCGGCGAAATCGAGCCGTGCAGCACATGGTAAACGCCGTTGAAATGTTTGGTCTTCTCGATGGATGCGATGTTGGTGGGTTCCTCGACGACGCAAATAAGCCGCTGGTTCCGAGTCGCGCTAGTGCAATAGACGCATGGATCGACGTCCGTAATATTGTTGCAGATCGAGCACAAGCGAAGGCTGGCTTTCACGTCACGCACGGCGGCGGCAAGCGCCTCGGCGTCGTTATCATCCGAGCGCAAGATATGGAATGCCAGACGTTGTGCCGTTTTGCTGCCGATGCCCGGCAGTTTTTTCAGTTCGTCAATCAGCCGGGTCATCGGCTCAGCAAATTTTGACATAAGGAAGAAGAATTGATCGTAGAATCTTAAAGTCCCGGAATCCCCATGCCGCCAAGCATGCCGCCCATCGTGGATTTCATCGCCTCATCCACCTTTTGCCCGGCGCTGTTGACGGCAGCAGTGATGAGATCCTGCAACATTTCTATGTCGCCAGACTTAACCGCCTCGGGATCAATCCTGAGGCCGAGCACTTGCTTGCGGCCATCCATTTTGACGGTTACGCTTCCACCGCCGGCTGATCCTTCAACGACCGTTTCCTGCATTTTCTTTTGCAGCGTGTCGTATTGTTTTTTTGCCTGCGACATCAAGTCTTGCAGGTTAAATCCACCCATGGAATATGCGCGTTAGCGCTTCTCCTTGTAATCAATCGTGGTCCGAATCTCAGCCCCGAAAAGTTCCTTCATCTTCTGCACGACCGGCTCCTGTTCGGCGCGGCCACGGCCATTGCCATTTGATGCCGCCCCGTTCAAGGGAGTCGCAGAGCGAGTCTCGGTTTGCTGCACGTTCGCGCTGGAGACAACCTTCAATTTTGCTGGCTGCCCCAGAAGTCCGCTGGCTGTGGCGACGAGGAGGCGTCTGGCGTCCGCCGCAAGCGACATGTCAATCAACGTCGCCGAATCCGTCACGCGGACGAGAACTTCGTTTCCGGCGATTTGCCACTCGCCCGCCTGGAGCATGGAGGCGAGAACGCGGTGGCCGGCATTGGTGAGCGTCTCTATCGAGACGGCGGCGAGTTTGGCGGGAGTAGGCATTTCATGCTGAGCTGGCCGCTGCGATTCCTTCGGTATCGTCTCGGAGAATGAAGCCTCCACTGGCAGTGCCTCCGCGAGCGCCGTAGCGCCGATGACGATGGGCCCTGATGTTCCCTGCGCAACAGGGCGGGAACCTGCCGGCGCGGCGTCTGACGACATCTGGGGCTTGCTGCCGGTCTTCCTTGCCGAGTCGGCGGCGAAGGGCGAGACCGCCGAGGTTCGCACCGCCGGGCTTTCGCTGCGCCGAATGTCTGGGACCACCGTAGGCCTTCCCGGTTGCGAGCCCGGCGGAATGCCTGCTTCGCTGAGAAGTTGTTCAAGCGGCAGGAGCCGCTGCGCGTGCGCCATCTTTAACAGCCCTAGTTCCAGATGGAAACGTTGCTCCTGCCGATAGCCAAGTTCGGCATGGGTGCGCAGCATAATCTGTAAATGGCGGGTTAGATCTTCTTCGCTGAAGGACTCAGCAACTCGCGCGACGCGTTGCCGTTCGTCGCCGGAGATTTGCAGAAGGGAAGATTCACCACCTGCGACTTTCGCCACAATGGCATTGCGGAGAAAACGCACCATCTGCCGGGCAAAATGCGTAGGGCTTTGTCCATCGCTGATGAGCTGGTCCACCAGCTGCAAAATCGTTTCGCTCGAACCCTGCGCCACCGCCTGCATGACTTCTTCCATCACGCCCGAAGGGACGGTACCGACAAGCTGCCGGACTTCATCGGCGCTGAGCTTTCCATTGCTGGAGGCGATAGCCTGATCCATGATGGAGAGGGCATCGCGCATTGAGCCGTCGCCGACCTCAGCGAGCATAGCGAGGGCGTCTTCATCGGCGGAGATTTTTTCCTGGGCTGCGATCTGCCGTAGCTGGCCAAGAATCTCTTCAAACTTCACCGCTCGAAAACTAAAATGCTGGCAGCGGGAGCGGATGGTCTGAGGAATATCCTCGGGCTGCGTTGTGGCCAGCATGAAAACTATGTGGGCGGGCGGTTCCTCCAGCGTCTTGAGCAGGGCGTTGAAGGCAGCATCTGTAATTTGATGCGCTTCGTCCAGAATGTAGATTTTGAAGCGATCACGTGCTGGCCGGTATCGGGCTCCTTCGCGTAGCTCGCGAATTTCATCAATACCGCGATTGGTCGCGGCGTCAATCTCAATAACATCCACGGAATTGCCGGCGCGAATCTCGGTGCAGGATTCACACACGCCACATGGCTCGGTTACGGGCTTGTCCGAAGAGCGGCAATTGAGGGCCATCGCTAGAATGCGCGCAATGGTCGTCTTGCCGATGCCGCGATGGCCGCTAAAAATGTAGCCGTGCGCGGTCCGGCCCTGCTCCAGGGCATTCTTGAGCGTGCGCGTGACATGCTCCTGACCAATGACCTCAGAAAACTTTTGCGGACGGTATTTGCGGGCCAGTACTTGATAGCTCATAGCATGCAGCTTAGAAACGAACGGGACTTACAAAATTATACGTGATGCAAGCTAAATTACCCGCCCGTCATGGCGTGCATTGTTTTTTCCGGCTCCGGAGCGCCAACGAACTTGCGGAGTTGGTGCGGGCAGAGTAATCTGTGCGTTATCCATTCGCTCAGGAGAGGTTATCGTGCTGCTTACCCTTAGCACTCACAGCACCAGCGACGGCATTGTCACCGTGGATCTGGTGGGCCGCATTGTCTTTGGAGACGAGTCGTCGTTTCTCCGTGAATATGTTAAGAAGTTACTGCCGAACGATAAACGAATCATCTTTAACCTGGCCGGCGTCAGTTATATTGACAGCGGAGGCTTGGGCACGCTGGTCGCGCTGTACACCAGCGCCCGCACCAGCGGCGGCGTGATTAAACTGGCCAATCTTACCCCTCGGGTCGATGATGTTTTGCAAATCACCAAGCTGGTGACCGTTTTCGAAGTTTACGATAGCGAGGAGAAGGCGATAAGCTCGTTCCGCAAGAGCGGCGCTGCCTAAACACTTGGCGGTCTGTGGGAGACCTGCCGGGCGCGCGAATTCTGACCAATGCTTCCTAAAATAATCTTCATCGCCGGGCTCGTCCTGGCTTGCAGCGGGTTTGTCTCGCCACCAGTGGCCCTCGTCATGGGCCTGGTTTTTGGTTTGTCGCTGCCCCATCCTTACCACGGTCTTAGCCGCAAATGGTCGAAGTATCTGTTGCAAGCATCGGTTGTGGGTCTGGGTTTCGGCATGAACTTGCAGCAGGTAATCCACGCTGGACGCAGCGGATTCCTCTACACCATGCTCGGAATCAGCTTCGCCATGCTGGCCGGAACCGCGCTGGGAATGTTGCTGCGAGTGGAACGGATTTCTGCTTTCCTGATCTCCGTGGGAACAGCGATATGCGGGGGCAGCGCCATCGCCGCGGTCGGGCCAATCACAAATGCTAGCGATGAGCAGATGGCGGTTTCGCTCGGGACAGTTTTCCTGCTGAATTCAATCGCCCTGCTAACCTTCCCGCAAATTGGTTCAGCTCTGAAACTCACGCAGAATCAATTTGGATTGTGGGCCGCGCTCGCCATTCATGACACTAGTTCGGTCGTGGGCGCGGCGGCGAAATATGGAGCCATCGCGCTGGCTGTGGGCACGACGGTAAAACTGGCGCGCGCCTTGTGGATTGTGCCCATGGCATTGGGTACGGCCGTGGTCCGGGGCGCAAAGGCAAAAATTCAATGGCCCTGGTTTATTGGATTTTTTGTGCTCGCGGCGGTTTGTAATACTTATTTGCCTGCTGGAGCGCGGGCTTACCATCTGCTTTCCTCGATTGCGAAGATTGGTCTGACCGCGACGCTTTACCTGATTGGCAGCGGCATTTCGGTGGCTACACTGAAGAAAGTGGGTCCGCGGCCTCTGTTGCAAGGGATCCTGCTCTGGTTCTTGGTGGCCGTCGGATCGCTTTGGCTGATTCGTGCCGGCTGGATTTCCATCTAATCTAATCAAATCATGACTGCGAACGCTCGCATTGTCGCCGCCATACGAAAAATTCCTCGCGGCAAGGTTTCGACTTACGGAGCTGTCGGCCGCGCGGCGGGCTTGCCAAACGGCGCAAGAATGGTCGCCCGCGTTTTACATGGCGCACCGGATTTGCCATGGCAACGGGTCTTAGGCGCGGGAGGAGAGATCAAATTGCGTGGAGACGGCGCGCTGGAGCAACGCTTTCGCCTGCAAGCCGAAGGCGTGACCTTCCGCGGACGAAAAGTGGACATGAAGTGCCACGAACATAAATTCAAGAAACCATAGCTAGCGCTGGCTGGCCTCACCCGCGAGAACTCTTCGGTTGAATTCCGCAGACTTGTTGCGGGGCACACTCAACGACGTCCAATCACATCCCTTAAAGTGCTTCGCTAGAAATATAATCTGGCCAATATGATACGGGTAATGTGCAATCTGACGGTTGATGGCCTGCATAAAAGAATGAGGCTCGCCCCGGATGGTCACTGTCCGTTCCATATCCGCGTCACTCAGCGGCTTCAGCGCCTCGAACACACAATCCCAACCCGTATTCCACACCTTCATGAGTTGGGCCCGAGTGCCGGACGGCGCGACGAACTCGCTGTCACGGTCGCGGTCCGGCTTCTCGCCGTCTGAGGTAAGAAAATTCGTCCAGCGCGAACGCATGTTTCCAGCCATGTGTTTCACGATAATGGCGATCGAGTTCATCTCTTCATCTAGCGCGATGAATAACTGCTCGTCGCTAACCTGGGCCATCGCGCCTTCACCCAGCTTCTTATAGTGCTGCAAGAGGGCAACGGAATCTTCGATATACGATGTCGAGAATTTATGGGCCATGCGCTATTCCTCCCTATACCTTGAATTGCTCGTCAATCTCGATTTGGTACCCCGCTGCAAGCCGATTGGTTTCGTTGGCCATGCCGACCACCGACATCAGCTCTTTGAACATGACGTCGGTCATGCCTTTCTTCTTAGCGGAAGCCGTGTGCGACGCGATGCAATAATCACATTGATTGCTCACGCTCACGGCGACATAGACTAACTCTTTCACAAGCGGATCGAGCGCCCCCGGCGCCATAATCTGCTTGATGTCATCCCAGGTCCGCTTGAGCGTGGCCGGATCGTGGGCCAGCGCCTTCCAGAAATTGTTGATCCAATCCGTCTTGCGTGTGGCCATAATGTCGTCATAGACCGCGCGCACTTCAGGGCTAGCATCGTTGTATTCAATCAATCCGAAAATCGCCATTCGAACTCCAGCAATTTGAATAATCTTCTTGCGGCAGCGCCTACAAGGCCGGCAATTCGCCACTCAATAGTTTGCCCAATCCTGTCGCGGGAACGCGCAACCCCACATAGAACGCTCCAAAGAGCGCATAGACTGCGCTGACGTGATCGAAGCGCATTTCATAAATCAGTTTCTTGAAGACGAGCGGATCATCGGCGAACAAGTCCACACCCCATTCCCAATCGTCAAAGCCAATTGAGCCCGTTATGATCTGCTTGACTTCGCCGGCATAGCGCCGCCCAACAAGTCCGTGCTCGTTCATCTGCCGCGCCCGCTCTTCAATCGGCAGCGTGTACCAGTTCTTTTCTTCGCCGCGCAGCCGGTTCATCGGATAAAAGCAGGCGTAGCGATTTGGCGGTATTGCAGGAAACAACCGGGGATGCATGGCCTCGCGTTGCCGTTCGAGTGTCTCATGGATCGCCTTATTCCACTCATCGGAGTGTGGCTGCAAGCCGCGCTGCACGAGCTCGTTATAAATCTTGGTCGATGACTCATAAAGCCCCAATTCGATGACCGAAAGATACGACGTCGTCGGCTCCAGGAAATCGTTCAATTTCAATTTTGCAAGCTGCAACTCCGCCTGATTCAGCTCGTCGAACGACTTGCGAAAATGGATGAACATCAAGTCGCCCTTGTGTCCGAGCAGGGAATATATCGCCGACTGCCCGGCTGCGCCTTGCTCCATCTTTCCAATGATGCCGACGGCTTCATGCACAATTTCAGTTTTTTGCGTCGAACGCAACAATCGCCACTCGGCCCAGCGAAACCGCATCATCTGATGCAAGACGCTGTAGCCTTCAATCGTGAGTGGGACTGCGGGTGGTTCGCTGGAGCTAGATTCAGAGCGGGTCGGATGGTTGGCCATGAGTAATGAGATTAACCGTTTCATTGTAAAACGCCGGAGGCTCCCGAATCGTGCATTCGACGAAAAACCTCATCAGATATACTTTGAGGTCACTTAGCTATCTGAAATCGCTTACTACGGGAGACTCTCATGCAAAGCAATATCGTCGGCACGACCATGCCTGTTCTCGAATTCACTCTTGAGCCGAACGAATCTGTGATTTCCGAAGCGGGCGAACTTTCCTGGATGAACAGCGCTATTCAGATGACGACCCATACGCAAATGGGCGGCGGCCGAGGGATTTTTGAAGTATTGAAGCGCGTCGCGGGCGGCGGAACGCTGTTCATGACGGAATATCGCGCCACGGGCGCGCGAGGCGCGATCGCATTTGCCACCAAATTGCCCGGCCATATCGTGCCCGTCGAAGTCGGCCCGGGTCACGAATACATGATTCATCGCCATGGATTTCTTTGCGCGACGCCCCAAATCAACATCGGCGTCGGATTTCAGCAATCGCTCGGCGCCGGCATTTTCGGTGGCGACGGTTTTCTCCTGCAAAAATTAAGCGGACAAGGCACCGCATGGCTTGAGCTGTCGGGCGAGCTCATCATTAAAGACCTTCAACCCGGCGAAACTTTGCGCGTCCATCCCGGCCACGTCGGAGCCTTCCAGTCGAGCGTGGGATTCCAAATCACGACTGTGCCCGGCATCAAAAATATGATTTTCGGCGGCGATGGCATCTTCCTCGCCTCGCTCACTGGCCCGGGACGAATCTGGCTCCAAACTCTGCCCATTGCCAAGCTGGCGCACAAGCTTATGGAGTACATGCCGAAGCCCTCCTCCGAAGCGGCGCAAGGCGGTGTGGTGGGCGGAATCGTCGGCTCGATTCTTGAAGGTATGAAATAAACTACGGTTGCAGCGTCTCCTGAGCTAGGCCTAGCCTCTTCATCAACGGCTTCATTGTCAGACCTTGCACCAGGATAGAGAAGATAACCACTCCAAACGTCATGTTTAGGATGAGTTCGCGATAGGGAAATCCTGGGTCAAGGCTGAGCGCAAGCGCCAACGCAAGGGCACCGCGCAACCCTCCCCACATCATTACGTGTTGCCACGGCAACGAGATCTTCTTTGCGAACACGTTGCTCGCTGGAACCAACAAATAGATCGTCAGCGCCCGGCCCAGCAATACGGCGACGATGGCGAGCATGATGGGGAGCCACGCCGCTGCCAAAGTTTTGATTCGGACCTCCAGTCCAATCAGCAGGAACACGAGCGAATTCATTACAAAGGCTATGTACTCCCAGTACGATTCCAACGCGCTCCGTGTTTGCCGGCTGACGCCGCGTTCGACGCAGTAATTGCCAATAAATAAGCCGGCAGCGCCCGAGGCGATCACGCCGGAGAGCCTGAAGTGATAAGCCAGCAAATAGCTCCCATAGGCTGCCACCGTCGTTAACGTGATTTCGATCTGCGGATCGTCGACCGCGCGGTTGATCTTCGTTACCAGATAAGCGGTCGCGAAACCAACTCCCGCACCTCCCACAACCGCCAGAACAAATTGCCCGGCGCCTTTTGCCCAATTCAATCCACTGCCTAAGAAGCCGGCTAGCAGAAGCTGAAACAACACGACGGCCGTGCCATCGTTCAACAAACTCTCTCCTTCCACCAGAACGGAGAGTCGCTTTTCAGTTCGCAGCGTATCGAATAAGGCGAGTACAGAAATGGGATCGGTGGCCGAAATCACTGAACCGAAAATCAACGCCAGCATTAAGGGAATGCCGACACTCCAATGCACGAAATAGCCCGTCACTAGCGTCGCTAAGACAACCCCGACATTGGCTAGAAGCAGGAGCGGCACCCAATCGCGCTTGAGGTCGGGCAGATTGAGTTTTAGGCTGCCTTCAAATACGAGGGCGGGCAAAAAGAGAATCAGAATGACGTCGGGTGTCAGCCAGTGTGGCCGTAACAGAGGCCTTAAGGAGGCAAGCGCCACAAAATGCAACGAGCTCAGGACGAGTCCACCCAATACCAGCGCGGCCGTATACGGGATTTTGAGCCGCTGCGCCACCACCGTTATCGCGGAGGCGGCGATCAGTAGCCAAAGCAAGATCTCTACCGTGGAGACAGTTGTCATGTCCTGGGAGAAAACCCGATTAGAACACAGCCGCAAGCCACGCGAAAGTTCACTTAGGGAGGACCAGGGCCGCTCGCAGCGAGCGACTCAAGATCGAATCGCTCGCTCTTATTGACTATCTGACTCCGACGCTCTCGGGCGTAAGTTTATTGCGGCGCAACCACAAGTAAGTGGAAGCTCCCGGCAACGATCTTGGGCCGGGGACGCGGTTCGGATGCCGTAGGCGCCGGTGGTGGCCCAAATTGCGCGGCCGCGATATAGATTTTGCCGGTCTTGGTATCCAACGCCATAGTGCGGCCACTCTTTTCCGTCTTGACCGTGTCTATCACGGAATATTTGTCGGCGCTTTCCTGCTTGATGACCGTTAGTGTGCCGTCTTCGCCATTGGGCGAAAACACGAGCTTCCTGTCGGCATCGTAAAACGTTGCATCGGGCCCGTTGCCAATAGGCACCGTTGTTACGACCTTGCCCGTTTCTGCATTCACGACTGCCATCTTCTGGTTGTCGCACACCGAGAACAGCCGCTTCGATTCGGGATCGTATGCCAGCCCGGAAGGCTCCTCGCACGGCGCCAGCGGCCAGGTCGCCGCGATTTTCATTGTGTGCGGGTCGATGCGCACAATTTCACTCTTATCTTCAATGTTGTCGTAAATATTGCCAGCGCCGTCGGTCACGGGAAATTCTGGCTTGCCGTCGAGGGCAATTGTCCCTGCCACTTGCCCGCTCGCGCCGTCAATCACCGTTACGTCTTTGCTATGCCCGTTAAAGGCAAACAGCCGTTTAGTCGCCGGATCGTAGACAATTCCATCGGGATTTTGTCCCGCCGCAACCTTCTGCAAAACTTTGCGCGAGACCAGATCGAAAATCACAATCACGTTGTCACCGCCGTCGCTGATGAAGCCTCGTCCCAGGTCATGCGCGATCGCAATCCCATGGATGTGCTTCATGCCACTGATGGCAAACACCGGTGTGCCGGCGTCCATATCAATGACGTCTACCTGCGTGTTGTGGGACACGTAAAGCATCCTGCTCCCGGGATCGGCGTAGAGATAATCCCAACCGCCTTCCCCCGGAATTGGAATGGATCCCGTCACTTTATAACTTTGCGCGCGGCTGGAAAGAGAAAATGCGATTCCTGCGATGATTACTAGAATCCTAAATTGACGCATCACGACCCTCCTTGTAATGACACCGATAGTTGTACGCAAGCCGACATGAAGTGAACCTTAAAACAACCGAAATCCTATTTCCCAATGAGAGCTTGCATGACTGCGTTATGAAATAGCGGACGAATCTTCTTGATATCCTGCCGCGTTCCGTCGGGCCACGTCCGGTTCGTGAGCAGCGTAATCGAAATGCCTCGATCGGCATCAATCCATAACGAAGTGCCGGTGTAGCCAAGATGTCCGAAAGAATTCTGCGAAAAATATTGACCGGTTTGCGATGGTTGCGAAGGCGTATCCCATCCGAGCGCGCGCGATGTGCCTGCAGGTGCAGTTTCACGCCGCGTGAATAAAGAGCCCGTCTCCTGGCGCACACGCAAAGCCACTGCGTTCAAAAGATTGTGCGCGAAGAGCGCAACATCGGCCGCAGTCGAAAATAATCCGGCCTGCGGGGCAACACCGCCCATTACGCTGGCGTTTTCGTCGTTCACTTCTCCCTGTACTACTCGATGTCGGAATGTTTTGTCATCCACCGTGGGGGGAATCGCGCTCCGCAAAGCGATCGGCGGATTAAAGGTCGCCGTTGCCATTGCGCACGGGCCTAAGATTTCCCGCTGCACGAAGCGGTCAAGAGATTCACGGGCAATCCGCTCTAACGCGACTCCAAGAAGAATAAACCCGATGTCACTGTACACCGCCTGCATGCCGGGATCCGCAGTCAAGGGCATCTCGAAAATCGCAGCCAGTAGCGCATCTTTCGAACGGGCACGCAAAAAGAGTTTTTCGTACGCCGGCAACCCCGAGGAATGGGCAAGCAGCATGCGTAATGTAATTTCCGCTCGGCGCATATCGGTGCCGCGAAACTCCGGCACAATTTGCACAACTGGCGTATCCAAATCCAGTGCTCCGCGCTCATAGAGAATCATTGCCATTGTGGTTGTCGCGATGACCTTGGTGAGGGATGCCAGATCGAAAAGCGTGTCCGTATTCACCGCGGGAGAATCGAGCTCATAAGTGAACCGGCCGAACGCCTTGAGGCCAACAAGCCGCCCCGCGTGGGTAATAGCAATTGACGCTCCTGGAAATGCCGTCCGGGCAATTGCTTCTTTCAGAACCGTAAACCCAGAGGCGAACGCTTCATCTTGCGTCGCAAACGCATGAACCAACGGATTGGGCGCGGTCGGCAACTTGGAGAAGATTCCTTTTGGTTTATAGCAGAGCCGCCCCTGACTCGTCACTCCGCAACCCATGGTCCTGGCTGGTAAACTCACGCTAACTTGAGCGGAAGACAAAATATTCTGTGCCTGCTGATGATGATTGGCGCGGCCGCGTTCCTTGCTGCGCAATCCCACCCGTCGGATCCTCGGCTCAATGCCGTCGATGCCATTGTCCTCGACGCCATCCACGATCAGCAGATTCCCGGCGCAGTCGTGCTCGTGGGGCACAATGGGCAAATCAGTTATCGCGAAGCGTTTGGGGATCGAGCCCTAGAGCCTCGGCGCGAACCGACGACACTCGACACCATTTTCGATATTGCTTCGCTCACAAAAGTCGTCGCTACCACCACGGCCATCATGCAACTGGTCGAACAGGGAAAAGTGCGGTTGAATGACCCCGTCGCAAAGTATTTGCCGGAGTTCGCCCAGAACGGAAAAGAAGACGTCACCGTGCGCGAATTGCTCACGCACTACTCCGGGCTCGCAGAGGACCTTGATCTTTCGCAGCCTTGGGAAGGCCGCGAGAGTGCCTATCGCATGGCCTTCGAGCAGAAACCAGTCGATCCTCCCGGCGCACGCTTTCGCTACAGCGACATCAACTTCATCGTGCTCGGCGCTCTGGTCGAGCGCGTCTCGGGCATGCAGCTCGAGGAATACTGCACCCAGCATATTTTCGCGCCTCTGGGGATGACGCACACGCGCTATCTTCCGCCAGCTTCCTGGCTGCCTCGCATCGCGCCCACAGAGTTCGACGAACACAACAAAATGCTGCGCGGCATTGTGCAAGACCCCACCGCGCGCCGCATGGGCGGCGTTGCCGGACACGCCGGAGTCTTTTCCACCGCCGATGACCTCGCCAAATTCGCGCAGGTCTTGATCACAGGCAGTTCTGTGCTGACTCCGAGTTCCATAAAAAAGATGACCACGCCGCAACAGCCGCCAACCGCGGAAGAGCTTCGCGGCCTGGGCTGGGACATCGATTCTCCCTTTTCCAGCAATCGCGGCGAATTTCTGCCCGTAGGTTCGTTTGGTCACACGGGATTCACGGGCACATCGCTCTGGATTGATCCGACTACGCAGACTTACATCATCATCCTCACCAACGCCGTTCATCCCCGCGGGCAGGGAAGTGCGATCGCTTTGCGCTCAAAACTCGCCACCGCCGTTGCAGCGAACCTCAAGCTGGATCCAGGCGAACAAGAGAAGCTCCGTTGGGAAAGCATTACCGGATACAACGAAACCCAAACCGCCGCCCGCCGCATCGCCGTGAGGAATGGGAATGTTCTCGCGGGAATTGACGTACTCGAGCAACAGAACTTCGATGCTCTTCGCTCTTTCAAGAAAATTGGGCTGCTGACGAATCAGACCGGTGTAGATTTGCAAGGCCGCCGCTCCATTGACGTTCTCTCGCATCTTCCGGGTATTGAGCTCTCCGCGATTTTCAGTCCCGAACACGGCGTGACGGGCTCTGTCGACACGACCGACATCGGCAACTCCAAAGACGCCGCGACCGGCATTCCCGTTTACAGCGTTTACGGCGCAACTGACGCAGCCCGCAGACCGTCTCCCGATACGCTCAAATCCCTCGACGCCGTCGTTGTTGACATTCAGGACGCGGGCGCTCGCTTCTACACTTACGAAACCACGCTGGGATATTTTCTCGAAGCAGCCGCCAAGGCCGGAACCGCAATCATCGTCCTCGACCGCCCCAATCCCATCACCGGATCGTTCGTCCAAGGCCCGATTTCTGATGCTGGCCATGAAAGTTTTACCAACTACTCTTCAATTCCGATTCGCCACGGCATGACCATGGGCGAACTGGCAAAGATGTTCAACGCCGAGCGCGGCATCAATGCCAAGCTGACGGTAATTCCGCTTCAAGGCTGGATTCGGGGTGACTGGTACGACTCCACCGGCCTCGCGTGGGTCAATCCTTCACCCAATCTGCGCGACATTACGCAAGCAACGCTTTACCCGGGTGTGGCCATGGTGGAAGGCACGAATGTTTCCGTCGGCCGCGGCACCGATTCACCTTTCGAGCTGCTCGGCGCGCCCTGGATCAACGCCCGCGACCTCGCCCAATATCTCAACGCCCGCGAAATCAGCGGCGTTCGCTTCGTGCCAACGTCATTTTTTCCCATCGCCAGCAACTATGCCAACCAGCAGTGCCACGGAGTGAACATCATCCTCACCGCCCGCAACAGCTTCGATGCCCCTGAACTCGGCGTCGAGCTCGCGTCCGCGCTGCACAAACTCTATCCGCAGGATTTCAAGCTGGAGAAAATGAACGATCTCCTGGTGAATCAATCCGTCTTCACCGCCATCGCCGCTCGCGAGGACCCCCGCCGCATCGCCCAGGATTGGCAAGACGCTCTTGATACATTCATGCGCCTCCGGGAAAAGTACTTGATCTACAAGTAAAATGTGGATTGGAGTAAGCAAATGGGAATGTCATTCTGGATTCGCCGGTTCTTCACCGTCTTTGCGGGCGCTTTTCTCGTCATCGCTATCGGGCAGTTCTTAAGGCATCACGCATTCTCGCTCCTGGAGACACTCTTCTGGGCCGCGCTCTCGGCCACCATTTTCACGGCCGGTCGCATCTATCACTCCCGCAGAGGCGAGCAGTGCGCCCTTTGCAACGATATTCCTCAGAAAACTTCCACCCCGTCACAATAAATCCGTGGTCATTCTGCTCATGGGAGTCTCCGGCTCGGGCAAAACCACCGTCGGTCAATTGCTCGCTGCGCAACTCGGCTGGCAATTCGCCGACGCCGACGATTTTCACTCCGCCGCCAACATCGACAAAATGCGCCGGGGCATTCCCTTAACCGATGCCGACCGCGTCCCCTGGCTCGCAACTCTCCGGAAAATGATCGAGGACTGGATCCACACTGGCTCCAGCGCCGTTCTTGCCTGTTCAGCCCTCAAGCAATCCTATCGAGATGAGTTGAACGCCGGCCCCGAAGTCCGCGTCGTCTATCTGAAAGGAACGCCTCAGCTTCTCCGCCAACGCATGCTCGCCCGCCACGGACACTTCATGACCGAACCAATGCTTGCCAGCCAACTGGCCACGCTCGAAGAGCCCCCGGAGAACGACGCCCTCATCTTGGATATCGCGCCAGCTCCCGCCGGAATCGTTGCCCAAATTCGAAGGCATTTTCATCTTTAACCTCCGGAATCGCCTGCTCGACGAGCGTTTAAGCCTCTCTTTACCAATTTGCTGCAAACTCTTGCAGCCACTCCCGGCAAAAATTCACGAAACGATAACAATTTCCGCAACCGCGACTCATTTTGTGACATCATGTCGAGCGTGGAATGGGAACCCTCTCAGGCCGCACGCTCTCAGGCCGCACGTTGCCTCCTGATCGCATGCCTGCTTCTCGTGTGCTCCGCGCCGCTTGCCCAAGCAGCTGACGAACCGCCCTCTAAAGTGACCGCGCTCGCCTCTCCACTTTCTATGGCCCCGCCAGCTGACTCGCTCGTCATCGGTTTCATGGGAGGCTTCGTCAGCCGTGATGCCAGTCATCATGCCGAGGTGAGACTTCTCGCGAGCTTGCGCGAAGAATATCCCTCCAACGTCCACTTCGGAATGTATGAGAATCGCAGCCAGCGTGAAGCCTATACCATGATTTTCGAGCATCTCGATCGCAATCATGACGGCCAACTCTCCGCCGAAGAAAAAAGTCAGGCTCATATTCTTCTTTTCGGCCACAGTTGGGGCGCCAGTGCCGTCGTCGCTCTGGCGCGAAGGCTCAATCACGAGGGCATCCCCGTCGCCCTCACCGTGCAAGTGGATAGCGTCGCTAAGCCCTTTCACAATGACAGCGTCATTCCCGCGAATGTCCACCAAGCCGTGAATTTCTACCAGACTCGCGGCTGGATTCACGGCCGCCGCAAAATCGTCGCCGCCGACCCCGCCTTCACGCAGATTCTTGGCAACTTTCGCTATGATTACTCAGCCGAACCCGCCACCTTCCACGATTATCCCTGGCTCGCTCGCCATCTCATGAAGGGCCACATTGAAATCGAAAGCGATCCCCGAGTCTGGTCGCAGGTGAGAACGCTGCTCCAGAGTCAGTTGCCGCCGCCCGCCAACCAGAATTCGGGTGCACAATCGCTCACCGCGTCACGATAAGAACCGCGAAGCTGATATGATGTTTATGCAGATTTTCATTTTCTGCGTTTTTCCCTTCAGCCGTTTTCACGAGCGGGCGCGTAGCTCAGTTGGCAGAGCAATGCCCTTTTAAGGCATGGGTCGATGGTTCGAGTCCATCCGCGCTCACCACATACATCTTCCAAGGAAATGTAGGGAGATTGTCATGGCGACATCCCATTTTGTGCGGTAGTTCGTCGTACCCCTCAATTCGCTCCGGTACTGGCCTACGTTTTCGGGCGACGTTTGACAATGACTCACAGCTAACGGACAATGCTGTGGCTTCCCCCCGGCTGCGTCTAAAGAGTCTCTGCGTTCAAACGCTCAACCTACGCAGGCATTTACGCGAGGAGCTATTTATGAAGAAGATCATCTTGGTACTGACCCTGAGTCTGAATGCATTTGGACAGGCGAACCGAGTAAAGCCCCCCGATACCACTATTTTCTACGGCGGGGATATTACGGTGGGCGATCCGAACGCGCAGAATTTCGTCAATTCGAATACTCTTCTAGTTCCCATTAGTAGGACATACGCAGCCGTGACCATTCCCAAGAACTACGCCGCTAACCGCGTACGATATTTCTTCATGAATGTTACCGCGCTCACTCCTTATTTTTATCCTCAGGATGCCCTCTATGACATACGCACCGGGGTATCAGAAGGGAACGGAGGAACCTCGTTGGCTTCGGGCCACGCATTCACGAGCATTTTTGTGACTGGCAGGGAGCCATTTGGATTGACGGAGTACCAAGTACTGCTCATGACGCAAAGTCTATATAACGCCACGCCGGGGACAACCTATTGGATTAACGTGACCCCGCAATGCACGACGACGCAGGAATATTACAACTGCGAGAGCCAAGAGTCCTTTTTGGACAACACGACGCTAGAAACCAACGGCATTAACCCCGGGGCCCAGCCGCCGGCGCAGATGTATTTCAATTCAGGGTATTTTGGATATACATGGGCGAATTGGTGCGACCCACAATTTGGATACAACTCCGAGCAATGCGCTCGCGCGTCTTTCGGCGTAGGCGTGGACCAATAAAGAGGCATGGGTCGATGGTTCGAGTCCATCCGCGCTCACCACACAAAACATTTCCGCCCTACCCATTTCGCCTAATCCCTCTCAACCCGTCCCTCTCTCGCGTATCATGTCCCGTGATGTTTTCCCAGCGCACGCAATGGAATTTCACCCCCAACCGCTTCACCGAAGTGCACCGCGAAATGCTCCGCCAAGGCAGGGAAATCCTCGACCTCACATTATCCAATCCCACGCGCGCCGAGTTGCCCTTTGATGGCGAAGCCATTCTTTCTTCACTCGCCCATCCCGCCGCGCTAGATTACGATCCCCAGGCCAAGGGACTCGCCACTGCGCGCGAGTCCGTCGCCGACTATTACGCCGATTACTACGCTCGCTACTGCGCCCAATATCACACCCAGCCGCCCGCCACGCCGCTCGTTTCGCCTGAGTCCATTCTGCTCACCACAAGCACCAGCGAAGCCTATTCGTACGTCTTTCGCCTGCTCTGCAATCCCGGCGACGAAGTTCTCGTCCCCAAGCCAAGCTATCCACTCTTCGACTTTCTTGCCGATCTTCAGGACGTCAAACTCGTCCCTTTTCCGCTCCTCTACGACCACGGCTGGCAAATCGACTTCCCCTCATTGCATAAATCCGTCACCGAGCGTACGCGCGCCGTTGTCCTCGTCAATCCCAACAATCCGACCGGTTCCTATGTTCGCGGCCCTGAGCGCAGCGCCATGAATGATTTTTGCCGCCAGCACGGCCTCGCCCTCATTGTGGATGAAGTCTTTCTCGACTACAGCCTCGACACTCATCCTCAAGCGACCTTCGCCACCAACCAGCAGAACCTTACCTTCACTCTCAGCGGCATCTCAAAAATTTCTGCGCTGCCGCAAATGAAGCTCGCCTGGCTCGTTGCCTCGGGGCCGTACGCGCTGGTGCAACCCGCGCTCGAACGCCTCGAAGTCATCGCCGATACTTACCTCTCCATGAACGCGCCCATCCAATATGCCACGCCCACGCTGCTTCACCAGCGCCTTTCCATTCAGCCGCAATTGCTGGCTCGCGTTCGCGCCAACCTCGAAGAACTCGATCGGCAGCTCGCCCATCAGCGCCATTGTGAACGCCTCATTGTCGAAGGCGGATGGTACGCCGTCCTCCGCGTGCCTGTCACCCAAACCGACGAAGAGCTCGCCATTCGGCTACTGCTTGAAGCATCCGTGCTCGTTCACCCCGGCCATTTTTATGACTTCCAATCCGACGGACACTTGATTCTTAGCCTCATCGTCCCACCCGAAACCTTTCGCACAGCCATCGCCCGCATCCTCCAGATCCTCTCGCAGTAAGCCAACTCACGGATATCTCGTCATTCTGAGTGCCCGCGCTTTTCATCGCGGGCCGAAGAACCCCGCGTGGAGTCCCTCAACACCCCTCGAGGCAGATGTCCTCATCTGCCCAGTCGAGCGCAGCTCGACAGCCTCACCACAGCCACATAAATATTGTCATTCCGAGCCGTCCGCAGCGCCAGCGAGAACGCGCGTAGGAATCTGCTCTTTCGGACGAAATTGAGGTTTTCTCCGCACACGCAGGGCAGATGTCCTCATCTGCCCAGTCGAGCGCAGCTCGACAGCATCATTACAACCCTATAAATATTGTCATTCCGAGCCGTCCGCTGCGTCAGCGAGGACGCGCGTAGGAATCTGCTTTTTCAGACGAAATTGAGGCCTTCTCCGCACGCGTAGGGGCAGATGTCCTCATCTGCCCAGTCGAGCGCAGCTCGACAGCCTCACCACAGCCACATAAATATTGTCATTCCGAGCCGTTCGCAGCGTCAGCGAGAACGCGCGTAGGAATCTGCTTTTTCAGACGAAATTGAGGCCTTCTCCGCACGCGTAGGGGCAGATGTCCTCATCTGCCCAGTCGAGCGCAGCTCGATAGCCTCACCACAGCCACATAAATATTGTCATTCCGAGCCGTTCGCAGCGTCAGCGAGAACGCGCGTAGGAATCTGCTTTTCGAACCCCTAAACCCTACGCCAACTCTTTCTCCGCCCGCTTGCTAAAGAGTATTTCCACGGCCAGCAACCCCGCGCCAATCACAATCGCGCTGTCCGCGACGTTAAACGCCGGCCATTCATAGCGGCCCACATAAAAGAAAAGAAAATCCACCACTCTGCCCGTCGCCAGCCGGTCCCACAAATTGCCCAGCGCCCCGCCCAAAATCAGCGACAGGCCAATACCAGTGCTGCTCATCGCATGACTATTTTTCCAAAGCAGCGTCAGCACAATCACCAGCGCAACCACCGAAAACGTCACCAGCAACCACGTCCGCCACGGCGACGCTGAATCCGCAAAAAGAGAAAATGCCGCCCCTCGATTTTCCACATGCGTCAGCCGGAAAAATCCCGGAATAATCTGGATGCCGTCATGCAGCGCAATGTCCCGCGCCACGAGCCATTTGGTCAGGCGATCAAGCGCGACCACGGCAAGCGCAATAAGTAAATGAAAACGTCGCATGGCGTCAGGCGAGTTAGATGACATGAAAACCAATCGGAATCATACTTGTGGCTGCCCCACCATTTCGCGTCCTTTGCGAAAGGGTGGGATCTACCCTCCCTCAATCTCCTTTAACACCGCGCTGCACCGCTCGCACACCGTGGGATATTCAGCATCCTCACCAACCCGCGTCGAGTAATTCCAGCAGCGCTCGCATTTCTGCCCATCCGCCTTTTTGATCTCAACCCGCAAGGGCGATTGGCCATTGCTTGCCTCGCCCCGCTGCACAGTGACCGCGGACACAATAAACAGATACCGCAATTGCGCTTGATAGCGCGTCAAAACAGAATATGTCGGCTCCGCTGCGGTGAGCACAACCTGCGCCTCTAACCCAGTGCCAATTAACTTCGCCCCGCGCGCTTCTTCCAGCGCTTTCAAAACTTCCTCCCGTACACCGCGCAGCAGGGTCCAATCTTCCCGAGCCTTGGCATCATCGGGCCCGGCAATCTCAGCCTTCGCCGGGAACTTCGCCAGCGCCACGCTCGCTCCGCGACCCGCTGCCGGCAAATATCCCCAGATTTCTTCGCAGGTAAAGCTCATAATCGGCGCCAGCAATCGAACCAATGCTTCACCAATTTGCCAGATGGCTGTTTGTGCCGCCCGGCGCTTCGGCGAATTCGGCGCAGAAATATACAGACGGTCTTTCAATACATCAAAATAAAACGCGCTCAACTCCACCACGCAAAAGTGATTCACCCGCTGGTAAATGCGGTGGAAGGCGAAATCCGCATAATACTGCTGCACATCCGTTGCCATGTCCGCCGTCAACCACAACATGTATTGATCAATGGCATCGAGCTTTTCGAACGGCACCGCGTGTTGCGCCGGATCAAACCCATCCAGATTGCCCAGAATGTAGCGGAACGTATTACGTATCTTTCGATAATTCTCCGCTACCCGCTGCATCAGGTTCTCTGAACCGGCAACGTCATCGCGGAAGTCCACCGACGAAACCCATAGCCGGACAATCTCTCCGCCCAACCGGTTGGCAATGTCCACCGGATCCACGTCGTTACCCTTTGACTTCGACATCGCATGGCCCTGCTCATCGAGCGTCCATCCCGGCGTCACGGTCATGCGAAATGGCGTGTGGCCGCGAACTGGCAAAGCGCAGAAGAGGGAAGACAGAAACCATCCCCGGTATTGATCGCCGCCTTCCAAATACAAATCCGCGGGCCAGGGCAAGCCATCATGTCCCAGCACCGCCGCCTGGCTCGAGCCCGATTCAAACCACACATCCAGAATGTCGGTTTCTTTTTTGAACTCACCGCTTCCGCAGTGCGGACACTTTGTTCCAGCAGGGAGCACCGTATCCGCTTCCGGCGTGTACCACGCGTCCGCGCCCGATTTCGCAAACAGCCCGACCACCGCGCGATTCACGTTCTTATCGTTTAATGGCTTGCCGCATTTCTCGCACAGGAATACCGCAATCGGCACGCCCCAAATCCGCTGCCGCGAAATGCACCAATCCGGCCGCGTCGCAATCATGTTTGAGATTCGCTCTTCACCCCACGCCGGGTCCCACTTGGCTTTCTTCACTTCCGCGAGGGCTCGCTCACGCAAAGATTCATTGGACCCGTCGGGCATCTTCGCTTCCATCGAGATAAACCACTGCTCCGTCGCCCGGAAAATAATCGGATTGTGGCAACGCCAACAATGCGGATAAGAGTGCTCAATGTCGCGCCGGCCCATCAGTGCGCCGCGAGCCGCTACCAATTCAACAATCGGCTCGTTGGCTTTGAACACCTGCAAGCCGTCATACTCTGGCAAGCCATTGTGAATCCGGCCCGACGCATCCACGTCGCAAGTCAGCTCAATCTGATATTTCACGCCCGTCGCAAAGTCGTCCGCGCCATGCGCAGGGGCCGTGTGCACCGCGCCCGTGCCTTGTTCGGTGGTGACGTAGTTCGCCAGCACGCCCGCAATTTGCCGGTCGAGAAACGGATGCAGAAATACGGTGTGCTCCAGCACCGACCCCGGAAATTCCGCGATTTCTTTCGCATCTTCCAGCTTGCACGCGGCTTTGGTCGCTTCCGCTAAATCGCGGGCAACGATATAAACTTTGCCGTCCTCCGGATTCTGGAGCGCAACATAAACAAAATCCTTATTAAAAGCGACGGCGCGCGACGCCGGTAAAGTCCATGGCGTCGTCGTCCAGATGATCGTGTAAACCTCTTTGCCCGCAAGTCGCGGGTCGATCTTTTCCGCGGGCGAAAGCATCTTGTAGCGCACGTAGATGCTGGGGCTCTTGTGGTTTTCATACTCCACTTCCGCTTCCGCCAGCGCGGTTCGGTCGTGAATGCACCAATAAACCGAGCGCAATCCCTTATAGATGAAACTGTTCTCGAAGAAAGCAAAGAAGGTCTCAATCACCGCCGCTTCGTACGACGGATTCATCGTCGAGTAGGGATTGTCCCATTGGCCAAACACCCCAATGCGCTTGAACTGCTCGCGCTGCAAGTCGAGGAACTTCTGGGCGTACTTTCTGCACTCCAGCCGCACGTCGCTGGGATTCATTTGCAGCTTCTTGCCGCCCAATTTCTGGTCCACTTTGATTTCGATGGGCAAGCCGTGGCAGTCCCACCCGGGGACGTAAGGCGAATCGAATCCCGCCATGGTCTTCGACTTCACGATGAAGTCTTTCAGGCACTTATTCAGCGCATGCCCCAAATGCAACGGCCCATTGGCATACGGCGGCCCATCGTGCAGGACGTAGAGCGGCGCGCCTGCGCGCGCCGCTCGGATCTGCCCATAAATGTCCATTTCCTCCCATCGCGCCAAAATCTGCGGCTCCCTCTGAGGGAGGGAGGCCTTCATGGGAAAGGCAGTTTTGGGCAGGTTTACGGTCGATTTCAAGTCAAGCGGCACGCGCGTAGTTTCCTCAAAATAATGGGTTTCTTTCAATTATAGGGAGCAATTCGTGGTGCGTCTATTTTTGCCGCAAGCGATTTGGGATTTTGGCGCAAAACCCGGGAGTGGTTGCAGAGGTGCAATTGCATATGCGCGGGGCGGAATTCCGACTGGCAGGCAAAAAATCGGGTGTACAATTTTTTACATAGCCGCAAATGCGGGTTTTGCATCCAAATTAGTCAGTTTGCGGCTATTAGGCGTTATAAGAGTGGCCGCAAGCAACTTCGCGGCCGAGATGTTCATCCAGTGATGATAAGTACGCGTGTAACTGGCGTAGGTTGTCCTTAGATCTAATATGTCGAGCGTCGAAGTCAATCCCAAGCCCGAAACAAACGTAGAATCGGCTCCGCCTGAGCTGAATCTGCTGATGCCGAACTCAACGTTCGAAGAGCCGCTGTGGAAATCCCTGTTTCGGAACCTGGATGACTTTTTCTTTCCCAAAAAACTTCCACCGCTGGTTCTGACTTCGAAGCCAATCCCGGTCACCGACATCTGGGGATTCTATAATTACAAGAAAAACGGCGTGTTGGGTTCGACCATTGCGCACCTGGTGTTAATTGCGGCGATTATTGGATTGACCATCCTTGCGAGGCGCGTGGTCAAGCAGATCGAAGCGCCCAAGCCGACCGTCGAGTTGATTGATCCGGGTGACATTCCGCTGAAGCCGTCGAAGGACGTTTCCGGCGGCGGCGGTGGCGGAGGAGACCACGACAAGTTCCAGGCGACCAAGGGAAAACTGCCCAAGTTCTCCATGGAACAAATCACGCCGCCTGCAGTTGTGGTCCGTAATGAGCAGCCGAAACTTGCGGTGGAACCCACGGTCGTAGTGCCGCCACAAATCAAGATATCTTCGAATATGCCGAACATTGGCGACCCGACCTCTATACCAACGATGGTTCCCTCGAACGGGACTGGATCTGGAGCGGGCATAGGTTCGGGCTCAGGCGGGGGAGTGGGAGTCGGTTCCGGCCCCGGCGTCGGTAATGGCCGCGGCGGTGGCATTGGCGGCGGAGTGTTCCGCGTAGGCGGCGGCGTTTCTGCGCCGAAGCCAATTTATGATCCCGACCCTGACTATTCGGAAGAAGCGCGTAAAGCGAAATATCAGGGAACGTCGGTAGTTTCGATGATCGTCGGCCCCGATGGTCGTCCGCGGGACATTAAAGTTACGCGTACGCTGGGATTAGGCCTCGACGAAAAAGTCGTGGAAAAACTCAGCACCTGGCGCTTCGAACCCGCCGTAAAAGATGGCAAACCCGTTGCCGTCGAAATCAGCGTGGAAGTGGATTTTAGGTTGTACTAGCCAGTCCTTCACAAAACTTAGCGTTTCGTGCCAATTGCTCCGCGCGCTAACCGACCAAGGCCGCGGTTGGCTGGTGGCGTGCCTCCCCATGCCATCGGACCACCCGTGATGATCTGCTGATTCGCGACGGTCTCATACGCGTAACCCGTCAATGTGCCCGTAGCCGTGCCACAGTGAGAGTTTTTCGTAGTGAGTCTCGCCCAGCCATAGTGAGTCTCCCCGTTAATCAAAAACTTAAAACCAAGATAGCGGCTTTGCGCATTGAGCCACTGGCCTGCCGGGTCCGAGCTCCCACCATTCAAGCACACGTTCTTCATCATCATGCCGTACTTGATAAAGGCACCGTCTGGTGCTAGAGGGGCCCCAAGCGGCAGCGCAGCCGCCTGGCTTTGGCTGGAACTCACTGCGACCACGGAATTGTCTACGCCGCGCGGGGCTTGCGCATAAAACGATCCATAAGTAATACAGAAGCCGCTGCCACAGCTTTGGTCATTGAAATTCGCCAGGTAAAAATCCGCAATGCCATCGTTATTTAAATCAATCGGCAAGATCGCGGGACCCTGCCGGTATTGGGGATAAGGGATTGGAGCGTTGGCAGCAGTGTAAACGACTTCCGCTTGGAGAGCTCGCGAGAACGAGGCCGCCGCCGCGGCGGATGCGAGTGCGACTAGCGCGTACCCGCGGAGCGCCTGATCGAGTGATTCTGAAATCTGAGTGCGGCTTCTCTGTCTCATTCCATCTGCCTGGGGACGGGCCCTTACAGGCCAGTATTATGTCACGAGTGCCTGCCCGGCGTAACGAACATCATCGCGGGTATCGCGTCAGCTCCGTCACTAACTCTCAGCCTGGTGCCGAGGTCTCCACAGGGGGCGACGTGGCGCGGATACGCGGGGACGGTACGCGGGCACAGACGGAAGTGACCCTAGGTTCCGGCAGAATCGGGGTCAGTCCCGTCTGTCCCCAGATTTCGTCAAGTCTGGGCCCGCCCTACTTACGACGGCTGGCTTGCAGACAGGCTCGTTCGGGTGTATTTTTGGCGGGAACTCGGAGCCGAGCAGTCAAGCGCACGTTTTGCGAAACATTCGCACGAGTTTGAGAAAATGGCTTTCCTCGTCGAGCAAAACGGCGATAGAACAGAAACGGTGACCCGGAGAAATACGTTCCGCAGTTCATAGGGAGGAATTCATGAAATATATCCAATTCGCAACCATCGCGGTGGCAGTCGGAATTTTCATTTCAATCCCGGCTCCTCTGCACGCGCAATTCGTATTGAGCGACATTTACGACTTCAATTGCGAAACGGGAGGATGCGATCCCTACGACTTTGGGCAGTTAACCTTAGGGACGAATGGCAACCTATACGGGACGACGATCGGCGGCGGCACGGGCCACGGTTCGATCTTTATGGTGGCACCTGACGGCACGGGATACCAGGAGTGGGACTTTGACGGGCCTTCGCTGGGAGATGGCCCCGCGGCGGGCCTGACGTTAGCCGAGGACGGAAATTTTTATGGCACCACGACGTCAGGGGGGAGTTTCGGTTACGGTACCTTATTTCGCTTCAACCCTGTCACCACGACAATCACGGTCCTGCACCATTTCACCGGCATGGCTGATGGAGGGTCTCCCAACGTCGCCCCGGTCGAACCGAAGATCAGCGATGGATATCTCTATGGCTTCGCGGCAGGACAGTTCGTGCCGTATCGGGTGAATATGGCCAAGGGAACCTTCAAGTCGTATGCGGGGCAGAACTTTACCTCAACTGCGCCCCTGGTTGCGGCGTCGGACGGATATTTTTATGGCACCAACAACAACGGCGGGGCGAATGCAGACGGGGCAATTTTCCGAATGACCCTCAAAGGAGCCATCACAACTCGCTATAGTTTCACTGGCGGCACCGACGGGGAATATCCGCAAGGACCCTTGGTGTTAGCGGGGGACGGTCTGCTTTATGGCACGACGTCCGCAGGTGGCCAAAACGGCAATGGGGCACTATTCAACCTGGCGCCATCGTCGAAAAAAGTGAAGCCACTTTACAGCTTTACCGCGCTGAATGGATCCGGGGTAAACAACGACGGCGCCACGCCCCTGGCCGGGCTCGTAGCCGCGGGCGACGGGAACCTTTACGGGACGACGTCGCTGGGCGGAACCAACGCGGTTGGCACAGCTTTTCGCATCGCGACAGGGGGCGGCTCGTTTGCATCGCTCGCGTCGTTCACAGGCAACCCCGGGTTTTTCGGTACCGAGGCGACGGCAACGTTGATGGAAAACACCGACGGGTCGTTCTATGCGGTCACAAAGAACATGGGCGAAAACTCCGCAGGATATTTGTACAAGCTTGCGTACAACTTTCTCAACATCACGTGGTGCTGCAACCGTTGGTTGGTTCTGGACCAACCTGTCACGGTGCTGGGTCAGAACCTGGAAGGGGCGGTCAGCGTAACAATTGGCGGAGCTGCCGCGCAATTTCAGCCCGGCTCCAGCACGTATCTCACGGCCGAAGTTCCCAGTGGGGCCATCGATGGTCCCATTATGGTGACTCTTGCTACCGGCCTACAAGTCTCAAGCGAGACCGCGCACATTGCTCCCAAGATCATCAATCTCGATCCCTCCAGCGGACCTGTGGGTACGCAGGTCGCAATTGTAGGAGGCGGGTTCACGGGGGCCACGAAAGTGACTTTCGGTGGGGTGAAAGCGACTACGTTTACGGTGGTAACGCCGGCACTGATTCAGGCCATCGTGCCCACAGGGGCCAAGAGTGGCAAGGTTGACGTCGTGACGCCGGATGGCACGGCCGCCAGCAAACAAACCTTCACCGTCAATTGAGCTGGGAAAGCTTATGGTGTCCCAGGTTCGCGCGGTTTCGTGGCCCTAACCTGGCGACTCGCTGACACGCGTCGCATAAAGGCCGAATCTCATCGGATTCCCAGATTTCGTTAGGCAGCTGCGTTCATGTGCCGTTTTGCTATCGCCTCAATTTCAGGCTCAGTCACGGCAGAGAGGTCGGCGTTTTCGGTGGCGATGACGCGGCGAGAAACGTCGGGATGATGCGTCTTTAAGTATTCTTTCAAGAAGTCGGCGGCGTTGCTTTTTCCAGTGGCGTGGCCGATGAGAACGATCTCGCTTGCCGGAGTAATATCTTTCGCAACCTCCTCGTAAAACGAATCTTCTTCGGGCACGCGCTCGCCGCTATAGTGAGCTTCCTTTCGATGAATCAGATGATGATGGAAATTGAATGGATCGTAAGGTCGCACGGTGCGTTCGCCAACTGGACGGCTGGCGCCCAAATCTTTGTAAACATGCGCTGCGTGGTGGTCGATGACGACGATCATACGGCCGGGTTGGGCCGGTTCGTTCGCATTTGCATCCGATTCTTGCGCGGCTGCTCTGGCATCCTTCAAAAATTTACGCAGGCGGGAAACTTCCTCAGCGCCAAGATCATGGGTGATCGCCCGTTTGAAAAAAGCGCGCTGATTGCCAACGCGGAACTCAAATTCATCGTTCCCGTGCGGTTGGACATCGCCCAAATGCTTGATCAATTCGACGGCCTCGCTCCAACTCAGGTTGTGGGGTAGCTTGCCGTTCAGAAGGTTTTGATGCAGCGCGTCGAGGTGTTTGCTCATGCCCACAGTATAGTATTGCCGGGCGTGGCCTGTAGGGGGAAATTTCGGCCGGCCGGGAGGCTCGAGGCTGCGATTGTGCGCCGCAGTGGTTGGAGGTAGAGTGGTTCTAAGTGGTGACGCAACAAGATTGCGGTGCAAGAGGAAGTATTTATGACAAGGTTCTTTGGGCGGTCTATGGTTTTCGCTCTTTTTCTCTCGGCAATTGCTTTCGGGCAATCCACGCCAGTTGCTTTCCTCAGCCAGCTTTATCCTGACGCCATTATGCCGGGACACGCGCAATTTCAGTTAACCGTGGGCGGTTCTGGATTCCAATCCGGCGCGGTGGTGAATTGGAACGGAACGCCGTTAGTCACAACCTTCACTTCGGTTGATCGCCTTGAAGCAACGGTGTCCGCGGCGGATGTGTCATCGGCGGGCACAGCCACGATTACCGTGACAAATCCGGGCAGCATTGCTTCGAATGTCGCGTATTTTCCGGTGCATCGAAAATCGACCTCGGTAGCTTTTATCCGCTACGACATTAAATTAGACGCAGGCTACGGCGGCATTGCCGTGGCTGATTTTAATGGCGACGGAAAACCAGACGTTGCGGTCACGCTCCCGAATTTATCCGGCAACGCCTCCATCGCAGTGTATTTGAATGGCGGGCATAGAAGCTTTACCGGGCCTGTCGTGACGACATTAAGTTGCATCGGTGACAGCGCTGTGGTCGGTGATTTCAACGGCGACGGCAAGCTCGATGTTTTAACCACAAACAATTTTGGGAGTGGCTGCGTCTTGCTGGGCAATGGGGACGGATCATTTTCGCAAGGTCCTGCCGTTAGCTTGCCGGATGAAAACTATGTGGCCGTCGGCGACTTTAACCGTGACGGAAAGCTGGACCTGTTTCTTGCCGGCGGCTCCGATGGCGGGTATTCGGCGCAAGTATTGTTGGGCAACGGCGACGGTTCTTTCTCGACAGGCCAATCTCTTGGAGATATCGACAACCCCCAACCTCCGGTTGTCGGAGATTTTAACCGCGACGGCAAACTGGATGTTGCCATGGCGGATAGCGTGACGGCCTCGGTGTGGGTATATCTTGGGTCAGGTAATGGCAAGTTTGCAGCGCCCGTAAAGTACGACACGCCAAACCCAGCAGTTGCTGTTACCGCGGTTGACCTTAACGGAAATGGCAAACTTGATTTGGTGACCGATGGAGTAACTATCCTGCAAGGAAACGGGGATGGGACATTTGTTGTTGGTTCGTCATATACGGCGCCGGGAGGTGGGGTGTACCTCAATCCCGACGCAGGTGACTTCAACAGTGACGGCCGACCGGATATTCTGCTGGTGCAGGATTCGGGACATGAAGGCCTCGCCTTGTTGCTCGGCAATGGCGACGGCACACTCCAATCGCCCTTGACCTGGCCTGCGGGCTCTTATTCTTATCCCGCCGCGATTGGCTCCGCTGATTTCAACGGTGACGGGCTTCTCGATGCGGTCGTTTCGAATAGCGGTGAAACCATTTCTGTCTTCTTGCAGACTACGCAGGACTAACCTAGCTGGACGCCTCGAAGGCTGCCCTGAGCAGAGTGTATGAGTTCGTTTTTGGACACCAACCTGGCGCTCGCTGGCACATGTCGAGCGATCCAAAATCTCATCGGATGAGCATATTGCAGTCGTGGTCTGCGCATCGGAAACGCGGGACAGGAAACGCGGGGACAGGCGGAAGTGACCTCAGTTAATTTCTCGCAGAATCGGAGCCAGTCCCGTCTGTCCACAGATTCCTGTCCAGGCCTTTTTCGCATCATCAAGAAGTCATGAAGAATTGAAGTGCGATTCGTTTTCGCGAAGCGCAGCGGAACTTGTATAATCCCCGACATGCGAGGAATACTCTGGGGCACAATTGTGCTGGGCACGCTGATCCTCGTCGCGGGCCGCTCAATGGGAGGACAGCAAGTGAAATCTCAGCAACCTGAAGAATCGAAGGCGCCCGCCAAGGTGGAGCAGCGCGGTCGCATCATTGGAATCGGCGGCGTGTTCTTCAAATCCGCCAACCGCGATCAGATGCGCGAATGGTATGCAAAACATCTTGGGCTGGCGGACACGGGCCAGGGCGTGATGCTTCCGTGGCGGGAACAGGATGACCCGCAAAAAGAACACGTGACCGTTTGGACGATCTTTCCCGCCACCACGAAGTATTTCGATCCCAGCCCGGCACCGTTCATGATCAACTACATTGTGGACGACATGGATGCTTTGCTCGCCCGCTTGAAACAAGAAGGCGTAAAGATTGATCCCAATCGAATGGATGAATCCTACGGCCGGTTTGCGTGGATCTATGATTCGGATGGGAACAAGATTGAGCTGTGGCAACCGCTGCCGGCAAAGCCTTGAAGGTCTTCCACCGCGCCGACTGAAATCGATGCAATGGTTGCGATCTGCTACGTGAGGGATAACCTTCAGTTGTCTTTAGCAATCACGAGCAAGTGCAGCATTGCGTGCTTCCGGAATCCCAAGCGTTCATAAATCGCGATGGCGCGGTCGTTGTCATGGCGCGAATGAAGAAACGGTACATCGCCGCGGTCCAGCAGGCGGTGAATGATCTCCGTCATCAGCGATGCAGCGTAGCCGTGGCCGAGATGATCAGGATGCGTGCACACAGCGCTGATTTCGGTATAGCCGGGAATGCGCAACCGCTCGCCCGCCATTGAAGCCAATTGCCCGTTTTGCTTGATGCCAATGTATCCACCGAGTTCGATGGTGCGCTGCTCGAATGGGCCGGGTTCGGTGAGGCGAGCGAGGGCGATCATCTCCGGAGCGTCGGCGGGATTGAGCACCGTATGCTCGTACTTGGGCGCTGGCGGACGCGTTCCATCATGCAGCATCTGCAACAAAGGAATGGACCGCAGTACTTTGAAATTCGGCGGGGGATCGACTTTCTCCCTTAAAAATAACGCCGCCGGCTCATTCGGGCCGATCAATTGCGCAAGCGCAGCGAAGCCTTCCGCCGTCGGTGCGGACATTCCTGCGAGCGGTCCTATAGCCGTATGGAAGCGCCGCGCCGCGCCATCGCCTTCGGCAAAGGGTGCCTGCGAAGTGGTTAATGCGTGCCAGGTTATGTTATCGAGCGGAGACATCGTATCTATCTGATGAATCATCACATTAAGTGGATGCTGGGTTGAGAGCTATCCGAATCTTGCGGCGGAACGAATCAAGTTGCTTCTGATAAGACACGCGCGAGGTTCCTCGGCGCGCTGGAGCGTACGCGCGCCTTCGGAATGACATCGCGTTAGGGCATTACTCCTTCAAGTCCACGTGCTCGACTTGGTCGATCGGCCGCCCGAGGAACTGGGCTCCGAGGCGCTGGAACTTCTCCGCGCTGTCGGTGGCGTAGAACTTTAAGCGACTCGGATGTGTGGGATGTCCAGCGGCGAAGTAGGGATGCGTCTGCATATCCTGCTGCACCACGCGCGCCGTGCTCTCGGCGGAATCGACTATAGTCACGCGTTCGGGCACAATTCGCCTCAGCACCGGCGTGATGAGCGGGTAGTGCGTGCAGCCGAGGAGAAGTGTGTCGGCGGCTTGAAAGCCGTTAGAGAACGCCTTTTCGAGATAGATGCGCGCGACTTGCTCGGTGACAGGGTGATCCACCCACCCTTCTTCGACAAGAGGAACGAGTAGCGGACAAGCGGTTTCGCGGGCGTCCATGCCGTGCGCTTCGAGCGCTTTCTGGTAGGCGTGACTGTTGACGGTAGCCTCAGTGGCGATGACGACAACGGATTCGTTTTCGCTGGCCGCCGCGGCAGCTTGCGCTCCGGGTTCAACCACACCGACCACGGGAATGCGCGTGGAGGATTGAATCTCGTCAAATGCGAGCGCTGTCGCCGTGTTGCAGGCGATGACCAGCATGTGCGCGCCCTGGCGCTGCAGAAAATGCGCAGCTTCGATGGCATATTTCGCAACGGTTTCGGCGGATTTCGAGCCGTAGGGAAGGCGCGCCGTATCGCCGAAGTACAGATAATCCGCGCCCGGGACGAGTTCAAGTAAAGCTTTAAGGACGGTGAGTCCGCCAAAGCCGGAATCAAAAACGCCTATGCAGGGTGAGGGCATGAAGTATAGATAGTAACGCAACAACAAAAACAAACGAAAAGCAGGTTCCTCGACTCAGCGTCGCTAACGCTCCGCTTGGCTCGGAATGACAATCTGGTTAGTGCTGGTGACGAGGCAATGCAGCAGCTTCGTGGTTCTCGACTTTCTCGCGCCGTCCTGGACAGCACGGCCCCGGCGGAATCGGCGAGCCATGCGGGCAAGTCGCCGGATGGCCCAGGAACGTGCATATCTTGTCCGTTGCTTCCGGACTGAGGATATGCTCGAACTTGCAGGCTTGCTGTTCGATTTCCGATTCGCTGTCCATGGCGAGGCTATCGGTAAACAGACGCTCGGCTAGACGATGGCGGCGAATGATGCTGACGGCGCGTTCGCGTCCGCGATCGGTGAGTTCGATGATCTGGCTGCCATCGCCGAGGGAAGAAGCAGTGGGCTTGAGCGCGTCGTGGCAGGGATTGATAAAGGGCTTATGGTGGTGCGGTTCGGGCGGATGCGGGCGAGCCGTGAGCAGTCCGAGCGCAACCATTTTTTCGACCGCGATGCTGACGGGAAGCGCACCGTGGACTTCCATGTGTTCGAGTTCGGCGATCTGATTGTTTTCGGCGAGGGCCCAGAGTTCTTCGAGGACTTCATCAAATTGTTCGTCGTCCGCCATGGAAAACACTTCGCTCGACGCGATTTTGCCATGATGAAGTTCGATACGGCGGTCGGCTAGGCGAGCGACAACGGGGTCATGCGTGACCATGACGATGGTGCGGCCCTGTTGATGCAACTGCCGAAGCAGGCGGAGGACGATTTCTTCATTGACGGCGTCGAGATTGCCGGTGGGTTCGTCGGCGAGAATAATTTTGGGGTCGTTAATTAGGGCGCGGGCAATGCAGACGCGTTGCTGCTCTCCGCCGGAGAGTTGTGAAGGCGTGTGATGGGCACGGTCTTTAAGGCCGACACGATCCAACGCATCAATAGCTTCCTGCTCATCAGTCATGCTGTGGAAGTACTGCGCCAGCATGATGTTTTCGACGGCGGTGAGGTAAGGAATCAGGTGAAACTGCTGAAAGATGAAGCCGATCTTTTCGGCGCGCACGCGATTCAGTTCAACGCGCGAAATGGCGGCGACGTTCAGATTGTCGAGCCAGATTTCGCCGGAGCTGGGGCGGTCGAGGCATCCGATGAGGTTGACTAGCGTAGATTTGCCGGAACCGGACGGGCCCATGATGGCGATCCATTCACCGGGAGCGACTTCGAGCGAAAAATTATCCAGGGCGCGAATTTCTCCGGCGATGTCGGTGCGAGCGGGATAAACGCGGCTGATATGTTTGAGCTTAATCAACCTTGCACCGCCGAGGACGCCGAGAGCGGAGAGAAACCACAACCCCAGAGGCACGGCGGCAAAGAGTAAAGCAAATATAAAACGCTTAAACCACCAAGGACACGAAGGCGCACGAAGGAAAAGGAATGCGCGGATTGAGCTTGAGCGAGATGCATTTATTCGCCCATTAGAATCATAGCGGGCTGGACGCGCCGGAGCAACGAGAGGGGCACAATGGCGGCCAGCAAAGCGACCAGTATGCTGCCTAGAAAAATTGCGGGAAAGATATTCAGACGCGGAGTCACCGGCGCGTGGAAATTAGCGCGGCCGATCCAGATGGCAACTATCACTCCAACGGCAAAGCCGAGGATTGCTCCTGTCGCGCCAAGGATCCCCGCTTCCGCGGCGAAAAAGGCCGCAATCGTGCGTTCGGATGCGCCAAGCGCTTTCATGATGGCGAAGTCGGCGCGGCGGTCAAAGACCCATCCAATGAGGGTCGCGAGAACGCACAATGCAGCCGTCAAAACGATCAGCGCGGACGCTACATAAAGCGTGGAGCGGGTTTTACCGAGAACATCCGCTTCACCCTCGGTGATCTGGCGGAGGGGATGGACGTCCGCGGATAGCAGAGCGGTGCTCAGGGTTTGAATGGCGGCGTTGATTTCGTCCGGGGTGCCGGCAGCTGCAATTTCTATGGTGGAGGGTGCGATGTGCGTCCAGGCAGCGAAATCCGCAAGAGAAATATAGATGCGACTGTCGTCGGCTGCACCGGTGTGGAGAATGCCTGCCGGGCTGAGGTGGATGGTGCGGCCCTGAAAAATGAGATCGATGGGTTGGCCATCAGGGGAAATTGCGGCGGCTGCGCGCGACCCTACAAGAGCTTCACCACTCGCACTGGGCCACGCGGACACCGACCACCAACGATCAAGTTGGCGGACCTTAGCAAAATCGGTGCCAGCCACAACGATGGGGCGGCCAGAACTTGTCTGGGCGATGACATAAGCGAAGGGCACAGCCATTCCGCGCCCTCCGAGCGCGGTTTGCACCTGGGACAACGCATCGTTTGGAAGCGATTGGCCGTCTTTCGCCACGATAACAACATTCGCGCCATAGCTACGAAATTCCTTGCGAAGTTTTGCCTGCACGTCCACGTAGAGGGTAAGCATGGCGGTAGCGACGCCCGCGGCTACGATCATTGCAGTAAGGGCCGTAATCACACGGCCGCGGCGGAGAATGGCGGCGCGCAGGAGCATCCGGAAGAACATCGATGTGTGAGGCGCAGAGGCGCGCCGTGCGGCGAGCGACATGGCGGCGGTCATGCTTCCCCTCGCAGAGTGGCCGCGGGATCGAGATTCACGGCGCGGCGAATAGCGATGGCGCTGCCGGCAAAGGTAACGAGAACCGCGATACCAAGGATGATCGGAAGCAGTACGGGTTCAATCGAAATCTGCGACGCGAAGATGGATTCACCGATGCGGCGGGCGAGGAAGGCTCCGGCGACAAATCCTGCCAGGCCGCCAATTATGGCAAGCAGCGCCGACTCGGTAAAGAACAGAGCAGCGACGGAGGCCCGTCGGGCGCCTAAGGCTTTCATTAATCCAACTTCGACGCGGCGCTCCAGAATGGCTGCGGCCATGGCGGCAGAAACGGCAAGGGCACTGGCGAGCAGGGCGGCCAGTGTGATGAGCAGCATCAAGCCTTGAATGCGAGAGAGCACGGCACCCTCATTCTGGGCAACCTGGCGAATCTGTTCAGCATGCGAGTGTGGAATCGCTTCCTGCAATTGGAAGGCGATGGACGCGGCGTAGGGCGAGCAGTACCAACGATCATAATCGGCAGGGTTGAGCGAGCGCGGATCGCGGCGGGCGAAGGCGTCTTCCGGCTTGGTGACTGCGCTCACGTAGAGGCGGCGGACTGCACCGGGCTTACCAAGAATTTGCTGGGCAAGATGCAGCGGCGCGATGATCTGGCTATCTTCGGCTCCGCCGGTTGAAACAATGCCAGAAACCGTGTGTGCGTATCCCTTGATATCGATGTGGCCGCCGGGACGAGTGTTCAACTCTGTGGCCAGCCTTTCACCGAGGAGAACATCATTGGAGTCGTCGCCGGGCCATGCGCCTTCAACCTTCCACCAGGGATCAGTGTTGCGGACGCCGGTGACAAAGTGCTCGGTGCCATACGTCAGCGATTTGGCGAAATAGGTTCCGACGAGTGTCGCCGCATGTGTATCCGCCGCAACGTTAACCGGCAGCATTGGGGCAAAGCCGACGATATTATTCCGCCAGAACATGCCCTTGATCTTCGGAAGGTCCGCTTCATTAAGATAAGCGCCGTCGCTTGGCGGTTTGAGGTCTACGCCGCCGATTTGGATGTCGAGCGTGTCATCCTGCGGAGTCACAAGAATGTTTGCGCCGTAGCTTCGCAATTCGTGGCTGATTTTGTCGCCGATGCCAGTGGCGACTGCCAGCATGGCGGTGGCCACGCCGACGCCGAGCGTAATGGCGACGGCGGCGAGCAGCTTGCGGCGCGTCTGCCGGCGGAAAGATTCGTAAACGAGGCGGGCAAACATGGCTTATTGCTGTTGAAAGAGCTTGCTCTTGGCGGCGATGTCGGCTTCGCGGATGATGACGTTGCCCGAGGTCTCATCTGCGTGAATCGGGATAGGGTTGCAGCCCCCGGGTTGGCCCACCGTTTGCGAATTGATGGGCGCCGCACAATTCTTGCAGACCAGGCCGTTGGGGCCTTTGAAAAAGCCCACCGGGCCGCAGATTTCGCAGGCGTCAAAGACGGTGGCGATTTTGCCATCGGGGCGCTTGTAGAGCAGGAAGCGGACATCTACACCGTTTTCACGGGCTGCGAAGCGGTGCAGGTCGCCATCCGAAACACTCGAAGCGGGAATCGTAGCAACGCCGTTTACAAACGTTACTTCGGTTGCGGGCGAAAGCGCGCTAACGCTTTTTGTGTAGATAAATTCCGCGGTAACGAGGAAGATGAAGACGAAAGCGCTCGCGTAGACCGAAGCCATCCAAAGCTGGTCGCGACGAGCAGCCGAGAGAAGCTTGCGGCGTTCCGCAGGCGACTCCGGCAATGGGCCTGGCTGCCGGCGCTTTACCTCAAAGAGAATCATTAAGGCCGCGAGAGCGACAATCGTTACGAAGAAGAAGAGATCATTGCGCACGATGGGGCCGATGAGAGCCATCTCGCGGCGTGAAGAGGGAAGCACGCCGTTCTCGGAGAGTTCATGCAGGCCCGAAATCAGAAGTTGTGCGGCGACAAAGAACAAAATTGCAGTGGTTACGCGGAAGAATTTCTGCAGGTTTATTCGAACGCTGCCTTTGACGAACATGACGCCGAAAGCAATCGCAACGATGACTCCCGCCAAGGTACCGAGAAAGCTATATAACTCCGAGGAGTTGAGAGACACAGCAGAGAGAATCAAGACAGTCTCGACGCCTTCGCGCAGGACCATGAGAAAGACGAAGAGAAACAGCCCGAAGCGCGAGCTTTCGGTGGCGAGGGCGCTGACTTTGCCTTCAATTTCGCCTTTCATCTTGCGGCCCGTCTTCATCATGAAAATGATCATGGTGACGACGAAGAAGGCGGCAGCCAGCATGATCCAGCCTTCAAAGATGTCTTCGTTGAAGTTGGTGCGGGCAATGACGATGGCGACGCCGATGCTTCCGATGAAAGCGGCCGCCAGAGCGGCGAAAACGGACTTGCGCAGGTCGGGGCGGCCGATTTTGTTCAGATAGGCGAGGGTAATGCCGACAATGAGGGCGGCTTCGACGCCCTCACGCAGCGTAATAATGAAAGCTTGCAACATTTAAGAAAGGGCTCCAAAGGCGGATTTTGATCCGCGCCATTTTGAAAATGAATTTCAATTTCAACTTGTATAGGATAGTTGGTTCGCGCACAGCCGGTCAATCGAACCGGACGCCACCGCAGGCTATTTTGCAGCGAATTGCGGCACGTTGCAGGGAACTGCGTCGCATTATGTAAATGCTTTACAGTCGCTTCAAAACCGCTTTTGCTTCGGCCAGTTGAGGAAACAATTTTTCCTCGGCGCGGAATTCGGCGGAGTGCACGCATCTCCGGCTGCCTCGCAGCTTGACGGGATGCTTCAGGTGCAACATTTCGTGATAAACGATGTACTCGACAGCCGCTCTCGGGATGTGAGGATGGTCGAAGACCCGGCTCACAACAATGGCATTGTGTGCGGGATCATAGTGGCCGAGGCGGTTTCGGGCAGTGTTCGTGCTCCAGGCAAGGCGAGGTCTGCCCAGCAGCGAGTGAAAGAATCGGGCGTTGAGATGGTCGAAGATTTCTTCCAGATTGTAGGTATGTCCTACGGCGGAGGCCAAGCGTTTCCGCCCGCGAATCTGCCGGACCAGATGGGCTTTTCGCGTCACCTCATGGCTGGAGACATAGCGGCGATAACGAAGAGCATGCTCACGCCCAATCGCTTTCCGGTAGAGTTTGGCAAGCAGCATATGCGCCAGGGAGCACAGTACGGCGTCCGGCGCCCCCTCAAGCATGTCAGAAATGCGAACCAGCAGCCTGCCTTCCCGCATGCGGATGGTGCTGTTGATGTTGGCAAAGGCGAAAAACTTCACCGAGATATCAGGCAAAACACCTTGAGGGCGCAGCTCGCAGTGCGCTTGGTGAAAAATCTCGAGAAGGCGATCGCTCACGTTGAATTCAGGTTAGCATGACGCCTATCGAGGCTCTTCGGGGACAGCGGGCGATACGGCTTTCTTCTTGTGGTTGACCGCATCTTCCTGCTGGGCAAGCAGCTCGCGATGGTCTTTCGCCGCTGCGTCTACGTCGTCAAGAGCATCGGAGAGTAGAAATTGGTAGCGACTCGCCTCGCCCGGAGCCGCCATTGCACCATCATGAAAAGCGCGAAGTTTTGCCTGGAACTCGTTATCAGCCTGGATAATGGCTTTGAGAGGCTTTCGGATGTCGTCGCCGCGTTTGTCAAAATTATCGATGTTGTCATCCATTTCATCGTAAATGTCGAGAAACTCCTGCAAGCGGTCGTGCGTTTGCTGCGCCCGATCAGTTGCCTTTGGGTCGCTACGAACCTTGTCGATGGCGTCCAAGCGCGTTCGGGCGAATTCGACATATAGTTTGAGGCGGCCCGGGGGATCGACCGCGGTATCACGAAGTTGATCGATTTCCGCGTCGGTTAGCGGATCATGCTGATGTTGGGCGCACAGGAATGGGGCGAGCAGCAAAAAGCAAGCGGCGAGTTTGAGCAGGTGGCGCATTCAATCCTTGGCAAACATGCGATTGAGCAAGTCGGTCCGCAATTGCTCAAGATGGTCCGCGGCAGCCTGCACCGGAGCCTGACTGTCATAATCGAGGGCGCGCTTCAGGTCACGAAGTTTTTCGGCCGTCTTGCGCAACGAGATTTCGGTCCCCTTGAGTTTTTTGGAAGTGGTGATGGCAGAGTCGTGGGCTTTGTCGGCATACATCACGACACCGCTGATGGCACTTCGCGCGTCGTTCAACTTGCCTTCTCGATACAGTTGATCTGCACTTTTGAGCTGACGCTCCATGATTTCGACATAGATTCCGACGCGAGCCTGGGGCGTCGCTGTTTGCGCACGGTCAATTAATTCCTGTATCGACTGTTCCTTAAGGCCGTAAGTCAGCGAAGCACACAGAAGCAACATTATCGTGACGGCGTGCAGATGCATACTCATTTCTTGGGCTCAATCGCAATCAGGCGGTGCCGTGCTTGCCACTCCTGATCCGGGTATTTACCGTTGGCCAGTTCCAGAAAACGATGATAATTTGCCGCCGCTTGTTTGTAATCCTGCAAATGGTCGAAGGCGGAGGCGCGCATGAAATAGCCCACTGGCAGCGGGGGCAGCAATTGATCGCGTGCATTTACGGCTTTAATCGCCAGCTCGTAGTCTTGGTTTTCGTCGGCGGCGCTCGCGAGGTCGCCGTAAGCCTCCCCAAAATTGGGGCGAAGTTGCACGGCCGTAAGGAACTCTTTCTCGGCTTCCGCATACTTGAGTTGCTTCAACAACGTCTGGCCGAGACGGGCATGGAGCTCCGCGTCGTTGGGATTGTTGGCGAGCAGTGCGCGATAGATGGGCTCAGCCTGTGAAAATTTGCCGAGCTTGAAATAGATCATTGCGAGATCCGTTTGCGCGGATTGATTTGCAGGATCCAGCTTCAAGATCTCATTCAGAGCTGCCAAAGCGTCCGCGTTCTGCCCTTGGGACAGATAAAGGCTGGCAAGCTGCATGCGCGGCGCGGAATCATTTGGATGCGCATCGGCCAGTCGTCGTAGCGTCTGCTCGGCCGAGGTATAGTTTCCACTTTTGAGCTGCATTTGGGCTGCGCAGGTTAGGCCCTCCTCCGAAGAAGCGTCGAGCTTGACGACTTGCTCGCACTCTTTGGCTGCGGCCGAGTAATCGCCACTTTTTTCGAGAACACGAGCGGCGGAGAGATATGGCTCTGGGTCTTTAGGCTGCAACAGTGCGGCCTGATGGTACGCCTCGACGGCATCCTGTGGTTTGGTGGCTTCAAGGACATGCCCCAGCGACAGCCAGGCGCGGGCGTGACCTTCATCTACGTTTGCGGTGGGCTTAAGGGTTGTGGCCACGCGCAGATATTGCGCAGCGTCTGGTTGCTTATCTTGTGCCAGCATTAAGCCAAGATTGAGATTTGATTCGAAGACATCGGGCTTGGCAGCGACCGATTTGCGATAGGCAGCGATCGCATCGGAATCCTTTCGCTGCTCGTGATAGAGAAAACCGAGGTCGAACCAGGCAACATAATTGTGCGGATCGGCGGCGACAACTTTTTGGAGTAACGGCTCCGCGGTCGCGTAGTCCTTTTTTTCAATCGCGCTCTCGGCATTGGCGAGATCTTGTGCCACCGGGTCTTCTTCTGCGACTTTATGATGACGAACCGTTTCGGTTGTGTATTGCGCCGTCGGAGGCGGAGCGATGACGCCTACAATCCAAACAAGGTTAGCGCAGGCGACGTGCCGTAACCGAGAGGATGATCTAGCTGGCAGCATCATGTTTGGCGTCCGCATGCTCATTGAGCAGAGGCGCGAGATATTTTCCCGTGTACGAATGTGGTAATTTCGCAATGCTTTCCGGCGTGCCGGCGCCCACCACGCGCCCGCCTCGCTCGCCCCCTTCCGGCCCCAAATCGATCACCCAGTCTGCGGTCTTGATGACTTCGAGATTGTGCTCGATTACGAGAATGGAACCGCCTGCATCAATTAGACGGCGAAAGGCAGAGAGAAGTTTGCTTACGTCGTCAAAATGCAGGCCTGTTGTGGGCTCGTCAAAGATGTAAAGCGTACGAATACGCCGGCGCGGCGCGCCATTCGTAGGACGCCCAAGGTCCCGATTGGCCGGCTGCAAGTGCGCTGCCAGCTTCATGCGTTGCGCTTCTCCGCCGGAGAGCGTAGTGGCCGACTGGCCCAGTCGCAAATAACCCAGTCCGACTTCGTCCAGCACGCGAAGTTTTTCGACGATCTTGGGCACTCCGGTAAAGAAATGAAGCGCCTCTTTGACTGTTAAATCAAGCACTTCATGGATGTTCTTGCCGCGGTACCGCACTTCGAGCACGGACGGTTTAAATCGCGTGCCCTTGCAATCTTCGCAAATCAGTTCTACGTCGGCGAGAAATTGCATCTCAACTGTGACAGTGCCATCACCTTGGCACGTTTCACATCGTCCGCCCGGAATGTTGAAAGAAAAATGGCCCGCAGTAAAGCCACGCTTTTTGGATTCGGGGAGGGAAGCAAACAATTCCCGAATTCCGTCGAATGCCTTGATATACGTCACTGGATTTGACCGCGGCGTGCGCCCAATCGGTGACTGGTCCACCAGAATCACGTCATCGATGTAATCCTCACCCTCGATGCTCTCCCAATTGGCCGACGCGGGCAGCGGATTGCCGTTCGTAATCTTCTTCGCGGCCGAGAGCGCCTGATAGAGGACATCGTGAACGAGCGTCGATTTTCCGGAGCCGGATACTCCCGTAACTGCCACAATCATTCCCAATGGGATCGAGATATCAATCTTCTTCAAATTGTGCGCTTTTGCCCCGCGAATCTCTATTCGTTCACGACCCGGTTTGCGGCGCGCATTCGGCATTTGAATACGTAATTCGTTGGAAAGGTAACGTCCCGTCAGTGACGAGGGCATCTTGAGAATTTGCGCATAATTGCCGGCCGCCGTGACGGTACCGCCATTCTCACCCGCACCTGGCCCGAGGTCGAGAATGGTATCCGCTGCGCGCATCACGTCCGGGTCGTGTTCAACCACCAGAATCGTATTTCCCAAATCACGCAAGCCATGAAGAATCTTGATGAGCCTGTGAGTATCGCGTGAGTGCAAGCCTATGGAAGGTTCATCCAGGACATAGAGGGTTCCGACCAACCGCGATCCCAGTGAAGTCGCAAGCTGAATTCGCTGTGCTTCACCGCCGGAAAGCGTGGCGGAAAGGCGATCGAGCGTGAGGTATTCGAGGCCGACGTCATTCAAGAAGCGCAGGCGCTCATTGATTTCCTGGAGGAGTCGTTCCGCCACGCCGGCTTCTTCTTCGCTAAGCTTCAAAGCGGCAAAGAACTTGATGGCCTGCTCGACCGTCAGCGTTGACACTTCACATATGTTCTTGCCGTTAATTTTCACCTGCCGCGCTTCGGCGCGCAGGCGGCTTCCGTTACACGCAGAACAGAGCGAGTATCCCCGGTAACGGCTTAGAAAGACACGTACGTGCAGCTTATATTTTTTGCGCTCGAGGTAATTAAAGAAGCCGCGAATGCCCTCGAAATTACCATCGCCGTCCGTGATCAAGCGCTGCTGGTCTGATGTCAGGTCAGACCACGGCTCATCCAGCGGAATGTCCTTTTGCCGGGCAAAACGTTTCAGTTCCGTCATCCACGGTTTGCCCTTGGGCTTCGTCCACGGCTCAATAGCGCCGTCATTCAGCGATTTCGAGGGATCGGGAATCACCAGATTCATGTCGAAATCGATGGTGTTGCCGAAACCCTGGCAGCGTGGGCAGGCACCATAAGGATTGTTAAAGGAAAACAGCCGGGGCTCTGGCTCATCGTACTTCGTGTGGTCGTTCTTACACTCAAAACGCTGCGAAAAACGAAGACGGCGTGAGGGTTCCACATCGTCAGGGCGGGGAACGGTCTCAAAGATTACTTCGCCCGATTCCCGGTATCCGCTCTCGATGGCATCCACGATGCGCGGCCGCGCATCCGGGGAGACCGCAATACGGTCAACGAGAAGAAAAACCGGTTCGCTAAAATTCACATCGAGCAGCGATTCGGGTGTGGAGAATTCAAAGATTTGGCCATGCTGATAGAGGCGGTTGAACCCCCGCTGCCGAAGATCAGCCAGACGAATTTTCAGGCTGTCGGAAATCGGCGTAGGGACCGGCACTTTCTTTTTTCTTCGTGCTACTTTGGCCTTAGGCTCTGGCGCTGAAACCGCATGCAGAGGGAATAAAACATTCAGCCGGGTCCCTTCGCCCAGATCGAGTATCGTTGCCACGACTTCATCTACGGTGTCTTTTTTGACTTCCGCCCCGCACTGCAGACAGTAGGTCCGTCCAATGCGGGCAAAGAGCAATCGCAGATAATCGTAGATTTCCGTCGCCGTGCCTACCGTCGAACGCGGATTTCGTGTCGAATTCTTTTGGCGGATAGCGACCGCAGGGGCAATGCCATCGATTACATCGACATCGGGCTTTTCGATGCGTTCCAGAAACTGCCGCGCATAGGCTGACAGCGATTCTACATAGCGCCGCTGGCCCTCCGCATAAATTGTGTCAAAGGCGAGCGAGGATTTCCCCGAACCCGAAACCCCAGTGACCACGGTTAGCTCATTGTGGGGGATTTCAAAATCAATGTTTTTCAGGTTGTGGACGCGCGCACCGCGCACCACGATGTTTTCGTTTGACATACCTGCGGGATCCACCCATCGCCTTCCTGCCGATTGACGGCAAAAGCGCCAGCTGGTGACCAGACGGCGTCCGGAGGGGTAGGGAATCTTTCTATTATAAAGCGAATGGGTTATTTGGATATTTAGCTGTGAGAAAGACTCATTTTCGCAGCTGCGCTCTGACGGCGGCCATCTCGGGGTCGGCGCCGCTGATGATGTCTTCGATCGTCTTCGCAACTGGTATATCAGGGGTTATTCCTGCATCGGGTTGAGGACTCGAAGGAAAGCGCGCAATTAGCGGGATATCCATTTCAATGTGTGATTTGGGCAGGCGTAAGAAGAAAAATGCTCCACCGTTGATGCCACGCAGATTACCACCTGTAGGCTGACCAACCAATGTTCCCAACTTGTTCTGCTTCACGATTTGGTCGAACTGAAATGTAGCCGAGCTGTTGTTCGCATCAATCAGGACGAAAAGCTTTCCACGAAAAGGCTTCGCAGAATGAACGATCATATCTCCATCCGCGCTCTCGCCGTCGCGAACCAGCAGGAAATAATGGACTGGCGGAGCGGTCGGCCACGGTTTGTCTAAATCGTGGGCCGCCGTACCCCAGTTTTTAAAGCTGGGATCCCAGGTATCCAGATACGGGTTCAAGTCTTCCGGCGTCTGCCGGTAGCGTACGAGCCGGCCAAAGGCCGGAATTTTCAAGTCTTGCGCAACCAGCCGACTCAATATTTCGTCCCCGACATCGTTGCCGCCCTCGTTTCCTCGCAAGTCCACAATCAGCGCAGGAGCGTTCTTATCCGCAAGTTCGTCCAGCTTTGCGTTGAGCCAGGCCTTCCAATCCCATTTACTTTTGTAAAGCGCCCAGCTCGGCATTCGAAGATAAGCGCTGCCATTATCGAGATACTTCCACTCAAATAAAGGTTGATCCCCGCCTTGGAGCGTCGCCTCTTGTGATTTTCTGGGCTCGACGCGTTCCGCATACGTCAAAGTTTGCACCGCGATTTTGGCTGGCTTTCTTTCGCCGGGGCGCTGCGCCACCAACTGCATCGTCGTGCTTGTCTGCGGGAAAAACATGGGGAAATATATGTCAAACGCTTCGTACTTGTCGTCACCCGTGACTTCAAGATACGCAACTCTCTTGGGATCGTTCGACCCGTCGGCGCGGGCAATCGTCATCAGACGCTTGAGAATCGTATCGGCTGGATTCCCATTGATCGCGACCACTTGTGTTCCGCGTGGAAGCTGGTGATCGGGCGTGAAGTCGCGGGTGATCACCATTCGACCGTTCATCCAAACAAAATAGAAGGGTACTCGGTTTTGTCCTTGAAAAAGCTCCTCTGCGATCTCTTTCGTCTGATTAAAAAAATTCGCGTAGGTGTGCCCGCACTTTACCTGCGCTGCGAATTCCGAAAAAGCCAGATAAGCATCCTGCAATGGCAAGTCATGGGAAAGCTTGCGTTTTAGCTCTTCGAAATGGGCATCCATTTCCGCCTTGGTGTTGTAACGGTAGAGCCCGGGATGCAACTCTTCGTAGGCACGGCGCAGCACAGCCCAATCCACTTGCAAATCAGCCGCCTTTATAACCTGAACTTTGGCTTTCTCCGATTGCGCCGTTTTCTGCGCCAGCGAAGCCTGCGCGAAAAATAGCACGCCGAGCAGCGCGAATGTCGTTGAGTTCCGCATCTTCATACTTACTTTACGTTAAAGGCTTACCGATGGATTTGTGCAGTTTAGCGGGCGATCCAGAGAAATCCGAAGACGTAAATCCAAAGCAACAACATCAAGTGCCAGTACCAGGCGGTGACGTCAACCACGATGCGCCGCGATTCGATCGACTTGTGCAGCAAGGAGATGGTGGACGTATAGAGCAAAACCGCCAGCCCGCCAGCCAAGTGAAGGGCGTGGGTCGCAGTCAGGACATAAACGAAAGAACTCCGGGGACTCGTGGCGATGAAAAAGCCGTGCTGCGCCAAATTGCGCCATGCCATCCACTGGCCCACGAGGAAAGCAAAGCCGAGAGCCACCGTGCATGCCAGCCAGGGGAAGTGAAATTCGCGCCCCAACGTAACTCCGGGAATCGAACGCACGGGCGCGAGCGCGGACTGCCGCGTTATCTGCCGCCGAGCGAGCTCCACGGTGAGGCTGCTCATGAACAGCAGAAATGTGTTGACGAGAAGAAGTTGAACCGGCAGCGTAACGGGCTTCCACTCACTCATGTAGTGCAAGCCGGAAGGGTCTAGAACAACTGCTTCACGGCGCAGCAGGTATACCAGAGTGAGAACTACGAACAGAGTCAGGATGGGTGCAGTCGCCAGCAGCAAACCAAGCCGGGCACGCCGGAGTCGCTGGCCGTAGTTGTAAAAGTTGTCCCCGCCGCGTCCACCGCCACCGCCCACGTCGGGCGGAGGACCTAGGTCGCGCCCGCCCCCGCCGGTTTTTTCTTGCGCTCCCGGTCTTCCGATGGTCGGCGTCAGTGTTGCCATGATTCTCTTACGACGATTCTAGTGCGATTGGCATGCCATTGCATACGCGGAAGGTCAGGGATTGAACCTCTCTCCTCCCATGAAAATTACTTTGCGTTTTTTTGCAGGGTACGCACATAGCCGACGACCGCAGTGATCTCATCGGGTGAGAGCTGGTCAGTAAACGAAGGCATGCTGCCCTTGCCATCCGTGACCACCTGCTTCATCTCATCCGGGCTCAACTTGCGCACCTCATCGGAAAGCAGACTGAGAGCGTTGAGTTGCCGCCCCATGTCAGTATTAGCTTTGCCATCCACTCCGTGGCACATGACACACTTCTTTTTGAAAACTGCCTGGCCATCCGGTGCATCCTGCGCAGCGACATAAATACTCATGAAGACAAGAAGGATCAACGACGCATAGCGGACAAGTTCGGACACGGTAATTCCTCCCAAATCATTTTAAAGCCTCATTGTCAATTCACGAATGGCTAGCCGGAAGACGCTTATCGCGATTCGAAGAACTTCTTGATTTCCGGCCAGAATCGTCGGACAACCCAATCCGTACTGATGTGGCCGCCGCTGCCCAGGGAGTGAAGTTTGACGCCAGTCTGGTCCGAGAACTGGCGCACACTGCTGTACGGCACATGAGGATCATCTTTCGCATGAAACATTAAAATCTTCGCCGGGTTCATGTGCTCTATATATTGCGCCGGATTATAAAACCTCCCTGAGTAGAGCTTATTCCAATTTTTCTGCGTCAGTCGATATCCGGCGCCGAAAGCGTCGCGAATGTAAGATGCGTAGCCCGGATTGGAGGTTTCTGTCTTTTCCGATTCACGAAGAATTTCCCAATTCACCACCGCGCAATTCGCGATTACTTTCCTCACCCGCGGATCGAGAGAACATAAAATCGCCGCCGCGCCGCCAAAACTCCCGCCGATCACAAATATTTCGTTGGGTGTAAGTGAAAAGCGCTGGCCGAAGGCTAGCTCCTTGAATTCTTTGCCCAGCCCATCAATAACATCAGCAATGTCCTCGTGCGGAGACTTCGCCAGAAATTCTCCACCGCTCTCCCACGCCCCGCGATACCGCGGATAAAACACCCAATAGCCTTTCGCTGCCAGCCACTTGGCGAGGGGCTGCTTTCGAGGAATCGAAGGCATGCCATCACAAAGAATAATGACTCTATTCTTCCTACCAGTTCGGGCGGGCGGCAGAAATTCGGTAAGTATTTGTTTTTGAAAACGAGTGCGAAACATAATTTGCAAACATCCATACTAAGTCAGTCGACACACCCAGCAAAAGTTTCGAAGGCAGTACGATTTGGCATTGCCGCGATGCGCGCTCAAGAGTAGACTGTGCCGCAACCCTGTTTCTTACTCAAATTCAATTGGTGGAGTCGAATATGGAACGTCGCAGACTATTTACCTGGCTCGCTCAATTGCCTCTATTCGCTTTTGCCGCGACCCATGCGCAGGAACGTCCAAGTTCGAAAAAGCTCAACATCATGATGAAGAGTGCTTGGGGATCGGATGACCCAACTCGCGCGTCCTTCCCCTTCGTTCATGGACTTGTATTGGCTGAGGCCGGACACGATGTGCAGATTTTCCTGGTCGGGGAAGCCACCTATACGATGCGCAAAGCCACCGTCGATTCGATCACGCCGGTGGGCTGGCCTCCACTCAGTGAAACCTTTGCCAAGCTTGTGGCAAGGAAGGTGCCGATTTTTTCTTGAGGGGCCTGTTCCCGGGCCCGTGGGGTCACGGAAGCAGATTTGAGTCAGTGGGGAGCGAAATTTGGAACTCCCGCCGTTTTTGTTTCTTTAGTGGAGTGGGCTGACCGCATTATCGTTGAATGACATCGTCCCCGAATGTTCCACGTCTCTTTGCCGAACAAGATGTGCGCGCGCGGTTGAAGATGCCTGCGCTCATTGATGCGATGGAGCGCGCGCTTATTGAGTTCTCCGCTGGGCGCGTGCAACAACCCGTACGCACAATTCTGGAATTTGCCGATCACTCGCCTTTCGGCATCATGCCGGCCTATGTGCCATCCTTACCCGCGCTGGGGGCGAAGCTAGTCACCGTTCGCGAATCGAATGCCGCCAAAGACCTCGGCACCCACCAAGCGACCATTGTGATGCTCGATCCCGAGACCGGCATCGCCACCGCGATTCTCGATGGCCGCTACATCACTGAAGTCCGTACCGCCGCGGTTTCGGCGGTATCCGCGAAATATCTCGCCCGTAAAGATGCCAAAGTTTTAGGCATTATCGGCTCTGGAGTTCAAGCCCATAGCCATTGGGAAGCTCTGCGTCTTGTTCGCGAATTCAGCGAAGTGCGTGTCTGGAGCCCAAACGCTGAACGGCTTCACAAATTTGCTAAAGAAATCGGCGCTCATGCGATGCCGAATGCCGAAGCCGCTGTGCGCGGCGCCGATGTAGTTGTCACCGTCACGCCGTCGTCGACGCCGGTGGTTGAAAGTGAATGGGTGGCCGATGGCACACACATCATCGCAGTCGGCTCTTGTCGTCCCGGCGCACGCGAGCTTGATCCAGCTCTGGTGAAGCGCTCCCGGGTTATCGTTGATTCGCGCGCTGCCGCACTCAAAGAGGCCGGAGATATCATCATCGGCATCGCCGAAGGCCAATGGACCGCAAAACATATTGACGCAGAACTAGGCGAGCGTCCTCACCGGCAAAATAACGAAGAAATCACGATCTTCAAATCGCTGGGCCTCGCGGTGGAAGACATCTTCGCCGCGCATCTGGTACTTAACCCTACAGCATGACGGCGGACGTTTAACGCTACAATCTCTGCATGCCCCGCAAGAAATCGCCAGCTTCGTCGCGCAGCGAACACTACGTTAAATTGCAGAAGAATTTCTGTTTCGCCTGCGGAAAAGACAATCCCCAGGGGATGCAACTAAAATTCAAAGTTAAACCAGACCAGACGGGGTATGTTTGCGATTTTCGCTTAGACGACCGCTACGTCGGTCCGCCCGGACACTGTCACGGCGGAATCATCGCTACCATCCTCGATGACGCTATGGGCAAGGTGAATCGCCTGCGCGACGTCGTCGCCTTGACCTCGCAAATTACGGTGAACTATCTCAAACCGGTTCCACTGCATAAGCCGCTGCGCGTCGAGTCCCGCGAAATCAATGTCCGCGGACGCCGCCATCTCAACGCCGCAGAAATTAGGAACGCCGACGGGGAAGTCGTCGCCAGCAGCGAAGGCGTCTTCATCGCCATTGATCCCGAGAAGATGTTCAAGAAGCATTTGAAGAAATAACTATGTAAGCGCAAGCGTCCTCGCTTGTGCAGCCGCGGAGCGGCGACGGAATGCAGCCCACGGCGCAAGCCGTGGGATCGTAAATCGCAAAACCCCCGAGCCCCAAAGGGGCGAAAGTTCGTGCTTCCAGCTAAAGATGTAAAATATCTATAGCACTGGCGCGCCATCCGCGCCCACTCTTCACGAGAACTGCAAGTAGTAATAGAGATCAGAGAAAAGAGTTCAAAACATGTCCCAGAACAATGGAAGTAACACCAGCCTTCGTCTCAAGACCGGCCTCGCAGAAATGCTAAAAGGCGGCGTCATCATGGACGTCACCGACGCCGCACAAGCCGAAATCGCCGAGAAAGCCGGGGCCGTCGCCGTCATGGCCCTCGAACGCGTGCCCGCGCAAATCCGCGCCGAAGGCGGAGTCGCCCGCATGGCTTCGCCGAAAAAGATCCGCGAAATCATGGCCGCCGTTTCCATTCCCGTCATGGCGAAGTGCCGCATCGGGCATTTTGCCGAAGCCCAAATACTTCAGGAATTGGGTGTTGATTATATTGACGAGTCCGAAGTGCTCACTCCAGCCGACGAAGCCCATCACGTGGATAAGCACGCCTTCAAAGTTCCATTCGTCTGTGGCGCGCGCAATCTGGGTGAGGCCCTGCGCCGCATCGCCGAAGGCGCAGCCATGATTCGCACCAAGGGCGAAGCCGGCACCGGAGACGTCGTTCACGCCGTCAAGCACATCCGCCAGATCGTGCAGGAGATGAAAATCCTCACCGTGCTCGGCGAAGAAGAACTCTACGCCAAAGCCAAAGAGCACCAGGCGCCCTATGAGTTGATCAAGATGGTCGCCAAAACAGGGAAGCTGCCCGTGCCCAATTTCTCCGCCGGAGGCATTGCCACCCCCGCCGACGCATCGCTGGTCATGCAGCTCGGGGCAGAAGCCGTGTTCGTCGGCTCAGGCATCTTCATGGGAAATCGCACCTCGTGTGGACATTCCGGCGACAGGCATACCTACGATGACAGCTGCGCCTTCGCTCCGAAAGAAGAGGCCGCCAAGCGCGCCCGGGCTATCGTGAAGGCCGCAACGCATTTCAATGACCCTAAAGTATTACTTGAAGTCAGCGAAGACCTCACCGGAGCCATGAAAGGCCTCGCCGTCGCCGCGCTGGATGAGGCGAGCATGCTGCAAACCAGGGGATGGTAGCAGTTTATGGATGATCGCCCCGAGGAAACAGTCGCGCCGGAGTCGAGTTACGTTATATCCGCGCGTGACTACGCTGACATCGCTCGCCTGCAAAGTCCAGGAGTGATTGAGAGAATATTATCAAGGTCACGGACCGAGGCAACCACCTATGTTCTCAAGCTTCTCGGCTCAGGTGTACCTCAATATGTTATGGGCGGCCCCAAAGTCGCGTTTACAGTTATGGCAGTGGGTGCTCTTACTGACTTATGCCCGGTGCCCCAGGTTCGCGCCTGGGTTTGGCGCTAACCTGGGCGAAGCTGCGGTATCTTGCTTACCGTCATAAAATGTCATATTATGACGGCATGCCCATGACTTCTTTAAATATCTCGCTTCCCGAAGCCTTAAAAAACTACGTTGAAGGCCAAGTCGCTTCCGGTGACTGGGGCACTCCCAGCGAATACGTCCGGGAATTAATCCGCCAGGACAAAGAACGTCGCTTGGGCAATCTCGAGCAAGACCTGCTCGCAGCTGCCAAGGGCCCCAAAATCGAACTTCCCATTGCTGAGATTCGCCGGAAAGGCTTGATTCCCGCGTTGCGCGAAAGATCGCGACGCAGGTGAAAAAACTTCGGCTTGTACTCAGCGACGTTGCAGTTGGCGACGTCCTCGAACAAGCCGATTGGTATGCCTCTCAATCCGGTCACGCCCTCGCAGCGCGTTGGGAGAAAGCCGTGACCTCGGCAATCTTACGCATCTCAAAAAATCCGCAGGCTGGAACTCCATGTACATTTCGTTCGGCGCAACTCCAGGGCGTGAGACGAACCACGATTCGAAACTTCCCAAAACATCTGCTCTTCTATCGTTTCGACGGGGAGGAGTTGTTCATTCTCCGAGTTGTGCACGGCGCCCGTGATCTTGAATCGCTCTTCTAGGCGGAGCCGCGTCCCTTGGCTTGATTGGTGCTGTTCCACGTATTCCATGGGCGCGTGGCCTTTTCAAGCGTGATTTTGTCCTGAGTGATGCTTGAAGCAAACGCGACATATCACTCTGCGCTATGATTGCTTCGCATCCATTTGCACCTTGGGAGGTTCCCTGATGCGCGAGCGCTTGCAGAAACCTGTACTGATAGTCGCCGGATTGCTCTTTGTGGCAGGAATAATTCCACTGGTAATGTTTTACGCGCAGGAACCTGCTGTAGCCATGCTCATGAGCATCTACGTCACGCTTGGGATTTTCCTCTTGCTTGCTGCCGGTGACCCGTCAGCGCACCGCAGCCTTATCATCTTCGCTGGATGCGCGAATATTGCCCACGCAGCGGTAATGTCGTTTCAGGCTTACCGGCACGTGATCCAAAGCCGCGAACTGCTGGGAGTCGCTGTGTTCGCGGTCGTCGGCGTGGCACTCATCGCGATAACTCCGCCAAAACGAACCGTCGAGCGATTCTCGGCAGCAAGAGCGGCCTAGGGACGGAGCGCCTTCTAGGCAAGAGCGACACTGCTTGATTGGCCCCAGCGTCAGAAATCCGGAAGTGCCTTCGCTGTGTTCGTTCAAGTCTCCGGGCTCTATTTCTTTTCCGCCGTCGTCGGATCGATCATCGTCTTGATCTCCGAAATCTTATTCGCAGGGAATCCGCCCTGTTTTGCGTGCTCGCGGATCATCTCTTCATTCGGGGAGATATAAACGCAATAAACCTTGTCGCCGGTCACATAGCTCTGCACCCATTGAATTTGCGGCCCCATGTTTTTCAAAACTCCACATGAAGTCTGCGAAACGCCTTGGAGCTCGGCTGCACTTAGCTTTCCCGCCCCTGGAATCTCACGCTCAATCAAATATTTTGGCAATCGATCCTCCTGAATGACATCAGTTGAAGTTATGTAAGCAGTTTAGATTTTCCTGCACTTGATATCTGCCATCGTCCAGAGATTTTGCACACTGTTAACAGATTTCTCGTCGCGCAATTCTACAGCAATTCGGCTTCAGGCCGCGTGCAAACTCTTGCACTGAGTCTTTTTTCTCTATTGGAAGTGGCTCGCAATCATTGAAAACTTCGCAACCGCATGTTGTACTCGATGTGTTTTTATAAGTCGGCTGCAACTATCGGGGATAGCAATGAAGTCTCGCCGTTCGACGTTTCCCTTAGCATTCGTCGTCTGGATTTTTTCCCTCGCGTCCGCGCTCGCTGCCAACACGCCGCATTACCTCGTCACCAACGACGATCTGACGGGAAACTTCATTCAAAACACGATGACCGTTTACACGATTGGCACGAACGGCCAACTGACGCTGACCACCCAGGTGAACATCGGCGTCACCGGCGCTACCGGCGGCTATTTCGCGGCAAATCGCGTTATTGCCCTGAATGACGATTCGAATCAATGCATCTTCGCTTCCGACTCAGCCACAGGACAAATCGCAAGTGTCAACGCCAATACCTTGACGCTGCTCGGCCATGACAAAGGCTCAGCCGACGATACCGGGCTTTCCAACGGCGTCGGGCTCGCGCTCAACGGGCAATATTTATACGCCAGCTATTCCGACTCCAGCAACATCGGCACTTTTCAAATTCAGGCGGATTGCGGCCTGAGTTTCGTCGGAGATATTACGGTCAGTGGACTGCGAGGCGGCATTGTGGATGGCATGGCCGTTCATGGCAACCTTCTCATTGCAACGTATGGCGACGGTTCCATCGAGTCGTTTAATCTCTCTGCTGGCGTGCCGGCCTCGAACAGCGATAAGCAGAATTCCACGGGAGCAAGATTCGGCAACAGCTATCCCAGCAGCATAGACATCACGCAAGATGGGCACTTCGCCATATTTGGCGATACTTCCACTTCAACTTTGATCGAAGTTTCTGATATTTCTTCCGGCAAGCTAACGGCTACCATCCCATACCATTCTCTGGCGAGCATTAGTTCCAGCAACATCATGCTCAGCCCCGACGAAACGCTGCTCTACATAAGCAATACACAGGGTGATGCCGTCTCCGCGGCGTTCTTCGATAAAGCTACCGGTAAGCTGACGCGAGGGTGCAAGTCAAACCTTCTCAAAGGCTATTCGTCGAATTTTTCTTATCTTGCGGGATTGGCGTTGGCGACCTCTTCGGGCAACGGCGGTGGAGTCTACGCTGCTGAATTCGGCTCACCCTCATCGATCGCCGAGATCCAGTTGACCTCCTCGAACGGCGCTTGCGTCCTTACCGAAGCGCCGAATTCGCCGATAGCCGACCCTAATAGTTTTGGCCTTCTCTCCGTCGCCACTTTTCCTCCGCGCTCTTTCTAACCTAACTTGTCTTGTCTTTCGCTCCATCCGAAAGCGCTCTTTGATTTCCGGATAAAATAAGTCATCACAGGTAAATTGGCTCGCCCGCCTGCTGCTTCTTATGAAGATTGGCGTATTAGCCTTGCAAGGGGATTTCGACGCGCACCGCAAACGGCTCGAAGAGCTGGGCGCGGACGTCGTATTGGTTAAAAAGCCCGAGCAACTCGACGAGATTGATGGCCTCGTCATTCCCGGCGGCGAGTCGGGAACCTTCTTGAAATTGCTGGGTGAGGAAGGCTTTGCCAAGCTAAAAGACTTTGTTCGTGCGAAGCCAACTTTCGGCACCTGCGCCGGAGCGATCTTGCTGGCAAAAGATGTGGAGAACCCCACGCAGCAAGGGTTGGGCGCACTCGACATTGCCATCCGCCGCAACGCCTACGGCCGCCAGATTGACAGCTCCATTCGCGAAGGCAAATTTGGCGATGCCCCCATCGAAATGGTTTTCATCCGCGCCCCCAAAATCGAACGCGTGGGCAAGGACGTCGAAGTCATCGCCACCGAGGGCAGCGATCCCGTCGCCGTGCGGCAGGGAAGTGCAATGGCAGCAACTTTCCATCCCGAATTGTCCGACGATACACGCATCCATCAGGCCTTCCTCGACTTAGTCGCCAACGGCCATAAATAGAAGTTGTCATCCCGAGCGAATGCCGATTTTCGTGAGTCGAGGGACCTGAGCAGCCCGCGCGATGTGTCGCGCCTTTGCGCCAAATGAATCGCGCGTCTGGCCGGCATTCACATTTCATTTGACAAATTCTTCCTGCGCTCACGCTACAATTCCCGGCATGGCAAAATCGCGCAGGCAGTTTTTGGCTGAAACTTCGTACGGCGTTGTGGCCGCCGCTCTGGCTGGCCGAGCTCTGGCCCAGAACCCAACCGACACCACCCCCGGTGCTCCGCCTGCTTTCGGCACCAGCCCAGCCGTCGGGCCGATGGTGTCTCCCGAAACCTTCGAGCAGGCTGAAAAACTCGTCCAGGTCGAACTCACCGAAGCGCAGCGCACCCAAGCCGCCGGCAGTTGGCGCGAGACCATGGCGTTTCTTTACGAGCGCCGCACCGGTCCCCGTAAAGTCACGCTGGAAAATTCACTCTCGCCCGCCACATTGTGGAATCCGTTGATTCCGGGAATCAACCGCCTGCCAGAGCGCGAGCAATTCGTTCGTAGCACCGAAAATCAGCCCCTTCCTAATAGCGAAGTGGACATCGCCTTCGCACCCGTCGCACAACTCTCGCGATGGATCGAGGGCCGCCAGCTCACCTCCGAGCGCCTGACCAACATCTACTTGCGCCGCATCGCCCAATTCAATCCCAAGCTGCGTTGCGTTATCACGCTCACCCGCGAAACCGCCCTGGCGCAGGCCAAAAAGGCCGACGCAGAAATCGCCGCCGGAAATTACCGGGGCCCGCTCCACGGCATTACTTATGGCGTAAAAGATCTGCTCGACACTGCCGGCATCCCGACCACCTACGGCGCCGAACCTTATCGCAATCGCGTTCCCGATAAGAATTCGACGGTCGTAACGCGCCTGAATGACGCTGGGGCTGTATTAGTCGCGAAGCTCAGCCTCGGCGCACTCGCCTTGAACGATATTTGGTTCGGCGGGCAAACCATGAATCCTTGGCTGCTCGAAGAAGGCTCTTCGGGCTCGAGCGCAGGCCCTGGCGCAGCGACCGCCGCAGGCTTGGTCGGCTTCTCCATCGGCAGCGAAACCGGAGGCAGCATCGTCAGTCCATCCATGCGTTGCGGCGTCACCGGATTGCGTCCAACCTTCGGCCGCGTTCCCCGCACCGGCGCCATGACCCTCTGCTGGTCCCTCGACAAGCTCGGCCCCATGACGCGCAGTGTCGAAGACACCATGTTGGTGCTGCATGCGATTAGCGGCCCTGACAATACAGATCTCTACAGCCAGCCCAGTAAACTCGATTTCGATGCCAATCGTGGCATCGAAGGTCTTCGCGTCGGTTACATTCCCGCATGGATGAAAGAATCTCCCGCCACTGACGTTGACCGCGCCGCCCTCGAAACAGTCAAGAAAGTAGGCATGGTTCCTGTCGAAGTGTCCATCCCCGACTGGCCCTACGATTCTCTCGGATTGGTTCTCTTCGCCGAAGCTGCGGCTTCATTCGAAGAACTCACCCTCAGCGGCGGGCTCGATCAGCTCAAAGCCCAGGTCCCTGACGCTTGGCCGAACATCTTCCGCCAGTCGCGATTCTTGTCCGCCTTGGATTTCGTCCAGACCGATCGCTTCCGCCGCAAAGTCGCGCAAGCGATGGAGCAAATTTTCAATCAAGTGGACGTGCTGCTCGTGCCTTCACTCCGTGACGAAATGCTGACGCTCACCAACTTCACCGGGCACCCATCGCTAACTTTGCGCGCTGGATTCGTCGAGGTCTCCAAAGCCCGCAGCGACTGGGCCCCAGATCCCAATCACCCCTTGCCCACATTCAATCCGCCCCGCCGCGTTCCACACGGCGTGACCTTGATTGGCCGCTTATTCGACGAGGGAACTCTTGCCAGTGCAGGCATAGCGCTCGAACGCAGCTTCAACGTGATGGGAGAACATCCGCCGGGATTCTAAGCGCAAGATTCGCGCGTTCGCGGCTACCTTAACCATATTGTCATTCCGAACGCCCTTCAGGGCTGAGGAATCTGCTTTGGGATGGAAAACCAAACAAAGCTACTACTCGCTCTCCGTCCCCACGATTCCCACCGAGAACCGGTCGCATCCCGTTCCTTGGCAAGCGCCCGTGTTTCCCCACGTCGGCCAAAAGAAATACCCGAATTCGCCCGAATCATAAAATGAACCATCAATCGGCTCGAAGCCGATGGGATGCTTTCGTGGCACGTCTTCAACATCCTCGAGATAGTACGCCGCCGCGCACGCCCGATCGATTGGGTTTTTGCATTCCGGTACCAGGCTCATCCAGTATTCGCCCGCCGTCAGCACCACGGGAGGGTCGATCGTAGCCTGCGTGACATACTCTTTCATGCCATTAACGCCGCGTCCTGTTGGTGTATAAGTCGCCGGCGCGGCTCCATTAGCCACTACAGTGCCGTAGTTTCCCTGGCTCATGCCGCTCTGGATCGCCCATATCGCCTCTTGCGGATCGATCACGTTCGTATAAGAAAGACTCACACCAAACAATTCTGTAATTGTCCACGTCTTACCGGCAGGTACGACAAAAGGAACGTAAACAAAAGCCCCACTGACTACCGACGTCGTCAGTTCATTCTGCAAGGCATTGGCCTTGGGATTTTTCGCGTCGAAATCTCCGCCATAAAGCAAAACGTTCTGGCCGTGAAATTCAATTTTCTGGGCCAACGAGAACTGGGCACACGTCACCACCAACAAAATACCAAAACAGTAGGAGAACCGGCGCATAAGTCTGGACCATCCGAAATAATAGATTTACTACGCCTGCCGTGGGATCAGCGAGAGGCCACAACAGCATAGGAGTTCAACGGTGCTTCGTCCAGATATTTTTAATTGGTGGGCTACTTCCTGGGCAGGAACTCGATCTTTACATCTTTTGCGGCGGGTTTCACATCGAAATCGGCGGTGACAAATACATATTCCGAGGATTGCGCAGCCAACTCAACCCCAAACGCGTCCGCATAGGGAATCTTTCTGTCCACTTTAATCAGGCCCGCTCTTAGGGCACGCTCAGCCGTTGCGGGCACAACCTCCAGCCCGAAAGCGAGCAGCCGGTTCATGGCCAAATCGAGTCCCATCCTGCCGTGGGCTTTGTACACCACGCCCGCAATCTCGCCCCAGTGGATAGCAGAAACGATGCAGCTCCATCGGCCGGTCAAATGCCCCTTAATGATCTCGGCAACGCGCGCAGATCCACTCTCGTCATCGAGATACCGGATGACAGCGCTGGAATCAAGGGCATAAGTCACCATTTCTCAATCACTTTTTCTTTACGCCGCTCTTCCTGTAACAACTTCGAAAGGGAAGGGCCGCCGGCAAAAAGTCCCCGGGTCTCATCCACCAGCTTTTCCGAGACAGGCTCCAACACTAGACGCTTGCCCTCCAATGAAATCGAAATACGCGCTCCCGGCTCGATTCCCAGCTTGTCGCGCATATCAGCGGGGATGACCAATTGTCCTTTGGTGCTTACCGTTGTAATCCGATTGAGCATGTCTTACATATTAGCATAATGTAAGAGCCGATTTAAATTAACTTCCCTCTTGACAATATTTATCCGTAACCGTACAGTTACACATTATGCGGAACCGTTCGGTTACACATCCTGTAGGTTCATATTCGAACGACGCAGCCTTTCAGGCCCTCGCCGACCCCACCCGCCGCGCAGTACTTGATCTGCTGCGGCAGGGAACCCGCCCAGCTGGGCAAATCGCTCAAGCCTTTACCGTTTCCCGGCCAGCCATTTCTAAGCACTTGCGTCTCCTTCGCCGCGCTCATCTCGTCGAAGAACGCCGCGAAGGCCGCAACCGCGTTTATCAAATCAACGCCGAGCCTCTAAAAGCGGTCGACCAGTGGCTCGATCACTACCGAATCTTCTGGCAGACCAACCTAGCTAGCTTGAAGAATTTTGTCGAAACCGAGTACGCCCGAGAACAAAAACAAGAGCAGGAAGAAAAACAAGCAGGGAAGTCGAAGCAAAAAAAGAACAAGCAGTACAAATTTCAATGACTGAGGAGACTCTCGATATGAAACACCTGAAGTATTTGCCCGCAACCATTGCGTTGTTTCTTGCCGCTACCAGTGCCATAGCCGCTCCAGATATGCAAAAAACTGGGGCGCAAAAATCTTTTGACGCCGTGAAATCGCTCCAGGGAAATTGGGAAGGAACCGACTCCGACGGGCGGCCTGTTAATGTGTCCTTCACTTCAACCGCCAACAACTCCGCCGTGCTCAGTGAAATTCGCAGTGATAAGCACGGCATGGATATGATGGTCACCATGTTCCACATGGACGGTCCCGACCGCCTGCTGATGACCCACTACTGTAGCGCCGGAAATCAACCACGCATGGCTGCCACGGCATCGGCCGACGGCAAGACGATCGCGTTCGAATACCAGGACGCCACCAACCTTGTCCCCGCCGATGCAGGGCACATGCAGCGCCTCGTCATCACCATTACCGACGATGGCCACCACATTGAAGAGTGGCATTTTGTCGATCATGGAAAAGAAATCGTCCAACGCTTTGATCTGGCCCGGAAAAGCTAGGTCCCCGACCAAGGCAAAAGAAACATTTTCACAATATCGAAATAGCGAAAGAGGGAACAATCATGGCAACACTCAGCATGACTCCGAAATCTGTAATAGAGCCCGGCAACGACGTCATCGAAGCGGAAGTCTTCATTGCCGCCCCGCGACAACGCGTATTCCAGGCGATTATCGATCCCAAGCAAGCCGTCCAGTGGTGGGGCTCCTGTGACCGATACAAGCACGAGGAGTTTCAGATGGACGTACGCGTTGGGGGCAAATGGTCGAGCAAAGGCACATCCCCGACGATGGGTGATTTCAACGTTGAAGGCGAGTACCTTGAGATCAACCCGCCGCGGCGGCTTGTCTATTCCTGGAGACCTTCGTGGATGTCGAAAGTTACGAAGGTAGCCTGGGAGCTCGACGAACTCGAATCCGGTACGCTGGTTCGGATTACGCATACCGGCTTTGCGGGAGACGCGGAACAAGCAGGGAAGCACAGCACCGGTTGGGCTGTTGCTCTCGGCTGGCTGCAAGGGTATGTCGAAAAAGGCGAGACCGTGGACACTCGCCGGTAGCTGTACCGCGCCGCGAGTTCTGTTCGAGCTCGCGGCGTTCGTTCTTACAATCGAATTGAAAGGAACCGACATATGGCCACAGCGACCGTTTCATTTACGCCCGATAAGGACGCGATCTTCTCCGAGGTGCTCGTTCTCGCACCGCCTGAGCGCGTCTTTCAAGCGCTCACCGATCCCACGCAGCTTCCCAAATGGTGGGGACAAGCAGGGGAGTACCGCATCACCAAATTCGAGGCCGACGTACGTCCCGGCGGCAAATGGAAAACCATCGGCGTCGGCGCCGACGGGAAAGAGTTCGAAGTCTATGGCGAGTACATTGAGGTCGATCCTCCGCGAGTGCTCGAGCACACATGGGTCGCCAATTGGACCGGCGCCGCGGGCAGCCTTGTTCGTTGGGAACTCATCCCCAGCACCGGCGGAACTCTAGCCAAGCTACGCCACAGCGGGCTGAAGAATCATCCGGATGCCGGCAAGAGCTATGCCAGCGGCTGGCCACGCGTAATCGGCTGGATGCAGGCTTACGTCGAGAAGGGCGCCACCATCGAAACGCGCGGGTGAAACGTGCAAAACGGCGCTAATGTTCCTTAAGGAACACATCGTATAGTCGGATCTGTATAGACAGAAGTGACATGACAGTGCCGTTCCAAGGAGGCAGGCAGGTCAGCGAGAAGCAGCTAAGTCGCTGGCCTGCTTGCAGTTACGCCCGTGCTTCAAAGATTAAGTTGAACGGCGTCTCTGTAGCACGGCGGAAGTGCTTGAACCCTCCGGAAGTGACTACGTCCCGCAGGCGTTTCTCGCCCGCTTGTGCTCCTAAGGCCAAACCGACTTCCTGAGAGAGCGATGCGGGCGTGCACAGCAAGGTTGAGGCTCCATAAAACGCGCGCCCTATCGGATGCATATTGTCCTCAAGCCTGTCGCCTGCATTGGGCTCGACGATCATCCACGTGCCGCCCTTTTTAAGGCTGCTGTACACATGCGCCGCGGCGCCGACGGGATCGCCCATATCGTGCAGGCAATCGAAGAAGGTCACAAAATCATAATCATTTCCCGGATAGTCTTTCGCCTTGGTCACCTTAAATTCAATCCGGTCGGAGACTCCTGCATCTTTCGCCCGCTGCTTGGCGGTTTCGATCGACTTGTCGTGATAATCGAATCCGAAAAACTTCGATTTCGGATACGACTTCGCCATCAGCACCGTCGAAGCTCCCAACCCGCATCCCACATCTGCCACCGTCGCGCCCCGCTCCAACTTTTCTTTCACCCCCTCGAGCGCGGGAATCCACGACGCAATCAAATTCGCCGCATATCCCGGACGAAAAAATCTCTCCGTGCCCACAAACAATGACGGATGGTGCTCATGCCAGCCCATCCCTTTGCCGGTTTTGAAGCGTTCCGCAATTTCATCTTCAGCCTTCGTCGCAGCCAGCGCCACTTGAAACGCTCCCGGCAAAAATGCCGGACTGTTTTCATCGGCCAGTGTAAACGCCTGTTCATCGTTCAGAAAAAACTTCTGCGCCGTGCTGTCATAACTCACATAACCGCCCGCAGCCTGGTTGCACAGCCACTCCCGCACATAGCGCTCCGCCGTATTCGTGCGCTTCGCCAGCTCCGCCGGAGTCTGCGGGCCGCCCGCGGCCAGCGCTTTGTACAATCCAAGTTTGTCTCCCACGCCCACCAGCGCGGCATGAAAGGTCGCGCCAAAATCCACAATCGCTTTTCCCAGGAATTCGTGCAGTTTGTCCATATCTAAAGCCATAACAGGATCTCCCTTCTGTTTGGATCGTCGAACCTGTATTTTAAACGGCACAACTCTACTAAATTTTCCCGTTGCTTACCACCTTGCTATGGCCTTTGCCTTTGCTCGTGTGGCGCGGACACTCCCTTCGACTGCGCTCAGGGCAGGCTCTGTCCGAGGCCGTTGACTTTCTGGTGCGGGACGCCCTCGCCCACCATTCCTCACCCACCACCTTGTCATTCCGAGCCATCCGCAGCCGCGCTGCGGCGAGGATGTGCGTAGGAATCTGCTGTTTTACAAACGACCCCACACCAAAATTCACACTCCATTCACTTTCGCTCTGTACCATCAACTCGGAAAATCACTATGGAAAAACCCGATCTCGATGCCCTCCGCCAAGCCTATAAAGACGCGACCGAAGCATGGGTCGCCGCCATCCGCGCCGAAGAAGCTCTGGCCACGCCCGACCACTCCATGATCGCCATGGAGCACTGGGACACTGCCGGCTTCGCCGAACAAGACGCCCAGGCCAAAGCCAAGACCGCCCGCGACAAATATAAAGATGCCCTGCGGTTCCTCAATTACGGCATCTAGCCGGTGGATTGTGGGGCGTACGCCTCGCCCGCCACGCTTTCGCCCACACGCTGTCATCCTGAGAGCCCGCGCTTTTCATCGCGGGCGAGGGATCTCGCGCGCATCTTCTGTGTCTCATCAAACATTCCGGCGCCTGTTCGACTCCGACCGTGTTGAACAACAAAAACATCGTCATCCCGACGCAGGGAACCGCGCGGCCCCAGTACAATGCTCAACGAGATAGTTAGCATTTCTGGCTGGAGGATGGATAAATTGCACCTTTGTCCGACCTAGGATAAGATTCAATGCTTCCCCGATAGCTTGCGCATTTTAGTTATTATTTCTCCTTAAGTTGTTCGCCTAAATAGATGACAAGACTTTCAGCCAAAACGCCTGGAGGGCCACCAGAAATCTCAGGCGGATTGCTCTGGCATCGAGTTGCACTCAACAACGAATATGCCGAGGCAATCGGCAAAATACGGATGATCGCTGATAAGCTCGCGCAACAGATTCAGTGGTCTTTGCCTATAGGCGAAATTAAAAAGAAAACCTGGCACCTCGAATGGGACGCCGACATCCTCTGGTCCGTATTGCGTCGAACAAATGCCCCCATGTAGGGTCTGGAAGCCTACGGCTGCCCCCCATTATCTTGTCAAGCAACAAAATGGTGCACCCCCCCTAACCCACTGATTCCATTCCACATATAATCCCTCGATTTTCCTTGACGCATCAATTCAAAAAGTCTCAAATTAAATTTCGGTAGAACTAGGACGGCGCAGACCTCAAAGGGCTTCTGCGCCGTTCGTATTTGGAGCCGAAAAACGAGGCAAAAATGCACACTCAATTCGATTTCGGATTAGAAATTCAGGCCGCTGCTGACAACCATTGCAAGCGTCGCGGAGAAACCGTCGAAGCCGCCTTTCTCGCCAAGGTCTGCGACCTCGGCTTTAACGTCGCAAAACCCTGGGGAGAGAGCGATCCCTATGACTTCATCGTCAATGCCGGCCACGGCTTTCAGCGGGTGCAGGTCAAGTCGGCGAGCGCCTACAAGAGCAAACAGTATCTCGTCCGCGCGCAGGGGGACGCGACCATCTACACCAAAGAAAACATCGACTTCCTCGCGGCTTACCTTGTTCCGGAGCAGCTCTGGTACGTCCTGCCGGTCGAGGCCTTCGCGCCGCGGACTTCGCTCCACTTCAATCCCCACGGCGCAGCCCGCGGCATGTTTGAGAAGTTTCGCGAGGCTTGGTGCATCCTCGCCAGCGCCGCAAGCAATCTTTTTCACGCCATTCCGCAATCGTGCCGCAATAGGGAACTGCCCATCCGCTGCGCCGTCTGCCCGGAACGAAAGCCAGTCTCCGAAGGAGACGGAAAAATACAGCCCAGGGCGCAAGCCCTGGGTGGCACATCGGACGAACAATACGCCCCGCATGGGAGGCACAAATGACAATCGAATACAGAGCCATCCAAGAGCCCACGCGTTATACTGGCATTAACATGCCCGCTTCGGCCGACAAGACGTTTTACCTCGAAACCTTTGGCTGCCAAATGAACGCCCACGACTCCGAAAAAGTCGTGGGGACGCTCCTAGCCGAGGGCTACCGCCAGGTCGAAACCGTCGAAGAAGCCGGGCTGGTGCTCTATAACACCTGCTCCATCCGCGACAAGGCCGAGCAGAAGGTCTTCAACCGCCTCTCCGATTACAAGAAATACAAGAAGCAGGGCAAAACTTTCGGCGTGCTCGGATGCGTCGCCCAGCAGGAAGGCGAAAAGATTTTCGAGCGCGCGCCGTATGTGTCTTTGGTTTGTGGGTCGGCATCGTATCGTAATTTGCCGCAGATGCTGATTCAAATTGAAGCAGGGAACTCGCGTGTCACGGGACTCGATGACCGCGAGACCGATGAATGTTTCGAGACCGAGTTCACCGCCCGCACCAATCCCCATCGCGGCTATATCACGATCATTGAAGGCTGCGACAAGTTTTGCGCTTACTGCGTGGTCCCTTATACCCGCGGCAAAGAACGCAGCCGCACCTCGGCTTCGGTGCTCGACGAAGGCCGCCAAATGGCCAGTTTGGGCTATACCGACATTCAGTTGCTGGGCCAGAACGTAAATTCTTATAAAGATCCGACCGGCAAGAAGACTTTTGCTGAATTGCTGGTCGCGATCGGGGAAGTCGCGGGCATTCGCCGAGTGCGTTTCACAACTTCGCATCCTCGCGATTTCGGCCGCGATATTGTGGAGGCCATTGATTCCACGCCCACGCTTTGCGATCACGTGCATCTGCCCATCCAGAGCGGGTCTTCTAAAGTCTTGGCGGCCATGGATCGCCTCTACACTCGCGAGCAGTACCTGGAACGCATCTCATGGATTAGGGCTGCGAAACGGGAGATCAGTTTGACCACGGATATCATCGTCGGCTTCCCCGGAGAGACGGTCGAAGACTTCGAGCAGACGCTTTCTTTGTTAGAGGAAGTCCGGTTCGATCTTGTCTTCGGCTTTAAGTACTCGCCGCGGCCGAATACGCCGGCGATAAAGCTTGAAGACGCGATCCCGGATGAAGAGAAGGCCAAGCGTCTGAATGTTTTATTAGATCGCCAGCGCGAAATCCAACGAGGGTTATACGCCCGACATTTGGGCCAGACACTTGAAGTAATGGTTGAAGGGAAGAATGAAACCCGCGGTCAATGGATGGGCCGTACATCGCAAAATAAGACGTTGAACTTTACTTCTCCAAGCGATTTAAAGATTGGGAGTTATGTGCCGGTACTCGTAACGAAGTGCTTACCTAATAGCCTAGTCGGCGAATTGGCAATCGAAGGAGCCTCGTATGGAAGTTGAAATGAAAATCCGCGGGCTAATGGTCGACCCCGTGACTAATATGCCGATCGTGATATTAAAAGATTCCGGCAGCGAGGCGGTATTGCCGATTTGGGTGGGAGTTTACGAGGCGAATGCGATTGCGCTGGAGATTGAAAAGGTGGCGACGCCGCGGCCGATGACGCATGATTTGATTAAGAACGTCCTGACGGGACTGGAAACGCATGTTCATAAAGTGGTGGTGACTGAGCTGCGGGACGACACTTTTTATGCAGTGATTTGGATGGAGCGGCAAGGGCGGATTGTGAGCGTGGATTCCCGGCCATCGGATGCGCTGGCATTGGCGCTGCGGGTGGATTGTCCTATCTTTGTGGAAGATGAGGTCCTCAAGAACACCAAGCTAGCGGCCAATTTAAACGATAAGGTCAGCAGTGAAGAGCTGCGCAAGTGGCTGGAAGGGCTGAATGACGAGGATTTAGGGCGTTATAAGATGTAACGCATCAAATATTGATATTGACATCAAATGTATCGAGGCGCATCATATCTAACATGCGCACCACGCTCAATCTGGATGAAGATGTCGTGGAAGTTGTCAGGATCTACGCTGAAAGCAGGTCCGTTCCGATAGGCAAAGCAGCTTCGGAGTTAATCCGGCGAGGCCTAGATGTACCCCTCCAGACGAAGCTTGTGAACGGGTTCCATGTAGCGGTTCTCCCGAAGAACTCCCATAAGGTCACGAGTGAAGACGTAAAGCGATTACTCGATGAAGAGTAGCGCCGGGGTCCTGCTTGACGCCAATGTCCTGATCGCGATGGCCTGGCCGGAGCACGTGAGCCATGGCATTGTAAGTAGATGGCTTGGCGTGAACGCGGACCGGGGATGGGCCACTTGCGCCTTGACGCAATTAGCTTTTGTGCGGATTCTGTCGAACCCGGCGTTCACGCCCAACGCCCTCAGGCCGAAAGCTGCGATTGATCTCCTCGAAAAGAACTTGCGGAACCGATTCCATCGTTATTGGGCTTGCGATATCAGCTTTGATGAGGCTGTGAGTTTGTTCAAAGAACGGATCGTCGGCCATCAGCAGGTGAGTGATGCCTATTTGCTCGGTCTGGCCATGCATCACAAGGGAAGGCTCGTGACACTGGATCGGGGCTCGGCCAGCCTGGCCTCGTCAATCGAGGATGGACGGCGGTGTGTAGAACTGATTGCGTGAGCAGGGTGGTTCAATTTTACATAATACCTGTTATCGGACATTACATGTTAGCTGGTATTGTAGGCGGCCCTTTGACAAAGCTACTTCGTTACTGCCGTTCTAAGATCTTTCCCCGTCATTTCTTTTGGTTCTGGAATTCCCAACATTCCCAGAACCGTTGGCGAGATGTCGCGGAGCGAACCGCCGGGCTTTAGCGAATACTTTTTTCCATTTTCGGCGACGACGATGAAAGGCACAGGATTGGTGGTATGAGCGGTGTGCGGGCCACCGGTTGCGGGATCGATCATTTGTTCGGCGTTGCCGTGGTCGGCGGTGATAACCATGGCCCCGCCTCTGGCGCGGACGGCGAGTTCGATGCGGCCGAGGCAAGCGTCCACAGTCTCGACGGCTTTGATGGTCGGCTCGATCTTGCCGGAGTGGCCGACCATGTCGGCGTTGGCAAAGTTAACGATGATGACGTCGAAGGTGCCGTCCTCGACAGCTTTGACGACGGCATCGGCGATGCCGGCAGCGGACATCTCCGGCTTGAGGTCGTACGTGGGAACTTTCTGCGACGGTATGACGAGACGATCTTCGCCGGGAAAGGGCTGCTCTACGCCTCCGTTAAAGAAGTAGGTGACGTGGGCGTACTTTTCGGTCTCGGCAACGCGCAGGTTACGCAGATTCATTTGGCCCATGACGTTAGCGAGGATATTGTTCATGGACTCGGGCGCAATGACGACGGGCAAGCTAAATTTTTTGTCGTACTGCGTCATACAGATGTAAGTGAGATTCTTCGGCCCTTTGTCCCGAGGAATAGCAGCGTCGAGATCTTCGGCACCGGGGAGATCGCGTCCGCCTTCGGGGTTTAATCCGCTTTCGCGGGTAAGGGCGCGGGTAATTTGGCGAACGCGGTCCGCACGAAAATTGAAGCAGATACAAGAATCGTCATCACGAATGGTGGCGATGGGTTCGCCCTTCGAATCGGTGCAGACAAACGGCACGATGAATTCGTCGGTGACATTTTTGTTGTATGACTCTTTAATTCCCTGCACCGGATCGGCATATTTTCCGCCTTCGGCCTGGCCGAAGACCATTGCGTTGTAAGCTTTGGCGATGCGCTCCCAGCGGCGGTCGCGGTCCATGGCGTAATAGCGTCCGCTGACGCTGGCGACTTTGCCGGTGTTATATTCGCGAATCTTTTGTTGAAGCTGCTCCATATAGCCGGCACCGTTGGTGGGCAAAGTGTCGCGGCCATCCATGAAGGCGTGAACGAATACCCGCTCGACGTTTTGTTCTTTGGCCATATGTAGCAACGCGTAAAGATGAGTCTGATAGGAGTGCACACCGCCGTCGGAGAGCAACCCGAAAATATGCAGACGACGGCCGCCAGTGCGGGCATTGTTCATAGCTTTGAGCAGAACGGGATCCTTGAAGAATTCGCCGTTCTGGATCATCAACTCGATGCGGGTGCTGTCCATGTGGACAATCCGTCCGGCGCCGATGTTGAGATGGCCAACTTCGCTATTGCCCATTTGACCTTCGGGCAGTCCAACCGAAGGGCCGCTGGTTTGAATCAGGGTATTGGGATATTCACGCAGCAGGCGGTCATACACCGGCTTGCGGGCGAGGGCGATAGCGTTGGCTTCGGTCTTGGGACTGTATCCCCAGCCGTCGAGGATGACTAGAACGAGAGGTTTAGGGCGGCTCACTTCAGAAATTTATCACGTAGACATGCTTATCCGAAGAAAACCGCGGAACGGTTAAACTAATTCGAGGAGAATACTTATGTCGATGGGCCAACTATTACTTAGTGAACTTGATGCGGAGATAAAAGCTACGCGCGCAACCCTGGAGCGGGTTCCTTTCGATAAAACCGGATTCGCGCCGCATCCGAAATCCATGCCCCTGGAGAAGCTGGCGCCGCACGTAGCAGAGTTGCCGCTATTCGGCGTTACAATCTTGACCACCCCTGAACTTGATTTCGCAAAGAGCGCGAAAACCGACCGGCCTCCTTTTGAATCCGCGGGGCTGTTGAAGGCTTTTGATGAGGGCGCAGCGAAGGTGCGGACGGCACTGGCTAACACCAAAGACGACGCTTGGAACGACAATTGGAAGTTGAGTTTCCAAGGCAAGCCGATCTTCGCCGGATCGCGTTTTTTAGCTTATAGACAGATGTTTCTTAATCATTTGGTGCATCATAGAGCGCAGTTGGGAGTGTATCTGCGCTTGAACGACAAACCGCTGCCGGCGACCTACGGGCCTTCAGCCGACGACAGGATGGGATTCTGATTTTTGCCGATTGCTTGCATATGAGATTGTGGAAGCAGTGGATCGTGCTGGCAGTTGTAGTTGTTGTCGGTACCCAGTACCTGCTCGCGCAAAACAATGCTGCGCCGGGCGTGAATGACAATGCGCCTGGAAGTATTAGCGGGAGCGTAGTGGACACCACGGGCGCGGTCATTGCAGCGGCCCGCGTCCGACTGAAACAGCATGACGGCTCGTTCCTTGAAACCGGCTCCCTATCCGACGGCCGCTTCTTTTTTCCCCGGGTCGTTGCGGGAAGCTTCGAGATTGCGGTTAGCGCCAGCGGCTTCGCCACACAAACAGTTTCTGGAGCTGTGAGTTCCGGGCAAGTCGCCGAGGTGCCGGAGATTAGGTTGGCAGTAGGCACGGCGATGACGGATATCCGCGTTTCGGAGACGCAAGAACAGATCGCCGAAGATCAAATCAAAGAGCAGGAACAGCAGCGCATTATCGGGGTGATTCCTAACTTTTATGTGACGTACATTCCGAATGCTGCGCCGTTGGTGCCGCGGCAAAAATTTAAATTGGCTTGGAAGACGCTGGTGGATCCGAGCGCGTTCGTGATAACCGGGATCATAGCAGGCGTCGAGCAAGCTACGGATACCTATGGAGGCTACGGCCAAGGCGCGGAGGGATATGCCAAGCGCTACGGCGCCGCATATGCGGATTTTGTAAGCGGCACTATGTTCACGGGGGCGATATTTCCGTCCTTATTTAAGCAAGACCCGCGGTATTTCTATAAGGGTACTGGCAGCGTGCGAGAGCGGATAGATTATGCGCTGGCCAATGCCGTAATCTGCAAAGGCGACAATGGCCATTGGCAGCCGAATTATTCGAGCATTTTAGGGAATCTGGCGGCAGGCGGGATTTCAAATATTTACTATCCGGCGCAAGACCGCAACGGGGCTGCGTTGACCTTTGAGAATGCGGCGATCGGCATTGCCGCCAGCGCCGGCGCAAATATCATTCAGGAATTTGTCATACCGCGGCTGACGCCGCACAAGCCGAAATTACCCTCAGATTCTTCCGCAGCGAAGCCATAAGTCTCTCAGCTGAATAATGCGACCTCGGGCGCGTCTTCTTTAATAGGCGCGGGGCCGAGTCTGATTTTCTTTTCGAATTTCAATCCAAGCTTGGTCAGCAGTCTGATGGATTTTTCGTTTGCCGGCTTGGTGATGGCGACGATGCGGCCGAGTTGTAAGACATTTTTCCCGTAGTTCATTACTGCTTTGGCAGCTTCGAGAGCATAGCCTTGTCCGCTGAAACGAGAGAGCAGGGCGAAGCCGATATCCACGTCGTCGAGCGTAGGGCGGTTGATGAGGCCGCAGATGCCGATTGCGCTTCCCTGCTTGAGTTCGACGAGATATAAACCGAATCCGAGCCGCTCATACATCTCCATGGGACCGTTGAGGATGTAATTGCGAGCGTCGTCGAGCGAGTGAACATTCTTGTCGCCGATGAATTCGAGCCAGGCGGGCTCGTTGACGAGCTCAAGAATGAAAGCTGCATCGTCCAGATTGAGGCGGCGAAGAGTGAGGCGGTCGGTTTCGAGGACTGTCATTTAAGGACAAGCGAAGGGAGAGCCGCTTATTTCTGGGAATCCTGCATGGCTTTTTTCTGTTTGGCCTGATCTTCGGCGGCCATCTGCTTGATCTTTTGCATGGCGGCGTCCATCTGTTTTTGCATGCGGCCATAAGAGGCCTGCATGGATTCGGTCGTTAAAGCCGGCATTTCGTGCAGAGCCTTCTGGCCGGTGGGCGAGGCGTAGAAGTCGGTCATGGCAGCGATGTCGGCGTGATTGAAATGCTTCTGGTAGATGGGAATCATGTCTTCCAACATGCCATCAATGGAGGTGTCTTTGAGCATGGCGTCCATCGCCTGGTCGTAGCTGGCGAGGCGCGCTTCGGAGAGCGTCGGATCTTCACTCTTGAGGGTTTCGTGCATAATCGAGCGCTGTTGCTTGCGGACGCCGTCGAGGGTTTCGCTGATCTGCTCTTTGACGTGCATGACGTTGAAGAGCTTCTGCACGTCTTCTTTGGTGGCAGGGGCGGCGGTAGCGGCGGTTTGCGCCAGCACGGGTATAGCGCAGGAAAAGAGCAAGGCGACGAAAAGTTGTCTCACGAGATTCCTCGAAGCAATCTCACCATATTAGCTCAACTGGATATTTTTCGAATTGGGGATCGGAAGTGACGATGGGCAAAGATTCTTCCAGGCTCTGCGCGATGAGGATGCGGTCAAAAGGGTCGCGGTGATGGACTTTCATGCTCTCGATGCGCAGCACATGATCGAGGAGTATGGGAAGTACAGAAACTCCGTTCGCAGCAAGTTGCGCTCGAAGGTAGGGGCCGAGTGGAGTCGGCAATGAAAGTTTGCCGATCTGGACTTTAGTGACGATTTCCCAAATGCTGGCAACGCTTATCCACACATCGGATGCAGGCAATAGTGCGCGAACTTTTTCGGACAAACGCGATTCCTGGGTAAGACCCCAAAGCAAAACATGGGTGTCAATGAGGACTTTCATTCCCAGAAGGAGTTCTCAATTTCTTTGGGGAGTGGGTCGTTAAAATTGTCGGGAACGACGAATTCTCCCTTAGCTGATCCCAATTTGAAGCGAGGGCGTTGGGATTTCACGGCAACCAGTTTTGCCACAGGTTTCCCTGCCTTAGCGATAATGACCTCTTCGCCCAGGGCAACGCGTTCTAAAAGGCGGGACAGGTGAGTCTTGGCCTCATGGATGTTGACTTCCATAAGACCATACTAGACTAAGTCCTTAGCTAAGTCAATCGCACAAACCGTCCCCTAATTCTTCCCTTAATTGCTATTCGCCTTTTTGTCTTCGGCGGCCATTTTGTCCATCTGGGCTTTCATCGCCTGTTTAATTTCGGGAAGTTTCTTGGAAATGATATCGGTGGTCGCCTGCATAGATTCCTGCATAATAGCCGGCTGCTCGCTTTGTAGTTTCTGCCCTACCGGGCTGGTATAGAAAGCCAAAATGCCGTCGAGATCAGCTTTTGAGAAATGCTTTTGATAGATGGGCACGAGCGCGTTGATCATTTCGTCGATTGTTTGATCAGACAAAACGCTGTTCAGGGTGGTGTCCATAATCTGATCCATTTTTTGGATCTCTTGCGGCGTTGCGTCCGGTTTTTCCTGTTTCAAAGACTGCTCCATCAGCCTCTTCTGTTGGGTACGCATATTCTCCATCATCATCGTCATGCGCGACCTGACTTGCAAGAGCTCCATAAAGCGGACGACTTCGTCGCGGGTGGATTGGTCAACGGCTGGTGCGGCGGCTTGTGCCGATTCTTGAGCGACGAGTGGCGAGCATAACGACAAGGTTAGAGAAAAGATTGTGATGGCGTAGATTGCCCGGACTAAGACGCGAGTCTTCATACTTAGCTCCTTGAAAGCAGGTCTATTTTAGTTCGCGTTCTCAGCGGCTTACAACAGGGATTATGGGTGCGGTAGTTCAGGGACTTTCGGCTTATAACTAGCGGCCACACTCGGTTCGGCTGGCACTGGCAGATTGTCATCCGTGATAATTCAACGCCTTCAACCCCAAATATCTCGCCGAATCGCCTAACTCTTCTTCAATCCTCAGCAACTGGTTGTATTTGGCGATGCGGTCGGTGCGGCTGGCGGAGCCGGTCTTGATTTGTCCGGCGCCGGTGGCGACGGCGAGGTCGGCGATGAAGGTGTCTTCGCTTTCGCCGGAGCGGTGGGAGATGACGGAGGTGTATCCGTTGCGGCGGGCGAGGTCAATGGCGTCGAGGGTTTCGCTGACGGTGCCGATCTGGTTGACCTTTATGAGAATGCTATTGGCTACGCCCTTATCAATTCCCTCTTGCAGGCGCTTGGTGTTGGTAACAAAGAGATCGTCGCCGACCAGTTGAATTTTCTTGCCGACGGCGTCGGTGAGCGTCTTCCAGCCCTTCCAGTCGTCTTCGGCGAGTCCGTCTTCGATGGAGACGATGGGATATTTTGCGGCCCAATCGGCCCAGTAGTGGGCCATTTCGTCCGAAGTCTTGGAAGTATTGTCGGACTTCTTGAAGGTGTATTTTCCGTCTTTGAAGAATTCGCTGGCGGCGGGATCGAGCGCGATGGCGATTTGCTCGCCGGGTTTGTATCCGGCTTGCTGAATGGCTTCGAGAACGACTTCGATGGCTTCGACGTTCGATTTAACCGAAGGTGCGAAACCGCCTTCGTCGCCGACGGCGGTGTTGTATCCGCGCTTCTTGAGTACGCCTTTCAATGTGTGAAAAACTTCGACGCCCCAGCGCAGAGCTTCAGAAAAAGAGGGTGCGCCGACGGGCATGACCATGAATTCCTGGAAGTCCACGTTGTTGTCGGCGTGTGCGCCGCCGTTGAGAATGTTCATCATCGGAGTGGGCAGAATGTTTGCGCCAGCCCCGCCGAGATAGCGATAGAGCGGTTCGCCGAGACTTTTTGCCGATGCGCGGGCGCAGGCCATGGAGACAGCGAGAATTGCATTAGCGCCGAGACGCGATTTGTTGGGCGTGCCGTCGAGCTTGATCATTTCGGCGTCAATTTCGCGCTGCGCGGAGGCGTCCATGTCCGCGAGGGCTTCGGCGATGTCGGTGTTGACGTTGTTGACAGCCTTCAGCACGCCTTTGCCGAGAAACCGTGCTTTGTCGCCGTCGCGAAGTTCGACAGCTTCGTGCTCGCCGGTGGATGCGCCGCTGGGGACGATGGCGGAAGCAGTGGTTCCATCGGCGAGAAAAACTTCAGCTTCGACTGTCGGGTTTCCGCGGGAGTCGAGCACTTCGCGGGCGATGATGTCGGCAATCATGGTCATGGAATGAGGTCCTTATGATGAGTTTGATGAATAGAAATTATAGCGGAGTATTTGCTAAATACCTTGAACCACCGAGGGCACGAAGGAACACTCGGGGCGCTCATGATCAAAACCTAGTATTGCTCGTGTTCCCTGAGAGTTATTGTTTGGTTAACTGCGCTGCCTTAAATTCAAGGGTGAAGTAATCGAATTCAGGAGGTGCGCATGAAAAAGCGTGCGGTGACCATTGGAGTTTTGGTAATGGCGGCGATGGCCTGGGCCGAAGGTGGCGTTTCCCTTCCCGCGGGCACTACGCTTAAGGTGAAATTGGAAACGACGTTGACCACTTCGACCAATAAGTCCGGGGATCCATTCTCGGGGCGTGTCACCGAACCGGTCATGGTGGATGGCAAAACGATCGTTCCTATCGGCGCCACCGTCGAAGGGCGGTTGACACGCGTCAACGAACCCCTGAGGATTGCCGGCAAGCCAACGATTGGAATACTTCCTGAAACGCTCATCATGCCGAACGGCCAGCGCCTGACGTTGAACGCGGATTTGGTGCAAACCAATCGCGGCGGAAATACGAGCGTCAACAATGAGGGTCAGTACAAAGGCGAAGGACACACGAGCACAGACGAGGTGATAGTGGCTGCCGGTACAGGAACAGGTATGCTCGCGGGGGGCCTCATCGGAGGTGGCAAAGGCGTAATTATTGGCGGAGTCGTTGGCGCCGCCGCTACCGTGGGTCATTGGCTCGGCAAACGCAATTCAGCATTTCTGCCGGCCGGTACCGAACTCGTGATGGAGTTGGATCGCCCGCTCGAAATGTCACCGTCGAATGGCGGACAATGATTTTCCCCGCCATGACCTTAGCCTATTTCGCGGCGTACGGCTCAACCGGATAAACCAACGAACAGGAATTTACGCCTAATCCCGTACTTCGATGTGTGAGCGGACTTCAGTGAAGTAGCTGCACATGGCGCCGATAGCATCCATCGTCTTGTTCAGGGTCGCGCGGTCCGCCAGCCGAGCAATCTGTTGTGGGGAATAGCGCATACGGAGACGGTCCGTTGCGCAGCGGGCACTCAGTAATTCAATCCAGGCAGCTCTTACATCGGAAACCAATCGGGTCATGTCGGCCCGTTCTTCGTTGTTGCGCGATACCATTACGACTCCAGATGCAGAAAGATACGGCATAATAAAAACGAATTTCGCCTCTATTAAAAGCCTTTAATAAAAGAATACGACGTTAGTTTAACGTTGTCAATATTTATTTATACGTTGTATAATTATTCTGTTTTAGAACGAGGAAACCAATGCCGCCCCATGCCGATCCTGCTCTGGAGAAACGCATCCTCGACGCCGCGCGTAGACTGTGGCGCCGCGGCGGTGAAAAAGCCTTAACCATGCGGGCCGTCGCCGCGGCCGCCCGCACGACGACGCCGACTGTCTATGGGCGCTTTCGCAACAAGCGCGACATCATGCGGGAATTGCGGCTGCTCATCCGACAGGAATTGTTCGAGATGCTCTATAAGACAGAGACGCCTCGCGAGGTTTGTGAACGCTATATTAGCTTTGCCTTTGCGCATCCCTTTGACTATCGGCTGCTGACCGAGAGCTGGACATTAACCCACTCTGGGGTGGAACCGCGGCCTACTTCGGAGCTTATGAAACAGCGGCTCGCAGACATGTTTGGAGGAGAGCCCTCGGAATATGCGCGGCTGACGATGGCGCTATGGGCCATGCTGCATGGCATGGTGATGTTGGCGATTTCGGGACGCGCCGACAAAGTGTTGCAAGAAGAAATGCGCGAGGCATTTATGGAAGCCTTCGACACGTTGTCCGTTGCGGTTCAAACGTCGCGAGCGGGCAAGCATGGCGCACAGTGCGTAGTCGACTAGGATCCGAGGGCGATCATGCCCGATTCGTCCACCACCGCGAGTTCCAACCAGCCCTCCGCCGGAAGCGCATCGACTGGAAGACCATTCTGCCAAAGACTAAAGCGCAAGCGGATTTTGGCCCCATCGGCCGCCTGAAGTGTTGCCAGTGGGACTTTGAATTCGAAGCTGCGCTGCAGCGCGACCCCTAATTCCTCGCCCGGAGCCGAGGAACCCGCGATTTGGTCTTCCCTGCCGCTGGCTGAGAGAGACCACGACTCGAGCTTGCCGCACCGAAAAATGGCGTCCAGTCGGAAGCTTCGGATGGGGTCTGAGGAATGTGTGCCACAAGACTCCATACTGACTACGATCTGACCGGTGATGGATGCCGGGGTCACTGCAAAGTCCAGCCGCCCGTAAAGATTGGTTTCGTCGATGCCCGCGTAGATTGCACTCAACGCGAACACTTTCCCGTGCATTGCACCAGAGCGCGCATCCGCCGAGTAGATGGCGGCGCCGATCCATTCAAAATAGCGAACGAGATCACCAGTGATGCGGGGATGAATATAAGCGGTTTGCGGAAGAAAACGCGGATGCCGCGCCCCGCCGGCGATCGGCTGCAGGAGATAGTCCGGCGGGCTCGCGCCGAGCGCCTGGTACACATTGGAGAGATGTTTGCGGTAAAGTTCGTCGAAATCCCGATCGTTGGCGGAATGGTGTTCCGGGCCATACCACCAGTTCCAGTCACTTCCTTCCGCGATAAGCAGTTCTTCGTAAGCTAGCTTACGTTGCGCTTCAAGCGCCCGCGGCGAATTCTCCGCGTAAAATTCGCGGGCTTTGTATAAGTAGTCCCAGGCTAGATTATCTTCCGGCGCGCCAATCCACACGTTAAAGTTAGCGTTGATCCAGGATCCCGGCACCAGCGAGCTCAAGTGATGGAAATTGTGTTGGCGCTCGATGGCCTCCGAGACGGTTACAGCCTCGACACCGGGCTCGTTTTGCAGGCGCTCGTAGAAGCGGCGAAGAAACTCCCGGCCCGATTGCGGAAAATATTCCCAGGCGTTTTCGCCATCGAGAATGATCGACACAACTGCATCGCGTCCTTGCGCTAAGACTGGTTGCGCTGCCTGCCGTATGTTTTGCATGAGATGATTTGCCGCATCTTCGGGGCGCATGCTCGAATAGACGAAACCAATCAAATCGGAAATGGTGTGATCGCGAAAAATGAGGTGCATTTCGGCATCGGCAGCCTCGTAGCGATGCACGGTATAAAGCTGTTGCGCTTGCGCCGCCGGTAGTTTGCCTGCTCCATCGCGGGCAAAGCTGACGCCGAGCGTCCGTGCCAACACCCCTTCGTCCGTGGCCATCCAATTCACGCCAAGGGAGTGCGCGATAGCAAGCGTTTCCTCACTGACGCTGCCTTCGGAAGGCCAAACTCCTCGTGGACGGACTCCAAAAGTTTTTTCGTGCAAATCAAGGCCTCGCAAGACTTGGTCGCGGGCATCCTCGGGATGCCGAAAGCGATTCTGCGGCAAGCTCAGTCCAGGAGTGGAAATCCCCCCGATATTCGAGTCACAAATCAATGGCAAAATAGGGTGATAAAAGGGCGAGGTTGAAACTTCAATGGACCCGCGCTTGGCGGCTTGGGCGTGCGCCGGCAAGACTTTGGCAAGAAATTCGTGTTGTTTAGCAATCACCCATCGCTGATCGTCTAAGGAATAGTTGCGGCCTTTGCGGACCAATTCAGCCATTTCCGGTTCCACAAGAAAGAATTCATCAAACCACGCAATCTGAGAGAGAACCTGCAGGTCGGTGTAATCCTGCGTGTGGAAATACCTTTGGGCGTGGTCTGCATGGCCCGTGCTCTGCCAGTGTTCAAATAGTTCGCGGTAGCGCGGATAACGGCCAATCATATTGGTGGGATTAGCCTGAAAAAGATACTGCAGGGCGAAGCGACGCTCATCTTCGTTCAACTCAGTGGCGGGCTTCGCCGCGATATTGAGGAAAGGATCTCGCGCAGTCCCATCGACATAATCCTGAATCTGATGAATCAGCGAGGGCACCAAGTTAAACGTCTGGTGCACCTGAGGGAATTCATCGAGCAGCTTAACCATGCCGTAATAGTCTTTCAAAGCATGGAGACGCACCCAAGGAAGCCGGTATTGACCGCTAAGCAAGTCTTTGTAAAAGGGCTGGTGCTGGTGCCATAGAATGACAACGCGCAGGACAGGCATTAGATGAATTCCGGCAGGTAGTACGAAGTAAAAGTTTAGCATGAAGGGGAGGGCGCCCCGAAAAACGAAAGGCCAGCCTTACAAAGGCTGGCCGAATCGGTAAATAGGTGGGTTATTGCAGAGCGGATTGTGTGAGTTTCACGGCGCAATAATTGCCGGATCCGCACGGCGTCGTGGTACCCGTAGGCGGGGGCGACATGGTTCCGAAGTAAATGCTGGCTGCCTGTGGCTCGGTGCTGACGTTGTCAATCGTAAAGGCGGTGGTTCCCCCCCAGTAACCGGTGGCCGTGCTGGTGGGCTGCGTAGAACTCGAACTGATGCGCGAGTTGACATTCCACTCGGTCACCAAGTTGGCGCCCGTAGTGGCCCCGAGGTTACCCGTGCCAACGAAAAGTCGATCCGTGGTGCCGTCATAGAAATCCACCAGGGGCGAACATGCGCCCGCCGCGTTGGCCGCACCGTTGATGTTGCGATTGTCGGACATCGCCGGCGTAGTTTTCATAACGCCCGTGCCGCTAGTGAATGACAGCGCGTAGAGACTGGGTTTTGTCCCATCGGTGGCATCCGTACCACAGGCATAAAGCGTACCTGCGCCGGCCAGCGGGCCAGTTGTGAAGTATGCGTTGTCAAAATCACCGTCGAAAAGGTATTGGTTGGTCGTTTCGCCGATTGCCGCCGTCACTTGCGACGTCAAAGCCAGGTTGACTTGGGCCACGATCGAATGTGTATTGGTGGAATCAGCGCGGGAGAAGACATAAATGAATCCATCGCTGGTATCGAGATAGGGCGAGAGCACGATCGGGTCCGTGGCCGCAGTACTCGCGATTGCGATGGAACCGGCAGCGGTAAATGACGATGCTCCCGGAGTAAAGCCATACAGAGAGTAGCCATCCGAAACATAAACCACATTGTTCACTTGGTCATATACGGGCGAAGTAAGGTAGTGGCCGGCGGTGTTATTCACCTTGATGCAATATTGCAGGGTCGGCGTTCCCTTAAAGACACCCGTTATCCGATATAGGTTCCCATTATCAGAAGCGACGTAGGCCGAATCTGTGTTGTAGTCAACGTAGGGAGAAGCATTGCTTGTCGATGCGCTGCTCGCGGTACAACCGCTCACTGTGGCTTTAGAGTATGCCAACTGAACGAGCGCAGAACCGCCGGTGCCCGGTTTCACTGGAGCTGTGGCGCTGGTTCCCTGCCCTGCAACCCAAGTCAGGACGTTGAAGTTGGCCGGATTTGCCATGTCGATATAAGCGACCTTAGTTCCATCTTCCGATAGCACTGGCGAAAGCGCGATTCCCGCGCTGCCAGCCGCATAAGCCCACATGAACTTTGGCGACGTATAGTCCGTCGTCGGTGGGGTTTGCGCCCCGTTCGGGCAAAATGAAGAAGTTGTGCCGGTGTAGAGGTTGTTCAATGCAACGATGTTCGCCTGCTGAGTGCCCGTGGTTTTTGGAGCTGCGTTCACCACGAAGACGACGAAGTCGCTCGTGCAGTTGGCCGACGTAATGGTGCCATTTATGCTGAAACTGTATTTGGCCGGTGTTTCACCGACGGGCATTCCGCCCACGCCACCCAGCGAGACCGCCCAGTCAATACGAGGATGGTGACCGATCGAAGGAACCGGGCCCCGTCCCGGATAATGAGTTGGCGCAACGCCTGCAAAGCCCGGATAGGGGTGCCAGGCATAGGTATTCCCGTACCGTTGAAGCCAGGAGTACCAAAAGCGTGTGTCATTCATCGCCGCCCGGGCCACACGAGGCGATGCACCTGCGGTGTAAAGCACGTGCCGTGTGCTCCAATCCTGCGGAATCCCAACGCCCTTAGGGCGTGCGTGTTGTTGCGCGAGGGCCATATTACCCAGGCCGACACATACTGCTAGCACTAAAAGCTGCGCCAGCGAGAAGCGCTCTTGTTTGCAATGCGTTGCCACGTGTCACCTCATTCCTACCAGGGCGAATGCCCTGAATAGTCCGAATCTCCATTTTCGCTTGTGGATGAGGAGAATCTAACCTTACCGAGGTAACTTCAGGCGACCTAAAGGGGGGTGCAGGATGGGCCGATTGGGCCATGTCCCTAAGTCGTCGCGGCGCGACTGCGCATGCTGTACTTCTACGGAAGTGATTGAATCTGAACCAGATTGGAAGCTCGCGGGGCGACGTGCTGAAGCATATTGGCACTCGGAATGCCTGTGCGCACAAATGACTTCTCACAATCGGCCGTCGATGGGCCTCGCATATTCCCTTCCATGTATGCCAATCCGGGGCACCGCGTGCAAGTGCCCACGTGCGAGCAAGTTGAGCACGTGGGGAGGTCGCGCGCGCGAATGGAACGCACCTCATTTAGCGCGTGCGAGTCACGCCAGATATCGAGGAATCTCTGTTGTCGGACATTCCCGCTAGGCAAGGGAAACTGAACGCAAGGAAAGACATCGCCATAGGGCGAAATGTAGCACGATGTATGGCCTGCACTACAAGGATAGCCGTCCATGATGCTTTCGTCGGGCGCTGGAGGCGGGGCACAGAATTGCGTCACATCGCCGACTAGATCCCGGTCTTGAAATACTTCCCGGAGATTTGCCATGGGCGCCCGCAATTTCAAGATGGATTCGTCCCCGTTCATTTTTGGGGTGATGGTTGGATCGAGCGTGTACGGAACGTCAAGCTCATGGGCCAGGGCCATCACGCCCGGGCTATCTCCGAGATTCGGAGTCATGAGGACATTAGCGATAGCCACTTTGAGACCCGCGGATTTCAAGAAACGAATAGCCGCGATCGTCCGGCGGAGAGAACCGGGCAGCTTTGTGATAGCGTCGTGCACTTCGGGGCGATGGGAGTAAACGCTGATCTGGATTTGCTCGACGCCCAGTTCACGAATGCGGCGGGCTTCAGCTTCGCGAATCATGACCGCATTGGTTTTCATTTTGACGTTGAAAAGCAAGCGGCGCGCGTGGGCAACAATTTCGAAGAAATCGCGCCGCATGAGGACTTCGCCGCCACTCAACGTCAGAAAAAAAACTCCGGCGTCGGCCAGCTGTGAGATCACGTCGCAGACTTCCGCTGTGCTCATTTCCCCATGATCGTCATGGTCGAGATAACAGTGCACGCAACGCTCATTGCAGCGATAGGTAATGTCGAATTGGACGCTCAGAGGAACGCCGAGTCCCAGTGCGCGTTGGTTCATTTCCGAGATCAGCGTCACTCGTGAACCTCGCTTGAGGGGCGATCCGTGATCGGGTGGTCGGCCACGATCAAAATGCCATATTCGGCAAGGTCTGAAACGAATTGCTCAGCGTCGGCTCCAGCCTGTGCGGGTGTCACATCGAATGCAGGGCATACATGGCGGTCGACGATATCAGCTAGGGAGGTCTTGCCATCGGCGGCTTGCCAGATCGCGGTGGCGACGTCGTTGAGCGTGAAAAATGTTGAATCAGCGGCTGACATGATCATCATCTCGCCGCCCAACATTCGTGCCGCGATGGCCGTGCTCCTCGCGATGTATTTCTCGCCTATGCCGCCACTCCTGCCGATGGCCTTATTATCTCCCATACTCGAGAATCCGGCCGAAAAAGGAGGCGCTGCACCCGTACCTCCTGAATAAACCTGCAGGCGGAACGAAAGACCTGATCGACGAGATACTGGTCGTGAGCAAAGAAGAGTACATTTCGCATTAGCCTGCGTAAGGCATCGGCTGAAGATACGTCGTCGATGCGATTTTCTGACCCTTTCTCCAGAAAAAAAAGCGTGTCCACCGGGGCAGCCAGGTTTTCGCCGGCTCTGGCCAACTCGCCGGCGAAGGGAGTGCCACACGCCACAAAGCCATCCTGGCAGTGGCGCACATAGGAGATTTCATCCGTGAGCAGCGTCACATCGGACGGAGCACAACGCGAAATCGTTGTTTTACCCGCGCCAGAAACACCAGCGAAAAGAAATGCCCTGCCTTCACGGACCGCACTCGCAGCATGAACCAACAGTCCCCCTGTCGAGGCAAGGATGAGCGAATGAACGATACGTAGAACGGAATCAATCGCGTACGGGCTGGGCGATTGCCGAACCACTCCCCGGCCCACCGCCGGGTCCCACGTAGCCAGGAAATCACCCCGACGCAAATTCCAGATACCTTCGTCAAAGCTCACTTGAAGATCGTGGTCTGCATCGATTTCGTCGGTTGGTGCGACGAGATGCACGTCGAAACGGCACGTTGGCTGGGCGTCTGGATTTAGAAATCCCGCATAACGGGCCGATAACATTGCGCAGAAGGCGTCGTCGGTACTGCATACTTCGATAGCGATGCCACCGATTTCAACTACGACGCTGTGTTTGGTTTGAATTTTGAACTTACCTCGGAGCAAAAACTTGCTTTTCGCGCACGGTCAAAGTTAAGCATCGTGTTTCTGAAAAAAGTAAAATGGCAAAGCATCCACGCCAGCCAGCGCTGAAACCAGGAAAGCGCTGGGCGGGGCACGAACTGTTCGTTCCCTCGCGTCACCAACACGACTTTGCCGATTAAATCTTCGATGTGCACGGGGGAATCGTTTTCCAGGACGCAATCTCCCCGAGTAACCACGTGAGTTGCGGAGCGAGCAGTGACCCGATGGACGACCCAACGATCGTTCCGTTTAACAGCCACAACGTCACCGTTGTTTATATCGACAGTCTGTGCAGTATCAGTGCGCGTTTCTACCCTTTGAATAGTTAGAACATCCCCTGGCCAGATGCAAGGCAACATGCTTAAGCCCAAAGCCCGAATCTGCACACGTCCACTTTTAATCAAGAGTTGTTGAGCTAATGCGTGCTTGGGAGACTCGAACACCTGGTCGCCGACGAAGGTTCCGGTCATTGTGCTCAGGAGTTTTTCCGGTTAAATCGGCATGAAGACTCGACGATGTTCACTTTGCCACAGGCCAAGGCCATGGTCTCAAAAACTTTCTCATGGCGAAATTCGGGTTTCCGGTAAGGCTTTTTGCCCGAGGGTGCGGCCACCGGCTTCGGTGCTTTTTGCTTTTCCTCGCTCATAGCTTCGGACTCCCCCAAAGGTTGGATGCGTGGTGCATGCTGACGACACCAAGACCTCCCCTGTAACTAATCCTACAATAATCACGGGTCAAGTTGTACGCGACCGGCCGTAAAGGTTACCAATCTCGCCAGCCGGCAAGGACGTCGACTGCCCTTTCAGCACACTGCTCCATCGTTTTGGTCTATTATCTGGAACGATGATACGTACAAACATCCCGCCAGCAAGCGTGGAACAAACGTGCCTGCTCACTTCGCACGATTTACATTTATTCAATGAAGGCCGGCACTACCGGGCGTATGAAAAGCTGGGCGCGCACGTAACTACCCTGTCCGGTGTAGCAGGCACGTTATTTACCGTTTGGGCGCCGAATGCTGACATTGTATCGGTCATCGGCAGTTTCAATGGCTGGAATCCTGCGGCTCATACAATGCAAATGCTGGACAACTCGGGCATCTGGCAAGCCTTCATTCCCGAGGTAGGGCAGGGCGCTTTCTACAAGTACCACATCACGTCGGCACAGCATGGGTACACGGTAGACAAGGCTGACCCCTATGGTTTTCGCCATGAGCAGCCGCCGAGCACGGCATCCGAAGTGTGGGACCTGCGCTATGCCTGGAATGATCGCGATTGGATGGAGCATCGCGGAGAGAAGAACAGCCTGCAGGCGCCCATTTCGATTTATGAAGTTCATCTGGGTTCGTGGATGCGTGATGGCGACCGGCGGTTGAGTTACCGGGAACTCGCGCCGCTCCTGGCGGAGTATGTGAACCGCATGCAGTTTACCCACGTTGAATTGCTGCCGGTGATGGAACATCCGTTTTATGGATCATGGGGATACCAGACGACGGGCTATTTCGCCCCCACGTCTCGTTTCGGCACGCCGCAGGATTTCATGTATCTCGTCGATCATCTGCATCAGCACGGGATCGGCGTACTTCTGGATTGGGTGCCCTCGCACTTCCCTACCGATGCTCACGGATTAGCATATTTTGATGGTACCCATTTATACGAACATGCGGATACGCGCCAGGGATTTCATCCCGATTGGAAAACACTAATTTTTAATTACGGACGCACTGAAGTCCGCACTTTTCTGCTGTCAAATGCCATGTTTTGGCTGGACAAATATCACGCGGATGGGCTGCGAGTGGATGCCGTCGCGTCGATGCTTTATCTGGATTATTCGCGCAAAGAAGGCGAGTGGATTCCCAATCGCTATGGCGGGCGGGAAAATCTCGAGGCCATCGATTTTCTGCGGCAATTAAACGAGCAGGTCTACAAGGAATATCCGGGCGTACAGATGATCGCCGAAGAATCGACGGCGTGGCCCATGGTTTCACGTCCTGTATATCTAGGCGGGCTAGGATTCGGCTTGAAATGGGACATGGGCTGGATGCACGACACCTTGAAATATTTCAAGGAAGATCCCATCCACCGGCGTTTCCATCACAATCTGCTGACTTTCCGTATGCTTTATGGATTTACCGAGAATTTCGTCTTGCCCTTGTCCCACGATGAAGTAGTGCACGGGAAAGGTTCGCTGATTAACAAAATGCCGGGCGATGAATGGCAGCAATTCGCCAATCTCCGCGTGCTATTTGGCTACATGTTTGCCCAGTCGGGCAAGAAAATGCTGTTTATGGGGGGCGAATTCGGGCAACGGCGGGAATGGAACCATGATGCCGCGCTCGAATGGGCCGTACTGCAATATCCACATCACTCCGGATTGCAGAAGTGGATGGAGCATTTGAACCACCTGTATCGAACCGAAAAAGCGTTGCACGAGCAAGATGCCGACCCTGCCGGATTTGAATGGGTCGATTGCAATGACAGCCTGAATAGCGTGGTCTCGCTGTTGCGCAAGGGAAAGTCCACCGAAGAGACGATTTTGGTGGTCTGTAATTTCACTCCCGTACCAAGAGAAGAATATTTAGTGGGAGTCCCCCACGGTGGGTTTTGGCGGGAAGTTTTGAATGGCGACGCCGTGGAATACGGTGGAAGCGGCTGGGGCAACATGGGGGGAAAAGAAGCACAAATGGTACCTTCACACGGAAGGCCATATTCTTTGAAGCTGACGCTCCCGCCTCTGGCGGCTTTATTCTTCAAAGCAGAAATTTCGGCATAAGTGACGACGGAGCGGCAGGGGAAACGCCCATTGAGATCAGGCGGAGGCTGAATCAGCCACGGTCCAGCGGACCGGCGCTGCCTTAGCCTTTCGCCGTGCGGCTACCAGATTTTCAATTTGGGAAATAAGTAGAACCAGATCAGAACCCTTCGGGATTGCAATGTCCACTGATAGGGGCGCGTTCCTTACGATCTCTGCATTGCCTGAAACCATAACGATGGGCAAGTTGGGCTGGTAATGCTTGATTTCCGCGGCCAACTGTGCGCCGTTCATCTCAGGCATCTCGTAGTCCAGTAGGACCGCGTCGCAGCGTGCATACTCACTCCGGATGGCTTGCAACGCCAGCGACGGGGACAGCATGGTCAAAGCGCAGTGCCCCCAAGCGGCAAAGGCAGCTTGATAGAGCTGGCAAATCGCCTCGTCATCATCTACGCAAAGTATGGTGTATTGGCTCACAGGAAATAGCTTTCTAATGGCGCACGTGCATTCCAAATGCCAAATTCGACTCATTGCTCTGCGGCAAGATGCGTTTGCTCCATCTTCCGCTCCTCATATAAAGTGTCAGCCATGTCCAGCAGGGATTTGACGAACACCACCGGTGCCCGCTTCGAACGCGCCGTCGAAATTATGGCCAAATTGCGGGGCCCGGGCGGATGCCCGTGGGACCGCGAACAGACCTTCGACACTATTAAGCCCTACACAGTTGAAGAGACGTATGAAGTACTCGAAGCCATTGACAATCGCGACTGGCGGGAGCTTCCCGGAGAACTCGGCGATTTGCTTCTCCAGGTATTGTTCTATTCTCAGATGGCTGGTGAGGAAGGCAGATTTTCGATTGACGACGTTCTCGACCGGCTGAACGATAAGCTCGTGAGACGGCATCCGCACGTATTTGGCACCGGGGACGCTGCTACTTCCGCCGATGTCCTGCGGAATTGGGAAGCGCTAAAAGCCCAAGAGAAGAAACAGCCGCTAAAAGAGGGGCCACGTGACGCGATGCCGGAGAGCCCGACGCTTCTCGGCGGTGTTTCCACCGCTATGCCCGCTCTCCTCGAGGCTAAGAAGTTGAGTTCAAAGGCGGCCGGAGTAGGTTTCGACTGGCGCAACGTGGTCGAACTGATGGAAAAGCTGCGGGAAGAGAGCACCGAGTTGGAAGTGGAGATTAAAAAGCTCCCGGGATCTGGTCTAACTCCTGTTGGCCGACGTGTCGCAGAATCTGGGGCCCAGCTGCCGAATGATCTGCGAAAGCGCCTCGAAGGAGAATTAGGGGATTTGTTCTTCGTGCTCGTAAACATTGCACGACATCTTTCTCTAGATTCGGAATCGGCCCTCAAGCAGGCCAATCGAAAGTTCCGCCAACGGTTCAGGGAAATGGAGCGCGCTATTGCTGCGCAAGGGCGAACTCTCGATCAACTCTCGCAGGACGAACTCGAATTGCTCTGGAAAGACGCCAAGAAACAAGAGCAACTTGCAAGCTGACAGCTCCCCATCATGAACGTTGAAGCCATTACTCTACGTGAATTGCACATGCCGCTGGTGCAGTTCTTCGAGACCAGTTTCGGTCGCATTGACACTCGCCGCGTGCTTCTCGTCACAATCCATTGCGGGGGTATAAACGGGTGGGGAGAGTGCGTCTCGGACGTTGGGCCGTTTTATAGCGAAGAATTTTCCGATTCCGCATGGCTCGTGATTAAGCAGTTTCTTGCGCCCTCGATTTTGGGCAAAAGCTACCGGGCCGGCCGCGATTGCCTTCACGATATGGCACGCGTTCGGGGCCATCGAATGGCCAAAGCCGCCATCGAAAATGCACTATGGGATGCGGAAGCCCAGGAAAAACAACTGCCACTTTGGAAGCTTCTGGGCGGAACACGGAAAGAGATTGCATGTGGGGTTTCCATTGGCATCCAAGATTCAGTGGGCCAGCTTGAAGAAAAAATAGGTGTCGCTCTGGCCGTCGGGTATCAGCGGATTAAAGTCAAAGTGAAGCCCGGATGGGACCTGCACATACTCGAACGCCTGCGAGTGCGCTGGCCGGACATTCTTCTCAGTTGCGATGCGAACTCGGCTTACACGCTCGATGAGTTCGGGCATCTGCGTAAATTCGATGAATTTCATTTGCTCATGATTGAGCAACCGCTGTGGCAGGATGATATTTACTATCACTCGCGGTTACAAAAGGAGCTCCGCACGGCCATCTGCCTTGATGAATCGATCCGCAATGTCCGTGATGCTGCGCAGGCGCTCGAAATCGGAGCATGTCGCATTGTGAATATAAAAGTGGGGCGCGTCGGGGGGTTCAGTGAAGCTCTTAGAATCCACGATGTTTGCCGCCAATTCAAGATCCCCGTTTGGTGCGGCGGCATGCTGGAATCTGGAGTAGGACGTTCTCACAACATTGCTCTTTCAACTTTGGAGGGGTTCAGTTTGCCGGGCGATGTCTCCGCTTCACGGCGTTACTGGAAAGAGGACATCATTGAGCCTGAAGTCGAGGTTTCACCCAAAGGGACAATTCTGGTCCAAGATGTGCCCGGGCGTGGCTATGACTTAAACGAGGATTTGGTTGAGCGTTATACGGTCCGAAAAGAAACTTTGCGCACGGGACATCAAAACTAGTGAGCGCCGGCGGTTGGCTCAGCGGGCTGTGTGAGTGTACAAGTGGAGTCACTTTCAAGCAGGTGCAAACCCTCGGCGAAGCTCAAGGTCGGGGAGACGCGCCGGAAGCCAGTAAAGACTTCATTCGATTCAATCGTGAGCCTCTTCACCCAGAATACTCTCCCCTGAAATGAGAGGCTCATATGGGTAACTTCCCATTGCCCGTCGCCAACATCGCTCTGCTCGACCTGAAAATGGCCGCCTTGATAGAGTTTCCCAAGAATTCCCCATCCAAAATCCACGTCCCGCAACAGTGTTCCATCGATTTTCGCTATGCGATGCTCTTGCGCATCGACAAGAACGTAGCCCTGCAAGCCGGTTAACACCTGCTCCACATGCGATGGCGGGACATACTTTGGATTGGGATGAAAATTCAGTCGAATCAATTCGTGTCCCGGTTTTCCCACGCTCGCGGTGCCCGGTTCGGTGCCCGCCTCCTGGTACTCGAAGGCATCCGGCAACGCTCTCATGATTTGAATCGTGTGATCGCGATCTTCCTGTTCCCGGTGAATTTTGGCTTGCAACTCGCCAGGAGAAGAAACAAATCGCTCCTCTCGTGCGTATTCGGCGCGATGCTCAGTCGGATTCAGGAGCTGGCCGTTTCGCGCAACGACGAGGCCGGCGGTGGCAACATGGGTCTCGATTATGGCTTTCGTCTCGCTCCCATGCTGCGTTTGTTTGTGGTCGCAGAACATGAAGTTTTCGCCAACGCCTCGGTCACTGCTGAGTTCGTTATGAACCGTCTCCCGGATCAGTGCAGAAGGCGATGCATCTGACTGGCAACGAGCGCGAGCGCAGATGCAAGCGATTAGCGGGAGTAAAACCCAGATTCGTCTGGCATTCATCGTTTAGAAAAATTCATTTCCCAAAATCAAACAACAAGTTAGATGCCGTGACCCTTCCTCGCAGCTCCCTTCCATCATGATGGATTTCCCTAAGATCCGCGCAAAAATCTCTGTACTAGCGTATATTGGCTGGCAAGAGGTACACGAACTTAAGTGCAGGTTGGCCACTACTGTCTGCCCGGTCATTTCGCGGCATGGTTAAGAGAATCCAATCGTATCGCTTTGATTTTGCGTCGAGGCCATGGAGGCTGATTGATGGAAACCCCGAAGAAGGCGGAGCTCGCCTACATTGGCAAGTCAGTGATAATTAAGGGAGAGCTTTCCGGCAGTGAAGACCTCTATATTGATGGTCAGCTGGAAGGTTCCATCCGTCTGGATGGAAATAACTTAACGATTGGGCCCAATGGTCAGGTGAAAGCTGACGTAAGTGCCAAAACCGTCATGGTGGAAGGTAAGATTGAAGGAGCTATTCGCTCCAGCGATCGTACGGAATTGCGCAAATCGGCTAGTGCCACCGGTGAGATCTCAACGCAACGGATCGCCATCGAGGAAGGCGCGCTTTTTAAGGGTAAGCTCGACGTGCAGCGCGACGAGGGCAAAAGCGCCGCTGGCAATAAATAGAGTCACTACCGTAATGTGGTATGGAAGGAAATCAGGCTGGTTTCGCAGGAAAGCCGCGATATATTTATAAACGGGGGATTCTCGCGGACCGCAAACACGGAATTTAGCAAATGGCATCCGTAACCAATGGTTTCATGAAGCTCTTTCGGACTTCCAGCGGCGACGTTAATGCGTCTCTAAACGCGCAAACAAACGCGCAACGGCTGACACGCCGGTCGAGCGCGCTGGTGGAGGTGTCCCGTGTCCTCCAATCCGAAGAGCCGATATGCGTGCTCGACATCGGTTACACATCGGCCGGCAATATTCGCTACCTGACCGAACGCGGGCACAAGGTTTACAGCGAAGACCTACTCGAAGCCGCCAGCGACCCCGAGCTCCTGACGACAGACGAACAGGGCAATCCCATTCACGATAGCAAACGGTTTCTAACCGAGAACTTGGCCTATCCCAGCGCGCAATTCGATGTGGTTTTATGTTGGAACCTTGCTGACTATCTCGACGAGAGTCTGGTAAAACCCGTTGTCGGCCGGCTTTGGTCTATGTTGAAACCCGGGGGAATTTTGCTCGCCTTTTTCCATACGCGGGAAGCCGGGCCCGATGCGCCCTGCTATCGCTACCACATGGTCAATGCTGACACGCTGGAGATGCAGCCCGTCGAACCGCGGCGTCACGTGCGCAAAGGTCCAACTGGAGCGAAACACACACCCGTTGGCAGCGGCTTCCGCTTGCAACGGGTGTTTAATAACCGCCACGTTGAAACCCTCTTCCGCGATTTTTCCTCGATCAAATTCTTTCTGACACGGGACAATATCCGCGAAGTCTTGGTAGTACGCTAGTTCAATCTTCTGTTTTTTCTAGCGGGTCCTGCGAACCATCCATTGTGTGAGCGCCGGCGTTCTGCTTAATACGTAGAGTAATGGAGTGCGCAAGGAACGAGGTAAGCGTAACAGGCGCCTGAATTGAGCAGAATGCCGAAAGATAGCTGTCAGGTTCGCTTCGTAGGCGGCCCGATATTGCTCCACTACATCATCCAGAGCGGCTTTGGCGGCGAAGAAGGCACTGAGGCACCCAGCTGCCAGCACTCCGCTCCGCAACGCAAGTGAGATCCCATCGCCCACAAACGGGTCGACAAAACCAGCGGCGTCGCCCGCGCACAGTGTCCTTCCAACAACACATTCGGGCCGTCGAAAGATTAGCGGAGAGGTCGTCACTACATCGCCCAGCTGCCGCCACGATGCGCTTCGCTTACGTAAGATTCCATTGCAAGCGAACACCTCCGTCATAGTCGTCGCAATGCTGGCTCTCACCATTGCCGAGACATTGACCCTTCCTGCCCCGGCATCACCGGATAAATTTACAGGCTGCACGCCACAGTAGCCGCCATCAAAGAAATACAAATCCACACTGGATTGCGGGCCATGTTCCTGATAATGGGCCTTAATGCCAATCCACTTTTCCCGTTCGCCTGCATCTTTCCCGTTTCCAACATTCCGGTTGAGGTTTGACCAGCGTCCCGTGGCATTGATTACGGCCCGCGCCTGAAACGTATCGTCTGGACCGCGTAATTCAAACGGCCCGTCGCCTTCCAGTTTGGACACAGTGGTCTTGACGCGAGCCTCCACGCCGGCTTCTTTAGCGGAGTGCCAGAGGGCGGCGTCGAGGTCGAACCGGGCGATGCTTGCGGCCGGAGGGACAATGTTGGTGCTAACCCTCCGACCATCAAGAAATAACTGAGCGTAATTAATCCTGATGGCGTCCTCGAGCAGCGGCCGATTGGCAGCATTCAGTAACTCTGAGAGCAATGTCAGAGACTCGGCCGACACAAATTCCCCGCATACTTTTTGTCGCGGAAAATCGCCTCGTTCGACAAGAAGAACAGTCCTTCCCTGCCGCGCGGCCGTAATCGCAGCCGCGCAGCCGGCCGGCCCCGCACCCACAACCGCCAAATCATACATATCGGCTCTCATCCTGGCCGGACTTCCAGGCGATGGCGCCGATGCGGAATAAAAAATGGCTTCCAATTTCTACACGAGCCGTGTTCGATTGATCCAAGAGAGTCTTGATTTCATCAGATGTGTAAGCCTGCCGGACCGACGCCGGCGCGTCGTGCCAGGTGATACGGCTGCGAAAGAGTGGCATGCCAAGATAGACGAAGGCGAGATGCAGCCAGCTACGGCTGACGTCGTTAATGACCACAGCCTGGCGGCACACTCGCAACGCCTCCAAGACAAATTGGACTACTTGCTGAGGACTCAGATGATGCACAAAAAGATTGCAACTCACCACGTCAAAACTCTCGTCTCTGAACGGCAAGTGCAGGGCGTCGCCGCTCACAAACTTGCGAGAGCGCAAGGAGTCTGGCGCACCTTTGGCAAAATGAGAGTCGGCGCGATCCAATAGAGTTAAATCGATTCGCAGACCTTCGTGATCCAATCTTTGCTGCACCGCGACGGCGGTATTGCCTGACCCGGCCGCAACCTCGAGCAAAGAGATTCGCGCAAGACCCGCCACGCGCGCGACTCGCCCTACTAAAGCTTGCGATGTATGGATCCCCCCAAACCAGCGGTTAATGCGATCCAGGTCGCGTACTGATGCGAATATCTCGGCTGACGTTCCCGCGTCCACATCCAGCAGCTCCGCAGTCGGGACGCGCTTCATGCCGGCCTCCTAAACTTCCGCCAATTCTTCTTCGAGCAGCTGTTTGTTGTAGAGCTCGGTATAGTACCCGTCGCGGGCCAGCAGCTCGTCATGCGTGCCCGACTCAACTATCCTGCCGCGATCGAGCACCGCGATCATGTCCGCGTTGCGCACGGTTGAAACGCGATGAGATATGAAGATCGTCGTTCGGCCCTTCATCACGGTTCGCAAGTGATTCAGAATGCGGTCCTCCGTTTGCGTATCCACGCTGGCAAGTGCGTCGTCGAGAACTAGGATCCGGGGATCGCGGATTATCGCGCGTGCAATAGCAGTGCGCTGCTTTTGGCCACCGGAAAGCGTGATGCCCCGTTCCCCGACGAGCGTGCGGTATTTTTCAGGAAATTCTTCGATGTCCGCGGCGATGCTCGCGGCATGGGCAGCGGCACGGACCTCTTCGTCGGTCGCGTCTGGTCGCCCGAAGGCTATGTTCTCGCGCACAGTTTCGCTAAAGAGGAAAGTCTCTTGCGGGACAAAACCGATATTTCCCCGCAGGAACGTTATCGGGTATTGGCGGATGGGGCGGCCATCAAT
>Ga0181531_10000049_pt1 | contig 104832 bp, 99 predicted proteins | sample PEATcosm2014_Bin_38_FD_119743 | JGI IMG/M metagenome (GOLD analysis project Ga0181531, IMG submission 119743) | Peatland microbial communities from MTU Mesocosm Facility, Houghton, MI, USA - PEATcosm2014_Bin11_10_metaG | ecosystem: Environmental > Terrestrial > Soil > Wetlands > Peat | place... | reverse complement strand
GCAAACTCATCTGAACAAAGTAGCTCGTCAGCTCAACGAGCGGCCACGTCAGACTTTGACATTCGAAACCCCAGCGGAGAGATTTAACGCCTGTGTTGCATCGACCGGTTGAGCCGACACCCCGAAAACGGACATTGCCGCCGCGTTTATGAGTACACGGCCAGTCCGGGGCCGGACGCTATTGGAGCGGATTTGACATTCGCTACCCACTGGGCCGCGAACTCGTGAAGCGAATGTCAAATCCAAAGCTCCACTAGCACTAATAGTTGCTAGTGGTCCTTTGATTCTAACATTCGCGTAAGAGCCTGCCGAACCGGGGCGCGAATGTTAGAATCGGACCACTAGTGCCCCTCGAAGCTCACCAGCGTTCGCACCGGCACGCCGAGCATTCTGATTTTGTCGGCGCCGCCCAGATCCGGCAGATCGATGACGAAGCAGGCCGCCAAAACTTCGGCGCCAAGCTGCTTGAGCAGTTTCACCGCGGCTTCCGCCGTGCCGCCGGTCGCGACCAGATCGTCGACCAGAATGACGCGTTCGCCTTTGATCACGGCGTCCTCGTGCACTTCCATTTCGTCGATGCCGTATTCGAGCGAGTAGCCGATGGTGACCCGCTTGAACGGCAGCTTGCCCTTCTTGCGGATCGGCACAAATCCGGCCGAGACTTGATGGGCTAACGCGCCGCCGAGAATAAAGCCGCGGGCCTCGATGCCGGCGACCTTGTCGATCTTGCTGCCTGCCCAGGGCTGAACCAGTTCGTCGACCGCGCGGCGGAACGCGCGCGCGTTGCCCAGCAGCGTGGTGATGTCGCGGAACACGATGCCCGGCTTGGGATAGTCCGGGATGCTGCGGATCGCCGCCTTCAGATCATTATCCAACACAACGCTCGTCATGGTCTGGCCCTACCCGGTCACTCAACAACGCGCCGGTGTGACATACCCGCACGGGAGCGGGCGGACCGTCAAGGTTGTGGGCCGCGCGAGCGAAGTAACGGCAAGGTCTGCCTACGCCGCTCGGCGGGCGCGGCTCAAGCAGCCTGGGGTGGATGATGAACGTCCCGCCACACCCGCCGCTTGGTGAAGTAGAGCATGCCGGTGAGCACGATCAGGTATATGAACACCTGGAAGCCAAGCCGCTTGCGCTCGTCAAGCTTCGGCTCGGCCGCCCACATCAAAAAGGCGGCAATATCCTTGCCGTATTGATCGACGGTAGGGGGCGCGCCGTCGGTATATTCGACCTGTCCGTCGCTTAGCGGTTGCGGCATGCCGATGGCATGGCCGGGAAAATATTTGTTGTATTGCGCGCCCGGCGGCAGCGCGACCCCCGCGGGTGCCTTCTCATAGCCGTTGATAATAGCGTGAATGTAGTCGGGCCCGTCCTCCTGGTATTGGGTAAACGCATCGAAGATAAACCAGGGGAATCCGGCCTCGTAGCCGCGCGCTTTCGCCAGCACCGACATATCCGGCGGCAGCGCGCCGCCATTGGCGTTACGGGCGGCCTTGTCGTTCGGAAACGGCGGCGGGAAACGATCGGCGAGCTTGCCGGGGCGCTGGAACATTTCGCCCTGATCGTTCGGGCCATCGGTGACTTGGAAGCCGCTGGCGATCGTCGCCGCCTGCGCCTCGGTGAAATCCGGACCGCCGGGATCGGCGAGATTGCGGAATGCCAGAAGCTTTAAGCCGTGACAGTTGGAGCAGACCTCGCGATAGATCTTGAAGCCGCGCTGCAGCTGCGCCGGATCGTACATCCCGAACGGCCCGTGGAACGACCAGTGCATCCGCGGCGGCGCGTCGGCCTCCTGGGCGAAAACCGTGCGGGCCCCGACGACCGCAAGCGCGGCGGCAAAGGTCAGGGCGAGAACGAAGCTGCGATGCGCGCTCATTGACCGGCCTCCTAAACCTTCGCGCCCGACGGCGTCGGCCCCAAGACCGATTCCGAAATCGAATTCGGCAGCGGCTTGGTGGTTTCCAGGAGGCCAAGCAGCGGCAGGATAACGAGAAGGAAGACGAAGTAATACGCGGTCAGAATGCGTGCGGCGATGACGTAACCGCCTTCGGGCGGCTGCGAGCCGAGGTAGCCGAGACCGATCACAACCAGGAAAAAGACGATCAGGAACTGCCGGTACAGCGGCCGATATTTAGCCGAGCGTACGCGCGAGGTGTCGAGCCAGGGCAGAAAGGCCAGCAGCACGATCGAGGAAAGGAGCGCGATGACACCGAAGAGCTTGCTCGGGATGGCGCGCAGGATGGCGTAGAACGGCAGGAAGTACCATTCCGGCACGATATGGGTGGGCGTCAGGCCGGGATTGGCCGGAATGTAATTGTCGGCGTGACCGAGATAGTTCGGAATGTAGAAAACGAACCAGGCCAAGAACAAAAAGAACACGCCGATGAAGAAAGCGTCTTTGACGGTCGCGTACGGCGTGAACGCCACCGTATCCTTTTCGGTCTTGGCCTCGACACCGGTCGGATTGTTCTGCCCGACCACATGCAGCGCCCAGACGTGGAGCACCACCACGCCGGCGATCACGAACGGCAGCAAGTAGTGCAGCGAGTAGAAGCGATTGAGCGTCGGATTGCCGACCGCATAGCCGCCCCATAGCCAGGTGACGATTGGATCGCCGAGCCAGGGAATGGCCGAGAACAGATTGGTGATGACCGTCGCCGCCCAGAAGCTCATCTGGCCCCATGGCAGCACGTAACCCATGAAGGCGGTGGCCACCATGAGCAGAAACAGAATGACGCCGAGGATCCACAACACCTCGCGCGGATCCTTGTAGGAGCCGTAATACATACCGCGCACGATATGGGCGTAGACCGCGACGAAGAAGAAGGCGGCGCCGTTGGCGTGCAGGTAGCGCAACAGCCAGCCGTAATTGACGTCGCGCATGATCGACTCGACGGAGTTGAAGGCGAAATCGACATGGGCGATGTAGTGCATCGCCAGCACGATGCCGGTGACCATCTGCGCGCCGAGCATGACGGTCAGGATGCCGCCGAACGTCCACCAATAGTTCAGGTTGCGCGGCGTCGGGTAAACGATGAAGGACGAATAGACGAGCCCGGCGATCGGCAGCCGGCGTTCCATCCATTGCATGAAAGGGTTTTGCGGTTTGTAGACCGAATGTTCGCTCATGATCGAACCTTATGCCCCGACAGAGCCGGACGCGCGCCGGCCCCACCGGACGGCTTTGCTCGGAAGCGGACTGCTTTTTTGGGAATCACGCCGCGAAGGCTCCGCTGCGGAGATTTTAGCCACCCGTCTCACCCTCGTCCGTCTTACCGGCCGCTCCATCCGCGCTGCAAACCGCCTCCGGGGAGGCCGGCGCGGCGGCGGAAGGACCGTCTCATCCGACCTGGGGGAGATCAGAAGCGACGCAAACCGGTGGCGTTCTATTGGCACCCTTACCGAACAAGCGCAAGTGCGCCATTGAAGACACCCCCCATTCGCAAAAGCGGCGGCAGCGGCGGCATTCCTTGAGCGCCGGCAAGCGCTCGATCCGCAGCTTGGCGCGCTCAACCGTCCCCACAATCGCAGTATCATAACGCTATGCGTATCGCCCTCTACGAACCCGACATCCCGCAGAACACCGGAACGATATTGCGCCTCTGCGCATGCCTCGGAATCGAAGCCCACATCATCGAACCGGCCGGCTTCCCCACCACCGACCGCGCCTTCCGCCGCGCCGGAATGGATTACCTTGCCGCCGTGGCGATCATGCGACACCGCTCGTGGCAGGAATTCGCCGCTTGGCGCATCGCCGCGGGCTATCGTCTCTTGCTGTTCACGACCGCGGCCCAACGGTCCTATCTCGATTTTCGCTACGAGGCCGACGACATCCTGCTGTTCGGCCGCGAATCCGCGGGCGTGCCGGAGGCGGTGCGGCAAGAGGCCGACGCAGCGTTGCGGATTCCGATACGGTCGGGCTTGCGCTCGCTCAACGTTGCCATCGCCGCCGCCATGGCGGCCGGCGAAGCGCTGCGGCAGGCGGGCGGCGGCATGCCAGGGTAAGCCCTACGCCGCCACCACGCCCGGCTTGCCAGCCTCCACGGCGAATGTTCGCATGGTCGAGATGCTGGCTTTCGGGTCCTTGACGTCGGAGACGATGCGCATGCGCGCCTGCATATGCGCGCGTTCGAGATCGACGCAGACATAACCGCGCTGCCGGCTGTCGAAGAAATGCACATGCGGATTGTCCGGCAAAGTCTGCGCGATCATTTCGTAAGGCGGGCCATAAGACGAAATCGAGGTGCCGACGAACTCGGTCGCCACGATCGGCGAGGCCGGGTCGTCGCCGTCCAGTCTCAGATCGTTGGCGAAAAACGAATGAATGTCGCCGCTGACGACGACCGGGTTTGGCACCTGCGTGTCGTGGATGCGTTTGAGCAGCCGCGCGCGGTTGGCCGGATAGCCGTCCCAATCGTCGGTCGAGAAACCCCAATCGTTGTTTTGTTTGACCCGGACCTGGGCCATCAGCACGTCCTGCGCGATCACGTTCCACTGCGCTCTGGAATGAATGAGTGTGGAGTTGAGCCAGGATTCCTGATCAAAGCCCAGCATGGTGCGGCCGGCGTCAAGCCGCTCCGGACAGCCAGCATTGGTTTCCAGATGCGTGCCGCCTTTGTTGGGCGGTCCGTAACAGGCTTCGCGCGAGCGATATTGGCGGCCGTCAAGGAGCGCGATCTGGATCAGATCGCCGAACGTGAAGCGGTCGTAGACGCGCATCGCCGGACCTTCCGGGCGCGACACGATCGGACGCAGCGGCACATGCTCGTAAAACGCGCGATAAGCCGCGGCGCGGCGTTCAAGAAATCGATCCGGGTCGTCGAAATATTGCGACCATTTGTCGGCATAATCGTTCTGCACTTCGTGATCGTCCCAGGTGACCAGCGCCGGCACTTCGGCGTGCAGGCGCTGTAAATCGGGATCCAGACGATATTGCGCATAACGGTTGCGGTAGGTCGGCAAGGTAGCCGCTTCGATGCCGTCGGAATGGCGGCGCACGATCGGGCGGCGTTCCTCGATAGTCTCGTAGATGTAATCGCCCAGAAACAGCACGAATTCCGGATTCTCGTCGGCCAAGTGGCGATAGCCGGAGAAATAGCCGTGCTCGTAGTTGGCGCAGGAGACGAAGCCGAAGCGCAGCCTCTCCAGCGCCGTACCGGGCGCCGGCAAAGTCGCCGCTCGGCCGACCCGGCTTTTCGCGTCGCCGACGGCGAAGCGGTACCAGTAGGAGCGGCCGGGCTCCAAACCGCGCACGTCGAGATGCACCAAATAGGCAAAGGCCCATTCGGCAGTCGCCTTGCCGGCGCGAACGACATTGCGCATCCCGTCGTCAGCAGCGATCTCGTAATCGACGCTGACATCCCCGCCGCTCATGCCGCCCGGCGTTTCCGGATTGATCGACAACGGCTCGGGCGCGAGCCGCGTCCAGAGCACAAAGCCGTCCGGGCGCGGCGCGCCCGATGCAACGCCGAGACTAAAGGGATCGCCTGCGGAGAAGCTTTGCCCACGGTCCTCCTGCGACACCGCCGGCGCCGCCATGAGAGCGAGACCGCTGACGGCAGCGCCCTTCAGAAGGCGGCGACGTGTCGGGAGGTAGAGGGGCGATATGATCTGCGTCATATGGTTCGAGCCGACAGTTGCGATGGATCACGATAGTCGCGCCGGAATGTGACAATCTTGAAAAATGCTGCCAAATTATCGGTAACCCGGGATTGCACATAATGGACGCGAACCTGATCGAAATCCGCAAATCGCAAGCGCGGGCGTGGTTTGAGAGCCTGCGCGACCGCATCACGGGCGCGTTCGAAGACTTGGAGGACGCGCTTCCCGCCGGCGCGCCGCTTGCCGACCGGGCGCCCGGCCGTTTTGTCCGCACGCCTTGGCAGCGCACCGACCATACCGGCGCTCCCGGCGGCGGCGGCGTCATGGCGATCATGAAGGGCCGGGTGTTCGAGAAAGTCGGCGTTCATGTGTCGAGCGTGTTCGGCGAATTCGCGCCGGAATTCCGGGCGCAAATTCCGGGCGCAGCTGAGGATGCGCGATTTTACGCTTCCGGCATTTCGCTCATCGCGCACATGCACAACCCGCATGTGCCGGCGGTGCACATGAACACGAGATTCGTGGTGACGACCAAATCATGGTTCGGCGGCGGCGCCGATTTGACGCCGGTGCTCAATCGGCGCCGAGCCCAGGACGATCCAGATACAATCGCCTTTCACGCCGCGTTTAAAGCCGCCTGCGATACCCACGCCGCCGTCGCGCCGTATGAGAAATTCAAGATCTGGTGCGACGAGTATTTTTTCTTGAAGCATCGCAACGAGCCGCGCGGCATCGGCGGCATTTTCTACGACTGGCTCGATTCCGGCGACTTCGAGGCCGATTTCGCTTTCACCAAAGACGTCGGCAGCGCCTTTCTGACGATCTACCCGGAGCTGGTGCGCACAAACTTCGCCGCGACGTGGAGCGACACCGAGCGGGAGGAGCAACTGGTGCGGCGCGGCCGCTATGTCGAGTTCAATCTTCTGTATGACCGCGGCACCATTTTTGGGCTGCGCACCGGCGGCAATGTCGAATCGATCTTGTCGTCGTTGCCGCCGGTGGTGAAGTGGCCATAGAAACAGCCGTCCTAACCTTTACACTTTGAAAAACATCCCAAGGAGCTTTCATGAAACTCGTCCGTTTCGGCGCGCCCGGTCGGGAGAAGCCCGGCATGCTCGATGCCAAAGGCCAGATCCGCGACCTCTCGAAGCACGTCCCCGACATCGCCGGCCACGTGCTGTCGCCCAACGGGCTGGCCAAGCTGCGTAAGCTCAAAGCGGAGGCGCTGCCGCTGGTGCGCGGCACGCCGCGGCTTGGCGCTTGCGTCGGCAAGGTCGGCAATTTCATTGCCATTGGGCTGAATTATTCCGATCACGCCGCCGAAGCCGGTATGCCGATCCCGAAGGAGCCGATCATCTTCAACAAGGCGCCGAGCTGCATCTGCGGGCCGAACGACAACACCATCACGCCGAAAGGTTCGACCAAGCTGGATTACGAAGTCGAGCTCGGCGTCGTCATCGGCAGCCGCGCGCGCTATCTCGCCAAGGCCAAGGCGATGGACGCGGTCGCGGGTTATTGCCTCGCCAACGACGTCTCCGAACGCAATTTCCAGATCGAGCGCAGCGGCGGCCAATGGGGCAAGGGCAAAGGCTGCGAAACCTTCGGCTCGCTCGGCCCATGGCTGGTCACCAAAGACGAAATCAGCAATCCGCAGCGGCTCGACATGTGGCTTTCGGTCAACGGCGAAACGCGCCAGCACGGCTCGACCCGCACCATGATTTTCGGCGTCGCGCATCTGGTCTGGTATTGCTCGCAGTTCTTCGTGCTCGAACCCGGCGATGTGATCATAACCGGCACGCCGCCAGGCGTCGGTTTAGGAATTAAGCCCGAGCCGAAATTCTTAAAAGCAGGCGACGTGGTGCGCCTCGGTATCGACGGGCTCGGCGAGCAACAGCAGAAAGTGGTGCGGTTCAAGATGTGATCGACCGCGTCACTTGATCGCCTGCGGGTTGATCGGTGAGCCGGTGCCACCGCTGATAATCAGCGGCGCACCGCAGAAGAAAAACTCGTAAATCCCGTCGGCGTCGCAGTCTTCGGATAATTCCTTGAGGTAGAACATCTCGCCCATGGTCAACCCCATGGCCGGAATGACCACCCAGTGCCAAGGCTGATTGGCCTCTTTGGTTTCGTTCGGCCGCACTTCGACGCCCCAAGTGTCGGAGCAGATCGCCGCGATCTGTTTGTCCTGGCACCAATAGCAATTCTCAAACCTGACGCCGGGCGCGTCGCCGCCGGCATACATGCCCCAATTCTTTTCCTTCAGGCAGCGCTCCATCTGGCCGGTGCGCAGGATAACGAAATCGCCGCGCCTGATCTCGACGTTTTGATCCTTGGCGCATTTGTCGAGCTCGTCGTTCGAGATCGCGTCGCCGTCTTTGAGCCATTCGACGCCGCGGAAGCGGGCGATGTCGAGCAGGACGCCGCGGCCGACCATCTTGTTCTTGGCATGCTCGATGCCGAGCTTGTGCAGGCCGTTGCTGTCGACCTCGCGCGCGTCGTAGCCGTTGTACATTTTTTCTTCGTAGAAGATATGGCCGAGCGAATCCCAATGGGTTGCGCTTTGCACCGGCATGTTGATGGCGTCGTCGGCGTAACGGATGTTGGGTACCTTGTCGTGGCGGCCGGCGACCGCGTCGGTTCCGGTCGCCAGCATGGTGTGGATGGGATTCCAGCGGTCGCCGAACAGGCCGCTCTGCGGACCGTGCCGGTCGAGCGGAATGCCGAGCGCAAAGACTTTGCCGGTGCGGATCAGTCCGGCGGCGCGCACGATATCCTCCGGCAGGATGTGGTTGAGCGTGCCGATCTGATCGTCCTTGCCCCAGCGCCCCCAATTCTTGAGTTTCTCGCTGGCCTCGGCGATCGCCTTTTTGCCGACGGTGATATTCATCGAAACGTCCCCTTCCCAATCATCGAATTGATTCGCATTTGGCCGGCGGAAATCCTGCGCTTACACCGTCGCGTCAGCAATACGACCATGGCATGAGCCGCGGGCGCTTGACCAATTGCGTCAAATTGCGGCCGGCCATTGGATCTCGCCGGACTGTTGCCATAAAGCGCCATGATTGTGCATAAAGCTGCCGGTTTGGCTGCATCGCATGGCAGCGCCGTGGGTCGCCGGGACCGCGGGGATGAGGCATCACGAATTAGCCAAGAGGAACCCAATGACGCGATTTGACGACACTCCACTTTCCGGCAAGCTTTTGCGCCATCCCGCGTGTTGGCTACGGTCGCTGCAGGCTTCGGTACTGGCGCTGGTGTTCCTCGGATTGTCGCTCGGCATCGCTGCGGCGCAGCCGCCGGGGCCGCACGATCACGTTTATCTGTTGCGCGGCGCCTTCAACATCTTCTCCCTCGGCTTGGACCAGATGGCGGACAGCCTGGAGCGGCAGGGCGTCCCCGTGACGATCGCCAATCATATGGCGTGGTCGTCGCTCGCGGACCAGGCGGCGGCGGAGTATAAAAACGGACAAGTCCGCAACATCATTCTTGTCGGTCATTCCTCCGGCGCCGTGGCGGTGACGGAGATGGCGGCGCGCTTGGGTCAACTCGGCGTTCCCGTGAAACTGGCGATCGGACTTGATCCCAGTACGCGCATGACAGCATCGGGAACGGTCGGCCGCTATGTGAATTATTGGGTGCCCGGCGGCTTGGGGACCGTGGTCGACCGCGGGCCGCAGTTCAACGGCGTGCTCCAGAATATCGATCTGAGAAGCAGCGATATCGGCCATTTCAGCATCGACAAGAATCACGGCTTGCAGCAGCGGGTGCTGACGGAAATCCGCGCTGCATTGTAGGCGCCCGACCAGCGCAAAATGCCCCGCCAGCAAGACACGCAACCGTCGGCGACGAGGGGCGCGTTTATGGGCGCAACACCGAACGTCGGAGATGCATGATCAAAACGACGCAGGTCGCCACTCTATTGGTTTCGGCGTTCGCGTGCGCCTGCGGCGTCAATGTAAACCTTCACGCAGCGACCGCCGGTCCGCCTTCCCCGAACGCGGAGACCTCCGCCGCCATGCCAACGATCGAACCGCAAGGGCGGGTTTATCTGTTCCGCGGCTTTGTGGGCGTCGTGTTCTCGCGCGGCACCGACCGGCTGGCGGAGCGGATCGAGCAGGCAGGTCTCACCGCCAACGTCAGCGAGGCGATGATGTGCGGCAGCGTGACCAAGGAAGCGATCCACGACTACCGGGAAAAGCCGGCCCCGATCATCTTGATCGGTCATTCGATGGGTGCGGCCTGCGCGCTCAATCTCGCCGACACGCTCAACGACGAAAAAATCCCGGTCAGCCTCCTTATCACCACGGACCCAGCGCGCATCTCGCCGGACGTGCCGGTCAACGTCGCGCGCTACATCAACATCTACCAGTCCGACAGCTGGCTGGGCGGCCGCGACGTCAAACCGTCGGCGGGCTATCGCGGTCATTACGCCAGTTACGACGTCGTCAAGCACGCGGAGTTGACGCACACCAACATGGAGAAGGCGGACACGATCCAAGAGCAGGTGGTCGCGAAAATTCTGTTGCTGACGGCGGCATCGGCGAAAACCGACGCCGACCCGGTGCCGATCCGCTATGTGGTACCGGCCGATGCCGACATCGAATTATGGGACAGCGGCATGGCGGTGTTCACGCATCCCGGCGATACGCTGCAGTCGTTGGCGGCGCTTTACCACGTGCCGGTGTGGGCGCTCACCCAGCTCAACAACGTGACGGACAGCACGGTGCTGACGCCGGGCCAACGCCTTGTCGTTCCCCGCCGCCTGGTTCCACCGCCGCCGGCAATCGACAGCTCGGTGTCGAGCCAAACGCCCGCCAAGCACTGACCGGCGCGAACCACGCGTCAGCGCTGCGGCAAAAACGGAACGAGCATCGGCACGCGGCGGCGATAAGCGCTATAGGCATCCGCGCTCAGCTCGGCGGCGAGAAAACGCTCCTCCGAGCGAGCCTTGAGCCAGAAACTGACAATAATCAGCGCCGCGCCGACGACAGCCGACAACCGCCCCTCTACGGCCGCGGTCGCCACGAGCGCAATGATGATCCCGGTATAGATCGGGTGGCGCACCACTGCATAAGGGCCGCTATCGACGACGGTGTGATCTTCCTTGCGCGTGATCGCGCTTGACCACAGCCGTCCGAGATAGATGCGCGCCCACCAGGTGAAAGCGAGGCCGGCCACCATGACGAGCGCGAGCACGACCGCGCCGCCATAGCCGACGTGCCAGATTTGCGGTTCGCCCAGCATCGTCCCCGTGTAGGGCACCAGCAATATGCCGCCCACGATCTGCGGCGCGCGATACATCCAGGCTTCGGCGCTGCCCACTTGGGCCTTGGTGCGGGCCGACCAGAACGACGCCAACACCCAGCTTACCAGCCACACGATCCAGATCAGTTCGAGTATTTGATTGGGTTGAATGGTCACGATTGCAGCAAAATCCAGTTCGGGGGAATTGAAACGGCGCAGTCCCGTAGCGTGCCGCTAGGCTCGCTGTCAAAATCCGCTTTTGTGTGACCTGTTCCCTGACCGTAGGGCTCTACCGCGCATCATACGCAAGCGATGCCAAGGCCTCGCGTAGCGCCTGTTCGATCGGACGCGGCGCATAACCGAGTTCGCGGCGCGACTTTTCGATCGACAGCGGTTTCGCGCGCGAAGCGATCAGCACGCCTTCGGTAGTCGCGGACGGCGGCTGCCGCAGCACATAATCGGCCATGAACTCCATCACAGCCGCGGTCGTGTAGGCGAACGCCTTGGGCACTTTAACGCGCAGCGCTTTGCGGCCGCTGATCCCGCCAAGCATATCGAGAAGCCGGCCCAGCGAAATGTCCTCGCCGCCGAGAATATAACGTTGCCCGGGCTCCCCGCGCTCCATGACCAGCAGCATGCCGTCGGCGACATCGCGCACGTCGACAAGATTGAAGACGAAATCGAGATAGATTTGAATTTTGCGGCTGTTAAAATATTGCAGCATCAGCGTCGGCGGCGTGAGATTGCCGTTGTGGGGGCCGATGGGCATGGTGGGATTGGCGATGCGCACTGGATAGCCGGCCGCTGCCGCTTCCATCGCCCGGCGCTCCGCCATCATCTTCGAACGCGTATAGGCGCCGGGCATGTCCTCAGGCGTGGCGCGGACACTCTCGGTGACGATCGGCTCGGCGTTCGACGAACCAAACAAAATCGATTCGGTCGAACAATGCAGAAACCGCGTGACCCCTCGCGCGCGCGCCGCCTCGATGACGATTTCAGTGCCGCGGCAATTGACGTCGTGAAAATCGTCCTTGCGCGGCATCCACATGCCCGGCAACGCCGCAAGGTGATAAATTTCGTCGACGTCGTCGAGTACATCCGCCACCAGCTTGGCGTCGAGGATCGAACCTTTGACATAATGCGCCCCGGCCTGCGCGCAGGCCGGGGCGCGCCGATCCAGCACGCGCACGCTGCGGCCGCGCGCGAGAAGCGCCGCCACCAGGTGTTGCCCGACAAAACCGCTGCCGCCCGTAACGAGCGTTTGCGTCACGGAGCGAGGCTCCGATCGGCCGCGCCTTCGGCGAGCGACAGTTCTTGTTGCTGCGATTGTTTAAGGACCGCCGCGAGGTCGGGGCGCAAACCGAGCGCGATGAACAGGCGGGCAAACATGTACATCGGGCTGATGAGCATTTGCACCGGATTGTCGAGGAGCGTTGGACGCTTACCCTCGAACACCTGATGGCCGATGATCTGCAGGGCCCAGCCGAGCACGAATAACGTCACCGCGATGACGAACACGGCGGTGACACTGACGCTGCCGGCGATCGCTGCGGCGATAAAAAGCAGCGGAATCGCGGCGACGACGATGGCCAGGCCGAGCGCGACGTCCCAGACCGTCCACAACAACAACGCCGGGATGACCAGGACCGGCGCCAAGCTCGTGTGAATGCCGAAGAAGGTGACCGGCACCAGACATAGCGGCAACACCACGCCGATGAAGATGATCGGGTTGCCGATGATGTGCATCACGCCGTTGACGTGATCACGGTGCGCCTGCGCGTAATACACAAGCTGACGCCGAAAATAGTCTGTCATTGCTGCCCTCAAGCCTGCTGCGACAACGCCTGGTCGCGGCCCATAGCCTGCTATTGTCTCGAAAGCGCGAGGCGACGCAGCGCCGCCCCCCGGCCGCTACTCGCGCGGCACGCCAAGGGCAACTCATGCAAGAGAGCGCCCCGCATTCCGCCGCCTATTAAGCTTGAGAAGCGGCGCGCGTCAAACGCCGCTCGAGCGCCCACGAAGGAATTATTGCAAGCGCGCGTTCAACGACTTAAGCCTCGGCGGCGGCAAGCTGCGGCATGGCGGGAGGAGCCTCGGCCGGCTTTTTCGGCTCGAGCGCGGCCGCAACCGCCTCCTCGACCCGATCGAGCCAGATGAACTCCATCTCGCGGCGCGCGACCTCGGGAATGTCGTCGTAGTCGCGCTTGTTGCGCGCCGGCAGCATCACCCGCTTGATGCCGGCAGCGTGCGCCGCCAGCACTTTCTCCTTGATGCCGCCGACCGGCAGCACAAGCCCGCGCAAGCTGATCTCGCCGGTCATGGCGGTATCGCTGCGGATGGTGCGATCGGTCATCAAAGACACCAGCGCCATGAACATGGCGACGCCGGCGCTCGGCCCATCCTTAGGAGTGGCGCCCGCGGGCACGTGGACGTGGATGTCGCTCTTTTCGAAGCGGCCGGCGTCAATGCCGAGCGCGGCGGCGCGGTTTTTGACGATGGAGAGCGCGGCTTGCGCGCTTTCCTTCATCACATCGCCGAGTTGTCCGGTCAGGATCAACCGACCGGAGCCCGGAATGCGCGTCGCCTCGATGAACAGAATATCACCGCCGACCGGCGTCCAGGCGAGCCCGGTGGCGACACCGGGCACGCTCAAACGCATCGCCGTTTCGCTTTCGAATTTCGGCGCGCCCAGAATGGCCGTGAGATCGTCGCGGCCGATGCGGATCGGACCGGAGCCGCCCTCGGCGATGCGCACCGCGGCGTTGCGCAACACCTGGCCGATCTGCCGCTCGAGGCCGCGCACGCCCGCCTCGCGGGTATATTTGGCGACGATGTCGCGCAGGACATCGTCGCCGATCTCGACCTGGCCGGCTTTGAGCCCGTTCGCATCCATCTGCCGCTTGACCAGATAACGATGCGCGATCTGCAGCTTCTCGTCGGCGGTGTAGCCGGCGAGGCTGATGATCTCCATGCGGTCGCGCAGCGGCCCGGGGATGGTGTCGAGCATGTTGGCGGTGGTGATGAACACCACCCGGCTCAAGTCGAACGGCACCGCCAGATAATTGTCGCGGAACGTGCTGTTCTGCTCCGGATCGAGCACTTCCAGCAACGCCGCGCCGGGATCGCCCTGGATGCCGGCGCCAAGCTTGTCGATCTCGTCGAGCATCATCACGCAGTCGCGCGAGCCGGCCTTGCGGATCGCCTGGATGATGTTGCCGGGCAGCGCGCCGATATAGGTGCGGCGATGGCCGCGGATTTCCGCCTCGTCATGCACGCCGCCGAGGCTGACGCGGATGAATTTGCGGCCCATGGCGCGGGCGATCGACTGGCCGAGCGAGGTCTTACCGACGCCGGGCGGGCCAACGAAGCACAGGATCGGCGCCTTGCCTTGCGGCGCAAGCTTGCGCACGGCGAGATATTCGATGATCCGCCGCTTGATCTTTTCGAGGTCGTAGTGGTCCTCGTCGAGGATGCGGCGCGCTTCGGCGATGTCGATCGGCTTCTCCTCGGGCAAAGCCCAAGGCAATTCGATCAGCCAATCGAGATAGGTGCGCACCATGCCGTATTCGCCCGCGGCTTCCGGCATGCGCTGCAGCCGGCGCAATTCCTTGCGCGCCTGGTCTTCGACGTCCTTGGGCATCTTGGCGTTGGTGATCGCCTTATCGAGCTCGGCGATTTCGGCCGCCTTGCCTTCCTCGCCCTCGCCCAATTGGCGCTGGATCGCCGCCATCTGTTCGCGCAGCAATGCTTCGCGCTGCCGCTCGTCGAGTGCGGTCTTGGTCTGCCTACCGATCTCCTGCGACAGCCGCAACACCTCGATGCGATGCGACAGCAGCCGCAGCACCTTGTCCATGCGCGCCGAAATATCGACAGTCTCGAGGATTTCCTGCTTTTCCTCGGGCTTGATGTCCATGTAGGCGACGGCGAGGTCGGCGAGCGCCGACGGTTTCTCGATCGACTGGAACGCGCCGAGCAGTTCGGGCGGCGCCTGCGGCAACAGCTGAATGGCCTCAAGCGTCTGCGCCCGCAGATTGACGAACCGCGCCTCGATCTCCGGCGTGCTGGTGTCGGGTTCGGGAATTTGCAAAACGCGCGCGACGAAGAACGGCCAGCCGCTGAGATACTCGACGACCTGGAACCGCTGTTCGCCCTGGCAGACCAGATGATTGGTGCCGTCCGGCGCGGTGATGTAGCGCACGATATTGGCGACCGTGCCCATGCGGTGCATATCGACCGGGGCCGGATCGCCGACTTCGGCGTCGCGCTGCAACAGGATGCCGACCTGGCGCTGGTCGCGCACCGCCTGCTGCGCGGCGGCGACCGATTTCGGCCGGCCGAGCGTGATGGGCATCACTTGGCCGGGGAACAGCACGGTGTTGCGCACCGGCACGATGATGAGCGCGTCGGCCGGCAACGGCGGCAGCGTCGCCGCGCCTTGGGCGGCGTCATTCGACGACAACATCTCAACTTCAGCCACGATTATTACTCACTTTCTGCAATGTAATGACCAAACAACCATCGACGACCGCGCGGCGTACGCCGCTATAACGTCCGGCCGGCAGGCGTAGCCGCCGGTAAAAGCGGCCCTGGGGCAATTCGAGGCGATGAATAACGGCGGTGCGTAGTGCCGGCGGGTAGGTGCGAGTGCCGGCGATCACGAGTTCGCCATCTTCGATGACCGCTTCCACATTGTCCGGGTTCACGCCCGGCAAGGCGACCAGCGCCAGGACCTCCAGGTCGGTTTCCAAAATGTCGACCGGGGGCTCCCAGGACAGCTGACGCGCTTGCATGCCCGACGGCCGAAAAAGCTCGCGGTGCATCCGCTCGGCGCGCGCCAGCATGTCGCACGCTTCCGACCACATCCAATCACGAGCCGCATCACGGGCCATTGGGCATCCCCTCCAGTCTGTGACAAATGTGTGGCGTCGGGCCGCGATTTTCAACGGCCTAGCCTGCCGGCGGGCCAGCGCTCGCGACAGAGGCATCATACTAAAGGTCGGGTGCAACTGCGTGGCGGCTTAGCCATTATAGTTCGGTTAGCCGAGGGGGCTCGATTGATGGAGGCAGCCCGGCGGTCGCACGGCGGTGATCGTGCGAAGCGGCCTCCGGAGGTGCATATGGCACAAGCACGCCCGACCAAGCGCGCGGACGCGGCGATCCCCGCGCCGGATAAGATATCGATAACGCTGAAGGTCAACGGCGCGGAGAGGCGCATTAGCGTTGCACCGTGGACGACGCTGCTCGACACGCTTCGCGACCGTCTCGACCTGACCGGCACCAAGAAGGGCTGCGATCACGGCCAGTGCGGCGCCTGCACGGTTCTGGTCAACGGCCGCCGCATCAATTCCTGCCTCAGCCTTGCCGTCATGAACGACGGCGCCTCGATCGTCACCGTCGAGGGTCTGGCGGCTAATGGCGCTCTGCACCCGTTGCAGCAGGCATTCATCGATCACGACGCCTTCCAATGCGGCTACTGCACGCCGGGGCAAGTCTGCTCGGCAGTGGGGCTGATCGCCGAAGGCAAGGCCAAAACCGACGACGAAATCCGCGAACTCATGAGCGGAAACATCTGCCGCTGCGGCGCCTACCCCAACATTCTGGCCGCGATCCGGCAGGCGATGGGGCGACCATGATCAACTTCCAGTATTCGCGAGCCAGCGACGTCGCCGACGCGGTACGGCAGATCGCCGCTGAGCCGTCGGCAAAATTTATTGCCGGCGGCACCAACCTGATCGATCTGATGAAAGAGGACATCGAGCAGCCGTCACGGCTGATCGATATTTCTCGCCTGCCGCTTAAAACCGTTGAGACGACGGCGGACGGCGGCGTGCGAATTGGCGCGTTGGTGCCCAATTCCGACCTCGCCTATCATCCGAGCATCGCGCAGCGCTATCCGATGCTGGCAAGCGCGATCCTTGCCGGCGCTTCGGCGCAACTGCGCAACATGGCGTCAACCGGCGGCAACCTCCTGCAGCGCACGCGCTGTTTTTACTTTTACGACACCGCTACGCCTTGCAATAAGCGCGCGCCGGGCGGCTGCTCGGCGCTCGACGGGCTCAACCGCATGCATGCCGTCCTCGGCGCGAGCGAGCGCTGCATCGCCACGCATCCGTCCGACATGTGCGTAGCGCTTGCCGCGTTCGAGGCACGCGTGCACGTCGCCGGTCCGGCGGGCGAGCGCACCATCGCTTTCGCGGATTTTCACCGACTGCCTGGCGATACGCCACAGCGCGATACCAATCTCGGCGCCGACGAGATCGTCACCGCGATCGAATTGCCGCCGCGCGGCTTTGCCGACCACTATACCCACCTGAAAATCCGCGATCGGCTCTCTTATGCCTTCGCGCTGGTCTCTGTCGCGGCCGCCATGGAATTGGATGGCGACCGGATCAAGATCGCGCGGCTGGCGCTCGGTGGCGTTGCGCACAAGCCCTGGCGCGACGTTGCGGTCGAAGCGTCGCTTGCCGGCCGGCCCGCAAACCGGACAGCGTTCGCTGCCGCCGCCGATCAGCTTTTGCGCGACGCCAAAGGCCACGCCCATAACGCCTTTAAGATCGATCTGGCGCGCGGCGCCATTGTGCGGGCGCTCGAGCAGGCGGCAAAAAGCACGCCGCAGTCGCAGTCCAGCAAGGTCGTGCGGTGACGGCTATGACCTATATCGGCACCCCCACATCCCGCGTCGACGGCTATGCCAAGGTGACCGGCGCGGCGAAATACGCCGCCGAGTTCAACGTCAGCGGCCTGGTCTATGTCGCGCTCGTCACATCCACCATCGCCAAGGGCCGCATGACCAGCATCGACGTCAGCGACGCGTTGCGGCTCGATGGCGTGCTCGATGTGCTGACCCACCAAAATCGACCGCGGATGGCGTCGGCGGCGTCCGCGTATAAGGACGATGTCGCTCCCGAGAAAGGCATCCCGTTTCGCCCGCTGTACGACGACAAGATCCATTTCAGCGGTCAACCGATCGCGCTTGTCCTCGCCAGCGAATGGGAAATCGCGCGTCGCGCCGCGTCGTTGGTCCGTGTCCGTTACAAGCAAGCGGCGTTCAGCACGGATCTGCAGGCCGGCCGCGATAAATCCTTCGTGGTCAAAAAGCCCGAGCGGCCCCGCGGCAACGCGGCCAAGGCCTATGCAGCCGCGGCCGTCCGCCACGACGCCGAATATCTGATCCCGAGCGAATACCACAACCCGATGGAGCTGTTCGCTTCAACGGTCGTGTGGGAGGGCGACGGCAAGCTCACGGTCTACGACAAGACGCAGGGCGTGCAGAACGTGCATGCTTATCTGTGCAGCGTTTTCAAGTTCAAACCGGCCGATATCCGCGTCGTCAACCCTTATATGGGCGCCGGCTACGGCTCGGGACTGCGTCCGCAATATCAAGTCGTATTGGCAACGCTCGGCGCACTCGCGCTCCGGCGCCCGGTTCGGCTCGTGCTCACTCGCCGGCAGATGTACAGTCTCAGCTATCGGCCGGCGACCATCGAGCGCCTGGCATTGGGCGCGACCGAAAACGGCACGCTGTCGTCGATCAGCCATGAAGCGATCGCTGTCACCTCGCAGTACGAGGATTTTTCCCGCAACGATACCGCCTGGGGTGGCCTGCTCTACAAAAGTTCGAGTGCGAAGTTCGTGCACCGGCTGACGCGCGTCGATCTGCCAACCCCTGGCGATATGCGCGCGCCGGGAGCGACGACCGGCGTTTACGCGCTCGAATGCGCAATGGACGAACTTGCCGCCGCGCTAAAGCTCGACCCGCTTGAGCTGCGGCTGCGCTGCTACTCCGACCGCGATCAGAATGACGACCTGCCCTACACCAGCAAGCAGCTGCGTGCGTGCTATAGCCAAGGCGCCGAAGCCTTCGGTTGGCACAAGCGCAATCCCGAACCGCGATCGATGCGCGACGGCAAAGAACTCGTCGGTTGGGGCATGGCGACCGGTGTCTGGGAAGCGCTGCAGATGACGGCAGCCGCGCGCATCACATTGACGGCGAACGGCCATGCCGAAATCGCGTGTGCCGCCTCTGACATCGGTACCGGCACCTACACCGTGGTCGCGCAGGTTGCCGCCGATACGCTTGGTTTGCCGCTCGACAACATCACCGTCAGGTTGGGTGATTCGACGCTGCCCAAAGCGCCGGTCGAGGGTGGCTCGTGGATGGCGGCAACCACGGCCCACGCGGTGGCAAAGACCGCCGAAGCGGTCCGCAGGGAGTTGCTGCGGCTGGCCAAGAAAATTCCCAAGTCGCCGCTCGGCGCGGCAAAGCCTGGCGACGTGGCGCTACTGGACGGCAAGATCGTAGACAAGAACGATCACGAGAAGGCGGTTACCGTTGCGGACGCGATGCGCCGGGGCGGTCTCGACCGCATTGAGCGGGAGAGCACCAACACCTTCAAGGAGGATACGTCTCACGCGCGTAACACGCATTCCGCCGTTTTCGCCGAGGTCAAAGTAGACGAAGAACTTGGCGTGATCCGCGTCACCCGTATTGTCGACGCGGTCGCGGCCGCGCGCATTCTCAATCCGAAGACCGCCCGAAGCCAGATTCTCGGCGGCGTGGTTTGGGGGATCGGAATGGCGCTGCACGAAGAGGCTTTGGTCGACCACAATTTCGGCCGCGTCATGAACGCCGACATCGCCGAATACCACATGCCGGTGAATGCCGGTGTGCAAGAGATCGATGTCATCTTTGTCGATGAGCCCGATGGATTGATCAATCCGTTCGGGATGAAGGGCGTCGGCGAAATCGGCATCGTCGGCGTGGCCGCCGCGATCGCTAATGCAGTTTACCACGCGACCGGCAAACGCGTGCGTGACCTGCCGATCACGCTGGACAAACTGCAACGCTAGCCGCTGCTCACGGCTTCTTGTCGGGCGCCTTCAGCGGCTTCGCGCGCCCTTCGACGAAGTCGCGCAGGCGCTCCATGGATTCGGGCGGCCGCTGCATCGACGTATTGATGTATTCGAGAAACAGGCCGTCGTCGTGCGACAGGTCGTTGACACGCGGCAGCACATTGGTGATCTGCCAATTGGTCAGCGGCGTATTCTGCGCGATGCGCGCGGCGAGCTCCTTGGCCTTCGCCAACGCCTGCCCCTCATCGACCACGTAGCGCACGATATTGAGCCTTTCGGCCTCGTCGACCGACAGCATGCGGCCGGTCAGCATCATGTCCGCCATCACCGAATAGCCGACGATGCGCTGGATGCGGACCGAGCCGCCGCCGCCGACAAAGATGCCGCGCTGGCCCTCGGGAAGCCCGAAGAACGCCGAGCGATCGGCGACCCGGATATGCGTTGCCGCCGCAAGCTCAAAGCCGCCGCCGACCACCGCGCCATGGAGCGCGGCAACGAACGGGATCGCGCCGCGGGCGATGATGTCGAAGACGGTATGCCAGGCGTGATCGCGCTTCTTGCGCGGTTTTGGCGTGGCCGGGTCCATGCGTCTGAGCAGTTCGGCGAGATCGAGGCCGGCGGAGAAATTCACGCCATGGCCGAAAATGACCCCGGCGTCGGCTTCTTCGCCGGCGCGCACGACCGCATCGCGCAACGCGAAGACGACGTCGTCATTGATCGCGTTGCGCTTCTCGGGCCGGTTGAGGCCGATGACGGCAACCGGGCCTTCGAGCTCGTAAGTGATCAGATTAGCCGCCATCGATCACTCTCCCCCGCCGGTGACGATCAAAGCGTCGAGCGCGGTGGCACCCTGGCCTGCCGGGTGAACCATCAGCGGATTGATATCGACCTCAACGATGTCGGGGCGGGCGCGCATCAACCGGCCCAGCGCCGCGGCAGCGGCCGCCACGGCCTTGACGTCGGCCGGCGGCGCACCGCGAAAACCGTTGAGCAATTTCGCGGTCTTGAGCCTGGCAAGCTCGGCGACGATTTCGTCTTCACTGACATCCGCCGCCATCAGCCGCACGTCGCCCAGCGCCTCGATCCAAATACCGCCGAGCCCGAGCATCAAAACCGGACCCCAGCGTGGGTCGCGGCGCGCGCCGAGCGCAAGTTCGAGCCCTGGCGGCGACATGGCTTCGACCAGCACGCCGTCGAGCTTCAAACCCGGCGCCGCGCGCTCCACATTGGCGTGCAAGGTTGCCCAGGCGTTGCGTACGGCAGCCGCGTCGGCCAATCGCAGCATGACGCCGCCGGCTTCGGTCTTGTGCGCAAGCTTGGCGGCCTGCGCCTTCATGGCGACCGGGTAGCCGATGCGGTCGGCGACCGCGACGGCCTCGTCGGCGCTCTTGGCAAGCTCGCCCTTCGGTACTTGCAGGCCGAGCGCAGCGAGCACTTTCTTGCCGAGCCACTCCGGCTGCGTGCCTTCACCGAGTTCCGGGATCGATACCGTACCAACGGGGCGGACCTTGCGCTCGGCAAGCGCCGAATTGCGATTGCCGTAGGCGATGACCTTGCCCATGGCGCGCAACGTGCGGTCGGAGGAGCGCGACAGCACCACATTGTTCTTCTGCGCAATCTCGATGAATTCGGGCTGCATCGGCGAAGCATCGCCCAGGATCGCCAGCGCCAGCGGCTTCGGGGTTTTCTTGCTCGCTTCGATAATGCCCTCGATATAGAGCACAGCATGCTTCGGACTGGTCGGCGGAATGGAGATGGCGACCCCGCCGATCACCGGATCGCGCAACAACGCATCGATGCTGATCCCCAAAAGTTCGGGCTGCCAAATGGTCTGGGTGCCGAGATCGAGCGGATTCTTCGGCGGCAGAAATTCCGGCAACAGCGGGGTGAGATAGTCCTTGGTCTCTTTCGAGAGCGGCGGCACGTTGACGCCGATATCTTCGCAAAAATCGTGGGCTATGCCGCAGAAGGCGCCCGAGAACGTGAGCACGCCCAGATCGCCTTTCGAGGGCTTGGGAAACCGCGTGAGGATTTCGCTCACATCCATAAGCTCGTCGAGCGTGTCGACGACGACGACGCCGGCGCGCTCGACGAGTGTCTTCATCAGGGCATGATCGCCGGACAGCGCGCCGGTGTGGGACTTTGCTGCCTCCTTCGCTTTGGCACCGCGGCCGGGGTGCAGCATGACGATCGGCTTGCCGTAGCGCACCGCTTCGGCGGCGACATCGAGGAATTCCCGCGGCCGGCGGATATCTTCGGCGTAAAGCGCGATGAGCGCGGTCACCGGATCGTCGAGCAGATATTGGATGAAGTCGGCGAGACTTAAGTCCGCTTCATTGCCGGTCGAAATCCAGGACGACACCGGGATGCCGCGCGCGTTGAGCCCGCCCTGCAAATGGCTGCCCATGCCGCCGCTTTGCGCGACGATGGCGACGGCGCCGCGGGTGCCTTCGGGCAGGCGCGAAATTCCCTGCGGCGAAAAGAACACCGCCGCGAAGCCGTCGACGAAGTTCATCAGCCCAAGGCAATTCGGTCCGACCAGCGCCAGCCCGCCGTCGCGCGCGATTTTGGCGATGCGCGCCTGCTCGGCGACGCCGTCGTCGGTAGTTTCGGCGAAACCGGAGGCGAAGATGATGGCGGCCTTCACCTTGCGCCGCACGCAAGCCTCAACCGCTTCGCGGACGCCCGACGCCGGCAGCGTGAGCACGGCGAGGTCGACGCCAAGCGGCAAGTCATCGATGCTGGGTAGAACCTTGCGGCCGTCGATCTCCCCGCCGCTGCGGCCCACGAGATAAAGCGGACCGGCAAATTTGTTGTTGTCCTGAAGCTCAAGGACGATGCGGCCCGCCGATGCCGGCTTCGACGAAATACCAACGATCGCCACGCTCTTTGGATTCATAATGCCGCGGATGATGTCGGAAGAGGCCGCGCGCGGTCGCTCGGCCAAGGCACTTGCTGTCATTTTCGCTCAATCCTCCAGTTTATTTTTGGGCCGCGCTTGCCGCTGCCACGCGGCGGGCGCCGCGTACGCCTTGCGCGAGCGTGCGAACGAGGTTTGCAACTGCGCCCACCGTTGCCGGCGTGGCGTGGCCCTCGGCATCGAGGCTTTGGCGCACCGCTTCGACCAGTGCCGAGCCAACCACGACCCCGTCGGAGCTCTCGGCAATCGCCCGCGCCTGCTCAGGCTTGCGCACGCCAAATCCGACGCAGACCGGCAGCTTGGTATGGCGCTTGATGCGCGCGACCGCCGCCGCGACCTTCTTGGTGTCCGGCGCGGCCGCGCCGGTGATGCCGGTGACCGAGACGTAATAGACAAAGCCGGACGTGTTCCGCAGCACCGTCGGCAGCCGCTTGTCGTCGGTCGTCGGCGTCGCCAAGCGGATGAAATTGAAGCCGGCGGCGAGCGCCGGCAGGCACAATTCGTTGTCCTCCTCCGGCGGCAGATCGACGACGATCAATCCGTCGACGCCGGCCGACTTGGCGTCGGCCAGGAAGCGGTCGACGCCGTACACATAAATCGGATTGTAGTAGCCCATGAGCACGATCGGGGTGGCGTCCTCGCCGCGGCGAAATTCGCGCACCATCGACAGCGTCTTCTTCATGTTCTGCCCGGATGCAAGCGCGCGCAAACTTGCCGCCTGGATCGCGGGCCCATCCGCCATCGGATCGGTGAACGGCATGCCAAGTTCGACCAGATCGGCGCCGGCTTGCGGCAACGCTTTGAGGATCGAAAGCGACGTCGCGTAATCCGGGTCGCCAGCCATGACGAAAGTCACGAGCGCCGCGTGGCCGTCGTCTTTGAGCGCGGCAAAGCGCCGGTCGATGCGGCTGGTCATGGCGCTTTGCTTTGCAGATGGGCGGCGACGCTGGAGAGATCCTTGTCGCCGCGGCCGGAGAGATTGACCACCATCAGGTGATCCGAAGGCTTCGTCGGCGCGAGCTCTAGCACCTTGGCGATGGCGTGCGCCGGCTCGAGCGCCGGAATGATGCCTTCGAGCTTGGATAAAAGCTGAAAGGCGTTGATGGCTTCGTCGTCGGTCGCCGACAGGAAAGTGACGCGGCCGACGTCGTTGAGCCAGGCATGCTCGGGTCCGATGCCGGGATAATCGAGGCCGGCGGAAATCGAATGCGCTTCGCTGATCTGGCCGTCCTCGTTCATGAGCAAATAGGTGCGGTTGCCGTGCAGCACGCCCGGCCGCCCGCCGGCGATCGAGGCCGCATGCATGCCGGTCGTGAGCCCGTGGCCGGCGGCTTCGACACCGTAGATTTCGATTTGCCGCTCATCGAGGAACGGATGGAAAAGCCCCATCGCGTTCGAGCCGCCGCCGATGCAGGCGATAAGCGAATCCGGCAGGCGGCCTTCGGCGGCGAGCACCTGCTCGCGGGTCTCGCGGCCGATGATCGACTGAAAGTCACGCACCATCATCGGATAGGGATGCGGCCCGGCGATGGTGCCGATGCAATAGAAGGTGTTTTCAACGTTGGTGACCCAATCGCGGAGCGCCTCGTTCATGGCGTCTTTGAGCGTCTTCGATCCGGATTCGACCGGCACGACCGTGGCGCCGAGCATCTGCATGCGAAACACGTTCGCCTTTTGCCGCTCGACGTCGACCGATCCCATGTAGACGATGCAATCAAGGCCGAAGCGCGCACACAAAGTTGCGGTAGCGACGCCGTGCATGCCGGCGCCGGTCTCGGCGATGATCCGCTTCTTGCCCATGCGCCGCGCCAGCAAAATCTGGCCGAGCACGTTGTTCACCTTGTGCGCGCCCGTGTGATTGAGCTCCTCGCGCTTGAGATAGATTTTGGCGCCCGAGCGGCCGGAGGCCGTCTGTCTGCAATATTCGGTCAACCGCTCGGCGAAATAGAGCGGCGACGGACGGCCGACATAGTGGGTCAGGTAACCGTCCATCTCGCGTTTGAAGGCCGGATCGGACTTGGCCTGCGCATAAGCCTTTTCCAGTTCCAGGATCAGCGGCATCAGCGTCTCGGCGACAAAGCGGCCGCCGTAAATGCCGAAATGGCCGCTCTCGTCCGGCCCGGTGCGGAAGGAATTGGGCTGCAGCGCGGTCATAGCGTGCTCGAGACCGCAGCCGGCGTTGCCGCCACCGCCTGCCGCGCGGCGCGCACGAAGGCGCGGATTTTGTCCGGATCTTTCACACCAGGCGCGCGTTCGACGCCGGACGATACGTCGACCGAAGGCGCGTTGGTGATGCGCAGGGCCGTCCCGACGTTGCCCGCGTCGAGACCGCCGGACAGCATAAACGGAACGCCGGGATCGAGATTTTCGAGAAGCCGCCAGTCGAACGTTTTGCCGAGCCCGCCCGGCCGGGTGGCGGCGCGCGGCGGCCGCGCATCGAACAACAGGCGATCGGCGATATGGGCGTAAGCGGCGATACCGGCGAGGTCGGCCGCCGTCTCGACGGCAATCGCCTTCATCACCGGAAGGCCGAAGCGCTCTTGCAGCGCTGCAACTCGCTGCGGCGGTTCGTGGCCGTGAAGCTGCAGAATGTCCGGATGCAAAGCCTCAACCACGGCGTCGAGCAACACGTCGTCGGCATCGACAATGAGCGCAACCTTTTGCGCGCGCAGGCGCACCCGTTCTCCGAGCGTCCGGGCCGCGTCAAAACCGAGGCTCCGCGGCGACGGCGGAAAGAACACAAAGCCCACCATGTCGGCGCCGGCGTCGAGCGCGACGTCGAGCGTCTCAGGGGTCGAAAGGCCGCAGATTTTAACGATGAGCGACATGGTCTCGGCGTCCTAAAGCGCCGCCGTTCTACATCGGCGCAAGCGCCTTGTCTCGCGCGCCAGAGAGCTGGATTTTGGCGCTGCATGATCTTTTCGGAAAACCGGCTTCCACCCTCGGATCAAATCCGAGGCAGGCTTTTTCCGGATCATGCACTAGCGGGCCGGTGGCCGTAGCCTAAGCGGCGAGCCGTCCATCTGCGGCGCATTCGCGGCCGGACCCGCCTTGCCCTCAAGCGCCGCGATTTTGCTCCGCAACTGCAGCAATTCGCGCTCGAAGCGGCGCGCTGCGCCCCGCCACTTACCCTGCCCGAGCCAGGCCGCCAGACCGCCGATCAGGACGCCAAAGATCAACAACAGAATGACTAGCGCGAACAACGGCAGCGTCAACGACACCGCCGGCTCATCGCCTGCGAAAGGATCGAAGGAGACCGTGACGGCGTGCCGGTTCGCCACGGCAAACGCGACAATGATGATGGCGAGCGGAATGAGGATAATCGCCGCGACGATCCTGCGCAGCACGATGAAAACCTCCGCTCATTCTTTCCGCTCATTCCCGCGCAAGCGGGAATCCAGATTGCTGCTCGTCTCGCGCCAAAAACGACTGTGCCGCCCGCGCGGGAACGAGCGGATAGCGTCCGATCAGGTCTCGATCGGCTGATTGAGCCGCTCGCGCATTTCCTTGCCCGTCTTGAAGAACGGCACGCATTTCTGATCAACGCTGACATGGGCGCCGGTGCGCGGATTGCGTCCAGTGCGGGCCGGACGCTCCTTCACCGAAAAGGCGCCGAAGCCGCGTAGCTCGACCCGGTCGCCGCGCGCCATGGCCGCGACAATCTCGCCGAGGATAGCGTTGACGATCTTTTCGACGTCGCGCTGGTAAAGGTGCGGGTTCTGCGCGGAAATGCGCTGAACAAGCTCGGACTTGATCATGTTTGCCTGCCGCCGGTCAGTTCGAACCGGCAGGGTGCCAAAGGGCCAACAAGCCGTCAAGATTCAGCCTTTCGACCGCCCGCATGGTGCCAAGGTCGTCGAAGCTTTGGGCCAGCATGTCGAGGCCGGCGGCGTGCAGCAGGGCTCCGGCGGCTGCATGCAGGAACGGCAAGTCGCTCAGCCGGCCGTGCAGCGCATAGTCGCGAACCGGCAGCTTGGCATCCACCTTCTTCTCGCTGGCAAGCCAGGCGATGGCGGATCGCTCGTCGCCGAGTTCGTCGACGAGCTTAAGCCCGATGCCCTGATGGCCGGTAAAAACCCGACCGTCGGCGACGGTCTGTAATTCGTCGTCGCTGAGGTGGCGGCTGTTCTGCACGATGCCCTTAAACCAGGCATAGGAATCCTTGATGATCGATTCGATCGCGGCACGGGCTTCGGGTGAAGTCGGTTCGAAACCGTCCGGCGCTGCCTTGAGCGGCGACGATTTGATCGACTCGACCTTGACGCCGATCTTGCCAAGGAGGTCGGCGACATTGGGATACTGGAACAGAACGCCGATCGAGCCGACCAGCGAGGTCTGCTTGGCGACGATGTGATCGCCGGCGAGTGCGGCGATGTAGCCGCCGGACGCCGCAAGCCCGTCGACCACGATCACCAGCGGCTTCTTCTCCTTGAGCCGCATGAGCGAGTCGTAAAGCTGTTCAGAGCCGGCGGTGGTGCCGCCGGGGCTGTCGACGTGCACGATCACCGCGCGCGCCGACGAGGATTGCGCCAGCCGATCGAGCTGCCGCACCCGATCCTGATCGTCGCGGATCAGCCCTGCGATAGTGACACGGGCGATGTAAGCGCCGGCGCCGGCAAAGCCTGTGCGGTTGTTCACCACCGCGCCCAGGCCGGCGATGGCGAGAACGATCACCACGACGGCAAGCACGCGCCAGAACGTCAGCTTGCGCCGCATGCGGCGGCGGTCGACGATCGAGTCGGCGTCAAGCGACATGGTGCGGGTTCCTTTCTGTTACTTCACCTCCCCCGCAACGCGGGGCAGGAAATAAGTCACCACTAATTCGCTTCTTCTTCCTCGCCCTTGCGCTTGAGCGCGGTGCCGAGGATGTCGCCGAGCGTCGCGCCTGAATCCGACGATCCGTATTGCGCAATCGCCTCTTTCTCCTCCGCGACTTCGAGCGCCTTGATCGAGACCGCAACCTTGTGGCTGCGGCGATCGAACGAGATCACGCGGGCGTCGACCTTCTGGCCGACGGCGAAGCGGTCCGGACGCTGCTCGGAACGGTCGCGCGCCAATTCGGAGCGCTTGATGAAAGACGTAAACTCGGTGCCGACGATCTTCACGTCGATGCCGCCTTCCTTTACGTCGATCACCTCGCCGGTAACGACCGAGCCTTTCTTGAGATCGCCGGCCGCGCTCTCGGCGGCGTCGGGCGCGGCGGTTTCGGCGAGTTGCTTGATGCCGAGCGAGATACGCTCCTTCTCGACGTCGACGTCGAGCACCTGCGCGTTGACCTTGTCGCCCTTCTTGTATTCCTCGATGACCTGCTCGCCCGGCCGTTTCCAGTCGAGGTCGGAGAGATGCACCATGCCGTCGACATCGCCGTCGAGGCCGAGAAACAAGCCGAACTCGGTCTTGTTCTTGACTTCGCCTTCGACCACCGAGCCGGGCGGATATTTCTCCAGAAACACCTCCCACGGATTGCGCATGGTCTGCTTCAGCCCGAGCGAAATCCGCCGCTTGACCGGATCGACTTCCAGCACCTGCACTTCGACTTCCTGCGAGGTGGAAACGATCTTGCCCGGGTGGACATTCTTCTTGGTCCACGACATTTCCGAGACGTGGATCAAGCCCTCGATGCCGGGCTCGAGCTCGACGAAGGCGCCGTAGTCGGTGATGTTGGTGATGCGCCCCGTAAAGCGCGCGCCGACCGGATATTTGCCCTCGATGCCCTGCCACGGATCGTCGAGCAGCTGTTTCATGCCGAGCGAAATGCGGTGGGTTTCGTGGTTGATCTTGATGATCTTGACCTTGACCTGCTGACCGATGTTGAGGACCTCGGACGGATGATTGACACGCCGCCAGGCGATGTCGGTGACGTGGAGGAGACCGTCGATGCCGCCGAGATCCACGAACGCACCGTAATCGGTAATGTTCTTGACGGTACCGTCGATGACCTGGCCCTCTTCGAGGTTCTGCACCAGCTCCTGGCGCTGCTCGGCGCGCGTTTCCTCGAGCACGGTGCGGCGCGAAACCACGATATTGCCGCGGCGCCGATCCATTTTCAGGATCTGGAAGGGCTGTTGATTGTTCATCAACGGCGACACATCGCGGATCGGGCGGATATCGACCTGCGAGCGCGGCAAGAACGCCACCGCGCCGTCGAGATCGACGGTGAAGCCGCCCTTGACCTGGTTGAAGATGACGCCGGTGACCTTTTCGTTGTTCTGGAACGCCTTTTCGAGCTTGCCCCAGCTTTCTTCGCGACGCGCCTTGTCGCGCGAGAGCACCGCTTCGCCGAGCGCGTTTTCGACGCGTTCGAGATAGACTTCCACGGTATCGCCGATCTTGATTTCGGAGGAACGCCCCGGGCCGGCGAATTCGCGCAACGCCACGCGACCTTCGGTTTTCAATCCGACGTCGATGACGGCGACGTCCTTCTCGATGCCGACGACCGTCCCTTTGACGACCGATCCTTCCTGCAGATTGCCGCTGCTGAAGGATTCTTCGATCATGCTGGCGAAATCTTCGCGCGACGGCGCGGCGGTAGCTGCTTGAGCCATAAACACTCCGGACCCCGTGGATGAAAATGATCCCGAACGCACAGCAGCCGCCGGATTCCGGCGGTTGGGGCCTTAAAGCCAAACGGTCAGGACAAAGCTATCGTCCGGGGCCTTAGAACGAAGCGCGGGAACGGGCGTTCCTCCAATGACGAAAACGCGGTCAGTTGCGTCTTCGGCCCGTTCGGACGGCTTCGATAATAGCGACGGCAGCCCGGAATGCGGCGTCTATACCCAAATGCGTGGTGTCGAGCAAGTGCGCGTCGGGCGCGGCTTTCAATGGTGCCGCGGTCCGCCGGGAGTCGCGCTCGTCCCGCCGCAGGAGGTCGGCGAGTACCTCCTGCTCGTTGGCCGGCTCGCCGCGGGCCTTCAATTCAGCGGTACGCCGCGCCGCGCGCACCTCCGGGCTCGCCACGACGAACAATTTCACGTCCGCGCCGGGAGCGATGACGGTGCCGATATCGCGGCCGTCGAGAACCGCGCCCGGCGGCCGGGTGGCGAATTCGCGCTGATAATTCATCAGCGCCTGGCGCACTTCAGGGATCGCCGCGACCACCGATGCGGCTTCGGTGATGGCTTGCGCCTTCAGCCGCGTTTCATCGAATGTCTTCGGATCAAGCCTGATCGCCGCCTCGATCGCACAAGCCACGTCGTCGGGCGAATGACCGGAATCGAGCACCGCTTTGGCGACGGCGCGATAGATCAACCCGGTGTCGAGATGATGCAGCCCGTAAACCGACGCCACCTGTTTGGCGATCGTCCCCTTGCCGGACGCGGCCGGCCCATCGATGGCAATAATCATGACAAATCCGCCCCCAGCGAACGCATCAGCTCGACAAAGCCCGGAAAGCTCGTGGCGATAAAGCTTCCGTCATCGATCTTTACCGGCCGCTCACTCGCAAGTCCCATCACCAAAGCCGACATCGCCAAACGATGATCCATATGAGTAGCGACAAGGCCGCCGCCGGGCGCGCGGCCGCGTCCTTCCACGATGAGATCGTCGCCGTCGATATCGACCATCGCGCCGTTGACGCGCAAGAGCTCCGCGGTCGCCGCGAGCCGATCCGATTCTTTCACCCGCAATTCTTTGAGCCCGCGCATAACCGTGGTGCCTTCGGCAAAAGCCGCAGCGACCGCGAGCACCGGATATTCGTCGATCATCGAGGGCGCGCGTGCGGCCGGTACTTCGACGCCGCGCAACACCCCGCCGCGCACCCGCACGTCAGCGACCTCTTCGCCGCCTTCGTTGCGTGTCGCAAGCGGTTCGATCGCCAGCCCCATTTCGGCAAGCGTCGTGAACAGGCCGGTGCGCAGCGGATTCATCATGACGCCTTCGACGATGACGTCCGAACCGGGCGTGATGGCCGCGGCGACCAGCACAAACGCCGCTGACGACGGGTCAGCGGGCACCGTGACCGGCTGGGGCGCCAGTTCCGGCTGACCGTCAAGCGTAATGCGCCGGCCAAGCGCGCCATGCGGCTCGACCCGGATCGATGCGCCGAAATGCGCCAGCATCCTCTCGGTGTGATCGCGGGTCGCTTCGGCCTCGATGACGACGGTTTCACCGGGCGCCGACAGTCCGGCCAACAGCACGGCCGACTTCAACTGCGCGGAGGCGACTTGCGGTTCAAAGACGATTGGGATCGGTTCGCGGGCGCCGGCGAGCGTGAGCGGCACGCGGCCGTCACTCGATGTGAGCGTTTGCGCGCCGAAGCGCTCCAAGGGCTCGAGTACCCGCCGCATCGGCCGTTTACGCAGCGAGCCGTCGCCGTCGAAGGTTGCAGCGATCGGGCAACCGGCGACCGCACCGAGCATCAGCCGGCACCCGGTCCCCGAATTACCGAAATCGAGCGGGCTTTTCGGCTCGGCAAAACCTGCGATGCCGACGCCATGGACGCGCCACTCGCCAGGGCCGCTCCGCTCGACACGGGCACCGAGCGCCCCCACCGCTTTACCGGTATTAAGCACGTCCTCGCCTTCAAGCAGGCCGCAAATACGAGTCTCGCCGACGGTGAGCGCGCCCAGAATCAGCGCCCGATGTGAAATCGACTTGTCCCCGGGTACGCCAACACGGCCCTTGAGCGGGCCACTTCTTCGGGCGGTTAGTGGGGTTGGGTCGAGAGACATTGTCATCAATCCAAGCGGCGTCCCTTATCATGGGCTATTGACAGGCGCACCACGACTAGCCAAGTGAAGCACCCAAAATCGAAGGATTTCCGCCGTGGCGAAACCGGAACTTGGCACCAAGCGCGTCTGCCCCGAAACCGGACGCAAGTTCTACGATCTCAATAGGGATCCCGTGATCTCGCCATATAGCGGCAAGGTTGTGCCGGTGGAAACGCTGCCGGTGCGCTCCCGCCCCGAGCCGGCGGCGGCGGCGCCGGTCGCGCGCCCCGTCCCGGCACCTGCTGAAGAGGTCGCGGTGCCGGAGCCGCAAGAGGCCGAATTCGTTTCGCTCGAGGAAGCCGATGCCGAGGCGCAGGGCGCCAAGGGGTCGGTCGAGACCGCCGAGCCTGATGTCGAAGAAGAAGTCGAGATGGATGAGGGCCTTGATGCCGCTTTCATCGAGGAGCAGGAAGAAGAGGACGCCGACGTTACCGACATCATCGGCGGCGATATCGAGAACGAAGAGGAAGGATAACGATATCGGAGGTCGGATGACGGATGTCAGACGGTCGATACGGCATTTCTGACATCCGACGTCTGTCGTCGGTCATCTGACGTCCATCATCTGACAAGGGGCCATAGCTCAGTTGGGAGAGCGCTTGAATGGCATTCAAGAGGTCGGCGGTTCGACTCCGCCTGGCTCCACCAAGTCAATTTCCACTCGTCATGACTTTCTACTAAGCTAGTTGTTATCGAACATCGCGCACGCGCGCCAAGGTGTTGCCGCCCATAGGCTTGGTGACGACCTCATGCCTCCTCCTCCCCGTATTCGCTTGCGCATCGGCGTCAGCGGCCATCGCGTGCCGCCGAAATTGCCGGAACAATCGCAAGCGCCGCTACACCAGTCGATCAAGCGTATTCTGGCGACCATCGTCGCGGCGGCGCGCGCCACCCCCGGCGACAATGTCGACGCGCCGGCGGCCGCATCCGCGAGCGAGTTCGTCGTCGTATCGTCGCTTGCCGAAGGTTCGGACCGCATTGTCGCGGAAGCGGGACTCGAGGTCGGCTACACCCTCGAAGCACTGCTGCCCTTCGCCCGCACCGAATACGAGCGCGATTTTGCGGCGGCGGAATCGCGCGCGGCGTTCGCCGGCCTGCTCGCGCGCGCGACGACGGCATTTGAGCTCAATGGCGCCGCCAGCGAACGGCCGCGCGCTTACGAGGCTGCGGGCTTCGTCATGCTGGCGAATATCGACTTACTGATCGCCATTTGGGACGGAGCGCAAGCGGCGGGCATTGGCGGCACCGCGGAAATCGTCGCTCGCGCTCTCGCCGACGGCATTCCCGTCATCCGCCTCGATCCGCAAAATCCGGATGCCATGCAGCTGTCGTGGTCGCCTCGCGGAGAATTGCCGCTCGCTGAACCAGGCTTTCGCACCGCCGATACGGCGGCCGTCGCCGCGGTGATTGACAAAATAATCACACTGCCGGACGCGGGGCGCGGCGCGCTCAAGCGCTACCTCGCGGAGAAAGAGCGCCGCTGGAACTTCTGCTGGTGGTATTCGCTCTTGTTGCTGGTTTTTGTCGGGCGCCGGCCGCGTTCGACCGACGTCCACATTCCGTCGATCGAAGAAACGCGCAAGCAATGGCAGAAGTATTTTTTGATCGTCCCGAGCGACCGCGCCCAGCGGCCGGCCATCGAGGGGATTCTACTGCCGGCATTCGATGCAGCCGACCGCCTCGCCGTGTTTTATTCGCTCGTGTATCGCAGCGCTTATGTGTTCAACTTCACATTTGCCGCGCTGGCGGTGGCGCTGGCGCTCGCCGGTATCTTCATCCACGAGGCAGAGGTGAAAGTATTTTTCGTCGGCGCCGAATTGCTGATCATTATCTGGATATTGCTGACCTGGTTTCTCGGCCAAAGGCGGCAATGGCACCGGCGATGGCTCGAATACCGGCGGCTTGCGGAGAGCCTGCGCCACATTCGCATCCTGGCGCCGCTTGGCGCCGCGGGACCGGTCGATCGTCCTGGCGATAGCGTCGGGCATCAGGATTGGGTCAAATGGTACGCGTGGTCGGTGCGTCGCTCCATCCCGCTCCCCGGTCGCCCCGTCGATGACGCTTATCTAGCTGCGATCCGCGATGCCGCACGCGCGGCGGAAATTGCGGAACAGGCCGCCTACCACGACGCCAATGCCCGGCGGATGAGCGCGCTGGCAGCCGGAATCCACCACACCGGGCAGATACTCTTTGCCGTAACCGGCGGCCTGTGCGCGCTGTTTGTCGCTCTCCACGTGCTGGACGTACTGCCGGCCGTCGACAATCCGCACCGGGACCTGGTTCTCGGCGTGTTCACCTTCCTCACGGCGCTGTTGCCGACGGTCGGCGGCGCATTGGGCGCGATCTTCGCCCAGGGCGATTTCCGAACCGTCGCCGAACAATCCGAGCGCACCGCCAAACGGCTGAAGTCGATCGACGAGGTTCTGGCCCACGAACCGCTCGATTTTGCCCGGCTGACCAACCGCATCCAAACGACCTCGGATATAATGATGGTCGATCTGGAGGAATGGCACAGCGTTTTTCGCACCCGTCCACTGTCCCTTCCGGCATGATTGCTGACATGATGACTGATATGACGTGAGCGGGATGACCATGAATGAACCGGCAACGACGGCGCCCTCCGAACTCCCGCGCGACCGGCACCTGTTCGGTCCCGGACCGAAGCGGCTGTTGGCGCTCGACGGCGGCGGCGTGCGCGGCGGCCTGACGGTGGCGTTCCTCGAACGCATCGAGTTCCTGCTGAGCGAACATTACGGTCGCGATATTCGCCTCGGCGAGCATTTCGATCTGGTCGGCGGCACCTCGACGGGCGCCATTATCGCCGGCTCATTGGCGCTCGGTTACCGCACGGCACAGGTGAAAGAGTTCTACATGCGGCTGGCGCCGTTCGCCTTCAAACGCCAGCGCTGGAGCATTCCGGTGTTGCAGCCCAAATTCGACGCCCGCGGCCTGCGCAAGCAGATCGAGGCGGTGGTCGGCAATCGGGTGCTAGAGAGCCCCGATTTGATCACCGGGTTCTGCGTCATAACCAAGCGCATGGATACCGGCAGTCCGTGGATCATCTCCAACAATCCCCGTGCGCCTTACTGGGAAGACGGCAAGGATTACATCGGCAACAAGAGCTATCCGCTGGTCAATCTGGTGCGCGCCTCGACCGCGGCGCCGCACTTCTTCGATCCCGAGTTGCTGCCGATCAGCACCAACCAGACTTTGCTGCCCGACGACATCGCCAAACCGTTGAACGTGCCGCTGCCGGCCCGCCTCTTTCAGGCCGTGATGCGCAAAATCGGGCTGAGCAAGCCGTTGAAGATCGATCCGAACATTTACGGGCTGTTCGTCGACGGCGGCGTCACGCCGCACAACAATCCGGCGCTCGCGCTGTTCCAGATGGCGACGCTCAGTCCGTTCAAGATCGAATGGCCGACCGGACCTGACCGTTTGACCGTGATCTCGGTCGGCACCGGCACTTACCGGCCGCGGCTGTCATACGAGAGCCTGGGCTTCGCCCGCTTCACCAAGCTCGCCTTGAATGCGTTGATGTCGCTGATGACGGATACAGAGAGACTGGTGCTGACGCTGATGCAGTGGATGGGTGAATGCCCGGCGCCCTGGGTGATCAACTCGGAAATCGGCACGCTTGCCGGCGATGCCCCGCCCGGAGGCAAATTGTTCCGCTTCCTGCGCTACGACGTGCGGCTGGAAAAAGAATGGCTCGCCCACGAACTCGGCTATGAGGCGGACGACGAGCTTATCGAACGGCTACGCGGCATGGACGATCCGAGCCTGGTGGACCAGTTGCACGAAATCGGTGCGCGCGCCGCGGCCAAGCAAGTGAAATTGGAACATCTGCTGCCCTGATGCGAACGGCGAGGCTTCGGTTTACCGCTTTTTATTGCACTATTCGAACCAGCGGCGTAATCGAAAGGTCGGTTGCGTTGGTAGTGATGGCAATAAGTTGTGCCAACAAGCTGAAAATCCGCTTGGTGTTCGTCGCATTTTCCGGCACGCAATAATCTCCATTGAAGAACCAAGTGTGCACGAAGCAGAACCCACCTGCTGTCTTCGTCGTCACCACAATAAGCTGATTATCACTATTCATCGGGGCCGTCTTCAATGTCGGCGGTTGTTCGGTAATTTCCTCCGCTGGTCGTCCGGGCGGTATCCATCCTACGGGCTGCGGGTGTTCCAACTGCATTTTAATTAGATTTCCGAGGAATTCGAATACACCGTAGGCCGAGCGGGGCACGATCTTGAATTTAAGCGGCCCCACGTAAAAATTAAACGTGTCGGGCTGCCACTTCCCGTAGTCGTTTGCCGGATTCCACGAAGGGTCGCCGCATTTCGGGGTAAATAGGGCAATCGGCTTATCAAAGAATTGTTTTGTGACCTTATCCCATAAGAGCTCTCCCATCGCGATGCGGGCCTGTCGCTGCAATACATCGCTGAAGCAGAAGCGCGGGACGACGATCGTCTCGGTTTTACTGCCACTACTGCTGGTATCGCCTGATTTTTGCACGCCACCACCATCGCCGCCGCCGCCAATCGGCTTTTGCAGCGTTTGTTGCTCGACGGTGAGTCCTGCCGCCACGGCCACTAGGATGAAGTCGCTGAAACACCGCTTCCTCGGGTCTTGCGGCTCACAACCGTAGTCGTTCGGTGGATTGTAGCGCGTCCCGATGGCACTGTGACCGCCGGGTAAAGAAATCTCAACGGAATCGGCAAACAGCCAGAACAGCAACTCGCGCGAGTAGCCCTGCCGGATAAAGTAATCCAAAATCTGCAAATCGATCGGCTTGAGAAAACCTTGGTAGAAAGACGTCGTTTCCTGTGTCGACACACTGAAGTTTGTGCTGACTGCGGTCGTGTTCGAGGCGACATTGTTGCCGAAGATGACGTCGCGTCCCGGGGTGAAAAGAGAATTGGCGTTGCCTGAGACAGCGCCCGGGCCGAGCAGAAACGATGGCAAGCCGAGGTTTGTGGTGTTGGTGAGGGTCGGTGTGACGTTCCCGACCGTGACAAAGCTTAGCGGATAATCTTGGCTAGCTCTTACCAGGTTCAGAAGAATGGACTCGTTGCGAGCCTTGGCGAGACTTCGGCTAACCGTATCGTAGCGGGAATCGACCGGATCGATGACCGCGCACGCACTTAATAACGATCCGGCAAGACACGCGCCGGCAAACCACACGCGAGTCCACATACCCAGCCCCTACGGCCACCCATCGGTAGGCTAGTTGCCTTCCCGCATTCGCGTCAAGGGATAGTGCTGCGGAAGTGGAAGTGGTGCGCCCGAAGTCACGCCGAAGAACAAAGGCGGTCGCGCAGCTCCACCGCCGAGGCGCCAGCCGCTGATGGTGCCGTGACAGCAACGATCCGAATCTCTATGCTCGTCACGGCGGGCGACGGACGCTGGTGCGTCCACAGCGGGTTCCATGGCGGTGATTATTGCGTGCCGGAGGACACAACAAATACCAAAAGGATTTTTAGCATCCCGACGCGACCGATCGCCATTCAGACCGCGGCCACCGATCTGACGATCACGCCGGTCGTCCGCGTCATTCAATAACCGGCGGCGACGGTCCGACGGGAGTAACGATCATGAGCGAACCCATCGCCGCCTACGACGTGAACGCGTTCAACACCGCGGCGGCGTCGGACAACAAAATCCACGACGACAGGATCGCTCAGCGGTTCGGGTTTAGCGGCGGTCTGGTGCCGGGCGTGGAGGTCTATGCGTATATGGCGCATATGCCGGTCGCGGAGTGGGGCCGTGCCTGGCTCGAAAGCGGCGGAGCCGAATGCCGCTTCTACAAGCCGGTCTATGACGGCCGCGTCGCCCGCATCACCGCCGCGCCGGAAAACGGCGATCTTGTCCTTGCCGTCGACAGTGACGGCGAGCGCTGTGCGACCGGCCGTGCTTTCCTGCCGGCGCAGCAAGGGCCTGCGCCATCCATCGACGCTTTGCCGACCGCAACGCCGCCACTCGAGCGTCCGAAAGCCAGCCATGCCTCGCTCGCGCCCGGGCGCGCGCTCGGCATCGCGCCGTGGACGATCGACCGCGTCAGGCTCACGACCTATCTCGACGAAATCCGCGAGACCGATCCGATCTACCGCAGCGAAGGGCTCGTGCATCCCGGCCAGATTCTGCGGCTTGCCAATCAGGCGTTGATGCAGAACGTAGTGCTCGGTCCGTGGATCCATGTCGGCAGCAAAGTGCGCCATCACGCCGCCGCACGGCTTGGCGAGGAGCTGACGCTGCGGTCCAAGATCACGTCGAACGTTATGTCGAAAGGCCATGCTATCGTAGAATTCGATGCCATCGTCGTTGCCGACGGCACGCGTGGCATCGCCGAACTGACCCACACCGCGATCTGGAAGCCGCGCCAAATTGCGGAAGCCGAGCGCGACGCTGTTACGCACTAAGCGACATCCGCCCCAGTGCTGCCTTGCATGCTATGTTATACGAACGCGCTGCACGGGAGGCGCTTGGCGAATGTGTCGATGGTGGCGTGAGGCGGCGTTGCTTGTCAGCCTTGCGGTGGGGATAGACGGTTCGGTTTTCGCGCAAAGCCTGCCGGCGCAGCCGCCGCCGGCCCAACGTCCTTTCATCAACGAAGACGACGTCACGCCGGTCACTCCGCCGTCGCAGCCGGGACCTGCGCGTAAGCAGAAAAAGACGCCGGCGTTCGAGCACGATCCCGATCTCGATGCATCGGATCAACTGGCGCCATCGCAGATCGACACATCGATGCCGGGTGCGGTGTCGATGCCGAGCGGCGGTTCGCACACCCGCGCCGCGGCGCGCCGAACCGACTCGATGCTGGAACCCGGCACGCTGGCGCAGCCTGCGCACCCGGCCAAGCTGCATGTCGTCGCCTGCAGCGGGCTATTCGGACCGGACTCAAGTCACGCCAAGCTTGCCACCGCCTTCCGCTCGAAGAACGTCGGCTTTGGCCAGGTCGACTCGAGTTCCGGAGGCAGAGTCATGGCCACCGTATTGTTCGCCAAGGACCCGAAAGAGCGGCTCGAGGTCTGGTGGTCCAATCCGGCAAGCCGCAGCGCGACACACCTCATCGTCATCAACGGCCAATCGGATTGGATCGCGCCGGGCGAACTTCACCTCGGGCTTACGCTCGCGCAGTTGGAGCAGCTCAACGGCAAGCCGTTCAAACTTTCCGGCTTCGACAAGAACAATGTGGCGGCGCTCACCGACTGGAGCGGTGGGCAGTTGTCGGCGCCGGCAGGCGGCTGCAAGGTCGGGATCAGCCTGCGGGCGGAGCCCAAGGCGGCATCGGCACTGAGCGATTTGCCCGCCGACCGGGTCTATTCTTCGAATGACGCGGCGCTACGAGTGGTCAATCCCACGGTCAGCGAGATTTTGATCGCCTATTAGGTTACGGGGCGGATCGGAAACGAATCCGGGCTGCCGCCGGCGCGTGCTTTATCGCGCTACTGCGGCGCGCGCGTCCGAACTGCGGGCTTGCCAACCGGCTTGGCGGTTTCGACGTTTTCCTGAGCGTCCGCATTGGCCGCCCCCTCCTCCGCGCGCATGGCACGGACGTCGCGCGCCATCTCCAGGCAGGTGAGCAATTCGGTATAGCTTGATTCACCGCCCATCACCGACTCGTTGACGCAGTGCGTACGGTCGGCGGCGTTGAAATTCGACCACTGCTTGGCCAGATCGTCGCGAATCGACTGTTCGCTGGCGAGGCAGTTCTTTTTCTCCTGCGCGATCGCCGGATCGTGGAAGGTGACGCCGCCCTGCTTGGCGATACCTTCGCAGACCTGCTCGACGTTTAGCTGCGGGACGCTGTCGATCCCCGCCGTCAGCACCATGAGTTGTGCGCCGAGCACGAGCGCCTTGGGCAGAATCATGATTTAGCTCCGGTGGACCTCGGCGGCGATTATAGCATCACCGCTGCCGGGAACCAGCGCTGCGCCTCGGAACCGCCTTCAATTGACCGCCGCCATGACCAAGTGCACTCTACAAGCTCTCTGCCAACGCAGATTCGGCGCTTGAAACTGGGTTCGCGCGGGGGAAAAGGCATGATCGGCATTGGCGACCTGTTTCAGTGGGAACGGTTTGTCACCCCAACCGTCATTAAGGTGTTCTACTGGCTCGCTGTGGTGATTTCGGTGCTGCTGGGTCTCTCGGGCGCGCTGTCTTCGCTCGCCACGATGGCGGTCAATCCCTTTGTGGGCATGATGGACCTGATCGTCAGCCTGCTCGGCGGGTGCATGGGCATCGTCGCCTCTCGCATCGTCGCCGAGTTCGTGCTGATCGTGTTTCGCATCAACGAACACCTCGGCGCGATCAGGAACCAGGGAGCAGGCATCGGCAGTCAGGACCAAGGCTATCGCGGACCCTGACCCTAGTGTGGCGGTTCAGAAGTCCGCACCATTATTGCCGCGGGGCTCGTCGTGCGGACTTCTGAACCAAAGCCACACTACATCGATCAGTCGCTGGTGTCCTTTCGATTCCGAAGTTCGCAAACGAGCGTGCCGCATAATCATGCGAACTTCGGAATCGGGACATTAGGTCGCGAACCGAAAGTGCATGACGTCGCCGTCCTGCACCACATAGTCCTTACCCTCGAGCCGCATTTTGCCGGCGTCGCGCGCACCAGCCTCGCCGCCGCAGGCAATGTAATCGTCGTAGGCGATCGTTTCGGCGCGGATAAAGCCCTGTTCGAAGTCGGTATGGATGACACCGGCGGCCTGCGGCGCCTTGGTGCCGCGCGTGATCGTCCAGGCGCGGCTTTCTTTCGGCCCGGCGGTAAAGAACGTCACGAGGCGGAGCAGCGCGTAACCGGCGCGGATCAGCCGGTCGAGGCCGGCCTCGGTGAGGCCCACCGCGGCAAGATAGTCGCTGCGCTCGTCGCGCGAGAGGACGGCGATTTCGGATTCGATCTTCGCGGAAATGACGACCGCGCCGGCGCCTTCTTTCTCCGCCCGCGCCTCCACTTGCCGTGAAAAGGCGTTGCCGGTCGCGGCGGAAGCTTCCTCCACATTGCAGACGTAAAGTACCGGCAGCGACGTCAGGAGCCCGAGCATATGAAACACCCGCTCTTCTTCCGGCTTGCGTTCGACGAGCCGCGCGGGCTTGCCGTCGCGCAACAGCGCCAGCGCCCGATTGACCAGATCGAGCGTTTCCTTGGCTTCCTTATCGCCGCCCTTGGCTTTCTTCGAGAGCGCATCGACACGGCGCTCCAGGCTGTCGAGATCGGCCAGCATCAGTTCGGTCTCGACCGTCTCGATGTCGGCGATCGGATCGATGCGGCCCTCGACATGGGTGACGTCGGTGTCCTCGAAGCAGCGCACCACATGCGCGATGGCGTCGACCTCGCGGATGTTGGCGAGGAACTGGTTGCCGAGGCCCTCGCCCTTCGAGGCGCCGCGAACGAGGCCTGCGATATCGACGAAGGTCAGGCGCGTCGGCACGATGACGGCCGACTTCGCTAGTGCCACGAGCTTTTCCAGCCGTGGATCGGGCACCGCCACCTCGCCGACATTCGGCTCGATGGTGCAGAACGGATAATTCGCCGCCTGCGCCGCCGCCGTTTCGGTCAGCGCGTTAAAGAGCGTCGACTTGCCGACATTCGGCAAGCCGACGATGCCGCATTTGAAACCCATGGAATGAAATCACCTGTTGGTGGGCGGACCACCGTTGTCTTTGATCCTCTTCGGACGTGAACTTGTGTGCCGCAACATTTCGCCAAACCCTTTTTCGATCAATCCGTCACGAACGCGTTTTTCGAAAGGTTCGTTTTCGCCCCGCACCAGCACGTCCACATCATCCCCAATGACCGCGAGTAGAGCCGCTAACCAGCCCTGCTCGCCCCTTTCAAAATCCCTCAAGGCGTAGTGTTCGACCGTTTCTCCAGGCCTTGGACGGCCAATGCCGATATCCACCCTGCGATAATCGTTACCGACATGTCCTGTAATCGACCGCAATCCGTTATGGCCGGCATTACCACCGCCGATTTTGACCCGCACATAAGCGGGATGCAGTTCGACCTCGTCGTGAAATACCGTGACCTGATCAAGCGACATCTTGTGGAATTGCATCGCCTCGCCGACGGCGCGGCCGGATTCGTTCATATAGGTGCCGGGCAGGAGCAAAAGCACGCGCTCGCCGCCGATCGACCCCTCGCAGGCGAGGCCCGCAAAACGCCGGCGCCACGGCCCGATGCCGTGGCGCTGCGCGATCGCCTGTACCGCCATGAAGCCGACGTTGTGACGCGTCGTGGCGTATTCCGCTCCCGGATTTCCGAGCCCGACCAGGAGCAGCATCGGTGTCGTCCCGATTGGCGGCCGGCGTTACTTCTTCTGCGCCGCTCCACCAGCCGGCGCAGCGCCGCCACCGCCGGGAGCTGCGCCGCCGCCCGCAGGCGCAGCACCCGGAGCCGCGCCCGGAGCACCTGCCGCGGGAGCTGTCGCCGCGGCAGCAGCCGCAGCAGCGGCCGCTGCAGCAGCCTCGGCCGCCGCTTTGAGTTCTTCCGCATAGCCCGATGGCGGCACGACCGTGACCAGCGTGACGTCGCGGCCGGCGACGGCACGCACGCCTTCCGGCAGCGTGATGTCGCTCAGATGCCTGGAATGATTGATGTCGAGGCCGCTGACATCGACGTCGATGCCGGTCGGAATGGCATCCGCGCGACAGCGCACTTCGACGGTATGGGCGACGATCGAGACGGTGCCGCCGCGTTTGACGCCGGGCGACTGGTCGGCGTTCTTGACCCGGATCGGGATGTTGACGCGGATGGTCGCGCCCTCGCCGAGCCGCATGAAGTCCACATGCAGCGGGATGTCGTGCACGACGTCGAGCTGGAAGTCGCGCGGAATGACGCGATGCTTCACGCCCTCAATTTCGATGTCGTGAACGGTGGTGAGAAAATGCCCGGCAAAGATCCGCAGCTTCAGATCGTTGTGGTCGAGCGAAACCGGCAGCGGCGGTTTGCCGTCGCCATAGATGATTCCCGGTACCCGGCCGGCGCGGCGTTCTGCCCGAGCGGCCCCCTTGCCGCCTCGTGACCGCGCCGTCGCCTTGATCGCATTGACGGTCGCCATGATTGTCCTCGTTCCTTAAACCCTTGAATTGAGCTTGGATTTCCGCGACAGCCTCCAGGGGTGCGGTGGGCCGCGGTGGCGCGCTTATAGCGGCGCGCTCGCGCAAATACAAGGAAGGCCGAAACCAACCGGCCTAAGGCTTCAGCGCTATTAACGCTGCGGATTAAGCCCCGTCGCCCGCCGTCCCGCTTGGCGCATCGGCGCCGCCAAGCTTTGCTTCCAGCACCGCAATACGCGCTTTGAGCGCTTCGTTTTCTTCCCGCGCGAGGCGCGCCATGTCCTTGACCGCGTCGAACTCTTCGCGCTGGACTACGGCAAGGTCGCGCAGGATGCGCTCCGCTTGGCCCCGAAACAGCGTCTCGAATTCGCGCCGCACGCCTTGAGCGACGCCGGCCGCGTCATTCATCATCCGCGCCATCTCATCGAAGAAGCGATTCGTCGTTTGCACCATTGTCGCCTCCTTCCTGGGCCGCCAAACCGCGCTCACCAGCGCCTGTTTTGAGCGTGCTTGCCATACTTACACACAATGGCAATGGTGCGACGCTATCGCAAGAGTCGCCGATGTTCATCCTTCCGGTTTTGCCCTTTCCCGCGATCGATCCGGTGCTGGTTCATATCGGGCCGTTCGCCGCGCGCTGGTACGCGCTCGGCTACATCGTCGGCATCATCGGCGGTTGGTTCTATGCGCGCGCCATCATCGCTTCGCCGCGACTGTGGGGCGGACCGGCGCCGTTGACCGTCGCCCAGTTCGACGACTTCGTCGTTTGGGCGACGCTAGGCATCATCCTCGGCGGGCGCATCGGCTATGTACTGTTCTATAATCTTCCGCATTTTGCCACCCACCCGATCGAAGTTTTCGAATTGTGGAGCGGCGGCATGTCGTTTCACGGCGGCGTCATCGGCGTCATCGTCGCCATCGTCGTGTATACCCACCGGTGCGGTATTCCGACGCTCTCGCTCGGCGACCTCACAACGGCTGTGGCGCCGATCGGCATTTTTCTGGTGCGGCTCGCCAACTTCATCAACGGCGAATTATGGGGCCGCCCGACCGACGTGCCGTGGGCCATCATATTTCCGAGCGGCGGACCGATACCGCGGCATCCGAGCCAGCTTTACGAAGCGACGCTTGAGGGCCTCGTGCTGTTGCTCGTACTCGGCGTGCTCGTGCAGCGTGGCGCACTCAAGCGGCCGGGTCTCGTCACCAGCGCCGCCTCGCTCGGTTACGGCATCGCCCGCACCATTTGCGAATTTTTCCGCGAGCCCGATCCGCAGCTCGGTTTTCTCTGGGGCGGATTGACGACGGGAATGCTGCTCTCGATTCCGCTGATCGTTGCCGGCATCGTCGGCATGGTGCTGATCTTGCGGCGCCGCCCGATGGCGCAAGATGGCTGAGCAACGCTCGCCGCTCGAAACCGAAATTCGCCGCCTGATCGCCGTGGCGGGGCCGATGCCGATTGCCGAATACATGCGGCTTTGCCTCACTCATCCGCAATACGGCTATTACATCGCCCGCGATCCGATCGGCGCGGCCGGCGATTTCATCACCGCGCCGGAAATCAATCAAATGTTCGGCGAGCTCGTCGGGCTATGGATGGCGACGGTGTGGCAGCAGATGGGCGCGCCGGAAAACGTGCGCGTAGTCGAACTCGGTCCCGGCCGCGGCACGCTGATGCTCGACGCGCTGCGCGCGGCCAAGGTAGTGAAAGCCTTCCACGCGGCGATCGTGCTGCATCTCGTAGAAGTCAGCACGAAGCTGCGAAGGATGCAGCGCGAGCGCTTTGAAGCGGTCGACGTGCCGATGGTGTGGCACGATGCGCTGACCGAAGTTCCGTCCGGACCGGTCATCATCGTAGCCAACGAGTTCATCGATGCGTTGCCGGTACACCAAGCGGTCAAGCAGGCCGACGGCTGGCATGAGCGCGTGGTCATGACCGGAGTGGGCGACAAACTGACGATCGGCGCCGCCAGCGACCCGCTGCCGCATTTCGAGGCGACGCTGCCGCGGCCGCTGCGCCAATCGCCGGAGGGCTCGATCTACGAATGGCGACCGGACACGGTGGCGATCGAAATCGGGCGTCGGGTGCGCAGCGACGGCGCCGCGCTGCTCATTGATTACGGCCACGCGCGCCAGGGACTTGGCGACACGCTCCAGGCGGTTGCCGGTCATTCCTATGCCGATCCCATGAGCACGCCGGGCGAGGCCGACCTCACCGCGCATGTCGACTTTGAAGCCTTGGCGCAAAACGCCGAGATCATCGGCGCGCGGGCCCACGGCCCGATTTCGCAGCGCGACTTTCTCCGCCGGCTCGGCATCGAAAAACGAGCGGCGGCGCTCAAGTCACGCGCCGCGCCCGGCCAGGCGGCCGAGATCGACCGCGCGATGGCGCGCCTCACCGCGACAGGACCGGGAGGGATGGGAGCGCTGTTTAAAGTGCTGGCGCTTGCCGATCCTAAGATCGGGCAGCTGCCGGGGTTCGAAACCGAAAGCGGGCGCGACACGTGAAAATTGAAGCGCCGACGCTCGCGTTCGACGGCATTCGCCACGCGTTCTTCACGCGCGAGGGCGGCGTCTCGCAAGGCTTATACCTCAGCCTCAACGGCGGCGTCGTCTCGCACGATGACGCTGGTCTAGTTGCCGAGAACCGCGCGCGCATGGCGGCGGCGCTCAACGTCGAGCCGGACTGTCTCCTTACCGCCCATCAGGTTCATTCGCCGCAAGTCGTCGTCGCCGAGAAGCCCTGGTCGATGAATGAACGTCCACGCGCCGATGCCATCGTGACCCGCGCACCCGGATTAGCGATCGGAGTATCGACAGCGGATTGCGGTCCGATCCTGTTTGCCGATCCGGCGGCGCGCGTGATCGGCGCGGCGCACGCCGGCTGGCGCGGCGCGCTGGCCGGCGTCGCCGAGGCGACGGTCGAGGCGATGGAGCGGCTCGGCGCCGAGCGCCACCACATTCGCGCCGCGCTCGGACCGATGATCCGCCAGGACAATTATGAGGTCGGTCCCGATCTGTTGGCGCGCTTCGACGCCAAGGATTCCGACTGCGACCGGTTCTTTCGCCCGGCCGCACGCCCCGGCCACGCCGAGTTCGATCTCGCCGGCTATATCGGCATGCGGCTTGCCCGCCTCGGCATCGGCCATTTCGAAGATCTTGGACTTTGCACTTACGCCGATCCGGCGCGGTTTTTCAGCTTCCGCCGTGCGACCCATCGCGCTGAGGCCGATTACGGCCGACACATTAACGCGATCGTGCTCGGCAAATAGCGAATAAAGCGGAAGTGCTGCGGCCGCCCAGCCGCGCTACTTATTATTCGCTACCTCCTCGTCGCCATTCACTCCCTCGCTAACCTCCTGTTTGCCGTCGGCTATTCCCGCGGGGACAAGGCCTTGAATCATATTGCCAGCCTCGAACGCGGCTTGTATCAGGACTTTGCTTTTTGGCCGCAGGGCTTGAGGAGGCGGGTGAGCTAATGGCAAGTAACAACGGTGCCATCAAGCTCGTTGCCGGCAATTCCAATCCGGTGCTGGCGGAAGGCATCGGCGCCTACATTGGAACGCCGCTGACCAAAGCCGTGGTGCGGCGTTTCGCCGACATGGAAATCTTTGTCGAGATTCAGGAAAACGTCCGCGGCGCCGACGTCTTCGTCATCCAATCTACGTCGTATCCGGCCAACGACCATTTGATGGAGCTGTTGATCATCATCGACGCGCTGCGGCGCGCGTCGGCGCGGCGCATCACCGCGGTGATCCCGTATTTCGGTTACGCCCGGCAGGACCGCAAACCCGGACCGCGCACGCCGATCTCGGCCAAGCTCGTCGCCAACCTCATCACCCGCGCCGGCGTCGACCGCGTGCTCACGGTCGACCTGCATGCCGGACAAATCCAGGGTTTCTTCGACATCCCGACCGACAACCTGTTCGCCTCGCCGGTCATGGTGCGGGACATCAAGCAGCGCTTTGATCTCGACAAGGTGATGGTGGTGTCGCCCGACGTCGGCGGCGTGGTGCGGGCGCGCGGGCTCGCCAAGCGCATCAACGCGCCGCTCGCGATCGTCGACAAACGCCGCGAGCGGCCCGGCGAGTCCGAGGTGGCTAACGTCATCGGCGACGTCGACGGCCGCATCTGCATATTGGTCGACGACATAATGGATTCCGGCGGCACGCTTTTAAACGCTGGCGAGGCACTGTTGGAGAAAGGCGCGAGCGCGGTGTACGGCTATATCAGCCACGGCGTGCTGTCCGGCGGGGCGGTCGCCCGCGTCAACAAATCCAGACTCAAAGAGCTGGTGATTACCGACTCCATCCAGCCGACCGAAGACGTCAGGGCGTCGCCCAATATCCGCGTGCTCTCGATTGCCACACTGATCGGCGAGGCCATCAGCCGCACCGCCGCCGAGGAGTCGGTGTCGAGCCTGTTCTTCGATTAACAAGCTCGTCAGCCGGGCCGTCGCGCCGGACTCCCGCCCCCGAGTCAACTTGTCGCAGTTGCGCGCCTGTGGACTGTCATACGTCCTGCATTGTCTACCGGCTGCAAATCACTTCATGAGTGATGTGGGTGCTGACGGCGCGAATGAAGGCTTTGGCGGGAGAATCGGGCCGTTTATATTGTGCGGGCGGGCTGATTCGCAATTTGGAGTCAATCCGCAGGTATGAGTTGTACCTGCGGCAAATCGCAGCCCGGACGAACTGTGGCAGTGGCGTGCGCATTTCCACTCAACCGGCGCTGTGGAGGCGGCATGTCGCTTATCGAATTCGCTCGAGAACTACGCACGAATCCCCTCGACGTTGTCGAGCACATGGCCGCCGGCAACAGCTGGCCTTTCGAGCGTGCCAGCGAGGATGAAATCTCCCTGGTCGTCACCGGCCGCTGGACCAATTACCAGGTCTCGTTCACGTGGATGGGCGAAATCGAAGCGCTACATCTGGCGTGCGCCTTCGACATGCGGATTCCGCGCGAGCGTCTCGCGACCGTCCAGCAGCTCGTTGCGCTGATCAATGAGCAACTGTGGATCGGCCATTTCGACATCTGGATGCAGAACGGCGTGGTGATGTTCCGCCATGCGCTTCTGCTCGCTGGCGGCGTCAGCGCGTCGGGCCAGCAATGCGAGGCGGTGCTCAACAGCGCGCTCGACGCCAGTGAGCGCTACTTTCCGGCTTTCCAGTTCGTCGTCTGGGCCGGCAAGCCGGCGCGCGAGGCCATGGACGCTGCGCTGTTCGAAACCAGCGGCCAAGCCTGATTACCGGTCATTCCCTGGCCGAGCTCCGCGAGTAGGCCCGGATCCATAGCCAGCGGTCTGTATTTTTGAGAAGCGTGTGGTTATTGATTCCGGACTGCCGTTGCAGGGCGATCCGGAATGAAACCCATGACCGCGTCAAGCTCGGATTTGCGTGATTTTTCCGGCCTGCTCGTGCTCATTGGCGCCGGCAAGATGGGTGGCGCGCTGCTCGACGGTTGGCTTCATGCCGGTCTTTCGCCCGCCAATGTCGCGGTGATCGAGCCGAATCCGTCACGCGAGATCGCAGCGCTCGCGCAATCCGGCGTGCGGCTCAATCCGAATCCAGCGGGCTCACCGCATGCCGCCGCGGTCGTGATCGCGGTCAAGCCGCAAACCGCGGGCGAAGCCATGCCGGTGATTGCGCCGATGATCGGCGCCGCGACCGTCGTCGTCTCGATCATGGCCGGACGGACCTTGCATTTTCTCGCCGGCGCCTTGCGCAACGGACGCGCCTTCGTGCGCGCCATGCCGAACACCCCGGCCGCGATCGGCCGTGGCATCACCGTTGCGGTGCCGCTGCAGGCGAGCGACGCGCAACGTGAGCTCGCGGAGCGCCTCCTGGCGGCGACCGGAACCGTCGAATGGATCGAGGACGAAAAGCTGATGGATGCGGTCACCGCCGTGTCCGGATCGGGACCGGCCTATGTGTTCCTCCTTGCCGAAGCATTGGCGCAGGCCGGCGTCGCGGCCGGCCTGCCGCCGCCGCTGGCGGCGAAACTCGCGCGCGAAACCGTCGCCGGTTCGGGCGAGCTGCTACGTCGGTCGGAACTCGACGCCGCGACCTTGCGCGAGAATGTGACTTCGCCGGCGGGGACGACGGCGGCAGCCCTCGACGTGCTGATGGGCGAGAACGGGCTATCGCCGCTGATGCGCAAAGCAGTCGCCGCAGCGACCGAACGCTCGCGTAAGCTCGCCGATTGAGATAGATCGCGCCGCCTTGGAACCGCGCGGCGAGCGGCGTAACATCCCGCACGGTTACGCGCTTGCGTCACTATGTGCAGGAGTTTGGTCATGGCCCGTAAACCCGCCCGCAAAGCTGCCCGGAAATCCACGCGCGTTACGTCTGGAAAAACGCAGGCGACGCCAACGCCGGCCACCGGGCGCGAAAAGATTATCGCCGCCTTCCTCGGGCTCCTCGCCGAACGGCCATTTGACGAGATCGACGTGGCCGAGGTCGCGGCTACAGCCGGCGTCTCGCTTGCCGGTTTGCGCGGCGAATTTGCATCCACGCTTTCGATTTTCGCCGCGCATATGAAAGCAGTCGATCGCGCCGTGCTGGCGCAGGATCTAAGCGACACGGCCGAGGAGTCCGAACGCGAACGCCTGTTCGACGTTTTGATGCGCCGGCTGGATGCGCTGGCGCCGCATCGCGCGGCGATACGCTCGTTACTGCGATCGGCGCGTCGCAATCCGCCGCTGGCGCTGGCGCTCAATGGATTGGCCGTGCGCTCGCAGCATTGGATGCTGGCCGCAGCCGGCATTCCGGCCTCCGGCCGGCGCGGGATGGTGCGCGCGCAAGGCTTAGCCATGCTGTTTGCTTCGGTGGTGCGCACCTGGGTCGACGATGACGAAGAGGGCCAGGCGCGGACCATGGCGGCGCTCGACCGGGCGTTGGCGCGCGGTCAGCGTTTTATCGGTTTTCTCGACGATATCTGCGCGGTACCGGTACGGCTGTGCCGGCTGCGGCCCCGAAGGCGCCGACGGCGCGAGGAAGACGAGGACGACGAGGCGGTGACCGCCTGATGGCTGCCCAAAAACCGCGCCCCCTTACCCATTTTTGACTATCGTCAATAAATTCCGGTCCGAGCTGACCTACTTTTACATCGCGCGGCGCGATGATAGCGGGAAGTCGCCACGTTTGCCGGCGGACGGGGGTTCAAGGTTAGAATCTCTACAAACAGGTGTTTTTGCCGTTGCAAGGGGCTTTAGCCCGCTATAAATAACGATGGTTGCGATTGAGACTAATGCCGCTTCGGACCTGCCCGCGATGATCGTCTGCTCCTGTAATGTGCTCACCGACCACGACGTCCGCTCGACATTGTCGGTCGAGGAGTCGGCGCCGCGCACCGCCGGCGAGGTCTATGGCTGTCTCGGCTGCAGCGCCCAATGCGGACGCTGTGCGCGAACCATTCGCCGCATCATGAACGAGGCGATCGAGACGGCCGACGGCCGCTGCTGTCAGCGCTCTTAAGCTTTTCAACGACCTGAGGACAACCTGATCGTATCGCCGCCACATGGCTGTGCGCGTCGGCGGTAACGGCTATAATCGACCGGCGCGGGACCGCGCATCGTTCATTTTGCAGGTTGCGGGAGCTTAAACATGCGCGGCGAGCTAGGCGTTATCGACTATCTCAACAAGGCGCTCCGGCACGAACTCACCGCGATCAACCAATATTGGCTGCATTACCGCCTGCTCGACAATTGGGGCTACAAGTCGCTCGCCAAGCAATGGCGCAAGGAATCCATCGAAGAAATGGAGCATGCCGACAAGCTCGTCGACCGCATCATCTTTCTCGACGGCTTCCCCAACATGCAGGTGCTCGACCCGCTGCATATCGGCCAGACCGTGAAAGAAGTTCTCGAATGCGATCTGCGTGCGGAAATGTCGGCGCGCGCGCTCTATGAGGAGGCCGCCACCCATTGCCACGGCGTCAAGGATTACGTCTCGCGCGATTTGTTCGAACAGCTGATGCACGACGAGGAAGAGCATATCGACTTCCTCGAAACCCAACTCGACCTGGTCGCCAAGCTCGGTGCCGAACTGTACGCCCAGCATCACATCGGCGAACTGGACGACGACGATCACAAGTGATGCTTGGGTCCGCGCGCGTTTTCACCGGCCGCGCTTTGTTTGCTTAACAACTGCTTAACGGCTCCCCGACCGGGAACTCGGCGCGGCAATTCCTAACAATCACGGTTAAGCGTTAAGGTTAAGAGCCGCTTAAACATTTGCTGACACCCTTTGCTCGCTCCAGCGCTGCGCCGCCGCTCGCTCGGCTGCGCCGACAGAAGGACGAAGCAAATGGTCCGCGTAACATGCTTCATCGCCGCGGCGGCGGCCACGGTCTTTGCCACGATGGCAAGCGCCGCCGACATGCCGATGCCGCCGCCGCCGCAGATTCCCATGCAGCCCATACCGATGATTGTGGAGCAGCCGTTCGGCGCCTGGTATCTGCGCGGCGACATCGGCGTCGGCGTGCTCACCTACCAGTCGTTCAACTTCACGCAGACAAACTCGAACTTCGTCTGGCCGGCGAGTTGGACCATCGTTCAGCAGAGCATTCAGGACACCACGATCTTCGGTTTCGGCGTCGGCTATGAATTCAACAGCTGGCTGCGCTTCGACGTCACCGGTGAATACCGCACCAAGGCCGCCTTCCGCACCACCGGCAGCTATACCAATTTTTGCGCCGGCGGCGGCACCTGCTTCGACATCAACACCGGCAATTATTCGGCCAGCGTGTTCATGGCCAACGTCTATCTTGATCTCGGCACCTGGTGGTGTTTGACGCCGTTCATCGGCGCCGGCATCGGCGGAGCCTACAACACCATCAGCGGCGTCCAGGACGCCGGCGTCAACTCCGATGGCACCGCCGGCTTCGGCTATTCGTACGGCGACAATTCATCCCTGAGCCTGGCGTGGAACGTCCAGGCCGGCGTCACCTACAACGTCAACAACAATCTCAAGATCGATCTGAGCTGGCGTTATCTCAATCTCGGATCGCCGGTCACCGCGGTCGTGCAATGTCAGAACACGCCAAGCTGCCCCGGCGCGTACTACAGCCTGCACGACATGACGTCGCAGGATTTCCGGGTCGGCTTCCGCTGGCTGCTGCTGCCCGATGCCGGAGCGGGGGTGATGGCCCAGCCCGTCATGGCCGCGCCGGTGCAGCAATATGCGCCGATGCCGCCGCCACAATACATGCCGCAGCCGCAATACATGCCGATGCAGCCTCCGCTGTCGAGCCGCGGCTGACGCGGCAGTCGAGACCAGCCGCTCGATGCGCACCAAAACCATCAGACAGCGGGCGACGTGCTATTTGCTCGGCACGCTCGCTGCGCTCACGCTGGTATCGCCGGTGCGCGCCGCCGACTACGACGCGCTGCGCGGCGCGGAACCGATCGCGCCGGTCCAAACCATAGGCCCGGCGACTTTCACGCGGTGGAGCGGCTTTTATTTCGGCGGCCAGTTCGGCGTTGACGAAGCCTATGCCGACTTCGCCAATTCCACACAGCAGGGGGCCGCTTACACCCTGCGCGAGACTCTTTTGGAGCAACAGTTTTCGCCCAGCCAATGGCCTGTGCTCGGCAACACCAACACCCCCGGCATAAACTTTGGCGGCTTTGTCGGCTACAGCACCCAGTGGCAGGATTTGGTCCTAAGCCTTGAGGCCAACCTCAACCGCGCCGCATTTTCGCTGACCGCGCCGAACTCGCCGATCGCGCGCACGGTTGGCCCAGATTCGGGCGGCAACGTCTACACTGTCAACCTCTCGGGCAGCGGATCGGTGACCAACATTGATCTTGCGACCTTGCGCGTACGCGCCGGATATGTGGTCGGCAACTTGCTGCCCTACGGATTTGTCGGCGCCGCTTTTGGCCTCGCCAATGTCTCGGTGTCAACCACGGTTGCCGGCGAGGAATACACCTCCGGCTCGGTTACGGTTTGCAACGCTATGGCGCCCTGCAGCGCACTTCGAATCGTCAGCACCACCGGTGCCAACAACGAAATTATGTATGGCTTTGCAGTCGGCGGCGGTGTCGATTGGGCGATACTGCCGAACGTTTTCCTGCGCGCGGAATTTGAATGGGACCAGTTCAATCCGCCGCCCGGCATCCTGTTGACGGTTGCCACCGGCCGCGTAGGCGCCGGATTCAAGTTCTAAACGACAGATAACGGATGTCGGGCTTGCGACATCCGGCTTGACGTAACCCCTCCACTTCCCTATTTGCGACCGCGGGACACCCCTCCCCAACGAGGGGCTTCTATCTGGAAGGATAGATCATGACCGCGACCAAGCCCGCCGTGCGGCCGACCGTGCCGCATTTTTCGTCCGGCCCTTGCGCTAAACGCCCCGGCTGGAACGCAAAAAACCTCTCCGATGCTCTGCTGGGACGTTCGCACCGCTCGAAACCGGGCAAGGCGAAGCTCAAACGCGCCATCGAACTGACGCGCGAAGTCCTGCAAATTCCAGCCGATTATCGCATCGGCATCGTGCCCGCCTCCGACACCGGCGCGGTCGAAATGGCGCTGTGGTCGCTGCTCGGGCCGCGTCCGGTGACGGTCATCGCCTGGGAATCGTTCGGCGAAGGCTGGGTCAACGACGTGGTGAAGGTGCTCAAGCTCAAAGACGTGACCGCGCTGAAAGCCGGTTACGGCGAATTGCCCGACTTGAGCAAAGCCGATCCGCAAAGCGACGTCGTCTTCACCTGGAACGGCACCACCTCGGGCGTGCGCGTTCCGAACGCCGATTGGATAACGGCCGATCGCGCCGGTCTGACCATCTGCGACGCCACTTCGGCGGCGTTTGCACAGCCGCTCGATTGGGCCAAGCTCGACGTCGCCACCTTCTCCTGGCAGAAGGCGCTCGGCGGCGAAGCAGCGCATGGCATGCTCATTCTTTCTCCGCGTGCGGTTCAGCGGCTCGAGAGCTACAGGCCGCCCTGGCCGCTGCCAAAAATCTTCCGCATGACCAAAGGCGGAAAGCTGATCGATGGCATCTTCGTCGGCGAAACCATCAACACGCCATCGATGCTGTGCGTGGAAGATTACCTGGATGCGCTCGAATGGTCGAAAGCGGTCGGCGGGCTTGCCGCGTTGCGCGCCCGCGCCGACGGCAACGCCAAGGTCATCGCCGATTGGGTCGCGCGTTCGGCCTGGATCGACTTTTTGGCCGCCGATCCGGCGATCCGCTCCAACACGTCGGTTTGCCTCAAGGTGGTCGATCCGGCGGTGACGCGGCTTAGCGCCGACGCCCAGGCTGCGTTCATCAAGGGCATCGCGGCAGCGCTCGACAAGGAAGGCGTCGCCTACGACATCGACGCCTATCGTGACGCGCCGCCCGGCTTGCGCATCTGGTGCGGCTCGACGGTCGAGCGCGCCGACCTCGAAGCGCTCACGCTTTGGCTCGACTGGGCCTACGCCAACGCCAAAGAGGCATTGGCGAAGGCCGCGTAATTCTCACCGCCCTCCCCTTCAAGGGGAGGGTGAAGGAAGAATCCCATGGCACCCAAAGTTCTCATCTCCGACGCACTGTCGCCCGCCGCGATCGCGATCTTCAAGGATCGCGGCATCGAGGTCGATTTCCAGCCCAATCTCGGCAAGGACAAGGAAAAACTCGCGCAAGCCATCGACGGCTTCGATGGGCTGGCGATCCGTTCCGCCACCAAGGTCACCGCCAAGCTTCTGGAAAAGGCCAACGGCCTGAAAGTGATCGGCCGCGCCGGCATCGGCGTCGACAATGTCGACATTCCGGCGGCAACCGCGCGCGGCATCATCGTGATGAACACGCCGTTCGGCAATTCGATCACCACCGCCGAGCATGCGCTTACGCTGATGCTAGCGTTGGCACGGCAAATCCCCGAGGCCGACGCCTCGACCCGCGCCGGCAAATGGGAAAAGAACAAATTTTTGGGCGTCGAGATTTTCGGCAAGACGCTCGGCGTCATCGGCTGCGGCAACATCGGCTCGATCGTCGCCGACCGCGCGATCGGCATGAAGATGAAGGTGATCGCCTACGATCCGTTCCTCTCTGACGAGCGCGCGCTCGACCTCGGCGTGGAAAAGGTCGAGCTCGAGGATTTGCTGCGGCGCGCCGATTTCATCACGCTCCACACGCCGCTCACCGACAAGACCAAGAACATCATCAGCGCCGATGCGCTCAAGCTCGTGAAAAAGTCGCTTCGGCTGGTCAATTGCGCCCGCGGCGGCTTGATCGACGAGGCGGCGTTATTCGACGCGCTTTCGGCCGGCCGCATCGCCGGCGCCGCGCTTGACGTGTTCGTCACCGAGCCGGCTACCGATTCGCCGCTGTTCAAGCTGCTGAACGTGGTCTGCACGCCGCATCTGGGCGCCGCGACCACCGAGGCGCAGGAGAACGTGGCGCTGCAGGTCGCCGAGCAGATGTCGGATTATCTGATCCGGGGCGCCATCTCGAACGCCGTCAACTTCCCTTCGATCACCGCGGAAGAAGCGCCGAAGCTCAAGCCCTTCATCGCACTTGCCGAAAGGCTCGGCTCGTTCTCCGGGCAGCTCACCGAGACCGGCATCAGCCGTTTGCAGATCACCTACGAGGGCGTGGTCGCACAGATGAATACGCGGGCGCTTACCTCGGCAGCGATCGCCGGGCTTTTGCGCCCCATGCTCCAAGACATCAACGTCGTCTCGGCGCCGATTGTCGCTAAGGAGCGCGGCATCGTGGTCGAGGAAACCCGCCGCGAAGCCGCCGGCGATTACGAGAGCCTGATCACGCTCACGATCACGAGCGACCGCCAGTCGCGTCACGTCTCCGGCACGGTTTACGCCGACGGCCGCCCGCGCATCGTCAACATCAAGGGCATCCGCATGGACGCCGAATTCGGCCCGTCGATGATCTACATTACGAATCTCGACAAGCCGGGCTTCATCGGCAAGTTCTCCTCGACGCTTGGCGACGCCGGCATCAACATCGCGACCTTCCACGTCGGCCGCGAAGAGGTCGGCGGCAACGCGGTGGCGCTGATCGAAATCGACGGCGAATTGCCGCCCGACGTGCTCACCGCCGTGCGCGCGCTGCCGCAGGTGCAGCAGGCCAAGCCGCTAAGGTTTTAGAAGAGTCACTTCCTCGTCGCCACCGTGATGCCGGTGAACACCAGCGCGTAGCCGACGGCGTGGTAAAGCTCGAAGCGTTCGCCGAGCCAGACGATCGCCAGCACCGAGCCGAACACCGGGGTCAGGTGCATGAACGGCGCGGCGCGATTGGCGCCAATGAGTTCGATGCCGCGGTTGAGGAACAAATAACCGAGCAGGGACGGAAACACGCAGACATAGGCGAAGCTCACAAGGCTTGTGACGTCGAAGGTGATTTGGTGTCCGCTTGAAAGCTCCCACGCCACGAATGGCACCAGAATGAGCGAGCCGAGGCCCATAGTGACGGTCAGAAAGGACAGCGGATGCATTTGCGGCCGCTTGCGCAGCCGGGCGCTATAAAAGCCGTAGATCGCCAGCGCGATCAGAAACCACACGTCGCCGCGATTGAAACCGATGCCGATCAGAACGGCGAGCTGACCGTGGGTAATGATGACCAAAACGCCGGTGAGCGAAATGCAAATTCCGATCGCCTGGCGGGCCGTCAGCCGCTCGCCGAACAGCACGAAGGTCCACAGCGCCACAAACAACGGGCCGATGGATTGCAGCAACAGCCCATTGATGGCGGAGGTGTATTGCAGTCCGTAATAGGCCATCGTGTTGTAGGCGGAGACGCCGGTCGCCGCCATCACCACCATGAAGCCGAAATGTTTGCGGACGACCGGCAAGTCGCGCAGCAAGTACGGCAGGGCGAACGGCAGCACGATGAGGAAGGCACCTCCCCAGCGGATGAACGCCAGCGAGACCGGCGGCACGTGGCCGGCGAGGAAGCGGCCCAAGACGGTGTTGCCGGCCCAGAACAGCGAGGTCAGCGACAACAACAAATAGGGCTGATCGTAAAGGCCGCCGCGCCGGCGGTTGCCCAAGTCAACTTCCATACCCGGCATGGAAGGCATGTCCTTTAAAGTTCGAATCGGATCGGCCGCGCCGAGAACCCGTAAAGAGCGCGCGAGGAGCGTGCCTGCAGCTAACGCGGATCGGTCGGTATCACCAGTGCGCCGATCGCATGACAGCACCTGGTCCACCTGTTGGGCGTTTGCAGCGCGCGCAATGCCGCAGCGCCGCTTCGGATGCCGGCGGTCCATAAAACTCTTTTCAATCCAATAACTTAATCACAGCCCGGCATTTCGGCGGGAAGCGGTTTGCCTTGCTTCGCGGGCCATCATCCATTATCCGGATCGGCTGCGGCCGCTATCCGAATAAACATGCGCGTGTATTAAGGCGCTTGGGGACATTTCCTCGTGGCAAATGTTGTCGTGGTCGGCTCCCAGTGGGGCGACGAAGGCAAAGGCAAGATCGTCGATTGGTTGTCCGAACAGGCCGACATCGTCGTCCGCTTTCAGGGCGGGCATAACGCCGGCCATACGCTGGTGATCGATGGCACGACCTACAAGCTGTCGCTCCTTCCCTCCGGAGTGGTGCGGCCCGGCAAGCTTTCGATCATCGGCAACGGCGTGGTGCTCGATCCCACCGCGCTTATCGACGAAATCGGCAAGCTCGGCGCCCAAGGCATTGCCGTGACGCCGGACAATCTCCGCATCGCCGAGAACACCACGCTCATTCTGCCGCTGCACCGCGAGCTTGATGCCATCCGCGAAACCGCCAACACAGCGATGTCGATCGGCACGACGCGGCGCGGCATCGGCCCGGCCTATGAAGACAAAGTTGGCCGCCGCGCCATCCGACTGATGGACCTGGCCGATGGTTCGACGCTCGATCACAAGATCGAGCGCCTTCTCGCGCATCACAACGCGCTGCGCCGCGGACTAAACCTCGATCTTATCGACCCGAAAGACGTGCGCCAGCAACTCGAGCGCGTAGCGCCGCTGGTGCTGCCGTATATGGACACGGTTTGGTCGCTGCTCGAACAGAAGCGGCGCGAAGGCAAACGCATTTTGTTCGAAGGCGCCCAAGGCGCGTTGCTCGACGTCGATCACGGCACCTACCCGTTCGTCACCTCGTCGAACACGGTAGCGGCGCAGGCCGCGACCGGCTCCGGGCTCGGACCGACCGCGATCGGTTACGTGCTCGGGATCTGCAAGGCCTACACCACGCGGGTCGGCGCCGGCCCGTTTCCGACCGAGCAGAAAAACGAAATCGGCCGCACGCTCGGCGAACGCGGCAAGGAATTCGGCGTGGTCACCGGCCGGCCGCGGCGCTGCGGCTGGTTCGACGCGGTGCTGGTGCGGCAAAGCGTGCGCACCAGCGGCATCCATGGGCTTGCGCTCACCAAGCTCGACATTCTCGACGGCTTCGAGGAGATCAAGGTGTGCGTCGGTTATCGGCTGGACGGCCGCGAGATCGACTACCTGCCCGCCGGCGAGCACGCGCAGGCCAAGGTCGAACCCGTCTATGAGACCATCGCCGGCTGGGGCGAAGCCACGGCGCGCGCCCGCTCCTTTGCGGATTTGCCGGCGCAAGCCATCAAATATGTTCGCCGCCTCGAAGAATTGGTCGGCTGCTCGGCGGCGGTGTTGTCGACTAGCCCGGAGCGCGAGGACACGATCCTCATGCAGAACCCGTTTGAAGCGTGAAATTAAGATGAAAAATCAAGGAGTCGGGCGTAAGCTCTATAGGAATGACTGATTATCAACCGCTGATTGCCCGGGCCGTAGAGGGGCTTGAAAAAGGCTCCGGAGAGGCTCGCCGCGCGCTGTACGAACGGGCGCGCACAGCATTGGTGACGCAGCTGCGCGCCGTCGATCCGCCGCTGTCGGAATCGGACATCACCAAGGAACGCCTCGCGCTCGAAGACGCGATCCGCCGCGTCGAGGCCGAGGCCGCGCGCAAATCGCGCGCGGAAGCCCGCGAGCCTCGCCCGGCGGCACCGCCGCCTCGGCCGGAACGTCCACCCCAGGCCGATACCGTGCGCGTCGACCAAAACCGCGCCGAACCGCCGGCCGAACGCGACGCTGCCGAAGTCGCGAAAGTCGACGAAGCGCCGCCCCGCCCTGCCCCGCCGTCGAGCGCGCGCGAGCGGCTTCTTGGCGCGCGCTCGCCGAATTCGTTGTCCCGGGAAGGCATCCGCGGCTTTCGCGATGTGGTGAGCGAGGTGCACGATCTCGGTGGCGCTACGGCCAAAGCGGCAAAATCGGCGCGCGATACCCGCGATTCCTACCGGCCTCCCGCGACGCGCCGCGGCCCGGGCACCGATGAGGAGGCGGCAACCGCCGCACCGCTCGACGAATTCGATGCCACCGAGGATGCGGATGCGCTGAGCGAAGCCGAATACGCGCATGGTCACGAGCCGGCTTACGGGCATGAGGACCATAGCGAAGTCTTGTCGCCGCGGCAGCCGCCGCACATACCGGAAGACGAGCACCATGCGCCGCGTCCGCCGCGCTCCTATCGCTGGATCGTTCAACTCGTCGTCGCCTTGCTCATCCTCGCCGGACTGGCAGCCACCATATCGTGGCAGTGGCCGCATATCGCCTCGCTTTATTCGAGCATCACGCAGCTCGGGTCGCGGCAACAAAACCAGGCCGCCCGCGACACCAATGCGCAGCAGAAATTCCCCGGGCGCGTCCCACAGGAAGGCGGCGGCCAAACCGCGGGCGGCACCGCAGGCAGCCAGACAGCGCCGGCGGTGGCGCAGCGCGTCGTGCTCTATGAGGAAGACTCCAACGACCCGCAGGGCAAGCGCTATGTCGGCTCGGCGATCTGGCGCACGGAAACCGTCTCGCCCGGACCGGGGCTGGCGCCTGAGCTCGCGGTGCGCGCGGACGTGGAAATTCCGGAACGCCGCATCACTATGACCTGGTCGATCCGCCGCAATACCGACCAGGCGTTGCCGGCGAGCCATACCATCGAGATCATGTTCAATCTGCCGGCCGACTTCCCCGGCGGCGGCATCGCCAATGTGCCCGGAATACTGATGAAGCAATCGGAGCAAACGCGCGGAACGCCGCTCGCCGGGCTGGCGGTGAAGGTCACCAACGGCTTCTTTCTGATCGGGCTTTCCGCGGTGGATACCGATGTGCAGCGCAACGTGCAGCTCCTCAAAGAGCGGCCGTGGTTCGATATTCCCCTCGTCTATACCAATGGCGGCCGCGCTATTCTGGCGATGGAGAAGGGACCGCCCGGCGACCGCGCCTTCGCCGAGGCGTTCGCTGCCTGGGAAAAGAAGTAGGATGAAGCGAGCCGACGGCCGGCGGCGCCGGTGGTTGTGGCTGGGGATCGAGTGAAGATGAGTGCGAAAAAGAGTTCGGCCGGCGCGCGAGCGCTAAAGCCCGCCACGCCCGCTTCCATCGCTTCGGCGCTCCGCGCGCTCGAGACCGAGCGCGAAGGGCTCACCGCGCTGGCGGCGGCGATGTGCGACGGATTGGGGACCGCCTTCGTCGCCGCGGTCGAAGCCGTCCGCCAAGCGCACGGCCGCTTGATCGTCAGCGGCATAGGCAAATCCGGTCACATCGCCCGCAAGATCGCAGCGACTTTGGCCTCGACCGGTACGCCGGCGTTTTTCGTGCATGCCGCCGATGCGAGCCACGGCGATCTCGGCATGATCACCTCCGACGACGTGATGCTGGTGTTGTCCTGGTCGGGCGAAACCGAGGAGCTGCGCAGCTTGATTGATTACTCGCGCCGTTTCGCGATCACGCTGATCGCGGTGACGGTGAGCGCCGAGAGCACGCTCGGCAAGGCCGCCGACATCGTGCTGGCGCTGCCGCCGGCGCGCGAAGCCTGCCCGCACAATCTCACGCCGACGACGTCGGCAATGATGCAGCTCGCGCTCGGCGACGCGCTCGCGATCGCGCTTCTGGAAAGCCGCGGATTTACCGCGATCGATTTCGGCGTCTTCCATCCCGGCGGCAAGCTCGGCGCGGCGCTCAAATTCGTCCGCGACGTCATGCATCCGGGCCGTGCGGTGCCGGTCATCGGCCGCGGTGCGCTGATGTCGGAAGCGATCGTGGAAATGTCGGCCAAGGGTTTCGGCTGCGTCGCCGTCACCGACGCGGACGGCAGGCTTGCCGGCATGATCACCGACGGCGATCTGCGCCGCAACATGCGCAATGATTTACTGCAGACGCCGGTCGACAGGGTGATGACCGCGTCGCCGAAGACCATCCGGCCCGATCAATTGGCCAGCGAAGCGCTGCAATTGCTCAATTCGTCGAAAATCACCGCGCTGATCGTCGTGGAAGAACGGCGCCCGGTCGGCATCGTCCACTTCCACGATCTGTTGCGCGCCGGCGTGGCGTGATTTCTTCGAGCTAGTACAAGCCGCCTTGCGCTACGGCTCGATCGTCCGGTCGGCCGATCGGTGGTGCCGGCGCATAGGCATTCGCCGCCGCGGGCGGCGGAGCGGCTGGCGGCGGCGCCGGGCCGGTTGGCGGCGGTGCTGTCGCGGAACCCGGCGTGGCCGCTGCCGCCTCGGAAGAGGGTATTGGCGTCGTGGCGCGGCTTTGCTGGTGCGCGATGAATTCTTCATAGCCGGGAGCGCCAGGCCGTGGCGGCACGTCTTTGGGCATGCCCCCGGCCCAGGTCGGCCAGTTATCGGTGACCGTGTTCGAAAAGGACGAGCAGTCCGCGAGTGCCAGGAATAGGACAAGCGCAGCCGTCAACGCTGAGAACCGCTTGATCACGTTGCTCGCCAAATCGAGCCTCAATCCCCGACGATGCGCCCGCACCGGGCGCCCACACCCGCACTGGCGCGGCTCCGTCACCCCGCCCCGACAAAAAGAACCCGTTCATGGCGGCACTGTGTCCGCCGGTTCTTGTGCCGAAAATGAAGCTCTATTCTTTTCCCATCAAGGATTTGTTAATGGCCCTGATCGCCGCGCGGGCCGCACTATCGCCCGCGGAATATCTTGTTGCTTCGCACCTCCCGCCTTTGCAGAACAGGCACCGTGAGGACGTAACTTGACGCGCGTATTGGTGACCGGGGCCTCGGGTTTCATCGGCCGCGCCGTGGTAACCGCGCTGACGCAAAGCGGCTACACGGTCCGCGCCGCCGTGCGCCGTCCGCCGCGGCACCCGTTCGCGCCCGATGTCGAGGTGACGCAACAACCGGATTTGTCGCGGTCGTTCGACTGGACGCCGCTCCTTGCCCACGTCGAGGCGGTCGTGCATCTCGCCGGCATCGCTCACACCGGCCGCAGCGAGATTGCCGCCGCGCTTTACGACACCGTCAACCGGCGGGCGACGGCGGAACTTGCAACCGCCGCCGCACGCGAAGGCATCAAGCGTTTTGTCTTTGTGTCTTCGATCCGCGCGCAAAGCGGTCCCGCCGCCGACCACGCTTTGACCGAAGGCGACACGCCGACGCCGACCGACGCTTACGGCCGCTCGAAACTTGCCGCCGAAGCGGCGGTGCGCGCGTCCGGCGTCCCGTTCACGATCTTGCGGCCGGTTTTGCTCTACGGCCCGGGCGCGAAGGGGTATTTCGCCCTTCTGCTGCGCATCGTGATGACACGCGTGCCGTTACCGTTGCGCGATTTCGTCAATCGACGGTCGCTGCTCAGCCTCGACAATTTCACCTCGGCGCTGATTTATGTGCTCGCTTCGCCGGCGACGCTGGGCGAGACTTATATCGTCGCCGATCCGGGCATGCCGCCGCGATTGGCGGATATTGCCGCGACGTTGCGCAAGGCGCGGGGCCGTTGGCCGTTGATCGTGGCGCTGCCGACGCAATATCTGGAGACGGCGCTGCGGGTGATCAAACGCGAGGACGTCTGGGAGCGGCTGGGCGGCAATTTGCGCGCCGACCCGGGCAAGCTCATCGCCGCCGGCTGGCAGCCCCTTCACGACACCCGCGGCGGGCTCAAAGCGCTCGTCGCCGCCGCATCACGCTGACGCAGCACCATGCCGCCGATCACGCCGACACCGAACACATAAAGCCAGCCGGACTCGTAATCGAACAAATGCGAGTTGAAGGGCGAGAACAGAATGTTCTGCGCCACGACGATCGCGCCGATCGTGGGGATCAAGCCGTCGTTGCGAAGAAACAATAATAAATGCGCGGCCCACATTGCCAACAAGACGACGACGCCGACGGCGCCGAGCTGAATGGCGACGGCGAAAATCTGATTGTGCGGATTTTCCGACGGCGCCGCCGAGGCGCCGCCGGGCTGGCCGTTCATCGCGCCGCGGAACTGCGCCGGGATCGAGCCGGTGCCATGACCGAGTAGCGGCGCAGTTTCGACAAAGTGCAGCGATTTTCGCAAGAACTCGAGGTGCAAAGCGGTCGAGTTGTATTCGTCCTTGGCGCGATAAGCCTCCAGCTGCTCGGCGGAGGTTGCTAGCTTGCCGCGCACATACGGCGACTCGTACCAGATAACGGCACCGACGATCGCGGTGAGAAGCGCGGCGGCGACGAGACCCTTCCAACGCAGTTCCCGCCAGCTGAAAAAAAGCAGCAGCGCCGGCAAGACGATAAGCGCCGAGCGGCTGGTGGCGATAAAGAAGATATTGCCGAGGAAAAGCGCGGCCATCACCGCCAGACCCGCGGCTTCGAGCCATCGCCGCCGCCGCGCGCCTTCATAGGCAGTGGCCAAAAGCGCAAACGCGCAAAGCAGAAAATTCAGGCTCTGAAAGATATAATTCTTGACCGGTACGCCGATGCCGGAATTGTTCCCGCGCCAGCTCAAACCTGGAAGGAGCACCAAACCGTAAGAAACAAGCAGCAGAGCGACCGTCGCGGCAAGAAACGCACAGAGGACCCAAATGCTGTGCTCGGAGCGGCGAAAGTGAATGAGCAGGAGCGGAATGACCAAGAGGCGGTGGAACTTGCCCAAACCGCCGAGCCGCTCCGCCAGACTGACGTCGGCCCACAACATGCCGACGGCAGCAAGCAGCCAAAGCAGCACCGGCAAAAATCCGGCAGCGGTCCGCAGTTCCCGCAGCACTGTGGCACGGTCCAACGTCGGCAGAACGGCGAGTATCCATAACGCGATGAAAATTCCGGTCGCCGACGTCGACCACGGCAATGTCGCGCCGACGCCGACCGCTAGCCAGTCGGCGACCGTCATCAGCCGAGGGCGGTCGATGCCGTATCTGATGGACAGGCTCGTCATGCCCCCAACCACTCTTGGACTTCAGGTTTTTGCGGGCTTGATCGAGCGCGCCGCCGGGCGCGCCGATTCCGCCGACCGCTGCACGAGGCCGCTGGTCGAATGCCCAGGCACCAAGGTGACGAGAATAACATCGCCGCCCAAGCTTTCGACCACGTCGCGGCCGACGACTTCCTCCAGGCGATAGTCGGTGCCCTTGACCAAAACTGCCGGCCGTACCCGCTTGATCAATTCGAGCGGCGTGTCTTCCTCGAAGACGACGACGAGATCGACCGCCTCGAGCGCGGCAAGAACCTCGGCACGGCCTTCGGCCGGATTGATCGGGCGGCCGTTGCCTTTAAGCCGCGCGGTCGAGGCGTCGCTGTTGAGGCCCACGACCAGCCGATCGCAGGCTGCGCGCGCCTCGGCCAGGAGTTTCACATGGCCGCGATGCAAAAGATCGAAACAGCCGTTGGTGAAACCGATCCGCAGCCCTTGCCGGCGCCAGGCTTCGAGCCGTTCGTCGAGCACCGACCAGTCGAACACAATCTTGTCTTCCGGCGCGAGCGAAGCGGCCGGTAGGATGCGGTGGCGCAATTCGGCAAGCGAAACGGTCGACGTGCCGCGCTTGCCGACGACGACGGCGGCGGCGGCATTGGCTGCACGCATGGCGAATTCGAAAGGCGCTTCCGTCGCCAGCAGCACCGCTATCACCGCGGCGACCGTATCGCCGGCGCCGGAAACGTCGCGCACCTTGACCGGATAAGCGGGAATGTGCACCGGCGGCTCGCCTTCGACGTGCAGACTCATGCCTTCTTCGCTGCGCGTGACCAGCACCGCTTCGCTTTCCGTCAGGCATGCAAGCTCGGCGGCGGCGGTGGCGATCTCCGCCTCGGTCGTCACCGGGCGATGCACCGCCACGGCCAGCTCCTTGGCATTGGGTGTGATCACGGTGGCGCCGCGATAGATGCTGTAATCGTGGCCTTTCGGATCGACAATGACCGGCCGGCCCGAGCGCCGCGCCGCGTCGATGACCGCGCGGATGACGCGCTCGCTCAACGTTCCCTTGGCATAATCGGAGAGCACCACCGCATCGGCCTTCGGGATCGCCGCTTCAACATGGGCGATTATGGCCGCCTCGCTTTCGGTGCCGACCGGACCGACGGTCTCCCAATCGGCGCGCACCAGATGCGCGGAATGATGTTCGGACACGAACCGCACCTTGCGCGTCGTCTGCCGCGCTGCGTCGATCACGAGCTTCGGAACAATGGAGCCGAATTTGGCAAGCGCGTCGGTCAACGTAACGCCGGCCTCGTCCTTGCCGACCAGACCGACAAAAATGCATTGGGCGCCCAGTGCGGCGATGTTGCGCGCGACGTTGCCGGCGCCGCCAATCTCGATGCTCGAATGTTTGACGGTCAGCACCGGGGTAGGCGCTTCCGGCGAGATACGCGTGACGTCGCCGTAGACGAAATCGTCGAGCATGACGTCGCCGACGCAAAGCACCGTTTGCCGCTCAACAAGCCGGAGTGCTTCTTCGAAATCAACCATCTGCCCCCGCCCGCGCCGCCGATTACCGATAACGGTCGGCGCGATTGAGATAACCGCTCACGTAACGCCTGACGCCTTCCTCCAGCGTGGTGAAGTCCGCCGCAAAGCCGGCGCGGCGCAGACCGCTGACGTCGGCTTGGGTGAAATATTGGTAGCTGTCGCGAATCGCGGGCGGCATATCGATATATTCGATTTTCGGCTCCTGCCCGAGCGCCGCGAACAGGGCCAGCATCAAATCGCGGAAGCTGCGCGCTTTCCCGGTGCCGACATTGAAGATACCAGAGACCGACGGCGTCTCCATCAGGAAGCGCACCACGGCCACCGCATCGTCGACATAAACGAAGTCGCGCTTTTGCTCACCGTCGGCGATGCCGGAACGGTACGATTTGAATAGCCTGATCGGTGCGCCGGCCTTGGCGTCATCGAAGCGCTTGGCAACGAGACTCATCATCTCGCCCTTGTGATATTCGTTGGGGCCGAAAACATTGAAGAACTTGAGTCCGACCCATTGCGGCGGCAGTTTGTCTTTGCGCGCCGCGCGCTCGGCAACGGCAAGGTCGAACGCCTGCTTGCTGAAGCCGTAAAGGTTTAGCGGTTTGAGCCGCTTTAGTGCCGAAGGCGACCAATCGTCGGCAAAGCCGGCCGCGCCGTCGCCGTAAGTCGCCGCCGAAGAGGCGTAGATGAAAGGCGTGCGGGTCGCCGTGCACCAGTCGAGAAGGCGCAACGACAAGCCGAAATTGCTCTCCATAACCGCATCGCCATCGGTCGCGGTGGTCGAGGAGATGGCGCCCATATGCAGCACGGCGTCGAGTTTGCGCCCTTCGAGCCAGCGCAACAGGTCTGCCGCCGGCACGAAGTCGGCCAGTTGCCGGGAGGCGAGGTTATGCCACTTGCCACCGCTGCCAAGGACATCGTTGACCGCAACGTCAGCGCGCCCCGCCTCGTTGAGGCTGGCGACAATATTCGATCCAATGAAGCCGGCCCCGCCGGTGACTAACAACATCGACCTGCGACACCGTTTACGTTCGCCCTGCCCCCTTTGCCTCAGACTCCGCGGCAGCGCAACTTTGGAACAGCTGGACTCAGTTGCCCGGTGGTTCCGCGAACCGCACACAATGAATTATGATTCAATACTAAGCAAGGCTATGGTTCCACAGGGTCACCTCGGCTGCCTGTCTCGTTCGAGACGCCGTTTTCTGCAGCCGTCCGCGATCGAACCAGGCACGGAAGATGGCGACGCTCAGTGCTATCGTGATTACCCACAACGAGGCGTCGAATATCGGCGATTGCCTCGACAGCCTCTCGTTTTGCGATGAGCAGATCGTGGTCGATTGCGGCAGCACCGACCGGACCGTGGAGATTGCCCGGCAGAAAGGCGCGCGGGTCGAGTTTAACGAATGGTGCGGTTTTGGCCCGCAGAAGAATTTTGCTCTTTCGCTCGCCAAAGGCACCTGGGTCCTCTCGCTTGATGCTGACGAGCGCGTCACGCCAGAATTAGCCGCTGAGATCAAATCCGTCGTCGTCGACGCCAGCGCCGACGGCTGGGAGTGTCTGCGACTATCGACTTTTTGCGGTCGACAAATGCGTCACTCCGGATGGTATCCCGATTACGTGTTGCGACTGTTTCGGCGCGGCAGTGCCGCTTTCGACGATGCTATCGTTCATGAGCGAGTCATCTGCAGCGGTAGCGTCAAACGACTGCACCACAGCCTCGTTCATCATCCGGTGCTCCGCCTTGAAGACTCCTTGTCTAAGCTCGACCGCTATTCGACGGCCAAGGCGCGAATGATTGTCGAGTCCGGGCGGAAGGTTGGATTCTTCACCGGCATCGGCCACGGAATGTTCTCATTCTTGCGCTCGTACATCTTGCGGGCAGGATTTCTCGACGGCGCCGAGGGATTTCTGCTCGCCGTCGTCAACGCGGAGAACAGCTATTACCCCTACATGAAAGCGTGGCTGGCGACGCGAAAGCGGGTGTAAGAAGCCCATCATGCCTGCCGTAAACTCAGTATACGTGACCATTCATGCAGAAGATTTCGGCCTATATCCTCGCGTTCAACGAAGGCGAAAAGATCCAGGCGGCGGTCGAAAGCGTGCTGTGGGCCGATGAGGTCGTGGTGGTCGATTCCAACAGCACCGACGGAACCGCCGCGCTGGCCGCAAGCCTAGGCGCGCGCGTGGTGCAAATCCCCTTCGAGGGTTTTGGCGACTTGCGCAATCGCGCGATCGAAGCCTGCGGCGGCGAGTGGATTTTCAGCCTCGACGCCGACGAGCGCTGTACCGCGCCGGTACGCGACGAAATTCTCGGCTTGCTCTCGGCAATGCCCCACAGCGACGTGTATCGCGTTCCGCGCCGAAATTATTTCATGGGCCGCTGGATCCGCGGCTCCGGCTGGTATCCGAACTTCCGGCAGCCGCAGCTGTTCCGCAAAGGTAGCGTGCGTTACACGCCCGAGGCCGTGCACGAAGGCTACGAGGTGTTGAGCAATAAACCGGTCGGCACACTCAAAAATGCCATCTGGCAATTTCCGTTTCGCAGCCTCGATCAGCTGACGCGAAAAATGAACCGCTACGCGAGCCTGGGCGCCGCCAAGCTTGCCAACAAACGCGTGACCATGGGATCCGCGTTCGGCCACGCCTTGTGGGATTTTGTGAAACACTATTTCCTCAAAGTCGGCTTCATCGATGGCTGGGCCGGCTTTGTGATCGCTTTCTCCCACTGCGAGTACACCTTCTATCGCTATGCTCGGCGCTACGAGGAAACGCAGCACTGGGCGCCGCCGTCCGCCGAGCGGCTGACTCGAAGCATTTAAATAATGAATTATAATTCACTTTATGAAGCGAAGGCGTCGGCACGCAACGAGTCCGGGCAGCGTCCCATTCTGATCGTGCCGTATATGTGGATCGGGGATTTCGTCCGCTGCCACTCGGCGGTCATGCTGCTGCGCGAGCGCTTTCCCGACCGCCCGGTCGACATATTGGCCACGACTTTATGCGCGCCGTTGACCGATTACATGCCCGGCGTGCGCAAAGCCGTGGTCGCGGATCTGCCGCGCGGCCGTATCGCGCTCGCGCAGCAACGCGCGCTGGCCGACCGCCTTAAGAACGAAAGCTATGGCACGGCGCTGGTGATGCCGCGCACCTGGAAATCGGCGCTGGCACCGTACTTTGCCGGCATCCCCAAACGCGTCGGTTATGTCGGCGAAGCGCGGTTTTTCCTCCTGAACGATTTGCGGCGCGGTGAGCGGAAGCTGCCGCGAATGATCGATCAATGCGCGATGCTGGCGCTGCCGCGCGGCGCCAAACAGCCGCCGCACTGGCCCATGCCCGAACTGAAAGTCCCGCCGGCCGAAATCGCCGCCTGGCGCGGCCGCCGCGGCCTGCGGGCAGACGGCCGGCCGGTCGTGGCGTTCGCGCCGGGCGCGGTTGGGCCATCGAAGCGCTGGCCGAGCGCGGCCTACGCCGCGCTCGCGCGCGCGCTGATCGCCGAGGACTGCGCGGTGTGGGTGCTGGGCGGCCCCGGCGAAAAGAGTCTCGCCGCCGAAATCATCGGCGACACCCAAGCGCGCGATCTCACCGGTGATGACCTGCGCGACGCCATCCTGGCGCTGGCTTCGGCGTCGGTTGCAGTCTCAAATGATTCCGGATTGCTGCATGTTGCGGCCGCCTTGGGCACGCCGGCGATCGGAATTTTCGGCCCGACCAGCCCCTGGCATTGGGCCCCGCTCAATCCGCTTGCCGCCACGGTCCAGGCGCACAGCGAACTTCCCTGCCGGCCGTGCCATAAACCGGTTTGCCGGCTTGGTCATCATCGCTGCATGCGCGACATCGGCTCGGAACAGGTCTTGGCGGCGGTACGCACCGCGCTCGCAGCCGCTAAAGTTGCGCCGGGAATGCCGGCATAACCCCATCTTCATTAAATCGGCGTATGGCCAACATTTCGCGACAGAGCCCTTTAGGAAACAACTAACGCAATGACGGTCCTGGTCACTGGCGGAGCCGGCTATATCGGCAGCCACATGGTGCTCGAACTTCTGGATGCCGGCGAGCGCGTCGTGGTGCTCGACAATCTGTCGACCGGATTCGCCTGGGCCGTTCCCGAAGGCACTCCCTTCACTGTCGGCGACTGCGGCGACCAAGCGCTGGTCGCCGGTCTCATCCGCCAATACGGCATCGACACCATCATTCACTTCGCCGCTTCGGTCATCGTCTCCGACTCGGTGCGCGATCCGCTCGGCTATTATCGCAACAACACCGTCAACACCCGAGCGCTCATCGAATGCGCCGTGAACGACGGCGTCCGTTATTTTATTTTTTCCTCGACCGCGGCGGTCTACGGCAATCCTGTCGAGACGCCGACCACCGAAGCCGCGCCGACGCAGCCGATGTCGCCTTACGGCTCGTCGAAACTGATGAGCGAGATCATGCTGCGCGACACCAGCCGCGCTTGTGATTTGCGCCACGTGATCCTGCGCTATTTCAACGTCGCCGGCGCCGATCCGGCCGGCCGCGCCGGGCAATCGAGCGCCGGCGCGACGCATCTGATCAAAGTCGCGATCGAAGCGGCGCTCGGGCTGCGGCCGAAACTCGACATTTTCGGCACCGACTATTCGACGCCGGACGGCACCTGCATCCGCGATTACATTCACGTCAGCGATCTTGCGCGCGCACATAGTGATGCGCTGCGTTATTTGCGCGCGGGTTCGCCGTCGACGACGCTCAATTGCGGCTATGGTCACGGCTTTTCGGTGCGCGAAGTAGTGGACGTGGTCAAACGCGTCTCCGGAGTCGATTTCAAGGTCGAGCTGGCGCCGCGCCGCGCCGGCGATCCGACGCGCATCGTCGCCGATCCGCAGCTGGCGCGCACGACGCTGTCCTGGCAACCGCGCTTCGACGATTTGTCGACGATCGTGACGCACGCGCTCGGCTGGGAGCGCGCCCTGACCAAGCGTCGAGCCAATGCGCTCGATCGAAGCAACCGGCGCACCAGCGCTGCCGGTTCGCGGCGAAAAGTGAAATCGCCGAATTAGCTTGAAAATCCCGTCGCTTCCGGGCATTGAACGCCTCGGGGACGAGGGACGCGCGAGCTTCGCGCGGGATTGGCCTTAAAGGCCACGCGGCGGATTACGCGACGGTTCGCTGACACGGATTGCGCACGGATTGCGTATGACAGTTTCCACGACCGCAGCCGCGGACGACTATTCGACTTACACGCTGGTGCGGCGGCTCTTGATCGACGAGGCGCTCGCGCATTGGCCGCGCTACGCCGTCGCCTTTTTGCTGATGGGAGTGGCGGCCGCCGCCACCGCGCTGAGCGCTTATTTGCTCGGCACCATGGTCAACGAGGCCTACGTCGCTCACAATTTCCGCGGCATCGTCATCATCGGCGTGCTGGCGATCGCCATCTTCGCCACCAAGGGCATAGCGACCTACTGGTCGACGGTGATGCTGTCGAAGATCGGCAACCGCATCGTTGCCGAAAATCAAGAGCGTATGTTCGACAAGTTGATGCGCGAGAATATGGGCTTCTTTGCCGATCGCCACTCCTCCGAATTTATCGCCCGCCTCACCACCGGCGCCAACGCCGTCAGCCAGGTGATCAATCTCCTGATCACGGCCATCGGCCGCGACCTGATGTCGCTCGTCGCCCTCTCCATCGTCATGGTGACGCAGGATCCGGTCATGTCGCTCGCCGGCCTCGTGGTGGCGCCGCCCGCGCTCTTGGTCCTGCGCAAGCTCATTCGCCGCGTGCGCGGCATCGCCCGAATGCAGTTCACCGGCGGCACGCGGATCATCGAGACCATGCAGGAGGCGCTGCAAGGCATGCGCATGGTCAAGGCCTTCACGCTCGAAGACGAGATGCGCCGCCGGCTCGCGGTCAGCGTCGAAGCGGTCGAGAACGAATCCAACAAGATGGCCCGGGTCGCCAACCGCGCCAGTCCGCTGATGGAGACGCTTGGCGGCCTCGCCATCGCGCTCGCGACCATCTACGGCGGCTACCGCATGATCTACATGGGCGCGACGCCCGGGCAATTCGTCGCCTTCCTCGCCGCGTTTCTGCTCGCCTATGAGCCGGCCAAACGGCTGGCGCGGCTCAACATCGATCTCAACAACAATCTGGTCGGCGTGCGCGTGCTCTACGAGGTGATCGACAGCCCGCCCGGCGAACGGAGCGACACCGAGCGGCCACCGCTGAAGCTTGCCGCGGCGCGGCTCGAATTCGTCGATGTGCGCTTCGCCTATCGTCCCGACACGCCGGTGTTGCGCGGCATGAGCTTTCTGGCGCAGCCGGGGAAGCTCACCGCGCTGGTCGGCCCGTCCGGCGGTGGCAAATCGACGACGCTCGATCTGATCCTGCGCCTGTATGAGGTCGACTCCGGCCGCATCCTGATCGACGGCCAGGACATCGCCATGGTGTCGCGCGGTTCGCTGCGCCAACAAATCGCTTATGTCGGCCAGATCGTGCAATTGTTCCGCGGCTCGATCCGCGACAACATCGGGCTCGGCCGCGTCGGCGCCGGCGAAGCCGAGATCGTCGCCGCCGCCAAGGCCGCGCATGCGCACGAATTCATCTCCAGCTTCTCCGCCGGCTACGACACGCCGGTCGGCGAGCACGGCATGCAGCTCTCGGGCGGCCAGCGCCAGCGCATCGCCATTGCGCGCGCGCTGATCAAGAATGCACCGATCATCCTACTCGACGAGCCGACGGCCGCGCTCGATTCTGAATCCGAACGCTACGTCCAGGAAGCGCTCGCCGAGTTGCGCAAGGGCCGCACCACGCTGGTGATCGCGCATCGGCTGTCCACCATCACGCACGCCGACAACATTTTGGTCGTCGAAGCCGGGCAGGTCGTCGAGTCCGGCCGCCACGACGAATTGCTGCGCAAGGGCGGCCGCTACGCCTCGTTCTATCGGCTACAGCTCAAGGAGCAGGCGCCGGAGCTGGAAACCGTCGCGGTCGGTTGACGTCCTCTAGACCAAACCTTCTAAACCAAGCCTTCGGCTTTGAGCGCCTCTTGCACCTTCGGCCGGGCAGCGACTCGATCCATATAGGCGATGATGTTCGGCCACTTGCTCAGATCGATACCGACGCGCGGCGACCAGCGCAGCACAACAAACAAATAAGCGTCGGCGACAGTGAACTTGTCGCCTGTCAGATATTTTTTGCCGGCGAGTTGCCGATTGATCCAATCGAAGCGCTGGCCCAAAAAGTCGCGCGAAATACTCTTGAACTCGTCCGGGGTGTTCGGGCGAAACAACGGTGCAAAGGTTTTGTGTATTTCGGAGGTGACGTAATTCAGCCATTCCTGCACACGGTAACGCTCCATGGTGCCGGCCGCCGGCAGGAGATCGGAGCCGGGCTTGCGGTCGGCCAGATACTGCGTAATCACCGGACCTTCGGTGAGCACCTGCCCATCGTCGAGTTCGAGCGCGGGCACCTGGTTCTTGCCATTGATGCTGGACAGCACGACGCCGTCCGCAGTTTTGCGCTCGCCGCGGTCCAGTTGCGCAAGATCAAGAGCGACACCCGCTTCCCGCGCAACAATGTGCGGCGAAAGCGAACAGGCGCCGGGCCAATAGTAGAGTTTCATGACAGACAAACTCCGGGAATGGATGAATAAACGTGTGAGGGTGTCGGCCGAATGTGCCGGCGGATCAACTAACTAAGCAGCAACAGCCGCCTTGGCAACCGCACCGCGGAACTTTCGCGGCGACATCGCATTTATTTAGCGTGCTTTGGCCCTTGGAGCTGTCAAATGACGACCGCCCGCCGCATCACCCTTCGTGTACAGCCGCCCATGCCGCTCGGCGAGGTCATTGTCGTGCCCGAGACGTTGAGCGGGCGCACCGAGGCGGACCTGGCCCATGCGATGGCCGCCGCTTTCGCCGACGTCGAGATGCCGACCGCCGCCGATGTGTTCAACCGCCTGCGGCAAAGCTTCCCGCTGACGTCGTTGAGCGCACGCGTCGCCGCACTCGACGTCATCATGGGGCGCCTGCGCCGCGTCTTCTGAAATTTGTCCGGCGATCGGCCGGCGGCGCGAACGGCCACAATAGCTTCATATTTAATCGCTTCATTCTGCGCCGCGTTTTGCTAGTCTGCGCGCGGGGGAAATTCTTCCTTCGCGATCCCAAAATACGAGGCCAGAATGCTGCGCATTTTCGCTGTTACCGTCGCATTGGTGACCGCGCTGCCGACGCTCGTCGCGGCGCAGGAGCACCATGAAGAATTTCATGGCGGCAGGCCGCCCGGTGGACCGCACGGACCCCCCGGTGGACCGCACGGTCCTCCAGGCCACGCCGGCGGCCCCATGGTGTGGCGCGGCCACCCTGTGAACCGCGTGCACCTCGCCCCGTTTGTCTATCCGCACGGCTGGGCTTACCGGCGTTGGGCGGTCGGCGCCGCACTGCCGGCGCTGTTCCTGGCGCCGGCCTATTACTACAGCGGCTGGGCCGGGCTCGGCTTGCCGCCGCCTGAGCCGGGCTTCCAATGGGTGCGCTACGGACCGGACCTGCTGTTGGTCAATGTCGGGACAGGGCAGGTGGTCGACGTCATCTACGGCGCGTTCTACTGACGGGTCGCCCGCCGCCGGGTTGTGATAGGGTCGGTATGAAGGTTGAAACCCGATGCCGGACCAACGACTGCCGGACCAACGACCTGCACTCGCATTCATCGGCTTCGGCGAGGCCGGCCAGGCCATCGCCGAAGGCTTGCATGAAAGTGGCGTCGAGCGCCTGGCGGTGTGGGACATTTTATTCCCGGTCGGCGACGGCGAGAAACTGATCGCCGCCGCCGAAGCCATCGGCGTGCGGCGCGCAACATCGGCCGCCGACGCGGTGCGCGGCGCCGACATCGTCATCTCCGCCGTGACGGCGGCGGCCAGCGTCGAGGCCGCGCTTTCGATCAAAGACCATCTCGCCGGCGCGCCCTTCGTCCTCGACATCAACTCGGTATCGCCGGGCCGCAAGCAGGAGACCTCAAGGCTCCTCGGCGGTGGCGCGCGCTATGTCGACGTGGCCGTGCTGGCGCCGATCCATCCGGCGCGGCATCAAACGCCGTTGCTGCTTGCGGGACCGCATGCGCAAACCGTGGCGCCAAAGCTAACCGCGCTCGGCATGCGCTTTTCCATCGCTGGACCAGAAATCGGCGCCGCCGCCGCGATCAAGATGGTGCGCAGCGTCGTGGTCAAAGGCATCGAGGCGCTGACGCTCGAATGTTTCCTCGCCGCAGCGCGCGCCGGCGTGGTCGAGGAAGTCGCCGCCTCGCTGAAGAACAATTATCCCGGCCTCGATTGGGCGAAAATCATTCCCTACAATCTCGAACGCATGGCGAGCCATGGCGAGCGGCGCGCCGCCGAAATGGAAGAGGTCGCCGCGACGTTGCGCGAGCTCGGCATCGAGCCGCTGATGACGCAGGCCACGGTGAAGCGGCAACGCGAAATGGGCGAGATCGGCAGGCAGCAAGCGGTGCGCGGCGTCCTCAAAAAAGACCGCGCGGAAATCCTCAACGCCATCAGCGCGGCCGCGCGTGACCGGCATTAGCCGCGGGCGACATCGATTAATCTTGCGTCGCTCCGGCCGGCCGCATCGCCCTAAGCCATTGTTGCGGCACCGACAAAGCATGGATAACCCGACCCATACCTTATGGTGATTCCCGGTAAGTGAAAATACCGATACTCCACCCTTGTAACGCGTCGGTCGCAATCGCCTGGCAACATTCTCGAACCTTTGTAGACGTCCAGCGTAACGGGTCTTAGCTGCGAGCGGGGTTCGGCTGTGTATCGCCTCACACGTCGTGAACTTCTGCGTTCAAGCGCGCTGGCGCTGTGCCTGATATCGCCGGCCGCGCGCGCCGCCATCGTCAAAGGCGCACTGCCGTGGCGGCCGGGGGCCAACGATGCACCGCAGGTGGTGACGCCGGGCGGCTGGCATTTTTTCACACCGCAAGAAGCCGCATCGGTCGAAGCTTTTGTTGATCGACTTATTCCGCCCGATCCGGACACGCCGGGTGGCAAGGACTGCGGCTGCGCGGTGTTCATCGACCGCCAGCTTGCCGGTCCGTATGGCCGCAACGAGGCCTACTACATGCTGGGACCGTTCCAGGATGGGACCAAACAACAAGGCTCGCAATCGCCTCTCACTACGGCGCAGCGCTATCGCAAGGCGCTGGCCGCGCTCGAAGCGGCCTGCCGTGAGAAGTTCGCCGGCAAGACGTTTGCCGATCTGTCGGACGCGCAGAAAGACGAAGTAATCGGTGGCCTTGAAGCGGGCTCGTTCAAGCTCGAAGGCGTCGACGGCATAGACTTCTTCACTCAAATTCTCACTGACACCCGCAACGGCTTTCTTTCCGATCCGATCTATGGCGGCAACAAGGATCTAGCGGCGTGGAAGATGATCGGCTTTCCCGGCACCCATTACGATTATCGCGACTGGATCGATCGTCACAACGAACGCGTCACCTTGCCGGTCGTCGGCATCAGCGATCATCCGAATTGGGCGCAGTGAATTCCGTAGGCTCGATTTGCAGAGAGAACATTGATGGCCCGCAAGCTCCCCCGCAAAGACGTCGCCATCGTCGGTTTCGGATGGACCGGCTCCATTCTCGCCCACGAACTGACCGACGCCGGACTTGACGTGGTTGCGATCGAGCGCGGCCCGTGGCGCGATACCGCGAGCGATCTTTCGATCACTTACGCCCAGGACGAATGGCGCTACCGCCTGCAGCACGAGTTGTTCCTGCGGCCGGCGCAAACCACAGTAACGTTCCGCAACAATGCCAGTCAGACGGCGCTGCCGGTTCGCAACTTCGGCGCCTTCATGCTCGGCAACGGCGTCGGCGGCGGCGGGCTGCACTGGAACGCCGAGACGTTCCGCTTCCTGCCTAGCGATTTTGTAGTGCGTTCGCACCTGACCGAACGCTATGGCGCAGACTTTTTGCCCGCCGACATGACGATCCAGGACTGGGGTGTCACTTACGACGATCTCGAGCCGCACTACGATCAGTTCGAATATTTGTGCGGCACGTCTGGCACCGCCGGAAACATCAAGGGGGTGGTCCACGACGGCGGCAATCCATTCGAAGGCCCGCGCTCGCGACCCTATCCGACGCCGGCGCAGAAGCAGGGGTACGGCCACACGTTATTCGCCGACGCAGCGAAGCAACTCGGCTACAAACCGTTCCCGCAGCCCTCCGGAAACCTGTCGCAAGCCTATGCCAACCCGCTTGGCGTCAAGCTCGGGCAGTGCACCTTCTGCGGCTTCTGCGAATGGTTCGGCTGCGCCAACTATTCCAAAGCCTCGCCGCAAACCACCGTCCTGCCGGTGCTAACGCGCAAATCGAACTTCGAGGTCCGCACTGAATCCGAAGTCACGCGCATCAATGTCGATCGCTCCGGCAAGCGGGCGACCGGCTTGACTTATGTGGATTCGTCGGGAACCGAATGGGAGCAACCGGCCGACCTGGTGCTGGTGTGCGCGTTCCAGTTGTTCAACGTGCAGCTTTTGTTGTTGTCGGGGATCGGCACGCCCTACGATCCGCAGACAGGCCAGGGCCAGATTGGCCGCAACTTCACTCACCAGACCATGTCGACCGCGACCGGCTTCTTCGACAAGAACAAATATAACTTCAATCCGTTCATCGCGTCCGGCTCGATCGGGATGATGATCGACGAGTTCAACGGCGACAATTTCGATCATAGCAAGCTTGGCTTTGTCGGCGGCGGCTATATCGGCCAGGTCCGCACCAACGGTCGGCCGCTCGAAAGCATGGCGGTGCCGCCGGGAACGCCGGCGTGGGGCGCCAAATGGAAGGCGGCATTGCGCGACAATTACCTCAGCTCGATCATCTGCGGCGGAGCCTGCCACGCCTCGTTCTACAGCTATCGCGACGTCTATCTCGATCTCGATCCGGTCTACAAAGACCGCTTCGGCCGGCCGTTGATGCGCATGACCATCGATCTCCACGACAACGAGATCAAGATGAGCGCGTTCCTGACCGACAAATACGCCGAGATCCTGCAACAGATGGGGGCATCGCAGGTGGTCAAGCAGCCGCGCAGGGGCCCCTACGATGTGACCGACTATCAGACATCACATCTGTGCGGCGGCGCCATCATGGGCGAGAAGCCCGACAGCAGCGCCGTGAACAGATACTTGCAAAGCTGGGACGTGCCCAACTTGTTTGTCATCGGCGCGTCGGCCTTTCCGCAGAATGCCGGCTATAACCCGACCGGCACGGTTGGCGCGCTCGCATTCTGGGCCGCCAAGGCCATTCGGACGCAATACATCAAAAATCCCGGACCTCTCGTCCATGCCTAGCGCCAGACCCGCACTCGCCGCCGCATCCGTCTGGCTGCTGATGTCGGCCGCCAGCGCGCTGGCGGACAACATTGACAAGCAGGAGTTCGAGCAGATCCAGCACGGCCGCTATCTGACCATCGTCGGCGATTGCGCCGCCTGTCACACGCTGCCTGGCTCCGGTCATAACTTCGCCGGCGGCCGCGCGATTGAAACGCCGTTCGGCCAGATTCTCGCACCGAATATCACGCCCGATTCCGAGACCGGCATCGGCGCCTGGACCGACGACGAGTTCGTCAATGCCCTGACCAAGGGCACCGGCCGCGACGGCAAGCGGCTCTATCCGGCCATGCCCTATACCTACTATACAAAATTGACGCATGACGACGCGTTGGCGATCCGTGCCTATCTCAACACGGTTGCCGCGGTTCGCCATCCGGTAAACCCGAACCAGCTGCCGTTTCCATTTAACATCCGCGCCTCGCTGATCGGATGGGACACGCTTTTTTTCACGCCCGGAGCGTTCAAGCCTGATCCGAATAAAAGCGCGGAATGGAATCGCGGCGCCTATCTGGCGGAAGGCCTCGCCCATTGCAACGCCTGCCACACGCCGAAGAACTTCCTCGGCGGCGACAAGACCAGTGAATCGCTGCGCGGCTATGCGCTGCAGGGCTGGTTTGCACCCGATATCACCAACAACTCTCCGCGCGGGCTCGGCGGCTGGTCGGCCGACGAAATCGCCGCCTATCTGAAGACCGGTCACAACAGCAGCAGCGCCGCAACCGGCCTGATGGCCGAGGCGGTGGAACGGTCGACCTCGCAGATGACCGACGCCGATCTCAAAGCGATTGCGGCCTATCTCAAGGACACACCCACACAAAACGAGAATGCCGGCGCGGCCAAGCCCGACCAAGCCACCATGAAACTCGGCGCCGCCATTTATGCCGACGAGTGTTCCGGCTGCCACACCGCGAACGGGCAAGGTGCGTCCGGCTTGTTTCCGTCGCTCAAGGGCTCGCCGGTCGTGCAGCAGACCGATCCGACGTCGCTGTTGCATGTTGTGCTGCGCGGCGCGCGCAGCGCCGCGACCGATGGGGCGCCGACTGGCGCAGCGATGCCCCAATTCGCCTGGATATTGAACGACGCTCAGGTCGCGGCCGTCCTGACCTATATCCGCAACGCTTGGGGAAACAACGCTCCGGCGGTCGGCGCCGGCGAAGCCGGCGCGGCGAGGCATGCCTTGGTCGAACGCAACGACTAACGCCGCTGCGCGTTTCACCCGCGCTTTTTGATGGTGTCGGCCAAAAAGTTGAACGACGCTTTCGGCGTGCGTTTCTGGCTGTTGAAGTTGACATGGATGACGCCGAAGCGCCGGCTAAAACCTTCCGCCCACTCGAAATTGTCGAGCAGCGACCAGACGAAATAGCCGCCGAGGTTGACGCCTTCGGCAAGCGCGCGCTGTGACGCCGCAATGTGGTTGCGCAAGTAAGCTGTGCGATCCTGGTCGTGCACGGTGCCGTCGTTGGCAATCGGGTCGTTGTAGCAGGCGCCGTTCTCGGTCACGAACACCTGCGGATTGCCATACTCGTCGCGCAAGCGGATCAGCGCCTCCGTCAATCCGCCGGCGTCGATCGGCCAGCCGATATCGGTAAGCGGCGTTCCAGGGGGCAATGACCCGAACCAGGCGCCGAACAGACTTTCCGGCACGCGCGCGACCCATGAGGGTGCGTAGTAATTAAGTCCGAAGAAATCGATCGGTTGATGAATGGCTTTGAGATCCCCGTCGGCAACGAGCGGCGCGAACTCGGCCGCAACCGCGGCCGGATAGGAACCCTTGAACAGCGGATCGAGACTGGCGCCGTTCCAGACCGCATCGAACCTCTCGACGGCGCGGCGATCCTCGTCGCTGTCCGACGACGGCCGCACCGGCGAAACATTGAGCACGGTGCCGAGCGCAAGGTCCGGGCGTTCGGCCCGCAGCGCGATCAGCGCCCGACCCTGCGCCAGATTTTGATGATGAAACGCGGCAAGCATATTTGACATGCCCGTAAGCCCTGGCGCGTGACCGCCCATGCCATGGCCGAACAGCGCATGGATGTTAGCCTCGTTGAACATCGCCCAGTGCTTGACGCGGTCGCCGAGCCGCCGCGCTACCACCCGCGCGTAGTCGGCGAATTTGTCGGCGATGTCGCGCTTGAGCCAGCCGCCCTGATCTTGCAGCGCCTGCGGCAGGTCCCAGTGATAGAGGCAGAGCCACGGCGTTACGCCGCGGGCGATCAGGCCGTCCACCAATCGATCGTAGAAATCGAGGCCGCGCGGCTCGATGGCGCCAACGCCGGTGGGCAGGATGCGCGACCATGCCGTCGAGAAGCGGTAGGCACCAAACCCGCCCCGCGCCAGCCATTCCACGTCCTCGACCCAGCGATGATAGTGGTCGCAGGCAACGTCACCGGTGTCGCCGCCTTTCACGCGTCCGGGCGTGTGCGAAAATATGTCCCAAATCGTCGGGCCGCGCCCGTCCTCTTCGACCGCGCCCTCAATCTGATAACTCGAGGTCGAGGCGCCCCAAACAAAATCTGCCGGGAAGATGGTTTCTTGCGCTATCGCCGACCCCGGACGGGTGAGCCCCCACCTCACACCGGCGAGCGCGGTCAGCCCGGCGAGCAACTTTCGGCGCGGCATTAGCAGCATTTTTTAACCGGCCTTTTCCTTCGGCGCCTGGTGTCGTGACGTCGGCAAAATGCCGAAAAAATATGAAAGTCTCAACTGATTATGCTAGCGTTATGTTGTGACGGAGCGATGCGGCCGATGTCCTCAAAAAAAGTGGTCGGCTGCGGGGGCGCGCGGCCACGTTCGTCGATGAGCTTCATCTCGTCAACGGATCGACGGCTGCAAACGTCCGTATCCGGCTGAATGGCGGGGATGTCGAAACTTTTCCTCAGCCACTCTAGCGACAACAACGCCGACTCGGTCGCCATTCGCGACTGGCTGCGCGAAGAGGGTTGGGACGAAGTCTTCCTCGACGTCGACCCGGAGCGCGGCATCAAAGCGGGCGAACGCTGGGAGCGGGCGCTGCATCAGGCGGCGTCGCGATGCGAGGCGGTGCTGTTCCTGGTGTCGCGCGCGTGGCTTGCATCGCGGTGGTGCCGAAACGAGCTCGACCTCGCGCGCCGCCTCAACAAGCGCCTGTTCGGCGCGCTGATCGAGGACATTCCGGTCGCCGACCTGCCGCAGGAGCTGACCGGCACCTGGCAAATCGTCAATCTCGCCGTGGGACAGGATCACCGCACCTTTCGCGTGCTGCTGCCGGGAAGCCAAACCGAGAAATTCGTCTACTTCTCGAAGGAAGGCCTCGCCAGGCTGCGCGGCGGCCTGGCAAAAAGCGGCATCGAGCCGCGGTTCTTTCCGTGGCCGTCGGACAACGATCCGCAGCGCGCGCCGTACCGCGGGCTCAAACCGCTGGAAGCGGAGGACGCCGGCATTTTCTTCGGTCGCCAGGGACCGATTGTCGAAACGCTCGACGCGCTGCGCGGGTTGCGCGACGCATCCGCGCCGCGGCTGTTTGTCATCCTCGGCGCGTCGGGCGCCGGCAAATCATCCTTCCTCCGTGCCGGCCTGTTGCCGCGGATGGCGCGCGACGACGCCAATTTCCTCCCCTTGCGGGTGATCCGGCCCGAACGATCAGCCGTGACCGGCGAAGACAACGGCCTCCTGCACGCCATCGAAACGGCATTTGCGTTGCGCGGCGATGCGCGCACCAGGGCCAGCGTCCGCGCTGCCATCGATGGTGGCGCGCAAACGCTGCGGCCGCTGCTCAAGCAATTGGCCGATCACGTCAGCAGGACGATGTTGCACGCCGACGGCGCCAAGCAGCCGATCATCGTGCTGGCGATCGATCAAGCCGAGGAACTGCTGGAAGGCGACGGCACCCACGAAGGCGAAATGCTGCTCGAGCTGATCCGCGACCTGGTTCCGCAAGACGATCCGGCGCTGCTGGTGATATTCACCATCCGCTCCGACTCCTACGACAAGCTCGAGACTTCGAAGAAACTCGAAGGATTGCGGCAACACACGTTGCCGCTGTTGCCGATGCCGACCGGCAGCTACAAGGAAGTCATCGAAGGTCCGGCCCACCGGCTGGAGCGAACCGGCCGCGAGCTTACGCTCGATCCATTGTTGGTCGACAAGCTGCTCGTCGACCTGCAGAGCGGCGGATCGAGCGACGCCTTGCCGCTGCTCTCCTTCACGTTGGAGCAGCTTTATCTCGAATACGGCGGCAGCGGAAAGTTGACGCTCGTTGACTACGTGCGGTTCGGCGGCATCAAAGGCGCGATCGCCGCCGCGGTCCGGCGCGCTTTGTCGCTCGCCGATCGCAACCCCGCGATTGTGAAAGATCCGAGCGAACGGCTCACGCTCCTGCGCCGCGGCATGATTCCGCTGCTCGCGGGCATCGATCCCGAAACCGGGCTGCCGCGCCGGCGGATCGCCAAGCTGAAAGATATACCGGCCGAAGCTGCGTCGCTGGTGATGCTGCTACGCGACAACAAGCTCCTCGCCACCGATCGCACCATCGTGCACGAAGCCGGCCGCGACCGGCACGAGATCACCATCGAGCCGGCCCACGACGCTCTGTTGCGGCAATGGGACGATCTGCGCGGCTGGCTGGAAGAGGACCGCGTTCTCTTGACGGCGATAGAAGTCGTCAAACGCGCCGCCAAAGACTGGGCCGACAACGGCCGCCGCGACGATTGGCTCGATCACACCGGCAGCCGCCTGGAATTCGCCGAGCGCGCCATCGCCCGCGCCGATCTCGTTCTGGATTTTCCGTCCACCGCACGCGACTACATTGGCGCCTGCCGCGCCCGCGACGAGGGAGAACAGCGCGAGGAGCAAGAGCGGCTCGCGCGCGAGCGCGCCGAGCAAGAACGGCGGACCAAGGACGCCGAGGCGCTGGCGGCTGCCGAGGCAAGACGCGCCGAGGCGGCCAAAAAAGCCGCCGACGCGAACAGGCGTACGTCGATGGCGGCAATTGCCGGCCTGGTCGTTGTGGCGGCGCTTGGGGTGTTGGCGGTCGGGCAATGGCGCAACGCATCGCGCAATCTTGCCGCCGCCAGAGCCGCGCTTTCATCGCTCATTACCACCGCGGAAGTCGTGCAGCCGATCGCGCAGCTCGATACCGTTCAGGCGCTGATCGAACCGGTGAACAAGACCATGGACGAGTTTTCCGTTACCGGCGACCAGACGATCGAGCTCGAACGTGCGCAGACGTTGCTTATCCTCGCCGAGATCGACTGGGACCGCGCCGATCTGCCCCGGATGCGGAAAGAGGCGGAAACGGCATTCGGCTACTTGCAGCCGCTCGCCAAGAGCGGCGACCTGGAAGCCTTGCATCAGCTGTCGCGCAGCCGGCGTTTTATCGGACTGGCGCACTGGGAGGCCGCCGAAGACGACGCGGCCGCGAGCGAATATGATCAAGCCATCGCGATCCTGAACGATCTGCTGGCCGCGCATGGCGGCAACCCGGACGTGTGGCGATGGCGCCGTTCGCTTGCCGACGTGAAGGAAGAGATGGGGGACCTTCTGCTGTTACATCTCGGCAAGATCGACCAGGCGGCAAAATATTACGGCGAATGTTACGATATCCGCCTCGACCTTACCAAAACCGGCCACGCCGAGCCGGTGTTCTACGCCGACGTGGCATGGGCGATCAACAAGCAGGGCGACGTGGAACGAGAGCGGAGCGAGCGCGGCGACGGCGAGCAACGGAAAGCCGGGCGGCAAAAGGCGGCGGACCGTTTCAAAGAGGCGCGGAAAACCTTCCAGGATCTGAACGAACATCTTTTCGACAGCCTGGTCTCGCCGCATCAGCTGGCGCTGATCGACAACAACATCGGGCTGATCGACGTCAAGAACGGCGATTTCGGCGAAGCGATCGGCGAGTTCGACGGTGCGGCGCGCGTCCTCAAACTCGTGGTCGAACGCGACCCCAAGAATCTGTACCGCTTGTCGGCGCTGGCCTGGACCTACGACAATCAAGGCAATGCCACGCTCAAGCTTGCCGACGCCGGCGAGGGCGACCACACGACCCAATTGAAAAACGCCAAGCAGACGTTCGCGAAGGCGCTGGAGCTGCGCCAGAAGATTCACGACGACGCCGGCGCCAAGAAGCTGTGGGAATACGATCTCAACGAATCCGAGGCCAACGTTGCGGCCGCGCAAGCCTACATCGATCTGGCATTGGGCAATCATCGCGAAGCGGCTGCCGGCTTCGATCAAGCCACGCACTTCCTCAAGGCGGCCGCGGACGTCTTCGCCAAGGAAACCAATAAGCCGGTCAACGCCGATCTGGTTGCGCGCGACATCGAATATCTTCACCGTGCCGGCTCGGAATTTGCTGAATCCGGCGATAGCGAAGATGCCAAGCGCGATCTAGCCCAGGCTGCACAACTGCTGCGCGATAATCAATCGAAGCTCGATGCGACGGATCTGGATAAATTGACGCGGCTATTCGCCGACGACGCTAATGCCAGCACCGGAAATTGAAAGCTCGGGCAACACTGCGCCGCCGCCAATCACTAGCGTCGCCGCTTGTCCTTTTCCGCGGTCGCAGTCGGAGCGGCCTTCGCCGGCAGCGGCCAATCGCCTGCTGCTTCGAGCCGGTGCACCCAATATTCCCAGGTTCGGCTCACCACCGTCGGCATGACGTTGACGCCCCCGGCTAGCTTGACTTCGCCCGGACGCAACGGCGACGGCGTCCCCAACAGATAGGCGCGCATCTGATACTCGGCGTTCTGACACAGAAAGATCGAGCGCGACACGAGTTCCTTTAAACCGCCGCCGACCACCGTGGCGCCGTGCCGGCGCATCAGCACCACCGAATGTTTGCCGAGCGCGCGCGCCAGCGATTGCCCCTCCTCCGGCTTGGTGACGAGCAGATTGGTGTCGCCGAATTCATCCGCCTGGTCCCAGAACGGCGTTTGCTCGCCGATCGTGGCGCCGACATGGAACACCGGTACGATCGCCTTGCCGGCGACGCAAAACGGCAGCACCGCCGGCGCGTGATTGTGGCACACCGCAATAACGTCGCTGCGCGCCTGATAGATGCAGCCGTGAATGACGCGTTCGGAATAGGGCCGCGCGCTCGAGCGCTTCACCGGCTCGGAATCGAGTGTGTATTCGAGGATGTCGTCGGGCTCGACCATGAGCGGCGCGCGCGCCCGCGACAGCAAATAGCGGCCCGGGTCGGAAGGGTGGCGGACGCTGACATGGCCGAAGCCATCGAGCACGCGTTCGTTGGACAGGATGCGGTTGGCGAGGACGAGCTCCTCGATCAGTTCGCTCAAATTATCCGGCACGGTCGTTTCCTCTTGAACTGGCGGCATGTGGCGGCTGCCTTGGGCCACCGGCAAACAAGCCGATAAGCGCCCCCTTGCGCAACCCCTCTCCCGCCTCTGGGCCGCCAGCGCGCGCGATGCTATCAATGCGGCTTAAGAAAAAACGGCTTCCGGGGCGGAAAATGGGCGTGCGCCAGTTCGACATCAGCCTGCGCGTCAACGGCGAGGATGTGTCGGCCCGCGTTGAGGCGCGCAAGACGCTGGTCGATTTCCTGCGCGACGATCTCGCGCTCACGGGCACGCATGTCGGTTGCGAGCACGGCGTCTGCGGCGCCTGCACTCTGCTCGTCGACGGCGAAGTGGTGCGCGGCTGCCTTGTGCTGGCGGTGCAATGCGACGGCACCCGTGTCGATACCATCGAAGGCTTATCGGATTCCGGCGCCATCGCCGATTTGCAGCACGCGTTCGCCGCGCGCAACGCGCTGCAATGCGGCTATTGCACGCCCGGCATGCTGATCGGCGCGCAGGAGCTTCTCGCGCGCGGCGGCGTGCCAAGCCGCGACGCGATCCGCGAGCATATGTCCGGAAATTACTGCCGCTGTACCGGCTATCAGGCGATCGTCGACGCCGTGGAAGCAGTCGCAGTAGCGAGGGCGGGAGGCAAAGCGTGAAAATCGCCGACGATCAGCCGTCCGGCCTTTCCGCGCTCGACCGGCCGAATTCCTATATCGGCCGCTCGGTGCCGCGGCCGAATCTGGCGCGGCTGACGCAAGGCCGCGGCCTCTATGTCAGCGACGTAACGCTGCCGCGCATGCTGCATGTGGCCTTCGTGCGCTCGCCGCATGCGCATGCGCGCATCAAGGCCATCGAGACCGCGGAAGCAAAAAAGGCGCCCGGAGTCGTCGCCGTCGTCACCGGCGCCGAGCTCGCCGAAGTAATCACGCCGTGGGTCGGCGTGCTCACCCATCTCAAAGGCATCAAATCGGCGCCGCAATACGCCATCGCCGTCGAGCGCGCCTGCTGGCAAGGCGAAGCGGTCGCCGCCGTGGTCGCGCGCACGCGCGCCGAGGCTGAAGACGCCTGCGCGCTGGTCGCCGTCGACTATGAACCCCTTGCCGCCGTCACCGACGCGGAAGCCGCGCTGGACGCGTCCACGCCCGTGATCCATCCGTCGCTCGGCGACAATCTCACCTTCGAGCGCGCGCTGACCGCCGGCGACCCCGACGGCGGCTTTGCCCAGGCCGACGCCGTCGTCGAGACGACGTTTCTGTTCGGTCGCCACACCGGCGTCACCAACGAGCCGCGCGCCATCGTCGCCGACTGGAATCCGGCCGAGGAACGGCTCACCGTCTATCACGGCACCCAAGCGCCGCACATGACGCAGGACGTCTTCGCCAAGCACCTCAATCTCGAAGCGCATCAGGTGCGCGTGCTCACCAAGGACGTCGGCGGCTCGTTCGGCATTAAGGTGCACATTTATGCCGACGAGATGGCGACGGTGGCGCTCTCCAAGCTGCTCCGCCGGCCGGTCAAATTCGTCGCCGATCGCCTGGAGAGTTTCGTCACCGACATCCACGCCCGCGACCATCGGGTGCACGCCAAGATCGGCGTCAAAAACGACGGCACCATCACCGCGTTCGAGATCGACGACCTGACCGGCATCGGCCCCTACTCGGTCTATCCGCGCACCAGCGGCATCGAGGCCAACCAGGTGGTCAATCTGGTCGGCGGTCCCTACGCTTGCGCCAATTACCGCGCCCGCGCCCGCGTAGTGTTTCAGAACAAGAACGTCATGTGTCAGTACCGCGCCGTCGGCCACCCGATCGCGACCGCGGTCACCGAGGGGCTGGTCGATCTCGCGGCGGCGAAGATCGGCATGGATCCGGCCGCATTGCGGCGGAAGAATCTCATCGCCGACGATGCGTATCCGATGACCGGCGCTTCCGGCATCAAATTCGAAAAGCTCTCCCATCATGCTTCGCTCGACAAGATTTTGGCGTTGATGGATTACGATAACCTACTCGCCGAGCAGGCGCGGCTGCGCACCCGCGGCATTTATCGCGGCATAGGGCTCGCGTCATTCATCGAGGTGACCAATCCGTCGGCGGCGTTCTACGGCGTCGGCGGCGCGCGCATCTCTTCACAAGACGGCGTCACCTTGCGGCTGGACTCGACCGGCGCGGTGTTCGTGCATTCCGGCGTCACCGAGCAGGGCCAGGGCGCCGAATCGGTGCTGGCGCAATGCGTCGCGACATCGTTCGGGGTACCGATAGAACGGGTACGCGTCATCACCGGCGACACCGACAATACGCCCTATGGCGGCGGCACCTGGGCGTCGCGCGCCGCCGGCATTGGCGGCGAAGCCGCCTGGCAGGCGGGCAAGGCGCTGCGTGCTAACGTGCTCGCCGCCGCCGGCGCGATGCTGCAGGCGGACGCCAAGACGCTCGACATCCGCGCCGGCATTGTGGTCGACGCGCAAACCGGCCGCGAGCGCCTGCCGCTCGAAGAGGTCGCGCGCGTCGTGTATTTCCGCCCCGACACGCTGCCGCCGGACTTCCAGGCGGAATTCGTGGTGACCCGCCACTACGTGCCGCGCGCCTGGCCGTTCGCATTCACCAACGGCGTGCAGGCGTCGTATCTCGACGTCGACATCAAGACCGGCGAGGTGAAACTCCTCAAGCACTGGTGCGTGGAGGATTGCGGCACGGTGATCAATCCGCAGCTGGTCGACGAGCAGATCCGCGGCGGCATCGTGCAGGGCATCGGCGGCGCGCTGTACGAGCACTGCCTCTATGACGAGGCCGGCCAGCTTCTCAACGGCAATCTGATGGATTATCTCGTGCCGATGGCGGGCGAAATGCCGGACATCGACATCGGCCATGTCGTGACGCCGACGGCGGATTCCGAATTGGGCGCCAAGGGCGCCGGTGAAGCCGGCACCGCCGGCGCACCGGCCTGCGTGATGAATGCTATCAACGACGCGCTGCGTCCGCTTGGCGCAGCGACGCTGACGGAGATGCCCTTTACCCCGGAGCGTGTGCTAAGAGCACTGGGGAAAGTCTGATCAGAGTGCAGCGAACGCCGCGCGCGACCTCTCCCGGACGGGGAGAGGTGAAGGTAAGATGCAGTACGACTAAATCTGGATAACCGGGAGACATCGAAAATGGCCGGCGACAAGCGGGCGGCTTACAAGCTCGTCACCTATCAGGCAAAAGACGGCCCGCGCGCAGGCATCGTGATCGGCGACGACGTCTTCGACGCGGCGAAGATCACCGGCAAGGCAAACTATGCGACCGTGGCCGGCATCCTCGCCGACTGGACGAAAGCCGATCGCGCCTTGCGCAATGCCGCCGGCGGCGCGGCGACCATGCGCGGCAAAAAGCTGCCGCTCAACAAGACCAAATTGCTGGCGCCGCTGCCTCAGCCGTCGACCATCTTTTGCGCCGGCGCCAATTACCAGGACCACGCCGCGGCGATGGCGAAGAAGCAGGGCATGCCGGAACCGGCCGATCCGCACGAGGCGGGCTTAAAGCCGTGGCATTTCATCAAGGCGGCGCGGACCGTCACCGATCCCGGCGCGACGGTCAAAGCCGTGCATTACTCCAAGCAGCTGGACTGGGAGATCGAGCTCGCCGCCGTCATCGGCCGGCCGGCCAAGGACGTGCCGCTGGACAAGGCGCTATCCTATGTGGCCGGCTACACCGTCGCCAACGATCTCTCGGCGCGCGATCGCGGCCGCCGGCCCGGCATCGAAGGCACCTCGTTCTTCAAGATGGATTGGAGCAAGCACAAGAGCTTCGACGGCTCCTGCCCGCTCGGGCCGTGGATCGTACCGGCTGGCGAAATCGCCGATCCGCAGAATCTTGCGATGAAGCTTTGGGTCAACGACACGCTCAAGCAGGATTCCAATTCGTCGAAGATGCTGTTCTCGCTCGCCGAGCAGATCGAGCAATTGTCGATCAACATGACGCTCTATCCGGGCGACCTGATCCTGACCGGCACGCCGGCCGGCACCGGCGCCGAAAGCGGCGAATTCCTCAAAAACGGCGACGTGGTGAAGGTCTGGATCGAGGGGATCGGCGAGTTCAGCAATAAAATCACTTAGCTCGCGGCAGGCTATAGGGCGTGTTAATTTCCGCTCATTCCCGCGTAAGCGGGAATCCAGCTGGGTCCCCGCTTCCGCGGGGACGAGCGGCAAGGAATAATGAGTAGAGGAAATGCCGGAAAAGTTCGTCGCCAAGCTCGATGAGTTCAAGGACGGCGAGCGCCGCATCGTTTTTGTCGGCGACAACGAGATCGGCGTGTTCCGCCATGACGGCGCGTTCTATGCCTATTCGAATTTCTGCCTGCATCAGGGCGGGCCGGCCTGCGAGGGGCTGATCATCGCCAAGGTCGAGGAGCGGCTGCGCGCCGACAAGACCTCGATGGGATTGTACTTCTCCGAGGACGAGATGCATTTCGTCTGTCCCTGGCATGGGATGGAATACGACATCAAGACCGGCGAGTGCGCGTCCGACCGCCGCATGAAGCTCAAGAAATACCAAGTCGTGCAAAAAGGAGACGAGGTCTATGTCCTCGCCTAAGAGCACCGCCAAGCAGCGATGCGGCGCGGCGAACGCGGCTGGCCGCGCGCGGCCGAAGGAGTCGCTGCCGACGCCGGCTGCCAAGCCAGTCTCCAAGACACTCGCAACGAACGCCTCGGCCGACGCCAAACGTCTCGCGGCTGCAATCGAGCGCGGGCTTGCCGACGCCAAGCTCGACGTGCTCAGCGCCGAGACGCTGCAGGCGCTGATCGCCGCCTGCGCGCGGCTCTATACGGCGCGCCGCGAAGGCGGCGAGGACTTTGCGCCGGTCGGCCACAACGCGGTCTCGGCGACAGACGTGATGGTGACGTCAAGCGGCCTCCTACGCGCCGCCGGTCTCGCCGTTTTCGAACTCGGTATGTGGCAAGGTTTTACGGGACGATGAAGATGAAAACATTTCCGCGACGAGCATTCCCATGGACCTGATCTCCGATCGCGGCCGCCGCGTCACCGTCGAAGAGCTCAACACCACGCGACTCCTGTCGCATGCGCGCAAGCAGGCGCATAAGCGCGGCTTCGACGACGTTCTCATCGTCGACGTCGACGCCCATCATTACGAGAACGAGCATTACGACGAGTTCCTGCCGTTCATGGAAAACGACGTGCTGCGCCAATTGGTCACGGCCGGGCGCAACACCAAACAGCGCCCGGGCGTGGTGCCGATCCCGATCGGCTTTCAGGACATGGGCGGGCGGGTGACGCGCTATCCGATGCGCTCGACCGAGAAAACCGAAGACGGCAAGCACCGCGACGTGCAGCTCGGCCACCGCTGGATGGACGCCATGGGCGTCGATTATTCGTGCCTGTTCCCGACCGGCATGCTCAACATCGGCCTGCATCCGCAGAAGGAAATGGAAGCCGATCTGTGCTGGGCCTACAACCGCTGGCTCACCGAGCAAGTCATGCCGGAGGCCGACGGTCGCTTCTTCTCCATGCTGTGTCTGCCGTTCTCCGATCCGGAGGCGGCGCTACGCCATGTCGAGACCTTCGGCCACCGCAAGCACGTCGGCGGCTTCATGGTGACGACGGTGCGCTCGGGCATGGGCGTGCACGACAACGCCCACATGAAGCTCTACCGGGCGATGGAGGAGCGCGGCCTCGTGCTGTCGTTCCATTCCGGCGTCAACTGGGACGAGCCGAGCTTGAAGAGCTGCAACCGTTTCATCTCCGTGCATGCGCTCGGCTTCACCTGGTACAACATCGTCAATTGCACCAATTGGGTGATCAACGGCCTCGGCGAACGCTTTCCGAAGCTGCCGGTGGTCTGGATCGAATCCGGACTAGCGTGGGTGCCGTTTCTGATGCAGCGGCTCGATCACGAATACATGCTGCGGCCGTCGGAATGTCCGCTCCTGAAAAAGAAGCCGTCGGATTACATGCGCGATATGTTCTACTCGTCGCAGCCGATGGAGATTCAAGATTACGACGCGATGGAGACGACGTTCCGCATGATCAATGCCGAGACGCAGCTCCTGTACTCCTCCGATTACCCGCACTGGGATTTCGACCTGCCGTCGACGATCTGGGACCTGCCGTTCCTGTCGGAAAAGGCCAAGCACAACATTCTGGGCGGCAGCGCTGCGCGCATCTTCAAGCTGCCGCCGCGCAACGAGAAACAAAAAGAGAATTTGCAGCGCTTTGGCAACCTGGTCGGCGTAAGCGCTTCTTAGTTAGCGCATGATCTTTTCGGAAAACCGGTATCCACTTTTCCGGATCATGCTGTAAAGGACGATTGCGTGGCGCAAGCGTTCGAGACCGACTTCTGGAAAGACGCGGCGAGCCGCAAGATCTGGGACGACATCGTTCCCGGCGAGCCGCGCCAGACGATGCCATACACGCTGACGCTCGATGCGATTCAGGCCTATTGCCGGTCGGTCGGCGAGGATCATCCGCTCTATTTCGACGAGGACTACGCGCGCCGCTCGCCTTACGGCGGATTGATCGCGCCACCCTCGATCCACATCCTCCTGATGTTTGCCTGCACGCCGGCGGACGACTGGATGCGCACGCCCGGCACGGTCAACGCCGGTCAGTCGTGGAGCTACAATATCCCGGCGCGGCCCGGCGACACCATTACGCTTCAGGCGCGCGCGCTCGACAAATTCATTAAAAAGGAACGGCTGTTCGTCATTCACGACAACGTCTTTTGCAACCAGCGCGGCGAAGTCATTTGCAGCGGCCGCGGCTGGACCATTCGGCCGGTTTGAGGAGCCGCCCTTGACGCACGCGACCTTTGCCGACTTGGCGCCCGGTTATCGGATCGATGGCCCGGCTTTTGCGGTGTCGCGCGAATCGATCCGGGCATTTGCCGCAGCATCGCTCGACTTCAATCCGCTGCACCTTGACGACGACTACATGACGGGCAGTTTCGGCAAGACTAATTTCGGCGGCATCATCATGCACGGCATGAACAACTTCGGACTGTTGACCCGCATGCTGACCGACTGGGCTTACGCCGCCGGCGCCGTCCATCGCCGGCTGGAGACGCGCTGGCTCAAGCCGGTCAAGCCGGGCGACACCATCCGGCCGCACGGCGTCCTTAAATCGAAGCGTACAACGCAAAAGTCGCGCTGGGTCGTGATCGACGTCGAAGTCCGCAATCAGCGCGAAGAAGTCGTGGCGAGCGGCGAAGCGATGATCGAATTTCCGCTCCCGGCGGCGTAAGCGAGATCAAGCGCTACGGCTTCTTCAGTGATAGATCAGTATGCCGACGACACTCGCAGTCAACAAAGTGCCGGTCATGATGTAGATCGCTTCCATTGCGTAGCCGTACCACATCGGAATAGCTCCACGTTCGCCGATTATGTTGGTCCGCAGAGATAATTGCTTTGCGGCGCTACAGTATTCGCTCGTTAGCGAACCAAATCGCGCTCGGGCTCCGGTCGTTCGGCGAAGTATCCATTGCTGTTGTCACCGGCTCCGAAGAAGAATCGCGGATCGGTCTCCGTGGCGGGTGACGTCACAAAAGATGCTTTTTCAATTGTCGGCTCTTGGTTTGCAACGGGGCGGCTCACGCCAGCACTACCCGCCGCATTTGGCTCAGTAATGGTGGAATAAAATGGTTTGGCGCACACCAGCGCTATCACGACAACAGCTGTAGCCCCCGCGATTACCGCTACCCGACGAGCGGCTGATTCATGTAAGCCTATCGACGTCATGGCTTGCTCCATGTCTGGGAACCGGCGTGTAACCTTAGACTAGCCAGCATGGTCGTATTGTGACCGACAGCACAGGTCTGAGCTTTTGCCTGGCTCGCCGCAAACGAATCTGTTCTGCCCGGCGGGTTCTTGGTCCGCTTCGCCCCGCAAAGCGACACGCTAGTGCATGCGGCGTCAGCTTTCGCTAACCTTGATCCCGCCGGCCCGCTTGCAAGATTGAGCCCCCGCCATGCACCAGCACGCCATCCGCATCGACCGCAAACAGCCGCTCGCCGCCGAACCGCATAAAGGCCACAACCGCTATCATCCCGACATCGCGCCGGTGCTCGAAGTTGCCGAAGGCGAGGAATTGGTGCTGGAGACGCGCGACGCGCTCGACGGCCAGCTCGGCCCCGATGCGACCATCGCCGATCTTGCCACCGTCGACGCCAATCTCGTGCATCCATTGACCGGGCCGGTATTCGTCAAAGGCGCCGAACCCGGCGACATGCTCGAAGTCGAGTTCCTCGACATCGTGCCGCAGCCGACCGCGTTCTCGGCAATCGTTCCGGGCCTGGGCTTTCTGCGGGACGTGATGACGGCGCCGTTCGTGGTGAACTGGAAGATCAAGGACGGTTACGCCACGTCCGCCCAGCTTCCCGGCGTGCGTATCCCCGGCGCGCCGTTCATGGGCATTTCCGCCACCGCGCCGTCGGCGCAGAAGCTCAAGGAGTGGACCGCGCGCGAGCAGCGCGCCATCGAGGCCGGCGGTTTTGCGCTGCCGCCTGACGAGAAGAGCGCGGTGCCGCGCGGGCGCTGCGCCATCGAGGGCCTGCGCACGCTGCCGCCGCGCGAGAACGGCGGTAATTTCGACGTCAAGCAATTGACCAGGGGCTCAAAGCTGATGCTGCCGGTGTTCACATCGGGCGCCCTGTTCTCGACCGGCGACGCGCATTTCGCGCAAGGCGACGGCGAGGTCTGCGTCACCGCGGTGGAAATGGGTGCGACGGCGGCGGTGCGCTTTAAAATCCACAAAGGCCTGGCGCAGAAACGCACGTTCGCCGGTCCGGTGTTCGCGCATCCCGGCGCTTTCGCCGATGCGAAATACGCGCTGCCGCAAAATTTCACGGGCGTCATGGGCATGCCGATCAATGCCGAGGGCGAGATCGAGAGCGAAAATCTGACGCTAGCCGCGAGAAACGCCGTGCTCAACATGATGACGCTCCTACAGGAACGCGGTTTCTCGCGCGAGCAGGCGTATGTGATCTGCAGCGTCGCCGTCGACTTGCGCATCTCCAACGTTGTCGACGTACCGAATTACGTGGTTTCGGCGCTGCTGCCGGAGGCGATTTTCAGCGGGGACTAGCGCGTGATCCGATTCAACCTGATCGGATCATGGTCTAGCGATTTTATTCTTTGGAGCCGACGCGATGAAGCTGCCGTCTTGGATAAGCGTGCGCTACCTGCGCACGCCGCGGTCCAAGCTATCGCTGACCCGGTGCCCGACCTGCGGGCGGGACATGACGATGACCGAGCGCACTTCGATATCGGGCGACGATATGCGCACCTATTACTGCAGCCATTGCCGCAAGGAGCACATCGTCAATTTCGGCGTGGCGACGTGGAAGGCAATAGCGGACGCCCGCAAGTCCGACGGCGAGAGGGACTGACCTCGAGGGCTGTTCCCCCTCACCCGCCTCGCACCTTCGGGGCTCGGCTCCCTCTCCCCGCCCGTGGGAGGGGACGACGACGAGCACGCGTTGACTTTTTCCCCGGTCCCGCGGGCGTGGAGAGGGAGTTGTCTATAGGGTGCTTTTGAGCAGGTCGGAGGCCGCCTGCCAGGAGCGCTTGTCGGCCTCGGCGTCGTATTTGATGCCATGGTCGGGCGCCTGCACATGCACATGATCGGTAAACGCATGCAGCGCGCCGCCATAGAGCACGACCTGCCAGTCGACGCCGGCGTCGGTCAGCTCCTTTTCGAACTTGGCGACCGCTTCGGCGTTCACGATCGGATCGGCGGCGCCGTGAAGCGCGAGCACGTGGCCCTTGATGTTCTTGTCGCTCTCCGGATTGGGCGTGCCGAGCGAACCGTGGAAGACGATGACGTCGGCCAAAGGCGCGCCCGAACGCGCCAGGTCGAGCGCCGGCATGCCGCCGAAGCAATAGCCGAGCGCCGCAAGCTTGCCGCCGTCGACCCGCGGCGAGTTGCTCAATTGATCCAAGGCTGCCTGGGCGCGGGCGAGCACCAGCGGGCGGTCCTTGTAGTATTTGCCGGACTCCGCGGCCGCCGCCGGGATGGTGTCGGGGCGCACGCCCTTGCCGTACATGTCGGCGACAAAGGCGACATAGCCCGCTTTGGCAAGCCGCTCGGCGACGTCTTTGTCTTGTGCCGACGGTCCCCACCACGCCGGGAAGACCACGACGCCCGGCCGCTCGCCGGATACCGCGTCGTCATAGACCAGCCAACCCTCGAGCGTCGTGTCGCCCGCCTTGTATTCGACAACCTGCGACTTGATGGCGGCCTGCGCCGAACTCGCGGCGAAGACAATGCCGCACAATGCCGCGAGCAAGAGCTTCGTTCTCATAGATGTCCTCCGAAATGCCAGCACGCGCCCCCGCTTTAACCGCGCGCATAATAGGGGCAAACTCGACCATAGCCAGTGGAGAGAAACGCAAGCATGACGTTTAAGAAAAAATCGCCGCAGGATTTGCGCAGCTACCGCTGGCTCGGGCCCGACAATCTGCGCGCCTTCGGCCACCGCTCGCGCCTAAAGCAACTCGGATACGACCGCGACGAGTGGGCCGGCAAGCCGGTGATCGGCATCCTCAACACCTGGAGCGACATCAACGCCTGCCACGGCCATTTGCGGGCGCGCGCCGAGGACGTCAAACGCGGCGTCTGGCAGGCCGGCGGCTTCCCGATCGAACTGCCGGCGATGTCGCTCGCCGAGCCGTTCGTCAAGCCGTCGACCATGCTCTACCGCAATTTCCTCGCCATGGAGGCGGAAGAGCTGTTGCGCAGTCATCCGATCGACGGCGCCGTGCTGATGGGCGGCTGCGACAAGACCACGCCCGGTTTGATCATGGGCGCGATCTCCATGGGCCTGCCGGCGATCTACGTGCCGGCGGGGCCGATGCTGCGCGGCAACTGGCGCGGCACGACGCTCGGCTCCGGCTCCGACGCCTGGAAATACTGGGACGAAAAACGGGCCGGCCATATCGGCGAAAAGGAATGGGATGAGATCGAAGGCGGCATCGCGCGCTCGTTCGGCACCTGCATGGTAATGGGCACCGCCGCGACCATGATGGCGATCACCGAGGCGCTGGGGCTCACTTTGCCCGGCGCGTCGTCGATTCCGGCGGTCGACGCCAATCATCCGCGCATGTGCGCGGCCGGCGGCCACCGCATCGTCGAGATGGTGTGGGAAGATTTGACGCCGGAGAAGATTCTTACGCCCTCGGCTTTCGACAACGCCATCCGCGTGCACATGGCGCTCGGCGGCTCGACCAACGCCATCATCCATGTCATCGCCATGGCGCGCCGCGCCGGCATTGCGCTCGACATGCACCGCTTCGACGAGATTTCGCGGGAAGTGCCGGTGATCGCCAACATCACGCCGTCGGGAAAATATCTGATAGAGGATTTCTTTTACGCCGGCGGGTTGCGCGCGCTGATGACGACGATGCGCGAATTGCTCGATTTGTCTTGCGTGACCGTCACCGGCGGCACGCTCGGCGACAATATCGAAGGCGCGGCGGTGTATTCGCCGGACGTGATCCATCCGCTCGATAAGCCGCTCTATGCCGAAGGCGCCACCGCCGTGCTCACCGGCAATCTCGCGCCGCGCGGCTGCGTGATGAAGCCGGCCGCCGCCGAGGCGCGCTTTCTCAAGCATCGCGGCAAGGCGATCGCGTTCGAGGACTACGAGCACATGGCGCGCGAGGTCGAGCGCGACGATCTCGACGTGACGGCGGACGATATTCTGGTACTGAAAAACTCCGGCCCCAAGGGCGGCCCGGGCATGCCGGAATGGGGCATGCTGCCGATCCCGAAAAAGCTCGTCAAAGCCGGCGTGCGCGACATGGTGCGCATTTCCGATGCGCGCATGAGCGGCACGAGCTATGGCGCCTGTATCCTGCATGTGGCGCCGGAAAGTTTCGTCGGTGGGCCGCTGGCTTTTGTGCAGACCGGCGACGAGATCGAGATCGACGTGCCGGCGCGGCGCATCCATCTGCATGTCGGCGACGAGGAGCTTGCGCGCCGGCGCGCGGCCTGGACGCCGCCACCGCCGCGTTACGCGCGCGGCTATGGCGCCATGTATTCGCAGCATATCGGCCAGGCCGACGAAGGCTGTGACTTCGATTTTTTGCAGGGCACGGAGCGCATCGCCGAGCCGGAGATTCATTAGATGGCATCAGCCAACAGCTATGACCTGCGGCTGCGATCCGGCGGCGGGCGCTCAGCTCCGATCATGGCGTGACGCTGACCGACGACCAGATTGTCTGGACCGAGGACGGTCAGAAACGCGAAGCGCGGTTAAGCGACCTCGCCGAAGTGCACCTGCAGACCGGCAACGTCGGCGAAAACACAATTGCATCGTGCCGGCTCAATTTCCGCACTGGCGAGACGCTGTTGATCGCGAGCAACGACGGTCGCGGCCTGCAGGACGATGAGCAGGACAAGCTTTACACCGCGTTCGCGCTCGATCTTCACGCACGGCTCGCGGCGCTCAAAGGCGCACCGATCGCCTTCACCGCCGGCTTTAGCGAAGGGCGCTACCGCTTCGGCCAGGCGGTCATGGTGATCGCCGGGCTGTTCTTCCTGGTCACGCCGACGGTGCTGTTGTTCATGACGGCCGAGTGGAGCATGGTTTGGACGCTCTATCTCGGCATCGGCCTGGTGTGGCCGCTCTATCGGGTGATGATGTCAAACGCGCCGCATGCCTGTGATCCGCGCGCCGTGCCTTCGGCGATGCTACCGGCGGCGCCGGGGCCATTGGGCTTTGCCGAAGGATAGGGGAGCCGTCCTGATGCGCGCGGACCTGAAAAGCTGCTTTCCATGATGAGTGGGAGGAAATTCACATGAAGAAAAAAGGCCTGCAAACGTCCATATTCACCGCCCTCTTCGGGTTATTGTTCGCAACGCTCGCGGCGCAAGCCCAAAGCCCGGCATTTCGCGTCGATCCGTACTGGCCGAAGCCGCTGCCGAACAACTGGATCCTCGGCCAAGTCGGCGGCATATCGGTCGATGCGCAGGACAATATCTGGGTGTTTCAGCGGCCGCGCTCGCTGACCGATGATGAGAAAGGCGCGACGCTTAGTCCTCCGCGCTCGAAATGCTGCGTGCCGGCGCCATCGGTACTGGTGTTCAATCAATCGGGCGATGTGGTGAAATCGTGGGGCGGGCCGGGCGACAATCTCGGCTACGACTGGCCGGCAAACGAGCACGGCATCCTCGCTGACAACAAAGGCTTCGTCTGGCTCTCCGGCAACGGTAACACCGATATGATGCTGCTGAAATTCACCGTCGACGGAAAATTCGTCAAGGAGATCGGCAAATCCGGGCCGCTGACCTCAAGCACGGATTTGAGTCAATTCGGTCAGGCCGCTGCCATGGCCTACGACAAGGGGGCGAACGAAATCTACGTGGCCGACGGTTATGGCAATCATCGGGTGGCGGTGATCGACGGCGATACCGGCGAGATCAAGCGGGTGTGGGGCGCCTACGGCAAGCCGCCGACGGATGATAAGCTTCCGCCTTACGATCCGGACTCGCCGCAATTTGCCAATCCGGTGCATTGCATCGCGCTCGCCAAAGACGGATTGGTCTATGTCTGCGACCGCACCAACAACCGCGTGCAGGTGTTCCGTAAGGATGGCGGCTTCGTGCAGCAGTTCGTATTAGATGCTGCGACGCGGGGTCCCGGTTCGGCCTGGGTGCTGGCCTTCTCCCCGCTCGACCGCAAACAAAACTATTTCGTCCTGATCGATGGTACCAACGACGTGATCGAAACCGTGCGACGCAAGGACGGCTCCGTCGTCGGCAGTTTCGGCCGGCAGGGCCGCAACGCCGGCGAATTTCACTACCTGCACGCTGCCGCCTTCGATTCGCGCGGCAATCTCTATACCGGCGAAGTCGATACCGGAAAGCGCCTGCAAAAATGGGTACCGGCGGAGTGACGCCGCTACCCGGCCGGCAAAATCACCGCGCGGCATTCACCGAAGCCGATGCGCGGATAATCGGACTTTTCCGCAAAGCCGCGGAAAATGATCTCATCGCCGTCTTCGATGAAGCCGCGCACTTCGCCGGTCGGCAGCTTGACCGGTTCGGCCCCGCGCATGGTGATTTCCAGGAGGCTGCCGAGGCTCGATTTGTCCGGACCTGACACCGTGCCCGATCCGAACAGATCGCCGGTCACCAGATTGCAGCCATTGCTGGCGTGGTGCGCGACCATTTGCGCAACCGTCCAGTAGATTTTGGCGAACGAGGTGCGCGACAAAAGCTGCGGTGCTAGGCCGCCGCGCCGCATTTGTTCGGTGGCCAGATAAGCTTCCATCGTAATGCCGATGCCGCCCTGCGCCTGATCGGCGGCGTCGAAGAGATGCGGCAACGGCGCCGGATCGCCTGGCGGGCGCGCGAAAGCGGGCACGCGAAACGGCAAAAGCGCCTCGCGCGTCACCACCCATGGCGACACGGTGGTGCCGAAATTCTTGGCGAGAAACGGCCCGAGCGGCTGGTATTCCCACCCCTGTACGTCGCGCGCCGACCAGTCGTTGAGCAGACAGAAACCGAAAATGTGCTCGGCCGCCTGCTCGACCGGGATGGTTTCGCCGAGGCCGGACGGGGCACCGATATAGAAACCGAGTTCGAGCTCGAAATCGAGATTGCGCGACGGCCCGTAGGTCGGCGCCGCTTCGTCGGCGCGTTTGCGCTGGCCCCGCGGGCGCTTCACCGCCGTGCCGGAAACGCGCACCGACGAGGCGCGGCCGTGATACGCGACGGGGAGATATTTGTAGTTCGGCATCAGCGGATTATCCGGCCGCAGCATCCGCCCGACATTGGTGGCGTGGAAAATCGACGCATAGAAATCGGTGAAATCGCCGACCTCGACCGGCAGCACGATGTCCGCTTGCGCCATCGGAACCAAGTGCCGGCTCAAACTCTTGTCGCCGCGGTCGGCGCTAAGCGCGCGCGACAACGCCAGCCGTAGCGCCGAGGCGGCTTGCGGCGGAAGCGCCATGAGATCGTTGAGATGCGGCGCCGCGCAAGCCCGTGCCGCCTCGGCAGCGGGACCGCTGAAGAACGGCGCGGCCGCGGCGATGTCAAAAATTTGGTCGCCGATCGCGACCCCGACGCGGGGAGGCGCGCCGGGCGTCGGACGAAAGACGCCGAACGGCAGATTCTGGATCGGGAAATCGCTACCCGGCGCGTTGGCGCTTTCGACAAAACTTCGCCGCGCCGGGTCGTGCGTTTCATTGAGCGCAAGGGTCATTTCCGGTCTCTTTACCAATGCTGGGGGGTTACGATGCCGCGGAATCGTCGGGCATAAAGACATCGTCACGCCGCCGCTGGTTGTCGCTGCGCCGGCGTTTGCCTTCGGCATCGATGGCGCGGGCCAGCTCGGGGTGATGGGCGGAAAAGGTGCGGAAATCGGCAAGGTCGAGAACCAGCAGTGTCGACTGGCGCATCGTCGTCACATTGGCGGTGCGGATTTGGTCGCCGAGGAGCGCCAACTCGCCGAAAAACGCGCCAGGACCGAGCCGCACCGGCGCCGGCGCAACGTCGACCTCAACTTCACCTTCAGCGATGAAGTACATGCAGTCGCCACTGCGGCCGCGGCGGACGATGGCGACACGGGGCGGCACGTCGATCCGGCGCAACAGCTGGGTGATCTCGGTGATCGCCGCTGGATCGAGTATCTGGAAGAACGGCACCTTGCTGACCAGATCCCAGGTCTCGATGAAGTTGCGCCGCCGGCTTTCGGCGGCAAAGCCGGTCGCCAAGATGCCGGTCCACAATCCGAAGGTGGCGATGCCGCAGATCATCACCACCGAGCCGAGTAGATGTCCGAGTCCGGTTTGCGGCACCTCGTCGCCGTAGCCCGTAGTGGTGAGCGTCACCACCGCCCACCACATCGCCGCCGGCAGGCTGCCGAATGCGGACGGCTGCGCGTCGCGCTCGATCACATGCATCGCGGCCGAGGCCAGAAACAACACGATGAGAAACAGCGCCAGCACGCTGGCGAGCGGCTTTGCCTCGAGCACGAAGACGCGCGCGAGCTGGGCGAAGCCGGGCGAATCCTGCGCCAGTTTGAGCACCCACAGCGACGCCAGGAGCCACGCCGATTCCGGCGCGGCACCGCAGACGAGCGCGATCGGAACCGGCAGCACCATCAAAAGGTCGACGCAACGCGCCGGCGTGAACAATCTGTCGGCTGCCGTTCCGGTACGCCTGGCGGCGCGAAATCGCATTACGCTTTCGAACAGGAAATAAGCGAGACAGCACCATAAGCAGACGCTGAGCCAAAAGCCTTGCGCCTCGCGCAGTTCAGGCACGGTGAATGCCATCATGGTCACGAGCCCGATGGCGACCACCACGTAGCTTGCGACCGGCAGCACGCTAAAACGCCGCAGCGGGCCGGTATAATAAGACAAATTGTACAATGCGCGCTTCGACATCGGTCGACAAATTACGCCGTCAGAGTTCGCACCACCAGCCGGAAATTTACGTTATAAGACGCCGTCGAGGCGTGGAGGCGATCATGCACTGGAACGACGTCGTCAATAGCGGCGCATCATTGTTGCTCGTGGCGACCGCATCGACCAAAACCATGGTGCCGCTGCGCATCCTTGCCATTGTCGCCAACTTGATGCTGATCTTCGTCTACACCGTCACCGACGCCTGGGTGCCGATGGCGCTGCAGATCTGCGCGTTGCCGCTCAACGCCCTGCGCCTGTATCAGATGCTGCATCTGGTCCGCAACGTGCGCGCCGCCATCCGCGGCAAGCCATCGCTCGACTGGCTCAAGCCGTTTATGTCGGAGCGCAAATTCCGCAAGGGCGACGTTCTGTTCGCCAAAGGCGAACAAGCCGAAGAAATGTTCTACATCATGTCGGGGCGTTACATGCTGGTCGAGCTCGGCATTGAACTCGGCGCCGGCCAAGTGGTCGGAGAACTCGGATTTTTGGCGCCTGACAATCGGCGCACCGCGACGCTCGAATGCATCGAGACGGGCACCGGCCTGTCCATTACCTACGGGCACGTCGAGCAGCTTTACTATCAGAATCCGACCTTCGGATTTTACTTCCTGCGCCTTTCGACGGAGCGGTTGTTCGACAACGTCACCCGACTCGAGGGTGAATTGGCCAAGCAACGCGGGGCGCAGGCGCTGAACCCCTCAAGCCCATGACCTCATTGCCGGTTTGGCGTCGGATTCCTGTGCCTATTTCGCGGCGGCGGTAGGAAGTTCGAATCCTCTCCACTAGGATGCCGCAATCGCCGAGTCGGCGCCCGAGATCATGACGCAAAAACAAATTTCACGCGTGCAGCTGGCGGGTTATTTGCTCTGCCCGGCGCTGTTCATGATGATCGCGCTGATGATGGCGGAAGCGATGCTCGCCGCCGCCACGACCTGGCTCGTGATCAATGCCGGGCGCAAGGTTGCCGAGGGCAATTTCCTGCTCAGCGACCTGATCTGGATCTTGAGCGCGCAGTCGGCCTCGTATGTGGCCGGCGTGATCAGCTGGATTTTTGCCGAGCGCGCCGGCTATCGCGGCTTCGGCCGGTATATGCTGCGGTTCGCGCGCGAGAACCGCGGTAAGGTCAAGCTGTTCGGCGACAAGCCGGCGCGCGAGCAGGTCGAGCCGTTTCTCACCGGCGAAGCCTTCCAGGTGTTCTTCAATCTCATCTACGAACTTGAATTCACGCTGAAGCTGTTCCTCGGGCTGGTATTCAACGCCGCGGTCCTGGGCACCGAAATCGACGTCAGCCTGCCCTTCGCCTATGTCGGGGCGTTCGGCGCGCTCTTGTTGATGCAATGGGCGCTGCAGCAGCCGATTACCCGCACCTATCTCGAAAACCAGCGCATGAACAACCGCATCACGGCGCAGGGCTATACCGCGTGGGACAACGTGTTCAGCGGCAACAGCTACAATCTGCGGCTCTGGGTCGGCGGCTTCAAACGCCGGTTGCGCGAGGCGCTGGTGGCGCAAATCCGCGCCATCACCGCGCGCGAGGGTATGAGCGCGATGAGCGGCATCGTCAGCCTCGCCATCGTGTTTGCCACCATCTCGGTCGTGGCGGTGCAAAATCGGGGCGACATGGTGATCCTGATCGCGCTGGCGACTACTCTGCCGCGGCAAATCGAGATGACCTACGAACTGCACCTTTTGGCGACCGGCTGGAACGACGTCATCGCCATCTGGACGCGCCTTGGCGGCGTCGCCGCCCATATGCTGCCGCAGCCGCAAGCTGCCTTCGACAGCCGCATCAAGTTCGACCGGCTGGTCCTGCGCGAAGGCGACGAAGCGCACGTCGTGTCGTCCGTGAACGATGCGCTGCGCATCGTTCTGGCGCGGCCGACCGGGCGCATCAATATCCGCGGCGGCAACGGCGCCGGCAAATCCTCGCTGCTGGCAAGCCTCAAGACCGAATTGCGGCGCCGTGCTTTCTACTGGCCGGCCTCGGACCGGTTGGCGTTCAAATTCGCCGGCGACGTCGTCCCGGTCGATGTCGAGGAGGATGATGACGGCGAGGTGGTCGTCTCCAAGGACACGATGGAAAAGAAGCTCGGCTTTTCCACCGGCGAGCGGCAGCTCAAATCGCTCGAGGAAATCGTCGACGCGACCGACGCGCGGGTCTATCTGCTCGACGAGTGGGACGCCAATCTCGACGTGGCGAACAAGGCCAAAGCTGATGCGCTGGTCGATGCGCTCGCCGCCCGGGCGCGCGTCGTGGAAATCTCTCACCGCGACCGCGCGGCTTAGTTCGTACCCGGCGAGCCGCCGGCACGTTAATCGGCGGTGGCGACGGCCCTCCCCGCGTGGCGCGCTTGATGAGCCGACGGCTCGTCGCCCAAATTCGACGCGATGCCAAATTCGTCCCTGAATGCCGCTACACCCTTGGGCGTAATCTTGAGCGCGCGCGAGTCGCGGATGCGCGCGATCCAGCCAAGATCGAAGCAACGCTCCGCCAGCGCGACGCCAAGTGCGCCGGCCAGATGCGGCCGCCGCTCGCTCCAATCGATGCATGGCCGGCAGAACGTGCGTCGCCCCTCTCTGGCGGCGGCAAGCGCGATGCCGAAATCGGAAAAGTATTTCTCGCCGGCCCGCGTAACCATGCCGCCATCCTCGGTCAGGACGATGTGCTTGCGCCGCGTCATCGCGTCGGCGAGCGCGACACCGAGGCGGCCGGCGATGTGATCGTAACAAGTGCGCGCGGTCCGCAATTGCTCGTCGCCGTTCCAGCGCGGCCGGTAGCGGCGCGGCCCATCGGCGGCGACGACCATGATGCCCTCGATCATGCGCGCAACCTCCGGCGAGCCGAGACGGAAATACGAATGCCGGCCCTGTTTGGTGAGCGACAACAGCTTGGCGTCGCGCAAGCGGGCGAGATGTTCGCTGGTGGTCTGCGGCGAGACGCCGGCGATGTAGGCGAGTTCCGTCGCCGTCAGGGCGCGGCCGTCGATCAGCGCCATCAGAATATTAGCGCGTGCCGGATTGCCGACCAGAGCAGCTATTTCGGATACGGCGGGTTGGGCATCGCTCATGTCGAACAGATAAGCGGGATCGGCGGCCGACGCCAGCGGCGACGCTTCGGGAATTGCCGAAGTGATTAGGCCTGCGATCGATGGACGTTTCGGCGCGGTACTGATCGGCGTGCAGCGGCGCGGACCGAAGGTAGCGTCAATGCGCCACGATCGGCCGCGCTTCGAGAACCGGCGCGCACACCGGCAGGCCGGAAAAAACCGAGCCTTCGTTGAACCAGGATGCGGGCGCAGGATGACCCCACAAGGTTTGCCGGCGCGGGTCGGTCAGCGACCAGCGGATCGGCGCGTGATCGGGATCGACGGTGAGATAGTCGGAGGTGAACAATTCGACGCGATGGCCGTCGGGATCGCGAATGTAGAGGAAGAAGGCATTGGAAATACCGTGCCGGCCGGGTCCGCGCTCCATATTGTCGAGATACCCGGACGTCGCCATCACGTCGCAGATGTGAATGATGTCCAGCACGTTCGACGTCCATAGCCCGATGTGATGCAGTCGCGGGCCGACGCCGTTGGTGAAAGCAAGGTCGTGGACGTTGCCCTTGCGATGCAGCCACACCGCCCACAATCGCGGATCGGCGCCGTCGGTTTCGGAATATTCGGTCAGTCGGAATCCGAGCTCGGAATAGAAATCGTAGCTCGCCTGCGCATCCGGGGTG
>Ga0181531_10000045_pt1 | contig 108195 bp, 88 predicted proteins | sample PEATcosm2014_Bin_38_FD_119743 | JGI IMG/M metagenome (GOLD analysis project Ga0181531, IMG submission 119743) | Peatland microbial communities from MTU Mesocosm Facility, Houghton, MI, USA - PEATcosm2014_Bin11_10_metaG | ecosystem: Environmental > Terrestrial > Soil > Wetlands > Peat | place... | reverse complement strand
GCGGATTTGATTGCGGATTGCCGCACGGATAGAGGGGCGGGCTTCAAGCCCCGCCCCTGCACAGTTTCAACGGCAGTTTCGGTTGCGGTTTTCCATCGCGCTTCAAAACCACGGCTTCCCGTTGATTTTCAACGGGATCTGCATCTCCAGGAAGTGGCCCGTTTTGCCGAAGCGGAAGCGGACTCGGCGGACGGAACCGACATCTCTTGTTTTCCATTCGGAGATTTCGAGCGGATCCTTCGGTATGTCTGTCATCGACCATTCGACGTTGTCGCCTTGCGGCTTCACCGTTTCCGGATCGATTTCGTAGACTTCTTGTTCTTTCAAGTCGAGAAAGAGGTAGCGCTTCCAAAGTTTTAGCAAAACCAGGCCCCGTTTTTCGGTGTGATAGATGTTCCAGTCTTTTGGCGCCTCATCGTTGAAGCGCAGGATCGCAAAATCGACCGGCTTCCAAAGTGGTTTCTTATCCACTGGAGCCGTTTGAGGCAGCGCCCACAAAACAATGAGAGCGGAAGCGATAGTGGAACGCATTTGCAGGTTCAATTGGGAACTTCGCTGAAAGATTTGTCGAGGAGGCGGATGGCTTCGTCGACGTCTGGTTTGGTGGTGTTGAGCATGGGGGCGAGGCGTATTACGTTGCCCGAGAGGCCGCCTTTACCGATCAGGAGGCCGTTGGCGCGGGCTCGCTCGAGGACTTGTGTTGTGGCTGCGGGCGCGGGCTCCTTGGTCTTGCGGTCTTTCACCAATTCGAGCGCTTGCATGAGGCCCATGCCGCGAACGTCGCCGATCAACGGATACTTGGCTTGCAACTCTTCGAGCTTCCCACGGAAATAGGTCCCGACTCTTTCGGCGTTTTCTAGGAGATTTTCTTCCTCGATGAGCTCGATGGTGGCGCGGGCCGCTACGCTTGTCACTGGATTGCCGCCGAACGTCGAAATATTCAGGCCTTGGAACCCGGCGGAGATTTCCGGCGTCGTGACTGTCAAGCCGACCGGAACGCCATTGGCCATGCCTTTGGCGCTCGTCATGATGTCTGGCGTCACTTCCCACTTTTCGATGCCGAACCATTTTTTGCCGGTGCGGCCCCACCCAGTTTGCACTTCGTCCGAGATGAAAAGGCCGCCATATTTCTTTACGGTGTTGAAGACGATCTTGAAATATTCCTTGGGGGGTGTGATGAAGCCGCCGACACCCTGGATCGGCTCAGCGATGAACGCAGCGATACTGCCGCTGGTGCCGGTCTGAATGAGATTTTCCACGTCGCCGGCGCAAGCCACTTCGCATTCCGGATATTTCAGGTGCAGCGGGCAGCGATAGCAGTAGGGATTGATGGCATGCGAGATGCCCTGGCTGACAATACTCGCTTTGCGATAGGGCGCGTGAGCCGTGACGGCTTTCATCATTGATGAGCCGCCGGAATAGGCGTGCCGCAAGGCGACTAGGTCGAAGCTCCCCGTGGCCATACGCGCGATCAGGATGGCGGCTTCATTGGCTTCGCTGCCGGAACTGGTGAAAAAGCTCGACGACAGATTGCCCGGCGTGATTTGCGCGATTTTTTCGGCGAGCGCGACGATTTGCTCGTTCGGAAAGAGTGTTGACAGGTGCTGTAGCCGGTTGACTTGGGCGTTGATTTTGCTCGTGACTTTAGGATTACAGTGGCCGACGGAGACCGTAAGAATGCCGCCGAAAAAATCGAGGTACTTGCGCCCCTCGACGTCCCAAACGTGCTGCATTTCGGCGCGGTCGGCGACCAGCGGGTGCTGGTAGTAGTTCGTGACCGATGGCCAGATGTATCTTTTGTGCTTGGCGACAGCTTCTTCGCTGCGCGACATCGTTGAGGCGGCGGGATTTCCGGGCGTGGTCATTTGCGTTTCCTTGGCGTTTTGAGTCCGTCCGAGTGTACGACGCGCTGAAACGCGCGGCAAGCCGATAGCCGACGTTTTGAGTATACTGATTGACGTTTACCGTAGACCAGTATGGCCTACCTTTCGCAACGCGGACGCTGAACAGCTTTTCCACCGTGAGACAGTGCTCCGGTTCAAAGCTATTGAGCGGCAAGCCCTGCGGAAGCTGGATCTGTTGGATGCTGCTCCGGACATTAGGACACTTGCGACTCTACCTGGAAACAGGCGGGAGGCACTGAAGGGCGAGCGAAAGGGACAACACCGCATTCGCATAAACGATCAGTGGCGTCTTTGTTTTGTCTGGCTACAGGGTCACGCCTGCGACGTTGAAATCGTCGATTACCACTAGGAGAATTCAATGATGAAGAAAATCAAACCAATACATCCGGGCGAGATCCTGCGTGAGGAGTTCATGGTTCCTCTGAAGCTGAGCATGAACCGGATGGCGATGGACCTTCGAGTCCCCGTGACGCGGATAGCCGATATTGTCCACGAGCGGCGGGGAATCACGGCAGACACCGCACTACGCTTCGCGCGCTATTTCAATAATGCGCCGGTCTTTTGGATGAATCTTCAGACTCGTTATGACCTGGAAGTTGCGGAGGACGAAATCGCGGTTAAGGTTGCGCGTGACGTGCGGCCGCTGGAAGTCCCGGCCAACTAGGCGCTACTTCTTGTTTCCACCTTTCAGCTTGGCTTCCCTTGCGCGCCCGGATGTTCGTGCATCCAAAGCGTGGTATTTTCAAGCAAGTTCTAAGGAATTGTGTGCCAATACGAGGAGACGTTCGATGGCGAAGATGAAAGCAGCGGTGATTCTTAATCCAGGCGGCGAGTTTGAGATTCAAGAGCGAGAGATTCCGCAGTCGGGCCCCGACGAGATCCGGATAAAAGTGGCGGCTTGTGGGATTTGTCATGGCGACGAATTGGTGAGGCATGGAGGGTTTCCCGGGCTTTCTTACCCGCGGGTGCCGGGACACGAGGTGGCCGGAGTAGTGGACGAAGTGGGGAGCGCAGTAACGGAATGGAAGAAGGGAGATCGAGTTGGCGTAGGCTGGCACGGCGGACATTGTTTTGTCTGCGATCCTTGCCGGCGAGGAGATTTCCTGAAGTGCGAAAAGGCTGCGATTACGGGAATAACGCGTGACGGCGGATATCAGGAGTACATTCTGGCGAGGCACGAGGCCGTAGCATTGATTCCGGAAGGTCTCGAATATGCGGACGCGGGGCCTCTGATGTGCGCGGGGGTTACCACGTTCAATTCGCTTCGCCACATCGGCGCGAAAATCGGAGACCTGGTTGGCATTTTGGGGATTGGCGGGTTGGGGCATTTGGGGATTCAGTACGCGGCGAAAGCTGGATACCGTGTTGTGGCGATAGGGCGCGGCGCCGAGAACGAGGCACTGGCGAAAAAGCTGGGTGCTTTCGCCTACATCAATACGAAGACCGCGAATGCGGCGGAAGAGCTGAAGAAATTGGGAGGCGCAAAAGTGATTCTGGGAACCGCGCCAAATGCCAAAGTCATGACCGACGTCATTGATGGTCTCGGCGTAGACGGGAAGTTGCTGGTGGTTGGTGCGCCTCACGAACCGATGGAGGTGTCGGCCATACAGTTGTTGGCCGCGCGCCGCGCGATTCAGGGATGGCCTGCCGGCACGGCGATGGATTCACAGGATACGCTGGAGTTTTCCAGGTACGCGGGCGTGCGGCCCATGATTGAGAAATATCCGCTGGAGAAAGTGAAAGAAGCATACGAGCGGATGATCAGCGGGAAAGTTGAATTTCGCGTGGTGCTGACCATGTAAGAAAAAAATAGTAATGCGGTTGCAGTGCGCCTGGATATCACATTAAATGTGGCAAGCTTCGGCGAGGAGCGATCGAGATGAGGATACACGTCCGAAAAGAGCGGCCTGCCACATGGGCGGAACGCAAACAGCAGTGCAAGCATTCATGGTTTTTGCCCTTTCTAGCAATGGAGTGTATGTGGGAATGGATTGCTTATGCGCTCAGCCGCTGGTCGTTTCTGGAAGTGCTGGATTATCTGGAAACGTTCAGCGTGCTCATCGCGGTGATTTTTTATTTCTCCGAATCGGGCGACCGCGTGAAGCAAAGGCACTACCAGGCGTGGCAAGTGGTGAATACCGCGCAGGGAAAAGGCGGCAGCGGCGGCAGGATTGAAGCGCTTCAGGAATTGAACGCGGACCATGTGCCGCTGGTGGGCGTGGATGTTTCGGGCGCGTTTCTCCAGGGAGTGCGGCTCGACAAAGCGAAATTGCTGCGGTCGAATTTCTCTGCCTCAGACGTGCGCGATGGCAAATTTCAGTTTTCGGACTTCTCTTATGCGAATTTGCGCTCGACGAATTTTCGGGCGAGCCATCTGGAGCAAGTGTCATTCAACGCGGCAACTCTGGACGAGAGCGATCTCACTGGGGCGGTTTTGTCTGGAGCGGACCTCTCCGATGCCAGCCTGGAGAACGCCGACTTGACTAACGCGGACCTGAGCGACGTTCATTGGGCTCACATCGCAAGCATCAAGAATGCGAATATTTTTGGCGTGAAGAATCCTCCGCAGGGCTTTGTGGAATGGGCCTTGACGCATGGCGCGCAGAACGTTGCCGCCGGCTCACGCTAAGCGAGCTGGAGCGATGATCATCCGGACAGCCACCGCAGGCGACGCTGACGCCATCTGGAAAATTCTCGAACCAATCATCCGCGCCGGAGAAACCTACACTTTGCCGCGCGATATGAGCCGTGAGGAGGCATTGGCGTACTGGCACTCAGCGGGACATGAAGTGTTTGTCGCCGAAGAAAACGGAGAGATTTCCGGAACGTACTGTATGCGTGCGAATCAGAAAGGCGGCGGAGCTCACGTAGCGAATTGCGGCTACATGACCGCGCCGTGGGCGAGCGGGCGCGGCATTGCGCGCGCGATGTGCCAGCATTCGCTGGGGCACGCGAAAGCGCGCGGTTTCCTATCGATGCAGTTTAATTTTGTGGTGAGCAGCAACGAACGAGCCGTTGACCTCTGGCAGAGAATGGGCTTCAAAATTGTTGGAAGCCTTCCCGGAGCATTCCTGCATCCGACGCTCGGCGCCGTGGACGCACTGGTGATGTACCGGATGCTTTAGAGGAGCGCAGAAACTCATGTAACGAAAGAGAAGGATCAAAACCAGGGCGAAGACCTCCACGGCAAGAATCCCCGCCTATGGCCCGCACAGCACCCTCGAAACGCGCCAGCGCTATGTATAATGACGCACCATGTCTCTGCCCGTAAATCTGCTGCGAAGAACGTACCGGGCTTTTGTGCGAGTCTTTCCGCAATGTGGAATGATTTCTCAGGCCATCGCATTCAATTTGTTTCTGGCATTTTTTCCCGCGCTGCTCATCATGGTGGGATTCGCAACCAGCCAGATTGGCGGGCGCACGAGCCTTTTCGATCTGATTAATGACCTGACGGAATTTCTGCCCCCCGGCAGCCAGACTATCGTTTCGCAATTTTTGGTGAAGCGCGGTCCGGAAGCCTGGAAGCTGGCACTTGTGGGGTGGACGGGAACGCTTCTCGCCGGCACGCAAGTGATGCGGCTTCTGATGGAAGGCATCCATCGAATTTATGGAGACCAGTTGAAGCTGGGATTTTTGCACCGGCAGGTGCGTGGGTTGGCGTTGCTCCTGGTGACGATCGCTCCTCTGCTGGCCGCCGCGATACTTGGCGTGCTCGGTCGACCAATTCGTCGTTGGCTGGCTTATGAGCTTGGCACGCACCATCCCTTCCAGGGATGGTGGGGCTTTTTCTTTCCGGTAGTGGCGATTGTGCTGGCGATGATCGCGCTGACGGTGATTTATTATGTGGCACGTCCTGGGGAGGAGAGGCTGCGGGATGTGTTACCCGGCGCCATGCTGGCGACAGCCTTCTGGTGGCTAACGAACGTGCTGTTTGGAGTGTACGTGCGACGAGTGCCGTACAGCATCGTCTACGGCGGGTTGGCGGCCGTGATCGGATTGATGGTGTGGATGCAGATTTCCGCGATCATTGTTTTTCTAGGAGCTGCCTGGAATGCGGAGCTGGACGAGAGCCGCAAAATTGTGCGCGCATGGCTGAGCGGAGCGGCGGAAAACCATGCCGGAACAACTGGTTCGAGTTGAATGCTACTCAGGTTGCAGAGCAGACGAACGCCCCGTACGCATCGTGTTCGGATCGCAAACGTTGAACGTCAAGGAAGTGGAAGACCGCTGGTATTCGCCGGGCGCGACCTTTTTTCGAGTGCTTGTGGAGAGCGGCGACCGTTATGTTTTGAGGCGCGACGACGCGCAGGACGCCTGGAGCCTTACGGCGTTCCGGGCCGCGGGCAAACGCGTTGACACAAAAATTAACGACAGCGTATAGTCAATTCGCAGAGTGGTCCAAGGTTCCCCGTAGTGCCGGCTTCCCAGTGAGCCGGCGGTGCCTGCGGCAACGAATCAGAGAAGGAAAGGGATGTCCTACCTACCGCAGTTCCCGTTCGCAAAACGGCGGAAGCGTGTTTTTTTGTTGTTGGCGATGGGCGGGATAAGCTGGGCTCTCTGCGCGCAAACACCAGCGCCAGAAGATCCTCCGGCGAGCAATGCCTCCCAGAAGCCTGCCGAGCCAGCCAAACCTCAGGCGGAAAATTCCAACGACAACACCGAAGTTTCCAGCAGGGACACGCCACCGACATTTAAAGTACGCGTAAACCTGGTGCTGGTGCGCGTGGTGGTACGGGATGCGCAAGGCAAGGTTGTGCCAAACCTGCACAAAGAGGACTTTCAACTTACCGACAATCGCAAGCCGCAGACAATTTCCACGTTCAGCGTGGAAACGCCGGAATCGCATATCGTTACAGCAGGCACGAACGCCGATCCAAACGCTCCCATGGATCCAACCGCGGCAAACGCCAAGGTGGCCGCGCTTCCGCAGCGTTTCGTCTCCGTGATTTACGACGACCAGCACATGATCATGGCGGATACCCTGTTTGTGCGGAACGCGAGCAAAAAACTTTTTGACTCGCTGGCACCTTCGGACCGGGTCGCCATCAACACCACTTCCGGGCAGGCTACGCAGGATTTTACCGACGACCACGCGCTCTTGAGCAAGACGCTTCTGAATGTATTGCCGCGTTCGCCCACGCAGGGGCTGCATGATTGTCCGGACATCAGCTATTACCAGGCAGATATGATCCAGAACAAGAATGACCCGCAGTCTCTGGACGTAGCGACCGAGGACGCCGTTCAGTGCGCGTTCCAGGGCGACGAGTCGCAGAAAGCCGCGGCGCGCAGTATGGCGCAGGGGGAAGCGGGGACTGTGCTTGCGCGCGAGGACACCTCGACCGAATACGCCCTCCGCCACATGGAGGACGTCATACGGCATCTTTCTGCGATGCCAGGTCAGCGGGTGATTATCTTCGTATCACCTGGATTTATTACCTCGACTCTATTCCTGGAATTCAGCGAATTGGTCGACCGGGCGACAAAAGCGAACGTCGTGGTGAACACCATTGATGCGCGGGGCTTGTACACGCCAGATATGGGAGACATCGCCGACCCCTATACCGATCCGCCCCAGGTGGCGGGATTTAAATCCATGTACCGAGTGTCGGCGCAATTGGCGCAAGAGGACGTACTGGCGCAGCTTGCCGATGGCACCGGCGGGACGTTTTTCCATAACCGCAACGATGTGGACGAAGGCTTGAAAGAGGCCGGAGCGGCACCCGCGATGACCTATCTGCTGGGATTTTCGCCGCAAAACCTGAAGCTCGACGGCAGCATGCACACTCTGAAGGTATCGTTCACGCGCAAGAGCAACTACAAGATTCAGGCACGGCACGCCTATTTCGCCCCGAAGCACCTTGTGGATCCTACGGAGGCGGCGAAGGAGGAGATTCAAGAAGCGCTTTTTTCGCAGGATGAAATTCGCGACCTGCCGGTGGATTTGCACACCCAGTTCTTCAAGACGGAAGCTTATTCCGCGAAATTGGCAGTGCTGACCCATGTGGATATCAAGGGCGTGCACTTCCGCAAGGCAGATGGACGCAACCGGGACGACTTGACGGTGGCGACGGCGATCTTTGACGAAAATGGGAATTACGTGACGGGCGGAGAGAAGATTGTGGAGATGAAGTTGTTGGACACGACGTATGACCGGCTGACGCGCGTCGGACTGAATCTGAAGTCTAGCTTCGACGTGAAGCCGGGAAGTTACCTGGTGAGGCAGGTGGTGCGGGACTCTGAGGGAGCGCAGCTTGCGGCGCGCAATGGCGCCGTAGTAATACCGAATTGATGGGAGAAGAAATGAATACCAACAAGAACAGCGGACATGTGACTTGGGGACGGCTGGCAGGATTGCTGGCTGCGGGTACGTGCTTGTTTCTGATACCACTTGCGGGGCAGACTCCCACGCCACCGGCCCGGGATTCCGGCAAGCCATCCGACGGGCAACAATCCGGGCCCGTAATCAAAGCGGAGTCGAGACTCGTCCTGGTCGACGCGGTCGTAACCGACAAGAAAGGGAACTACGTCCACGACCTGACGCAGAAAGATTTTAAAGTTTTCGAGGACAACAAGGAGCAAAGCGTGTCGAGTTTTTCGTTTGGCGCGGATACGGCAATTCAGGCCAAGGAGCAGAAGAGATATTTAATCCTCTTTTTTGACAACTCCACGATGGCTGCGCCGGACCAGATCCAGGCAAGAAGTGCAGCGAAGAAATTTATTGATGGCAATGCAGGCCCGGACCGGCTGATGGCGATCGTGGATTTCGGCGGCACTTTGCGCATCGTGCAGAACTTCACGGCGAACGCGGATCTGCTCCAGGCCGCCGTGGGCGGACTTAAAAGTTCGTCGGTTGACCCCAATGCTCAGGCCCCCGTTGCAGTGGCTTCTGCGGGGCTGTCTGGCAACACGCCGGGAGCGCTAGGCGGATCAAACTCTCCATTTTCTTCGATGAGCAACGCGGAAGCCGATTTTGGAGCGAGAACCATGCTGCTTTCGCTGCGAAGCCTCGCCAAGAATTTGCGCGGGGTTCCGGGGCGTAAGATGGTGGTGCTCTTCTCCGGAGGATTTCCTCTTACATCGGAGAGCGAATCCGAGTTGACGGCGACCATTGACGCCTGCAACAAAGCGAATGTCGCGATTTACTCGCTGGACGTACGCGGCCTGATTGCAACGGCCCCCGGTGGAGTTTCGCAGCGGAAATCGCCAGACGACGGGAAACTTGTAGCGACGAAATGGAACAAAGCCGCGGACGCATTTAGCGGAGGGCATTTGGCGTTGGCTTCCTACTCGCCCGGACGGCTGGAACCTCAAAAGCCGGGCGGAGGCGGCGGAACAGGCGGGACGGGTGGAGGTGGGGGTACGGGCGGAACAGGTGGCAGGGGTGGAAGCGGAGGAACGGGAGGTACCGGCGGGACCGGAGGAACGGGTGGCACAGGTGGTAAAGGCGGCACCGGTGGAACTGGAGGAACCGGAGGAACCGGAGGAACCGGAGGAACGGGCGGAACCACAGGGCGCACCGGGGGTGGGACGGTCAACCCCAACAGCAATGCGAACTCGGTCTACTCTCAGCCGCGCTCCATCCTTCCGCAGATTCCGCCTTCCGCTTCGACGAATCAGCAGATTCTCGCGGCTTTGTCGGATGGAACCGGCGGTTTCACAATTTTCAACACAAACGATTTGCTGGGTGGTCTGGAGAAGATTGGCCGCGAGCAGAATGAATTCTATATTCTGGGTTACGTGCCACCGCAGACCGCCGAAGGAACCTGCCATACGCTAAAAGTGAAAATGAACCAGGGGGGGCTCAACGTCAGGTCGCGCAGCGGCTATTGCAATACGAAGCCGACCAACATACTGGAAGGCACGCCGGTGGAAAAGCAACTCGAGGCGCGAGCAACAGGGGCGCAGACGGGACCGATGCAGGGCGGGTTCCAGGTGCCGTATTTCTACACGTCGCCGAATGTGGCCAAGGTCAACCTGGCCATGGAGATTCCGTCAAACACCGTGCAGTTCAACAAAGACAAAGGAAAATATCACGCCAGCTTGAATGTGCTGGGGATTGCGTACAAGCCAGACGGCAGCATCGGAGCGAAATTCAGCGATACCGTCAACATTGATCTGGAAAAAGAAGAAGTGAAGGAGTTCACCAAGCAGCCTTATCTTTATCAAAATCAGTTCGATGCCGGAACTGGCACTTATAAGCTGGATGTCGTCGTGAGTTCGGGAGGAGACGCCTTCGGAAAGTACGAATCGCAACTGCAGATTGATCCGTACGACGGCAAACAGTTCAGCCTGGGCGGAGTCGTGCTCTCCAACTCGTTACAGAGATTGACGGATATTACGACAAGTCTCGACTCGGTCTTGCTGGAGGACCACACGCCGCTGGTGGTGAAAGGCATGCAGATTAATCCTTCGGGAAGCAATCGTTTCAAAAACACCGACCTTGTTTACGTCTATACGGAAGTTTATGAACCATTGCTGACTTCGGCGAACCCTCCCAAGGTAATGGCCGGTTATGCGCTTTTGACCAAGGCGACGGGGGCCATCGTTCTTAAGACGCCCGCGGTTCCTCTGGACGAATTCGTTCAAAAGGGCAGTCCGATGGTTCCCGTGGCGCTAACGGTTAAAGTGAAGGACCTGGCTCCCGGAAGCTACCAATTGGTGATGATGGCCGCTGACGGCTCGGGGAACAAGGCCAAGAACCGCATCATCGATTTTCAAGTGACGGAATAACCGACGGAATAACCGACGGAATACCGAACGGGCAGAAACCGGATGCGAGCCCTGCCCCATGGCTAGGAAGCGGGCTGCCTGGTCGTTTGTACCGACTCCGCCAGCAGACTCCGCAGTACGAACCAGCAATTCGCCGGGCGCTCCGAAAGCCGGCGCATGAAGTAAGGGCACCAGTCGGTGCCGAATGGCACATAGACCTGCAGAGTGTCACCCGCTGCATAGACTTGATTCTGAAGGTCGCGGCGTATTCCATAGATCATTTGAAACTCATACCTGCCCTTTGCGAGCTTTAAGCGGGCAGACTCGGCTTGTGCGTGTGCGACCATGGCGGGGTCGTGTGAGCCAAAAGCGGGGAAGAAGGAGCCTTGCGTTGCTCCTTCCAGCAACTGCGTGCTCAATTTTCGGAAATTTATGTCCACATCGCTTTTTTTCTGGATGGCGATGTTTTTTGGCTCATGATAGGCGCCCTTCACAAGCCGAATTTTCGCCCGGATGGGCGCAAGTCTCTTCAAATCCTCCGCGCTGCGGTACAGGTACGCCTGCACGGCCAGTCCGCAGTTTCCCAGTTCCCGCTGCACGCTTTCAAAAATATCCAAAGTGATGTCCGTATACGCGCTTCCCTCCATGTCCATTTCGATGGTTCGGCCCAATGCGGATGCGCGCGCCGCAATCTCGCGGGCCATCGAACGGCAAAGCTCCTTGTCAATATCTAGGCCTAGCTGGGTAAGTTTTATCGAGATGTTTCCGTCGAGATTTTGGGCCTGCAGATCTTCGATCATGTGAATGTAACCGGCGCAGACTTCGCGGGCGGCAGCCTCCGTGGTTACGTTTTCACCCAGACGATTGAGGCTTACATGCCTGCCATGAGAGCAGAGATCCATGCTGGCCGAAAGCGCTTCGTCCAGCGTTTCCCCAGCCACGAAGCGCCGCGCGAAACCGTACTTCATCCCGCGCCGGGCGATGGGATCGGTGACGCTGCGCTTGGTGGAGAGCCAGAAGATAAAGTTGCGAACCAGCATCAGCAGGGAACCTCGGAAAGTGTCTGAAGAAGCAGCCTGAGAACACGGGCCCAGAGAATGCGAGCCCAGAGAATACGAGCCGAGCCACCGCCCCGTCAATACGGCTGTGGCGTAGCTGGGGCGCGCAGGTGCAGGGGAATCAGTGGTACGCAAGCGGGGGGGCGGGGGCATGCAAACGGGCTTGCAGGCACCTGTACGAAGGGGCAAAGTAAGGATTCGACACCGTACGGATTGGGGTGCAACTTCCTGGCCCGGAGAGGGTTATTCTATGGTGAGCCTAGTGTTTGCCAACCATTCTGCCCGGCAGGAGAGCTTCATGAACCTCGAAAAGCGCCGCGCTGCGACGATTCCTTTGATTTTAGCCGCCTCCCGGTCTTTCCTGGCAGCGGTTCTTTCGGTCGCTTGCGTGTTCTCGCTGGGTATGGACATTCCCTCGCTTTCCGCCGCTCCCTCGCCGGAGAAGGACAAGAAACCCAAGCAAGATCCGGCCCTGAAAAATCTGCCAATCACGGACTTAAGCGCAGATGAGGCCATTCTGCACGCTCTGAACCGTTTGAGCTATGGCCCACGGCCGGGTGATATCGAACGCGTGCGGCAAATGGGGCTGGCAAAGTGGATCGATCAGCAACTGAATCCGAATGCCATCGATGACAAGGCGCTTGAAGCGCGGCTGGAAAATTATCCGACATTGAAAATGTCCTCCGCGAAGCTGATGGAGGAATACCCGAAGCCGAAGCAAGAAGAAAAGCAGGCCGCGAAACGCGCGCAGGAGCAACTTCAGTCGGATGAACAGAGGCGCGCCGACGCCGCAGCAGCGGTGGTATCGAAAGACATGATCAATCCGCCGCCCGCGAAGAATGCGTCGGCAACCGAGACAGATGGAGCGCAAGCTTCAGCTCCCGCGGACGGCAATGCGGGCTCACCGGATGCGAACGCTCCCTCGACGATGAAGCAGGATCCGGCTCAGGCTAATCCTGGTGGAAATGGCGGCGGGAAAAAGGATCTGCTCAGTGGCGATCCAAACAAGGTGCCGCGGAACATCGCCGACGACAGCAAAAAGCCACAACGTGTTGTGGCGGAACTGTCCATGGCCAAAGTGACGCGGGCGATTTATAGCGAGCGCCAGCTTCAGCAAATCATGGATGACTTCTGGTTCAACCACCTGAACGTTTTTGCGGGAAAGGGCGAGGATCGCTACTACCTGACGGCTTACGAGCGCGACGTCATCCAGCCGCACACGCTCGGAAAATTCAGAGACCTGCTGATAGCATCGGCAAAAAGCCCCGCGATGCTTTTCTACCTGGATAATTTTTTGAGCGCCGATCCGCGCGCCGCACAGCGCGAGGCGCAGGAACGCTACGCCCGCCAGATGGCGCGCTACCGGGGCTGGGGGCCTCCTCCACAACCGCCTTCTCAGCAAAAGAAAAACGATCGTGGTTTGAATGAAAACTACGGCCGCGAGCTGATGGAACTGCACACGCTGGGCGTTGACGGCGGCTACACGCAAAAAGATGTCACCGAGGTAGCGCGCTGCTTCACGGGCTGGACTATCGAGAAGCCGCGCCAGAATCCCGAATTCAAATTCAACGAGAATTTGCACGATCCCGATCCCAAGATTGTGCTGGGAAAAAAGATTCATGCAGGCGGAATGAAAGACGGGGAGGAAGTGATTGACCTCCTGGTCCACGACCCGGCCACGGCACGCTTCATTTCCACGAAGCTGGCGCGGCGCTTTGTTTCGGATAATCCACCAGAGACGCTGGTAGCAAAGATGGCGCAGACCTTCCAGGAAAGCGACGGCGACATCAAAGCTGTCATGCACACGATGATCTATGCGCCGGAGTTCTGGTCGCGGGATGCGTATCGCGCAAAAATCAAGACGCCGTTCGAACTAGTGGTTTCCGCGGCGCGCGCGCTGGGAACGGACGTGGACATGCCCCAACCGCTGGTCGGCTGGGTGTCACGTATTGGTGAGCCGCTTTATCAGTGCCAGCCGCCAACCGGTTATTCGGATAAAGCGGACACTTGGGTAAACACAGGTGCGCTGCTCAACCGTCTGAACTTTTCTCTAGCGCTGGCTGGAAACAAGATGCGTGGTTCGCGCACGGACGTTGCGTCCCTGCTAGGAGTCGATACCGCTGCGGACGCGAAGGCTGCGCTGGAGCGCGCCGTGCAGGTTTTCCTCGGCGGTCAAGCCGGGCCGACAACCGTCGAGACGCTCGATAATCAGCTCAATAGCCCGCAAGTCGTGCAGGCAAGTCTGGATGACCCTGTGAAGCAGGTAGATTTGGGAGTGGTGGCAGGATTGGTGCTGGGCGCGCCCGAATTTCAGAGAAGGTAGCCGGCAGTCGGCTGCCCGAAGTGAGAGGCTGACATGAGTCACGAATGTTGTGAAGGCGTACGAGGACTAAAATTTTCGCGGCGGTATTTTCTGAAGCAGGGGGGCGTGGCCATGGTGGGCATGAGCGCCATGCCTGCATTCCTGCAGCGCGCGGTTGCGGCTACGGAGATGCCCAACAAGAAACAGCTCGTGGTGCTGTTTCAGCGTGGCGCGGCGGATGGCTTGAACATCGTGGTGCCATTCGGCGAACCGAACTATTACCGTATGCGGCCGAGCATTGCGATTCCTCAGCCTAAGCGTGGGGGAAGCGATCCGTGTGCGATTGATCTGGATGGATTCTTTGGACTGCACCCAAGCCTCGCGCCGCTCGAGCCGTTGTTTCACCACAATCAACTCGCCATCGTGCACGCGGCCGGTTCGCCTGATCCGACGCGCTCACATTTTGACGCACAAGACTTCATGGAATCGGGGACGCCTGGATTGAAGGCAACCGATGACGGATGGCTAAACCGCGCGCTTGAAATCGTTCCCGAGGAAAATGCTTCGCCTTTCCGGGCGGTTGCCATGGGGCCAAATCTGCCGCGCATGCTGCGCGGCGGCGCTCCGGCCATCGCGCTGCCGGACTTGAAGCAGTTCAAAGTCATGGCGCAAGCGCCCGGGTCAGGTCAAGTGGTGGAAGGCGGTTTTGAAGCCATGTATTCGCAGACCGTGGACCACGCACTGCACGGCACGGGCACGGAAACCTTTGAAGCGATCGATCTGCTGCGCAACGCCGACCCGGCGAAATATCAGCCGGAAAATGGCGCGCAATACCCCACGAGCAAGCTCGGCCAGAGCATCCAGCAAATCGGACAGCTTCTGAAGGCCAACATCGGCGTGGAAGTGTTGTTCGTCGATTGCGGCGGCTGGGACAACCACGTCAACGAAGGCGGCGTGCAAGGCCAGCTCTCGAACTTGCTGAAGGATTTGGGACAAGGCCTCAACGCGTTCCATCAAGACATGGGCGACCGTATGCAAGACATTGTTTTTGTCACGATGAGCGAATTCGGCCGGACCGCGAAAGAAAATGGCAACCGCGGCACAGACCACGGCCACGCAAACTGCATGTTCGTGATGGGCGGCGACGTAAAAGGCGGCCGCGTATACGGCAAGTGGCCCGGCCTCGATGACCATCAGCTGAATGAAGGCCGCGACCTCGCCCTAACGACGGATTTCCGCAGCGTAGTCGGCGAAGTGCTGACGAAACACATCGGTGTCAAAGACCTGAAAACAGTCTTCCCCGGTTTCGACAATAACCCACACAAATTCCCGGGCCTGATTAAGGCTTAGAGTCAGTAACAAAAACCTAAAACCCCCGTTCCAGATGTGGCATGATTTGCGGGGGGGGTGTCACGTGAACAAAAAGCTTTGTATTTTTCTTGCTGCATGTATGGCGGTTCCCGTTGCTGTGCTCGGACAGGAGAAGGCGCAAGCGCAGGCTGCTCCGGCGAATCCTATTACGGCGAGCGAAAAAGGTCTCTACGGGTTCATCAGCGGTGCGGTCGTCGCTGCTGCGGTGAAAATGCCGGAGGAAAACTACTCTTTCAAGCCGACGCCGGACGTTCGCAGTTTTGGCCAGCTCGTTGGCCATGTTGCCGACGCTTCGTTCGGGTTCTGCTCGCAAGCCTCAGGGGAAACAAATCCCTCGAAGGACATCGAAAAAACGAAGACTTCCAAGGCCGACCTCGTGGCTGCGCTCAAGGACGGAGTTGCGTACTGCAACAAGGCGTTCGATGGCATGACGGATGCAAAAGGCAGCCAAATGGTGAAGTTCATGAACTTCCAGATGGCGAGGCTCACGTTGTTCTCGCTCAACACGGCGCACACGGATGAGCACTATGGGAACATGGTGACCTATCTGCGAATGAAGGGGATTGTGCCGCCGACGAGTGAGACACAGCCCGCAGCAGCGCCGAAGTAAAACGCAGGCGCTTTTCTTCTGAGAAAGGCGGCGTCGAGCCGCCGCACTCCAACGTTACAACGCGCGGATCCAGATATTGCGATAGCGCACCGGATGATCGTGGTCCTGTAGGGCAAGCGGGAGTTTGTCCGGGCCTGCTTGGTAGGGGGGACGGACGTGATGACCGGTGGGGCCGGTAGGCTCGACGTTGTCTTGCGTCAAGACGCCGTTATGAAAGACGGTCACGTGCGCGGGGCGAGTCAATTTACCTGAGGCGTCGAAGCGCGGGCCGTGCCAAATAATGTCATAGGTTTGCCATTGACCGGGGGCGCGCGAGGCGTTGACCAGAGGAGGGTATTGGCCGTAAAGGGCGGACGCCTGGCCATCGGCGTAGGTTTTGCTGTTGTAAGAATCGAGCACCTGGATTTCGTAGAGGCCCATTAGAAAAACGCCGCTGTTGCCGCGGTCCTGGTCTTGTCCCTTGGGGGGATCAGGTTCGCGGAATTCCACGTGAAGCTGGCAGTCACCGAAAGAATCCTTTGTGCGGATGTCCCCGGTGTTGGGAGCCACCTCGAAGTAGCCGTCCCCGACCTTCCACTTCGCGGGACTGCCGTCTTTCTTTTCTACCCACTGCGAGAGGTCTTTGCCGTTGAAAAGCACGATGGCGTCCGACGGCGGCTTGCCCGGCGCGTCCTGCGTGCTGGCGGTGCCGGGGTCGACCACCGCAGGATTCGGACGGTTCCGATCATGGATCTCCCACTTGGGGTCAACTTGAGCATTGGTAGCAACGGCAAAGAGCAGGGCCGTAGCTCCGACAAGTAAAAGCGAGCGCGTATTCATGTATGACCTCTCTAAAAAAAGTCCCTCGGATTAATGTGCAGCACCGGTTCCACGAATCCGCATGCCGTAGAACGAGCGGTACACGAAGACGAACGAGACCACGAAGAAGGCCGCGGCCAGGACGTGCGTCAAACCGGTGCCTCCCTGACTGGCAGTGAGTTGGACTGCCAGTTCGACGGCAAGCAAGCCGAAGAGCGTCGTGAACTTGATAACCGGGTTCAGCGCGACGGAGGATGTGTCCTTGAAAGGATCGCCCACGGTGTCGCCAATAACCGTTGCGTCATGAAGTGGCGTCCCCTTCTGCTTCAACTCGACTTCCACGATTTTCTTGGCATTATCCCAGGCGCCGCCGGCGTTGGCCATGAAGATGGCTTGATACAAACCGAAAATGGCAATGGAGAAAAGGTACCCGATAAAAAAGAAAGGTTCGACGAAAGCAAAGGCAAGCGTAGCGAAGAATACGGCGATGAAGATATTGAGCATGCCCTTCTGCGCGTACTGCGTGCAGATTTCTACGACCTTTTTGCTGTCGGAGACACTTGCCGCTGCGGCCCCTTCGAGGTGAATGTTCGCCTTGATGAATTCCACGGCGCGGTATGCGCCAGTAGTGACGGCTTGCGTGCTCGCGCCGGTGAACCAGTAAATCATCGCACCGCCGGTGATAAGACCAAGAACGAAAGGCGCATGAAGCAGCGAAAGATGGTTGACGTTTTCCGTGAGGCCACGCGTGAGCGCCATGATGATCGAGAAAATCATCGTGGTGGCGCCGACGACCGCCGTGCCGATTAGCACCGGTTTGGCGGTCGCTTTAAACGTGTTCCCCGCGCCGTCGTTTGCTTCCAGCATTTCCTTGGCGCGCTCGAAGTTGACGTCAATGCTGTAGTCTTTCTTCAATTCCTGCTGAATTCCGGGAATTTGTTCGATCAACGACAGCTCGTAAACAGATTGCGCGTTGTCGGTCACCGGGCCATAAGAATCGACCGCAATCGTGACCGGCCCCATGCCGAGGAAACCGAACGCCACAAGTCCAAACGCGAACACGGCCGGGGCAAGCATGAGGAGTCCGAGGTCGAGCGTGCTGATAAGGTAGCCCATAGACATAAGGACGACCATCGCGAGCCCAATGTAATAGGCCGAGAAATTGCCGGCTACGAAGCCGGAAAGAATGCCGAGCGAGGCGCCACCTTCTTCCGACGAAGCGACAACCTCTTTCACGTGGCGTGATTCGGTGGACGTAAAAACCTTCACCAATTCGGGAATAATGGCGCCTGCCAGCGTGCCGCAGGAAATGATTGTCGCCAGCTTCCACCATTGCGATGAGTCGGTTCCCAGGGTCGGAATGATGAAATAAGAAATTCCGTAGGTCAGCGCGATGGAAACGACGGAAGTAATCCACACCAACGACGTCAGCGGCGCCTCGTAATTCATTTTATCCGCGCTGCTGTACTTCGCTTTGGCGATCAAGTCGTTGATGAAATAAGCCCCCGCGCTGGAGACCAGCATCATGATGCGCATCACAAAGATCCAGACCAGCAATTGCACCTGAACTCTGGGATCTTTCACAGCGAGAAGAATGAAAGTAATCAGCGCGACGCCTGTCACACCGTATGTCTCAAAGCCGTCCGCACTCGGGCCAACCGAATCGCCTGCGTTGTCGCCGGTGCAATCCGCGATGACGCCCGGGTTACGCGCATCGTCTTCCTTAATTTTGAAGACGATCTTCATCAAGTCTGAACCGATGTCGGCAATTTTCGTGAAAATGCCGCCTGCGATGCGCAATACCGCTGCGCCGAGCGATTCACCAATCGCGAAACCAATGAAGCACGGCCCCGCGTAATCTCCGGGAATAAACAGCAAAATAAACAGCATCATCAATAGTTCTACAGATATAAGCATCATGCCGATGCTCATTCCAGCTTCAAGGGGGGTGTGGTAGCAGGGAAAGGGCTTACCGCGCAGGGAAGCAAACGCCGTCCGCGAGTTGGCGAACGTATTGACGCGAATGCCGAACCAGGCCACGCCGTAACTCCCAGCCATGCCGATAATGCTAAAGACAAGAATGATCGGCAACGTCACTGCGGTAGGATGCACGGGAGCGAGCACGCCGAAGTAAATAACGATCACCACCGCGATAAACAGCCACAACAAAACAAGAAATTTGCCCTGCGTAAAAAGATAGGTCTTGCAAGTTTCGTAGATCAGCTCGGAAATGTCGCGCATGGACTTATGCACGGGCATCCCCTTGAGCCGGCTATAAATGGCCAATCCAAAAATAAGTCCAAGCACGCAAAACACAATGCCAAACAGCAGCAGCTTATGGCCATCGATCCCAAGAAACGAGACCTGCGAAAGATCGGGCACTTTCAACGCAGCTTCACCGCCGCCAGCTTCTTGAGCTGCCGCTGCGGCGCCGGTGAGCAGAGTGAGAAGGGCAGCGCCCGCGCTCCACTTTGCGAATCTACATCCCAAGGAACCCACGGAAAAGGACCAGGCACGTGAAAGCCAGGTGCGCATCAAACTCCTCCATCAAAAAATCGGATTCAGGGCAAACGCGGCCCTGCACACTCGCTTCCGGCACACCATTTCATCCAGGCGCTTTTGCCAAGCGCCGGGGGAGTACCTTGCCGGTTTCAAAAGGCTCCCACCTCAAGACGGGACACAACAGAGCTTTTGCGTACCCCGGAAGGACCGGGATTGCCCGCGCACTCGCCCAACCTATCTACCCCGCAGATCGCGGGACAGTACCCTGTAGGGCCTTTACACGGGCATACACAAAACGTTGATTTATAACATTTACCGGACAGGTGGGTCAAACCGGTTGGCGGGGCTTTTCCATCCACAAGAGGAGCCTAATACGGGCCTTCCGGCCAGTCCACTGGGGTCGTTAATAGGACGGTACCGTACCGCACACGCGACCAACAAACATTTGCAACCGATGGTAACATTCCTTCATCGTTCGAGCAGAATGCAATCCGGTTTGGACGGGCACTCAGAATAAGAATTTTAGAAGCCACCCAGGAGCCAAGCGGCTTCTTCGGGGGCCGTTCGCCAAATTCGTCACAGGGGGAAGCGCTTTGAACCCGGCTCGGTGCGCCACATGATCTCCAGGTTGAGTCATTCGTCCTTGCTTGCCCAACACGTTCAAGCCGCGGGCATGGCGTGAGGCATCACTTTTTCATTACCGGCACCGATGCCGGCGTGGGCAAGACGACGCTTTCCGCGCTGCTTTGCGCTGCTCTGGATGCGGTTTATTGGAAGCCCATCCAGACGGGAACGCTCGAAGGCTCGGACCGCGTCACCGTGATGCGCCTGGCGGGAATCGGCACTGACCGCACGCTGGACGAGGTCTACAAATTTGTCCCGCCGGTTTCGCCGGATTTGGCAGCCCGTTGGGCGGGAGTCGAAATCGATCTCGGGCGTATCAATCTGCCGACAAGCCTGCTCAACGATTGGCTCATCGTCGAAGGTTTGGGCGGCGTGCTGGTGCCCATCAATCAAAAACAGTTCATGCTGGATATGATGGTCAAGTTCAAGCTGCCGGTTATTCTCGCCGCGCGCAGCGCCGCCGGCACCATCAACCACACGCTCCTGACATTAGCGGCACTGCATGCTGCCGAACTCCCCGTCCACGGAGTCGTCCTCATCGGCGACCAGAACCGCGAAAATCGCGAAACCATCGAGCGTTTCGGCCACGTCCGCGTCATCGGCGAAATTCCCCGCCTGCCCAATCTCCACCGCACAGCCTTGATGCAGATCTTCATGAATCACTTCGACCGAGCTGCTTTTTCGCAATGACTTCGCGCAACACCCCTGCCAGTGCTTTAGCGAACATTGCAAAATATCAAGTCCTATGAGTAAGAAAAGCGGCGTCAAGCTGCCGCATTCCCAATCGGTGTCTGCTAGACTGAACGCCTCGTGAACGCTTGGAAGCAAAAAATCGTTGCCTTCGCTACCGGCCTCGGCGCCCCCGGTCTCTTCCTTATTTCTTTCCTCGATTCCTCGGTGCTTTCGTTTCCAATCATCAACGACCTACTGCTGATCGAGCTTTCCATGAAGCAGCACGCGCGAATGCCGCTCTACGCGCTGATGGCCGCGACAGGTTCGGTGCTGGGCTGCATCCTGCTTTATTATCTGGCGCGCATGGGCGGCGAAGCCTATTTCCACCGCAAAGCAGGCCACCGCGCCCACGCCATCCGCCATTGGGTCGAGCGCAATGGCTTCGGCGGCATGCTGATTGCCGCGCTCTTGCCGCCGCCAACGCCCTTCAAGATATTTGTGTTTGCCGCAGGCGCGTTTGAAGCGCCCGTGGTAGGTTTCGCGTCGGCTATCACGTTGGCCCGGCTATTTCGCTATTTCGGCGTCGGATATCTTGCCGTGCGTTACGGAGAAAACGCATTGCCTTATATCAAGGAACACTGGCCAATCGTCGCGGTTCTTGCGCTTGCGCTGGTTCTCGTAAGCTATGGCCTCTCGCGTGTGATCCTGCGTCACAAGCCCCACCTGGAAGCTCCCGAGTAGTGCGAACAAGGAGTGTGGGATGGGCTCAGCGGCGCAGTTCGCGCGCCCAAACCAATTCTTCCGATGTCACTCTTTTGTTCGGATCCAGCTCGATAACCGCCGCGACTTCACGCCCCGTGTCGCCTCTCGCCGCATAGCTCAAGTCGCGCAGAATGACCACGTAGCCCGTTTCGTTTTTCTCAACCGATGCCTTGGGAATCCTTGCGGCAACGAGAAAACGCCTCGCGGTCGCCGTATCTCGCGCCGCATCCAATGCCGCCGAATCTTCGGGCTTGAAAAGCCTCAAGCTGGTGTCAGGGTCAAATGTGCTTCCAGCGGTGGCATCCACTTCGATTTCGTTGAGCGCCGTCTCAGTCTCCGCAACCCCATGCCAGGTAAGCAGGGAGAGGGCCCCTGGAAAGGCGCTGACTCGCCGCGGCGTTTCCCCATGAAACGTTCGCGCGTTCATCATGGCAAGAACGTTGGAATGCAAAACTCCGCGCGCTCCCACGTAAACAAAAATCAAAACGAGCCCGACAATCGCTCCCGTTTGCCCTCGGGGCCCTTTGTCTTTTGCGCCAATCTCCGAACTCACCAGCCGCAACAGTTCTGGAAATGCAATTGTTAAAATGAGAATCGTAAGTATCCACGGGTCAATGCGGGGAAGCCAATCCGCCGCGAATCGCGTGGAGCTGAAGGGCCAAAAGAGCGTCACCCCGGTGGATTGGCAGGCATCCATCGCGATGTGCAACAAAGCCGCGCAGAACAACAATAAAAATGCCGTTGGAAAGAGTCTGCCCCGCAGGTTTTGTCCGGCGCTCACATCCCCAGGAGCGGGCATGTGTTTTGGAACGATGGCTTTAAGGGGAATAGCAGAAAGAATGGCCGGGATCAGTAGGGCCGCAAGAATCGAGTGGAGATAAGTATGGTGCCAGGCGAGATAAGCCGAAGGACCAAAGCAATAACTTAACCAGTCGACGTTTGCGATGGTACCCGCAAGCACGGAGCCGGCCATGGCTGCTTTGCCAGCTCGAGGAAAAAATCCCCGTGCGATGGCCAGCGATGCCAGTCCATGCGTAACAATGTCCACGGTTACGACTTTGTTGCTGCAGAAGAAGGCAGATTCTTGCCGCTAGGGGGCACCACCAGTTTCAGCGCCCGCGGTACAATTTTGAACTCTACAGGCAGCCGCGCGAGTGCCTCACCATCCACCTGCGCGTAAACCGGATTCTCGCCCAACTGGTCGCACACAATCGAATCCGCTTTCCAAAAATGCACGCCTTCCGCCCCGCGCAGTTTTCCCATCCATAGCGTCGGCAGGTAGCTAAGATAACGAAATCCGCTCTGCGTCGTCAGCGCCATCAACTCAAACTTGTCTTCATACAAATCCGCATCCGTGGTGATTTTAAACGGCCCACCGTAATTTTTGGTCCGTCCGACAACGACAAGCGATGCGTCGAGTTCCTTGCCCGCGGAGGTAATTCGAAAGTGCTGGAATTTATAGCGGAAGGCTTCGTACGCGCCTTGCCACCAGTAAGCGAGAATGCCGACCCGCGCCTTCAAATCCAGATCAATCGAATAAACAATCATTCCGTCGGGGCCGGCGCCCGCAACGCTCAGAAAGTATTTCTTCTTCGCGGGTTCCTTCAGTGGCGTGGCCATTCCCAGCGCGATTTCTTTTATTTCGCCGCGAACCAGCTTTTCCGCCGCACTCGGAATGTCCCAGGGAAGGTTCAGCTCCTTCGCAAGTATGTTTGCCGTTCCACCGGGAAGCAGGGCCAGCGGCACGCGATGGCCATTTTGCTGGCCCGCCAACCCGTTTACGACTTCATTCAAAGTGCCATCGCCTCCGCAGGCGATCACGAGATGGCGTCCCTCGGTGTGCGCGCGCTGCGCGATCTCCGTCGCATCGCCAGCCTTGGTTGTTTCCGCGAGGTCCGTCTGAATTCCACTCGAAGCAAAAATCCGGCGCGCTTCATCCAGCATGGTGCGGCGCCCGCTTCCGCCGTTTCCGGCGTTAGGGTTGTGAATCAGCAAAGCGTTTTGTATTTCTGCGTTCACTTTCACTCCAAATCTTCTGCGGCACACATCATTCTATATAATGTCGGGTGATTTCGAGCACCCTGTTCTCGAGAGGGTTTCATGGCCAAAGCCGCGCCCAAATCCGTCATTAAAGAGATCGCCGAGCTCCGCGATAAGCTCCGCTACCACGAATATCGCTATTACATTCTGGACGAGCCGGAGATTTCGGACGCCGCTTACGACGGGCTCATGAACCGGCTGAAAGAGCTTGAAACCGCTTATCCCGAACTGGTCACTCCAGATTCGCCAACAGTCCGCGTTGGAGGCGCTCCGCGGGAAGGGTTCCAGACGGTGCGCCACGCCCGGGCGATGCTTAGCCTCGACAACGCCTTTTCCTACGACGGACTGCGCGAATGGGACCGCCGCGTGCGCGAAGGCAGTGGGCGGGAAAAAATCGAGTATATCGCCGAGCACAAGTTTGACGGACTGAGCATTTCTTTGCAATACGAAGATGGTTTCCTTGTACGCGGCGTAACGCGCGGCGACGGCGCCACCGGTGAAGATGTCACGCCCAACGTGAAGACCATTCGATCGATCCCGCTGCAAGTCGACCCTGCCATTCTGAAAAAAGCCAAGCTGGCCGCTAGTTTCGAGGTGCGTGGCGAAGTCCTGATGACCCGCAAAGCTTTCGAAGCGCTCAACCGGCAGCAGGAGAAGATCGGCGGAAAGATTTTTGTGAACGCGCGCAACTCCGCCGCCGGCGCCGTGCGCGTCCTCGACCCATCGATCACTGCGGCCCGCCGCCTCGACTTTTTCGCATACTACCTCTTCGTGGATGGCAAAGTTCCTTTCGCCAAGCATTCCGAATCCCTGAGTGTTCTAAAGCAACTGCACTTCCGCGCCTCTGACGACTGGAAGCTTTGCAACGGAATTGATGCTGTGACCGAGTATTGCGACACATGGGATTCGAAGCGGGAGAAACTCGCCTACGAAATCGATGGTGTGGTGATTAAAGTCAATTCCACTGGCATTCAAAACGAATTGGGCTTTACGTCCAAAGCTCCGCGGTGGGCCATCGCCTTCAAATATCCCGCGCGGCAGGAAACCACGGTCGTCAACGATATCCGTGTAAATGTGGGACGCACGGGCGCCCTGACGCCGGTGGCGTTTCTCGAGCCGGTGCAGGTAGGAGGCGTCACCGTCAGCCGTTCCACACTCCACAACATGGATGAGGTGGCGCGGCTGGGCGTGCAAATCGGCGACACCGTGTTGATCGAACGCGCCGGCGAGGTGATTCCGCACGTGTTGAAGGTGGTGAAGGAAGGGAAGAACCGACGCCCATTTCTGATGCCCAAGGAGTGCCCCGAGTGTGGCAGCGCGATTCATCACGTCGAAGGGGAAGTGGCCTACCGTTGCGTGAACGCCGCGTGCCCCGCGAAGCGCAAGGAGTCCCTGCTGCATTTTGCCAGCCGCCACGCGATGAATATCGACGGCCTGGGCGACAAGATCGTCGATCAACTAGTAGATAAGGGGCTGGCGAAAGATGTCGCCGATCTTTACACGCTGAAAGAGGGCGACGTCGCCGGCTTGGAGCGCATGGCGGAAAAATCCGCGCAAAATTTGCTACTCGAAATCGCGGGGAGCAAGAAGAGCAGCCTCGCTCGCCTGATCTACGCCCTCGGAATCTTCTCCGTCGGCGAAAGAACAGGCCAGTTGCTAGCCGAACATTTCTCCTCGCTCGAAGAATTAGCTGCCGCGAAAGAAGAGCAGCTTGAGGCTGTCCACGAAGTTGGTCCGAAAGTAGCGGCGTCGATTGTCGAGTTCTTTTCCGAGCCCGCGAATCGACAGCTCATCAAGAAGCTGAACAAAGTCGGCGTGCACCCCACCGCAGAAAAACGCAAAGTAAAGAGCGACAAATTCGCCGGGAAAAGCTTCGTGTTCACAGGCGGCTTAGCGAATCGTAGCCGCGAAGAAGCCGCCGAGTTGGTCCAGCAGCACGGAGGAAAAATTTCCAGCTCGGTCAGCAAAAAGACCGACTACGTGGTGGTGGGCACTGATCCCGGCTCCAAATACGACAAAGCCAAAGAACTTGGCGTCACCATCCTCACAGAATTAGAATTCGATAAAATAATACAAAGTAAATAGACAACCAGGGAGTCGGCGATTTGTTAAACATTAGCGAACGCTCCAGCTATAAGGCATAATGCTGCAATTGCGGGGAGTGCCGTGAAGCGTCTCGCGAAATTCATCAGATCAGTTATTCCGGCAGATCCTGCTCAGCTTCTCATCCTCGCTGGTGCGATTTGCCTCACAGTTTCTCCGCACCTCAGGTTCTTGCCATTCGAGTTCGGACCTGCCGGCGGCCGTCACGCCGAGCTCTTGATTGAGCAGGCTGTTCCCCTCACAATCGCGCTCTGTTTGTTAGTCATGTTCGCTGGAATGGCAGCGTACTTCGTTTGCTTCTGGCCCGGGAGCCATGCCGTCCACCGTATTTTGTTGTCAATCCTTGCGCCAGGCATCGCTGGTTCTGGCCTGATCCTCGCACAGATCTTCTGGTTCGCTAGGCCTGCGACTTCCATCCTTCAGTCCACCCACCACATCGCCCAAAACGCGAAGTCTCTTGACTGGGCTGGATGGGTCTCGCTCCCCGGCTTTTTCTTCTGCTTCGCTGGTCTTGTGCTTGTAGCAGCTTATACTGCGCGGCTGACCTTTGGCATTGCCCGTCTCCCTCTTTCATTGCCCGATAGCCCCCCAAGGGAAGCCACTGATTCAGACGCTTGGTGTCGGCTGCAGTGGGTCGTTTGGGTTTTGATTGGGCCTCTGATTCTCGTATCTGTCGTACTAGGCTTTCTCACGATAGGTCCCTCGCTGATCTTTTGGTCGCGAATGCCCGTCTATGCTCAAAGTATTTGGTTTAACAGGTTATCCACCGTCGCGGAGGCCGCGGCCGCGCTCGGCGTCCTCCTTTGGATCATGGGGAAGGAAAATCGACAAGTCATTTGGGGCGTGACTCGGCTTCCAGAACCGCGGCATGCGGCGCTGGGCTTGTCGTTTCCCATCGGCATTGCCGGGCTCCTTGCTGCAGGGCAATATCTACTCGCAAGAGCCCAGTGGGCAGCCCAAGGCTTTGGGAGAGAAGTGCGGCCAGACTTGGGCTCCTTCTTCAATCTGCCCGATCCCTGGCTTTGCCTGTTGATTTTGCCAGCTTTTTTTGAAGAGTTGATTTTTCGTGGTCTACTGCAACGTCATTTCGTTAAGAGGTACAGCATTCATCGTGGGATCGTCCTCGTTGGAATCGTTTGGGCGGCTTTTCATTTCCACTCGGACGTTTCTTTTTCTCGGGCCACCATAATCGGTACTCTGACAATTCTCGGCTCCCGCGTGGCCATGTGCTTGGTCATCAATTATGTTTTGGCATGGCTCACATTGCGTTTTTCTTCTGTCATCCCCGCGGCTCTGGCGCATGCCTTTTACAACATTCTTGTGTTCTCCGAGCTTGGTCCGCTTTTTCCGGGAAAGAACGCACTGCGCCTCGTGCTCTGGGCCATCCTGGCGTGGGTACTCTTCCGCTATTGGCCCGTCCACACGGAGCAGGGACCTGTTCAGGAAGGCGCGTCGGCGACTCCAAGCCCGGAGCTCGTCATCTGACTTACGAACCGACGAAATGGCGATTCGCATCCATATCAAATCCAAGTCGGCTCGTATGAATGAAACCTACGGTGAGAGGGGTGTTTGTTGGTTGGCGTATTGATGAGCTAAATCCTTTATAAGCAACACTTGCAGGATCCTTGGCGCTGGCCTTATTCGCCGGCATTTTTGGTCCGCCAAGTCGTGTAAAATCAATAGTTTGCGGAGGTCCCGCAACTGTTAATTCTGCTGGGGATACAGTGAGCTTAAATCCTTTAGATGCAACACTCACAAAAAACTCGGGGAGGGTCTGCTGATTTTTTCCGACCTTAGCTGTGACCCAACTTTTAACTCCGGTGTCTTCCGGAGCCGCAGTTCCTCTGTTCATTCCATCTCTATCGGCTATAATTTGGGCGGCGGGTGGGCCGGGTGATCGCTGGCTCGGCCATCGCAAGATGGCCGGGCGGGAGGAAAGTCCGGACACCGTCGTCGTAGGCTCGCAAGAGCCGGTGACGAAATAGGGCAACGCGCCTGATAACGTCAGGGGAGCAGTGGCACAGACTTCAGTCTGTGCTCTTTGGTGGGGCCAGCGAATACGCGCAGTCGCAGTGCGTAGCGAGCATCGCGAATTCGTCGCCGAAGAAAAGCACACAGGCTGAAGCCTGTGCCACAGTTCACGGATAGTGCCACAGAAACTTAAACCGCCGGCAGAGTGCAGCACGGTGGCATCGCGCAGGAAAACCTGCGAGACGTCTTCGCAACGCTCGCTCCGTTAGGTAAGGGTGAAAAGGTGGGGTAAGAGCCCACCGCTCCGGTGGCAACACCGGAGGCACGGAAAACCCCGCGTGGTGCAAGGCCAAATAGGAGGGGAGAGCCGGCCCGGCTCGCCGAGAACATTTGCGCAAGCCGATGTTCTTCCTCGGCGATGGAGCAATCCATCGGCGAGAGCAACCCTCGGGTAGGCTGCTGGAGTCACGGCGTGAGCCGTGACCTAGAGGAATGATCGCCGCAGCGCGCCGTTCGTTTGACGAATGGCGCGCCGCACAGAATCCGGCTTACAGGCTCATCCGCTGATTTTATTGCGCCTGACGAACGCTCGCGTCCGCGAACGTTGCCAGGACCATCCTGCTCGTAATCGCGCGGTTCAATATCCCAGCTTTTTATCTACGATGTTCAAGAGGGGCTCGCTGCGCTGGAATCTTCCGAACTGCTCTATAAAGAATCGCATGGCGTTGTCCAGCCAATCGGGAGTATGGTCCGCGCAATGCGGGCAGAGCAGCACGTTTTCCAGATTGTAAAAGGGGTGTCCCGCGGGCAGCGGCTCCTGGACGAAGACGTCCAGGGCGGCGCCTTTTATTTTATTTTCCGTAAGCGCTTTAATCAGAGCGTTTTCGTCGATGATTGGACCGCGGCCAACATTGATCACGACCGCCGTAGGTCTCATCGCCGCAATTTCCCGCTCGCCAATCAGTCCGCGGGTTTCCTCATTCAACGGTGCAGCAACAGCGATGTAGTCGCACCGTGGAATCATTTCTTTGCGGCGTTCCGAACTATAAACTTCGTCGACGAGCGGATCCGGCTTGTCGGTCGCGGAAACGTGGCGCTTGACCGCCAGAACTTTCATGCCCACGCCGCGGACTCTTTCGGCAATCGCGCGCCCGATGTCGCCATATCCAACGATACCGACGGTCTGACCAGCCACAAGCGTCGTGTCGAACACCCCCCAGACGCCGGCCATCTGATTGCGAATCATGCGGCGGAAATCCTTGGCGAAGTACAGGATTGCGGCGAGAGCAAATTCGCCGAGCGACGGGCTGAAAACGCCACTGCCGTTAGTCAGGGTGACGTTGCTGCTGACCAGCTCAGGGAAAAGGGTGCGCTCCAGGCCCACCGAACGTGAATGGACCCAGCGTAAGTTGGGGCACTTCAGAAATACTTCGCGAATCAAAGAGAGCGAACCGGACCAGTTCAAAATGGCCTCTGCATCGGCGCACGCCGCTTCCAAGCCTTGCGCGGAGTCTCCGATAACAAAATTTCCCTCTTCCCGCAACGCTCCGAGCATGGGGAGCGGCGGATCATCCGGTTCGGCCAAAACGAGAATCGTCGGTTTCTTCATCTGTGTGCCCAGATCGAAAGGAAAACTGAAAAAGCCTCCGCTGTCAATCGCGGTTTGACGCCTCAACTTTTAGCCCCCTACAATACACTGCGCTGCGTCAACGCAAGTGCTCGAGCGGGCGCGTTCGACTGGTGCAATGCGCGCAATGAAAACCAGAAGGGTCCATTCATGTCGCAAAAAACTGCAAAATCCTTGAGAAGCTATCGCTGGTTTGGACCGGATGACTTGCGCTCGTTCGGTCATCGTTCGCGCGCTGCGTCCATGGGATGTATTCAGGCGGACTACGCGGGCAAACCGGTCATCGGCATTATCAATACGTGGAGCGACGCCAACCCGTGCCACAGCCATTTGCGTGAGCGCGCGGAAGCTGTGAAGCGTGGCGTGTGGCAGGCCGGCGGCTTCCCGATGGAAATGCCGGCCATCACGCTTGGCGAAACATTTCAGAAGCCGACCACGATGATGTATCGCAACCTGCTCGCGATGGAAGCTGAGGAACTCCTGCGTTCCTATCCCGTGGATGGCTGCGTGCTCCTCGGAGGCTGCGACAAAACCACTCCAGCGCTTTTGATGGGTGCCATCAGCATGAATTTACCGGCCATCTTCGTTCCCGCCGGGCCGATGCTGCGGGGGAACTGGCACGGACAGATTCTCGGCAGCGGGTCGGATGTAATGAAGTATTGGGCCGAGCGGCGCGCCGGAAACATTGACCAGCAAGCGTGGTTGCAAATCGAAGAGGGAATCGCGCGCTCGGCCGGAACATGCATGACCATGGGAACCGCTTCCACGATGACCAGCGTTGCCGAAGCGCTGGGCTTTTCTCTTCCCGGTGCAAGTTCCATCCCCGCAGTGGATGCGAATCATCCGAAGATGTGCGATAGAGCGGGCCGGCGCATTGTCGAAATGGTGTGGGAGGATTTAAAGCCGCGCAACATTCTGAATGCGGCGTCTTTTCGCAACGCAATAACGGCGGTGCTTGCGTTGAGCGGTTCCACCAACGCTGTGATTCACATCATTGCTCTTGCGGGCCGCGCCGGAATCAAGCTGACTCTCGATCACTTTGATGAACTTTCGAAGAAAACCCCGGTCCTGGCGAACATTCGGCCGAGCGGCAAGTACTTGATGGAAGATTTCTATTACGCGGGGGGATTGTCCGCGCTTTTGAAAGCGCTGTCCCCTCACCTGGATTTGAGCTGCCTCACAGTGACCGGAAAAACTCTGGGCGAAAATGTTGCCGCGTCTGAAATTTACAATTCGGATGTGATTCGTAACGTGGACAACCCGGTTTTCGCTTCCGGTGGACTGGTCATCGTGCGGGGCAATCTGGCTCCGACAGGAGCGGTGATTAAACCCGTTGCCGCGGAACCGCGGCTGCTGAAACATGAAGGCCGAGCCATCGTGTTTGATAGCTACAACGAGATGAATGCACGCATCGATGACCCCGCGCTCGACGCGGATGCGAACAGTGTGTTGGTTCTGCGCAATGCGGGGCCGAAGGGCGCGCCCGGAATGCCTGAGTGGGGCAATCTGCCAATCCCACAGAAACTTCTCAAACAGGGCGTGCGGGACATGGTGCGCATCTCCGATGCCAGAATGAGCGGCACAAATTATGGAACGTGCGTTCTGCACGTTTCGCCTGAATCGTTTGTGGGCGGCCCACTCGCGTTGATTAAGGAAGGCGATATCGTGGAGCTCGATGTCGAGCGGCGCCAACTCAACATGCGAGTCAGCGAAGAAGAACTATCACGGCGCCGAGCGGCCTGGCGTCCGCAAAAGGGAGTTTACCGGCGTGGCTACGGCAAACTTTATATGCAGCACATCAAACAGGCTGATGAGGGATGCGATTTCGATTTTCTGGAAGGAACTGAGGCTATTCCCGAACCTGAGATTCACTGAACTCCCCTAAATCCAAAATTCCGAAAAGCGAACTCTCGAAATTCGAAAGTTAGTGATACGCCGCGACGAATTCCTTGTAGGCGGCTTCGGTACGCTCGGGCGTCAGAATATCGGAAGAGATCAGAATGCGGTACCGGAAAGTGACGTTTTGGCCTGGAGCCAGCGTGAAATTCAACTCTTCTTTCCCATTACTGAAGATTTTTTCGCCGAGCGGATTCGCGGCGAAGAGGCCGTAACCGCGCGCGTGCCAGTAGGTCGGGAATCCGGGGTTTTGCGGGTGATCGAAGATGCTGATCGTAACAGGCTCATCGCCGGCCTTGCCGCTTAAATTGCACCAGCGTCCGCGGGTGCCCCAAGCAGCGTCGCCAGTCTTGCCTTCGCTGGTGAGATAGTTGCCATTCACGCCGGTGTTGTCCAGCTTCGCGACGGCTGTCGCGCGGCCGCTGGCGTCGGTATAGACCTCAGGTTTGTCGGAGGGCAATTCGAGAGCACGGATAACGCGAAGGCCCAACATGCCGTCTTTCGCATCGGCGAAAACTACTTTTTCGTCCTGAGCGCTCAGAGTCGTGATGCGATCAACGCTGCGGAAGCCGGCGCCTCCGCGAAAAACGAAGCGCGTATGCTCCTTGAGCAGGACTTTCTTTTCGTACGTAGTCCAGTCGGCTTCAACCTCTAATTCGCCTTGATCGTTTCCGCTTTTTGCGGAAGGGATGGAACGCTGGTAAATCGTGCCCATCTTCGGCGTATCGTCTGGTTTGATGGCCTCGGAATTGTTCCAGAAGTCGATACCGTTCACGCTTTCGTAGTTGAACCAGAGCCCGGCGTGATGCGGGTGGTCCACGTGCTCGCCGGGACGAGGTTCGAGAGGGAATCCGCGCGTGATGATCGTGCCATTGGCGGTGCGCAGAGGATAGAGAACTGGTTTGGCGAGGCGCTCCGGCCATATATAGGAAGTGAAGGCCTGGCCGTCAATGAGAACGTCGACGCGGCGAGCTTGTTTGTTGACGATGATCGAAACGCGGTCGGGCGCGGCTGCGACCAGAGAAGCCAAAAGCACAGCCGCGGAGAGAAGGGAAAACAACATACCAAAAGCTTGAACGCGCATGGCTGGCCGAAACCTCCTGCGAACACCTGCATGCAGATAATAAGCCAATACCGAAATCTCGGCTGTCGAGAGTTGCTAAAGGCAGAAACCAGGAGCTGGCCAATCGTGAGATGATGTGGGCGCTATGAGAACCAAACCCGTAAAACAATCAGGCGCGAATAGAAAGTCTTCGCCTTCCCATCCGCTGACCGTTAAGCAGATTCCTTCCGTTGTCCAAGACGTGCTGTCCAAGACGGCCTTCATTGACATTCACACGCACCTGTTTTCACCGGCCTTCGGCAAGTTGGGGTTGTGGGGAATCGACGAACTGCTCACCTATCACTATCTCGAAGCCGAGTTTTTCCGCTCGTCCGAAGTGACTCCCGAGCGTTACTGGAAACTTTCGAAGAGCGAACAGGCGGACGCGATCTGGAATGCCCTGTTCGTTCAGAATAGCCCGATATCGGAAGCGACGCGCGGGGTGATCGCCGTCCTGAATGCATTCGACTTGCCCACGGATGCTTCCGGCTTGAAAAAGGCGCGTGCGTTTTTCAAGGAACAATCGATCGAGAAGCACACCCAGAAAGTATTTGAGATGGCCGGCATAGATACCGTGGTGATGACGAATGATCCTTTGGACAGCGAAGAGAAAACGGTGTGGATGAACGGTGGACAAGATCATTCACAGTTTCAACCGGTATTGCGGCTCGACCGTATTTTATGGGGCTGGCCTCGCCACTGGCAGGAATTGGCGCGGCAGGGTTATGCAGTGGACGAGCGAGTCACTGGAAAATCCATTTCCGAGGTTCGAAGATTTTTGGCGGATTGGCACAAGCGCATGCGGCCGCTGTACATGGCGGTTTCGCTTACCGACCAATTCCTGTTTCCGGATGAGAGCGTTACCAGCAAGATTCTGGGCGAGGCGGTGCTGCCGTCCTGCCGCGAGTTTGGATTGCCGATGTCGTTGATGATCGGAGTTCGGCGGCAGGTTAATCCCGCGATTCGTCTTGCGGGCGACGCCGCGGGCAAGGCGGACCTGCGTGCTCTCGAGAATCTGTGCCGCGACTTCCCGGAGAATCGCTTTTTGGTGAGCGCACTCAGCCGGGAAAATCAGCATGAACTTTGCGTTTATGCGCGGAAGTTCAACAACTTGATGCCGTTCGGGTGCTGGTGGTTTTTGAACAATCCCTCCATTGTGGAGGAAATCACCCGGGAGCGGATTGAGATGCTGGGGACTAGCTTTATTCCGCAGCATTCGGACGCGCGCGTGCTCGAGCAGGTCATCTACAAATGGAAGAATACGCGCCGAACGCTTGCGCCGATACTGACCAACAGCTACAACCTGCTTCACAGCGAGGGCTGCGCGGTTACGCGCGAAATGGTTCAGCGCGATGTGAACCGGATGTTCCGAACGAACTTCGAGGAGTGGACGGCCCTGCAAACGGCCGAATAATCCAGGATTTTAGTTGCTTCACGATGCGAGAGCCTGGGACTGCTCCGGACAGAGTAGATCCGGTGTTGTTTCGTTCGCAAAAGGTTCACTCCGAAACGAGCAACAGCACTACGCCGTGTGCCGGAATTCTTGCCCGGTAAATTCCTTGAAGCGTACCGAGATCCTTCGCCGCCCAGATATCCCGCACTTTCACGGCGCCCTTGAATCCAAGTTCGCGGAAATGGAATTGAGCATCCAGGAGAGCCGGATGGCGGTTGAATAGAGCCACGGCTTTCGAGCCGTCCGCAAGCTGGCGAGTCCAAATTTCGATAGGGCCTTCCGCACGGAGGCGGTCGCCCTGTTTGCCCAGCCGATCCTGATCTATGGCGATGACTTCGCGATTGGTCAGCAGTGCAATGGTTTCCGGACTCATCGTGGTGAGGTCATTGCCTGCAAGAAGCGGAGCGGCGAGAATCGCCCACAGGCTCATGTGCGTGCGGTATTCATGCGCGTTCATGCCGCCGTTTCCTATTTCGAGCATGTCTGGATCATTCCAATGCCCGGGCCCCGCGAATTTTGCAAGACCAGCCTGACGGAACCCGATCTGCTCCATGCGGTCGTATTTGTCCTCGATGTCGCCGGTAGTGCGCCACAAATTGCCGCCAACCGAAGGCCCCCATTGCCAGACTGCGTCTTCGCCATACTGGCAGAGGCTGTAAACGATGGGCCGGCCGGTTTTGCGCAGCGCGTCGCGCATTTTGATGTATGCATCCACCATAATTTTGTGCGCGGCTTCCGGCGAATCCGCGGTTTTCATGATTTCCCGCAGCCCGCACAGATCGTATTTCAGGTAGTCAATCCCCCAGTTTGCGTAGCTTCGCGCGTCCTGCTCTTCGTGGCCGTAACTGCCCTCGAAATTCGCGCAGGTCTTCGGCCCGGGCGACGAGTAGATGCCGAGCTTCAATCCTTTTCCGTGGACGTAATCGGCAAGAGCCTTCATGTCCGGAAATTTGCTGTTGGTTTGGATGACCCCTTGCGCGTCGCGATCACCTTCCCAAGTGTCGTCAATATTGATGTAGAGATAGCCTGCGTCGCGCATGCCGCTGGAGACCATCGCATCGGCCTGTGCGCGAACCGTTGCGTCATCAATCTTGTGCGCAAAGTGGTTCCAGCTGTTCCATCCCATGGGAGGCGTGGCGGCCACCGTGGGCGATTGGGCCATCACAGGAGGCACGAGCGGGAATACCGCCAGTACCGCGAAGAGCAGGCGAGTCCTTCGAATCTTGCAACAAACCATTGTCGGCATGATGGGACCTTTCTGCATTCCCGCAACTGGGCGAGTTTGCTTGGTCGTACGGGATTGTATAGGAAGAGCTGGCAAGTCCAAAAATTCTGTGGAACCTTGAGCCCCTCTTTCGTATGACCGTCCGCCTGAGCTGACCTGCCAACCGGGGATGACCTTTCACCTGGATTTCAAAACAATAGCGCCCGTCAGCCGTTTTCCTGGCTCACTCGTGAGCATGTTTCCCCTGCCCAGAATTCGTCGCATCGAATTTACTCGCTGACGCATCAGAGATTCTGACGGCAACGAGTGCAACCCGAAGGCGTCGCGCCATTTCTTTGAACGAACGAGCGTGGGTCGCATTATCGATGGATGCGATTAAATTGGATTTTTCTGAAAACTGAAGAATCACAGGAGGAATTATGGCTACAACGCGAGTCGCTGTGAAACCAATGAAGGTGGCCCAGGTTCCCAAACCGGGGGCGGATTTCGAGATTGTGGAACGCGAGATTCCTGATCCCGTCGCAGGACAGGTGCGCATTAAGGTGCAAGCCTGCGGGGTTTGCCATAGCGACACGCTGACGAAAGAGGGCGCGTGGCCTGGAATTCAGTATCCGCGTGTACCGGGGCACGAAGTTGCGGGTGTCATTGATGAAGTCGGGGCAGGTGTCACAACATGGAAGAAGGGGCAGCGCGTGGGCGTTGGGTGGCACGGCGGGCATGACGGCACTTGCCGCGAGTGCCGTCGCGGAGATTTTCGCAACTGCAAGAACCAGAAAATTTCGGGCATCAGCTATGACGGGGGATACCAGCAATACATGATTGCTCCTATCGAAGCCCTGGCGGCGATACCGGACACCCTGAGCGATGTGGAGGCCGCGCCGCTGCTATGCGCGGGAATCACTACGTACAACGCGCTGCGGCATAGCGGGGCTCTGCCGGGAGATCTCGTTGCGGTGCAGGGAATTGGCGGCCTGGGGCATCTTGGCATTCAGTTCGCGCACAAATTTGGGTATAACGTGGTGGCGATCGGGCGCGGCGGTGAAACTGCTGCGCTTGCGAAAAAACTCGGCGCCAACACATACATTGATAGCGCGGCGACGAACGCAGCCGAGGCGTTGCAGAAGCTGGGTGGGGCACGAGCGATCCTCGCGACGGCGCCGAGCTCGAAAGCTATGTCCGGGTTGATCGACGGGCTGGGGCCAAACGGCGAGCTGATGGTCGTTGGAGCTGATTTTGAGCCGATTCAAGTCTCGCCGGTGCAGCTCATTGTCGGCAGCAGAACGATTCAAGGGTGGGCCGCGGGCACACCATCAGATTCCGAGGACACGCTGCGCTTCTCCGAACTGACGGGAGTGCGGGCGATGATTGAAACGTTTCCGCTGGAAAAAGCCGCCGAAGCCTACGCGCGCATGCTGAGCGGCAAGGCGGAATTCCGCGTCGTTCTGACAATGTAAACGCGGCACCTGAAGTCGAGATATTGCTGCTAGAGGGCCGGGGAGCAGGCTGGCAGGTGCATCAAAAGATGCGCGTGATTCCGGCATAACCGTCGAATCGCGAATCAAAGCTCAATATTCTGTCGATTCCATTTTGTTCCATTATGGCCACATGCACGGCATCGCGTGCGGACAATTGCGGGTGGCCCAACACAATCTCTTTCGCACGCTGTACGGCACCCTGATCCACGGAGAAGACCTGATCCGCGACTCGAAGTACCGCATCGAAAGCAGGCTGAACAAATTCCCTGCGATTCAGAGATACATAGCGGTGCAAAATCTCCTGGAGCACTTCCGCGTCGGTTACCAGCCGTTCTCGATTGCTGACGAGCCTTTCCAGCACATGCTGCGCATCGGTCTTGTGCGGGTGTGGCGCCCCAATGAGATACATCGGAATATTAGAATCCACAAAGATCAAGGCAGTGACCCGGTGCCGTAACCGCGCTCGATTTCCTCTAACATTGCTTTGATGTCCGACGTAGGGGCTTCGTGCTTTACAGCGGCGCGGATGGCTGCGAGCTTTTTGGCGCTGTCGGTTACAGGCTCGCGGCGGCGGGCCATTTCAAGAGCCTGCCGGACCCATTCAGCGATGGACATACGGCGTATCTTCGCCGCACGCTGGATTTCCCGGTATTCGGGATCTTGTAAAATGACCTGAAGCCGTTTAGCCATAAGATGAGTCTATCTGACTCATTATGATGAGTCAAGATGGCTGATCCTTCGAACGGCTGATGTAAATCCGCTCGCGGTTTGCATATTCGTGCACTCATTGTTTTTGTGGCAAAGTAGTGTGCGATGGCCGCGCCCGAAACCTCCTCATTTAATGGCCGTGTTGCGTTCCGCTATCCCAGCTTTCTGCTTTTTCAGACTGCGCGCTTTTGCATCGTTCTGGCGATGGAGATGCAGTCGGTGGCTGTGGGCTGGCAAGTCTATGAAATAACCAAGCGGCCTCTGGACTTGGGGCTGGTGGGGTTGGCGCAATTTTTGCCGGGGATCCTGCTGTTCCTGGTTTCGGGGCATGTGGCGGATCGCTACGACCGTCGCAAGCTTATCGTGACTTGCTATGTGGGATTTGCGGCATGCGGCGCTCTGCTGTTGGTCACGGCGGAGCGCCATGTTCGCTCGGCGTATTACATCTTTGCAGTGCTGGTCGTGCTTGGCGTGGTGCGGGCATTCAATGGGCCCGTCAGCCGCGCGCTGCTTCCCCAACTGGTGCCCGAGGAGCATTTCCCCAATGCGGTCGCCTGGGCGTCCACCTTTTTTCAAGGCGCCGCGATTCTTGGCCCCGCGCTTGGCGGTGTGATCTACGCATTTTTTCGCGGGCCTGCCGCGGTTTACGCTTTGGCCATGATCATGGCTGTCGTGGCCATCGTGTGTACGCTCCAAATCAAACTCCAGACAAAACCGCGTGCTCGGGAACCAGTCAACTTAACCACGGTTCTCGTTGGGCTTCGCTACATCTGGCGCGAAAAACTGATTCTGGGTTCGATTTCGCTCGATCTCTTCGCCGTCTTTCTTGGTGGGGCGGTGGCTCTGCTTCCCGTTTACGCGCGCGAGATTTTGCTTACGGGGCCATGGGGCCTGGGCCTGCTCCGCACGGCTCCGGGAGTCGGTGCCGCCGCGATGGCCATCTTCCTGGCTCACCGGCCGATGCGCCGCAAGGCTGGCCAAATCATGCTGTGGTGCGTGGCGGGGTTCGGGTTATTCACAGTTCTTTTCGGACTTTCGCACAACCTCATTCTTTCCCTGATCGCGCTGTTTTTCGTCGGCGCAACCGATATGGTCAGCGTCATTGTTCGCGCGATTCTTATCCAGGTCGCCACGCCGGATGAGATGCGCGGGCGGGTCAACGCCGTGGACATGGTTTTCATTGGTGCTTCCAATCAGTTTGGGGAGTTTGAGTCTGGCTTGACGGCGCAATGGTTCGGGACGGTCCCTGCTGTGGTTATCGGCGGAATCGGGACGATGGTTGTTACTGCGATATGGGCGTGGCGCTTTCCCGAACTCAGGAAAGTCGAACAGCTTCCTTCCGCGGAGAACCGGAGGTCGTAGTTCTATGGAGGTTTTTTGCCATTGCAGCTATTGAGGAAGACGTTGCTCCAGGGGAAAAGAAGAAGAGCGGCGTCGAGCCGCCGCACTCCACACGGTTGCTTACGGTTTGGCGGGGGCGGCAGCAGCTGGTGGCGCACCAGCCGGTGGAGCGACCAGCGCCGCCTTGACCGAAGGCGGAATTTTGTCAGAGTTCGCGAGAAGTACGCTGACTTCCCATATTTGCGTCTCTGTCAAGCGCCCCTTGAAGCCGGGCATGCCCGTCAAACGAATGCCATTTTCGGCTTTCCAATAGGTCTCCGAAGCGGGGTCATCCGATACGCCAACTCCGTTAAAGAGCTGAGGCGGGCGTGGATACATCCCTTGAGCAATGAATGATTTGGGCTGGTCCGGGAGCCCGTGGCAAACCGCGCAATGCTGCTTATAAACTTCCGCGCCGCTCAAAAAGCTCTTCTCGTCCGCGGCAACCGGCGATGGCGGCGGAGCCTGTTTTTCGATGTGCGCGTCCAAAGCCATGTGCGCGAATTTCATTTCAAAGGGAAATGGAGGATCGGTGACCGCTACAGGAGCGCGTCCGGTCGAGAAGTAGAGGTAGACTCCGCCGATCATGACCAACAACGTGAGCACAATTCCCAAGATCAAGCCTTTAAGCATGTCCGTTTCCCGCCTTTGTAAGTTTCTTTCCCAGGCTGCCCGTCATCAACTTCCCGGCGCACGATAGTGTAAGCATTCTCGCGCCCGATTGCCCACTACTAAAATCTTCGCGGGGCCAATTCGCCGTCCCAAGCCACCTGACCAAGGGCTGCTGGAGCCATACCGCAAGGTTTTGTTGCCGTCCACCCTAAAGAGCCACTGGGTTCGGGCAACTTCGACCTTCGTAACCATTTCCCCTCAAAAACCGTCATATGATCTGCAAGCAGTCTATTCCGGTAGTCTCCTAAGTGCAGACGGGGCTAGAGCGCTTGGAGCCTGCCCGTAACCGTTAGTTCCCCGACAGTTTTGTTCGTACAATAGCTTTGCTTTATCGACAGGAGAGAATGGATGGGCCACCTCAACTCTATAGACCTTCCTGAACCGGGGACCAAGAGCTCCTCGGCGGGACAGCCAGCCAAGAGCCGCTGGTGGGTTTGGGTCGTTATTCTCGTGCTCATCGCTGGGGGCATTTGGTATTACCGCGGAACCCACTCAACCAGTGAGGCAGGTGGAACTCCTTCCGCCGGCGGCGCGGGCAAAGGAAAGGGCGGATTTGGCCCGGGCATGGGCAATTTCGCTGTACCGGTTGTGGTAGCCGCGGCGCAGAAAGGCGATCTGCCCGTATATCTGACTGGTATCGGCTCGGTCACGGCCTATAACACGGTGACCGTTCGAAGCCGCGTGGACGGTGCCATCGTCAAAGTGAACTTCACCGAAGGCCAATTCGTCAATCAGGGCGACGCGCTAGTGGAGATCGATCCGCGCCCCTATCAGGTCATGCTGGAGCAGGCTGAAGGGCAGCTCGCCAAAGACCAGGCGCAACTTCACGACGTGCAGGTTGATTTTGAGCGCTACACGCTCCTTTTCAACGAAGGCGTCATTCCCAAGCAGCAAGTGGATACGCAGCAGGCACAAGTGGGGCAATACCTGGGGGCGATCAAGGCGGACCAAGCCACTATTGATAACGCCAAACTCCAGATCGTTTACTCGCACATTACGGCTCCCATCGGCGGCAGAGTAGGTCTGCGACTCGTGGACATCGGCAACGTTGTTCATGCCGCGGATACGACCGGACTGCTGGTTATCACCCAGCTTCAACCCATTTCGGTCATCTTCACGCTTCCCCAGGACCAGCTTCCCCAAGTCCTGCCCAAGCTTCGTGCGAACGCCCTATTGCCCGTCGAAGCATACGACCGCGATGACACCTCAAAAATTGCCGAGGGCAAACTCGCCACCATCGATAATCAAATAGATCCCACGACGGGCACGTACAAGCTCAAGGCCGTTTTCAGCAACGCGGATAACAAGCTGTTTCCGAACCAGTTTGTCAACTGCCACATGCTTGTGGACACAAAACACAACCTGATGATCGTTCCCGCCGCCGCGATTCAGCGCGGGCCCCAGGGCACTTATGTCTATGTGGCTTCCGCTGGCAAGGTAAAGATCCAGACGGTGACCATCGCACAGACCACCGGTAACAACGTTGGTGTTGCCGCTGGACTCAAGGACGGCGACGTCGTCGTGATTGATGGCCAAGACAAGCTTCAGGATGGCAGCTCGGTCATTACCACCATGGCTCCAGCCAGTGGAACAAAGGGCTCAACTTCCCAGACGGCCAACCAAGGCGGCGCAGAGCCAACAGGTAAGGCAGCGGCCACCCCAACCGGAGAAAAAGCTCGATGAGTCCTTCCCGGCCGTTCATTCTGCGGCCTGTCGCCACGACACTCTTGATGATTGGCGTGCTGCTGGTGGGCTTCGTGGCTTACCGCCAGTTGCCCGTTTCCGCGCTTCCGCAGGTGGATTACCCAACCATTCAGATTCAGACGTTTTATCCGGGAGCCAGTCCGGACGTGATGGCTTCGTCAGTGACTGCTCCCCTGGAGCGCCAGTTTGGCCAGATTCCCGGCCTCAGCCAGATGACTTCCAGTAGTTCCTTCGGCAGCTCCACCATCACACTGCAATTTGACCTCGACCTCAACATTGACATTGCCGAGCAGGAAGTACAGGCGTCCATCAATGGCGCCTCCAACCTCCTCCCGCAGGGGCTTCCAAATCCGCCCATCTACAACAAGATCAATCCGGCGGACGCGCCGATTCTTACACTTTCTCTCAGCTCCAACTCGCTGGCGCTGTCCAAAGTGGAAGACCTCACGGACACCACGCTGGCTCAAAAGCTTTCGCAGCTCAGCGGGGTGGGTCTGGTGAGCATAAGCGGCGGCCAGCGTCCTGCCGTGCGCGTTCAGGCCAATCCCACGCAACTCGCTTCTTATGGGCTTAGTTTGGAGGATTTGCGCACCGCTCTTGGCGCCGCCAATGTGGACCAGGCCAAAGGTACCTTCGATGGCGCCCATCAGGCTTACACCATTGGCGCAAACGACCAGCTCATCTCCAGCGATAGCTACAAGCCGATTATCATTGCCTACCGCAACGGTTCTCCCGTTCGCCTTTCGGACGTCGCCACGGTTCTCGACGGCGTGGAAAATTCAAAACAGGCCGCCTGGGCCAACGGCACGCCCGCGGTCATCCTGAATATTCAACGCCAGCCTGGGGCGAACATCATCGCGGTCGTCGACCGCGTGAAAAAACTTCTTCCGCAGCTTCAGGCCGCCCTTCCAGCCTCCGTGAAGATCGACATTCTCACCGATCGTACTTCGACGATTCGCGCCTCCGTGGAAGACGTCGAGTTCACGCTGATACTCACCATCGGCCTCGTAGTGATGGTCATCTTTCTTTTCCTTCGCAACTTGCGGGCTACCGTCATTCCCGCTCTGGCCGTACCACTCTCGATTGTCGGCACCTTTGGCGTGATGTATCTCTTGGGCTATAGCCTCAACAATCTTTCCCTCATGGCGCTAACCATCTCGACCGGTTTCGTCGTAGACGACGCCATCGTCATGATTGAAAACATCGCCCGCTACATTGAGGAAGGCGAAGCCCCGCTCGAAGCCGCCCTGAAGGGAGCCGACCAGATCGGGTTCACCATTATTTCCCTTACGGTTTCGCTCATCGCCGTGCTCATTCCTCTTCTTTTCATGGCCGACATCGTTGGCCGGCTCTTCCGCGAATTCGCCATCACTCTGGCCATCACCATCATCATTTCCGCTTTCGTTTCCCTTACGTTGACGCCCATGATGTGCGCCAAACTGATTCGCCATGTAAAAGAATCAGATCAAGGCTGGTTCTACAAAAAATCCGAAGACGCTTTTAATTCCATTATCGCGTTCTACGGCAGGACCCTGAAATTTGTCCTGCAATACCGCAAAATCACGCTTCTCGTCACCATCGGCACTCTTGTCGGCACCATCCTGCTGTACATTTATGTGCCCAAGGGCTTCTTTCCCGTCCAGGATACCGGCGTCATCCTCGGCGTCTCCGAAGGCGCTCAAAACATTTCCTTCGCCTCCATGGCCCAGCACCAGCAAGCCTTAGCCGATGTCATCCTCAAGGATCCCGCCGTCGAAAGCCTCTCTTCTTTCATCGGTATAGATGGAACGAACACCACGCTCAACACCGGACGCATTCAAATCAATCTAAAGCCTCTCGCGCAGCGCAACACCAGTGCTTCCGACGTCATTCGCCGCCTCCAGCCGGAATTGGCCAAGGTCGATGGCATCTCCCTTTTCATGCAACCCGTTCAGGACCTTACCGTCGAAGACCGCGTCAGCCGCACCGAATTCCAATACAGTCTCGAAGACGTGGACGCCAAGGAACTGGCTCTTTGGACGCCACGATTCATGGACAAGCTCAGGGCGATTCCAACAGTGCGCGACGTCGCCAGTGATCAACTCGATCAAGGTCTCCTGGCCACTCTCACCATTGACCGCGATTCGGCCTCGCGTCTGGGTGTCCTCCCTGCAGATATTGACAACACTCTCTACGACGCCTTCGGCCAGCGCCAAGTCTCCACTATCTTCACTCAACTGAATCAGTACCACGTCGTTTTGGAAGTCGATCCTCAGTTCCAGCAGAATCCTGACGCTCTGAAACACCTTTACGTTAAGTCCTCTGCCTCGGAGCAGGTATCCTCCGGAGCCACCGTGAATATCACGTCTTCCGCCTCGGCGAACATTACTTCGGCGCCCAGCCCTCAGGTCCCGCTCAGCGCCTTCACGCGCTTTGAGCCCGGCGCTACTACACTGGCTGTCAATCACCAGGGCCAGTTTCCCGTTGTCACCGTCTCGTTCAATCTTGCACCCGGAGCAGCGCTCGGCGACGCTGTGGATGCCATTAACAAAGCCAAGCAGGAGCTGAATATGCCTGCCAGCATCCAGGCTACTTTCCAGGGTACTGCCGCTGCTTTTCTTAACTCGCTCGCCAACGAGCCCATCTTGATTCTCGCCGCGCTCATCACCGTTTACATCGTCCTTGGCGTCCTTTACGAAAGCTACATTCACCCGGTCACCATTCTGTCCACACTTCCGTCCGCCGGCGTCGGTGCCATCCTTGCTCTGCTCCTTTTTCACATGGAGTTCAGCGTTATATCGCTTATCGGCGTCATCCTGTTGATTGGTATCGTCAAGAAAAACGCCATCATGATGATTGACTTCGCCCTGGAAGCAGAGCGCCAGGAAAAGAAGGCCCCGCTGGACGCGATCTACGAAGCCTGCCTCCTTCGTTTCCGCCCCATCATGATGACGACCATGGCCGCCCTGCTGGGCGCTTTGCCGCTTGCCATCGGCAGCGGCGTCGGCTCGGAGTTGCGCAAGCCTCTCGGCATTACCATCGTTGGCGGGCTTCTTTTGAGCCAACTGCTGACGCTTTACACCACGCCAGTCGTTTACCTCGCGTTTGATTGGCTGGCGCATCGCTTCGACGCTCCTGTCGGCGGCCCGGTCGAAGAACCGGCGCACGGGGACTAATCCATGGCTTTCAACGCAAATTTTTCCGCTCCCTTCATCCGCCGGCCGGTCGCGACGTCGCTCATTACGATTGCCATTTTTCTCTCGGGCGTCGTCGCTTTTCGCATGCTTCCAGTGGCGCCTCTGCCGCAGGTGGATTTCCCAACTATTTCGGTGGGCGCCAACCTTCCCGGCGCCAGCCCGGAAACCATGGCTTCCTCTGTCGCCACCCCGCTCGAGCGTCAATTCGGCCGCATCGCTGGCGTCACGCAAATGACATCTTCGAGCAGCCTAGGTTCCACCAACATCAACCTTCAATTTGACCTGAACCGCGATATCAACGCCGCTGCCCGCGATGTTCAGGCGAGCATCAACGCCGCGCGCAGCCAGCTCCCAGCCGACCTTCCGGGCCAGCCGACCTATCGCAAAGTCAATCCAGCCGATGCGCCGATCCTTATCCTGTCTCTCACCTCAGACAACATTCCTCCAGCCCAGATTTACGATGCCGCCGATTCCATCCTTGCTCAGAAAATCGCGCAGGTGCAGGGCGTCGGGCAGGTTTTTACCTGGGGCAGCGCAAGCCCCGCCGTCCGCGTGGAGGCGAATCCCTATCAGCTGAATAGCTATGGCATTGCTCTTGACACGGTTCGCGCGTCCCTGCAATCCGCCAATTCCAACCTCGCCAAAGGCTCTTTGGCCAACGGCCAGAAAACCTGGGATGTTAACGACAGCGACCAGCTCTTCAAAGCTTTCGAGTATCAACCGCTCATTGTCGCCGGCCATACTGGCGCTCCCGTTCGCCTGCAGGACATCAGTCAAGTCGACGATTCGGTGGCGGACATTCACAACATGGGACTTTCCAACGGAAAGCGGGCCGTGCTCCTGGCTATCTTTCGACAGCCCGCCGCCAATATGATCGAGACCGTCGATCGTATTACCGCCATCCTTCCCCTTCTGCGCGCCTCGATTTCTCCTTCGCTCCATCTGAGCGTCGCCATCGACCGCAGCACCACGATTCGCGCTTCCGTGCACGACGTCGAAATCACTTTGATCATCTCCATCATTCTTGTGATTCTTGTGGTCTTCGCTTTTCTCAGGAATACATGGGCCACCATTATTCCTAGCGTTGCCGTCCCACTCTCTCTCGTTGGCACCTTCGGAATCATGTATCTCTGTAATTACAGCCTCGATAACCTCTCCCTCATGGCCCTCACCATCTGCACGGGGTTTGTCGTGGATGACGCCATTGTGGTCATCGAGAACATCACACGCCACATCGAAAGCGGTATGAAGCCCTACGAGGCCGCTTTGAAAGGCTCCAGCGAAATTGGATTTACCGTGCTCTCGATGAGTACTTCGCTCGTCGCCGTCTTCATTCCCATCCTGATGATGGCGGGCATCGTCGGCCGGTTGTTCCGTGAATTCGCCGTGGTTCTCAGCGTGGCCATTGGCGTCTCGCTTTTCGTTTCTCTAACCACCACGCCTATGATGTGCGCGCGCTTCCTGAAGCATGAATCGGGAAAGCACAATTGGATTTACAATTTCTTCGAGAACGCCTTTAACCTGATTGTTCGCATCTACGACGCGGCCCTCAAGTGGGTTCTTCGCCGCCAGTTGCTTATCCTCGGACTTACGTTTCTAACCGCCGTCCTCTGTGTTTACCTCTTTTTGCATGTGAACACCGGTTTCTTTCCCCAACAGGACACCGGCCGCATCGTCGGCATGATTCAGGGTGACCAGGATTTGTCTTTCGCAGCCATGGCTAAGAAGACGCGCGAGTTCTCGGATATTGTTTTGAAGGATCCTGGGATCGATACCGTCACCGCCTTCACGAGTGGCGGCAGCTCCGCCCGCATGTTTTGCGGGCTCAAGCCTCTTGCCGAGCGCAAGCTCAGCGCTGACGAAGTGATCGCTCGCATCCGCAAAGCTACAGCAAAGGTTCCCGGCGCCGTTCTATATCTACAGGCTGTCCAGGATCTTTCTGTTGGCGGCCGCGCCAGTGCCTCGCAATACCAATACACTCTCCAAGCCGATAATCTTGACGACCTTAACCATTGGGAGCCGCTTATTCAGGCGCGCATCGCCAAAATTCCCGAGCTGCGCGACGTCAACTCCGATCAGCAAATGCATGGTCTCGAAAGCTCGCTCGTCGTGGACCGCGACACCGCGAGCCGCCTCGGCGTCACCATGGACGCCATTGACAATACCTTGAACGACGCCTTTGGCCAGCGCCAGGTATCCACAATTTACAAAGGACTTAACCAATACCACGTCATCCTGGAAGTCATGCCCTCGGCGCAACAGGATCCCGCAGCGCTCAAATCCATTTACGTGCCCGCGATGGCCGGCAACCTCGTGCCTCTCAGCGCCTTTTCTCACTACGAGCCTTCCAATACGGCGCTTTCCGTCAACCATCAGGGCATCTTTCCGGCGATCACCATTTCTTTCAATCTCGATCCCAAGGCCTCCCTTGGCCCCGCCGTGCAGCATATTGAAGAGGCCACTCGCGAAATCGGCGTGCCCTCGACAGTCCATGCCACCTTCCAGGGAACCGCGCAAGCCTTTAAAGACTCGCTCTCCTCACAGCTTTTTCTTATCATCACCGCCATCCTTGCCGTTTACATTGTTCTCGGTATCCTCTATGAAAGCTTTATCCATCCCATCACCATCCTCTCGACCATTCCTTCCGCCGGCATTGGCGCCATTCTTGCCATCAGGGTAGCAGGCTCCGATCTCAATGTAATTGCGGTGATCGGCGTCATCCTTTTGATTGGTATCGTCAAGAAGAACGCTATTCTTATGATTGATTTTGCTGTGCAGCTCGAGCGCGAAGAGAAGCTAGAGCCTGTGGACGCCATCTATAAGGCCTGTCTGCTGCGCTTCCGGCCCATCTTGATGACCACCATGGCCGCGCTATTCGGCGCCCTGCCTCTTGCCCTCGGCAACGGCGTCGGCTCCGAACTCCGCCGCCCTCTCGGCATCACCATCATAGGCGGCCTCATCGTCAGCCAGATGCTCACCCTCTTCACCACGCCCATCGTTTACATCTACATGGATCGCCTGCAATCCTGGCTGCAAGGCGTCCGCAAGCATGGCCGTTCGCCGGCCCCCGCGCATGCCGAGGCGGACTAATTCCGTCACTCAAAAATTAATTTTCAGAGTTTTACAAAAGCAGGAAGAACCGGGCTGCTATGAGCTTCCGATCAGATACCCAGTGAAGAACACCAGCACTCCGCCCACAATCACCTGAAACGCCGCCTGCAGGAAAGGTGTATCCATGTATTTGTGGCGGATGTAGCTGATTACGCCGAGCTCGATTCCGACCACCACGATCGCGATAATCGTGGCGATGTGGAAATTTCCAATCAAGAACGGCAGCGTATGTCCGATTCCTCCGGCTGTCGTCATGGCACCTGTTACCGAGCCGCGCAGCCACGGCGAACCCCGCCCGGTCAGCGATCCGTCGTCTGACAGCCCCTCGGAAAACGCCATGGATATTCCCGCCCCGATGGATGCCGCCAGGCCCACTAAAAACGCGTCCCAGCTTTTGTGCGTGGCAAACGCCGCCGCAAAGAGCGGCGCCAGCGTGGAAACCGATCCATCCATCAGCCCCGCCAGCCCGGGCTGAATGATTTGCAGCAGGATCAGCTTCCGGTGCGATTCGTCCTCCTTCTCGCGTGCCGGCTCCGTCAAATGTTTTTCTTCAAGTCCCTCTGCCGTTGCTTCGTGTTTTCGCTCCTCATCCGCCAGCTTATTTAACAATTCACGCGTGGGAACGTCCGTAACCCGGCCGACGGCTCGTGCGTAAAAACGCGCGGCCTCCATCTCCATGATTTTGGCTTGTTTGCGCGCCACGTTCACGCCCAGCGGACGCACCAGCCAGGTCGGACGCCGCTGCAAAAATCCTTTCACGTTCTCGCGCCGGATCAGCGGGATGTGGTCGCCAAACCGTTCGCGGAACGTCGCCAGCAACCGGTCTCGGTGTACCACTTCTTCGCTGCGCATTTCCTCAAACATCTGCGCGGTAGCGGGATAAGTCTCCCGCAAAGCATCCGCGAATTCGCCGAAAATACGGCTATCTTCTTCTTCCGACGAAATCGCCAGCGCCAGGATCTCTTTTTCGGACAATTCTTTGAATTTCTTGAGCATCGCCCTTCCTCAGGTTCGCCGAGGAAGAGAATCGCACAAAGCAGTGAAGTAAGTCACCTGAGGGCAGGAAAGCAATTTGGAGAGTGCGAGCCTTGTTCCCGCCTTCGACGTATCGAGCTGCGAAAAGCGCAGCCTACCGCTAGAGAGCAGGACTCTCGATGGCAGCGAATTCTCTAAACCAGAAACCCATGGGTGCGGCAGGCGCGCACAATCCCGTACCGGTCCCCCGCGCCGATTTTGTGCTTCATCCGGTATAGGTGGTTTTTTATGGTCTGCTCGGACAGGCAGAAGTGATTCGCAATTTCCTTATTCGTCAGCCCTTGTGCGACCAGCGGCACAATCTGCTGCTCCCGTCTTGTCAATCCAAGTTTCAGCTGCACCGTAGCCGAGGGCAGGGAACTCGCTTCCCGCTCGAAGAACCGGAACAGCAGAGCGCATAGCGCTCCGGAACAAACCGCCTCCCCCGCCTGCACCGCCCTCATCGCTTCCAGTACGTCCTCTGCCGAAGCGTCTCTCGGGAGATACCCATTGATTCCCGCGCGCACATACTGAAAGAACTCCGTCTCGTCCTCCGTCATCCCTACCAGCAGCATCCGCACCTCGGGGGCTGCCTGCCGCACCCGTCGGATCACCAAAATATCTTCAGACAGGCTCCCGCTGGACGTCAGCAGCAGGATGTTCGCCTTCTCTTCAATTAATCCCTCGACTCGGAAGGGCCCCGTCGCGTTCAAGCCCGCAACTTCTGTTTCGCCCCGCCTCATCAACATGCGGGAGAGCGCTTCACGAAGCAGACGGTTTTCCGCAGCAATATAAACCCTCGGTCTTGCTTCGGCTTTTTTCTCTGCTGCGGCCGATGGTTTCTCCCCTCCAACAAAGTAACTGTTCTTGCGTTCTCCACGGAAAACTTCACCGCGTTGACCCATTCCGGCTGTCACTCCACTTCGGCGCACAGCAGTATTCATCGTTGGAGGCCCCCTTAGAGCATTCCCGTGTCCTCCGATCAAGTCTTCCCCGATCGGCCCGGCTGCGTAGCCTGTCACCTGTGCAATTTCGCAGCCGCATGAGCCATTTCCCATCTCCGCCTCCGTTTCGGTCTAACCCTAGTGGTACCTATACGTTGGGACTTCTGTCCCCATTCTCGTTCCTTTCGGCTGGTTTCAGATTGGTACCAGTTCCCGTTTTCTACTTCACTCCGGAACTCACGATTAATTTCCTCTGATGATTTGCTTTACCTCGAAAAATCCTCTTTCCCCCGTATTCCCTTGGCAGTACTTCCGTACTATCATTTGGTTGGGAGCGTCCTATCTTTTAAGAGGTACGTCTCTACTATAGGTTTGGCATTACCCGTGCCCTACACTCTCTTTACTTGAAGTTTGTAAGGAAGAGGCCAAAGGCACCATGGAGACCCAGCCCAGCGTTATGGGAAATACACCCAGCACAGGTACGTCTAAAGCAGCACCAAAAATCTCGGAACGTCGTGGCAGCCGCCGTTGCAAGATCACTCAGCTCATGCGCATCCGCCCCTCCGATCCGGAGAAGGAACACTTTGAGGATATGCGCGGAACGCTCAGTGTTTCCCGCACCGGCGTTTATTACCAGACTAGCGAGCCGTCTTACGAAATTGGCATGCGGCTCTTTGTAACGCTTCCATATTCGAACGATCCGATGTCTTTGAACCGCGAATATCTCGCCGAAGTTGTGCGCCGCGACCCTCTATCGACGGGAATGTTTGGCATTGGGCTAAAAATCCTGATGGCCATGGGCGTTCAGCAAGCGCATACGCCAGATATCTGGTCCACCGGAAGATAATCCCTCGCCCACTCGGCACAATTGCAAGGGCCGGATATATCGCTGATGCATCGCGCCCTCTTGCAAGGCGCAAACCGATTCCAGAAACAAGAAGAGGCGTATGGCTTTCAGCCATACGCCCCTTCCTGCTTTTGGGGGGTGGAGAAAACTTTTAGGATTCTTGTCCGAACATCCGCAAAGTCTTATGACGAATCATTCCCAGCTGCCGATTGATCGGGTTCTGCCGCGGCAGAAACGCCAGTACGGGGGACCTGCGCTCCACGAGGCGGTTCATCGCAATGGTAAGCCGCACATCCCGCCTCGCAAACTTCAAGCCAGATTGCAGGGCTTCCACGGCTTCATCTCGCCGCCCCGCCGTCGCATAAACTTCGGCAAGGTTCAGATAAAGCTGTGCCTGATTGCGCTTCATGCGCACGGCCGTATCGCACAGCCGTTCGGCTTCGCCCCATTTCTGCTCCGATCGCGCCAGCACTACTCCCAGATACGACATGTAATACGGATTGTTTCTGTCGAGGTCCACCGCGCGCCGCATGTGTGGCAGCGCTTTTACGGCGTAGTTATCCCTCAGCAGCGTCAACCCGGTCTTGAATTCGCGGAAGGCTTCCGTGTCCATCATGAATTCACCTCGTCGCCCCGGCCCATTCGGGTCGAGTAAGGATTAACACACCCCGGGAAGCGGGAATCTCCGCGCGCGCTGCGAGAAGTAGAGGAAACAAAGCGCCGGGAAGCAGGGCATAGCCTGGCGAACATTTTCAAACTCGCCCCATTATAAATTGCTTTCACCCAGTCGGTGTTTGGTACGGCGACATTCAGTGGCGCGGTTACGGTTCCCATCCCTTGGTCAACGTACGCTCTCTTTATTCTAGAATCTACTGACCCGTGGGACAGTCTTGGTTCAGCAGCACTGCCGTAAGAGCAAAGGGGAATGGTACAGGAAGCGAAAACGCGCCAATATCAAGCCAATCTCGAATCTTAGGCCACTAAAAATCAAGCCCACGCAGACCGCTAAACAACTCAACGAATCGGCTCCAAACCCTCACTTCGTCAGCTTCTTCCAGCCTTTTTTCCAGTCTTCCCAATCCGCCATAGTCGCTTTGCACATCGCTTTCGCCGCCTTGTGCAACCAGCGCCCTTTCCTCTGCGCCAGATCGCGCTTGATCTGCGGCACCATTTGTGCCGAGCCGAAGTGCATGTTGGCGGTTTCCCAGCCCATCGCGTAAAGCAGCCGCGCCTCGTCGCGCTCCGCCGTCAGCGATGCCAATTCAATCCGCGAACAGTCCGGCGCCAGCCGCCGCACCAGCCACCGCCCGTGGAATTTCACGAACGGATCCTGCACGCGCAAACAACACCCTGCCAGCTTCGCTCCGTACATCACGCCGGATGATTCATTCTTGTTCCAGGCCGATGCCGAAGGCCGAATCGCCTTTGCTTCCCGTGCAATGTACGCGCCTCCCGAAGAAGACAGCGCCAGAATCCTCGGGTGCCCCAAACTCCCCAGTCCCGCAATGCGCTTTTTCAACTGATACAGACTCTTGGGCGGCAGCGATTCTTCCAGCAAGTCCCGCACTTCCTTGGGCGGCTTCGCGGTGAACGGCGGCAAGTGCGTCAACCGGTCCCAGAAGTGCACCGGGTCGCGCAGCTTGCTGAGTGCCACCTGCCTCAGCCATTGATGATCTTCCGCCAGGATGAATGCTTTGCCTCCCGCCGCCAGCGCGTCGCGATAGCCTTCCTCAATGGCCTCCGAAGCCTCGCGCCTCGCCAGCGAGAGGTGCTCTCCCGCGATCGCCAGATAAGTGCTCGTCGTCAGCCGCACTAAATCAATCGTATAAGGCGAAGGAAACACTTCATCCAGGTCGTTCACTCCCCAAATCAGCCGCCCCTCGAGGTCCCGCCACGTCCCAAAATTTTCAATGTGCAAATCGCCGACAGCCAGCACCCTCGGCGCCTTCGCTGGCTCGCTGCAAATCTCCGGCCACAGCTGCAGCCAGCGGTAAAATGTCGCGCGAAAGAAAGGGAAGGCTGCCTGCGCCATGAACTGGTGTTTGAGTCGCAGGTCCTGCCGCAGGATTGGCAGTTGCGCCCCAAGCCACTTCTCAAAGGCAAACGTCGACTCGATAATTCCGGGAACCTTCGTTTTCATCTCAGCTCACACGCGAGCATGTTCCGCGCGAAAAGTCCCCCGCACGCGCGATTCATAAATTGGGAAGCGGCCCGCCAGCTCGGCAACCTGTTTTCGCACTCTTTGTTCCGTCTCTGTGTCGCCGAGCTTCGAAAGAATTTCGCCAATCCATGCGCCGATCTGCTCCATCTCCGCTTCGCGCATCCCCCTCGTCGTGACGGAAGGACTTCCCAGCCGTATCCCTCCGCCCTTCATCGGCGGCAGCGGATCAAACGGAATCGAATTTTTGTTCACGGTAATCCCTGCGCGGTCCAGCGCCTTTTCCGCGTCGCTGCCGGTAATCCCGCGTGAATGTACCTCAATCAAGAACACGTGGTTGTCTGTTCCGCCCGTCACAATCCGGAATCCACCCTTTGCAACGGCCGCCGCCAGCGCCTTCGCATTCGCCACAACCTGCTTCTGATATTCCTTAAAGCTCGGTTCCATCGCTTCCTTCAAACACACCGCCTTCGCCGCAATCGTATGCACCAAAGGCCCGCCCTGCGTCCCAGGAAAAGTCAGCTTGTCCAACTCCTTCGCAAACGCCGCCTTGCAAAGCACCAGCCCGCCGCGCGGCCCACGCAAAGTTTTGTGCGTCGTTGTAGAAACAATGTCCGCGTGCGGCACAGGACTTGGATGCACTCCTGCCGCCACCAACCCCGCAATATGCGCCATATCCACAAAAAACAGCGCCCCTACCGACTTCGCTGCCTTCCCAATCCGCTCAAAATCAATAATCCGTGCGTACGCGCTCGCGCCCGCCACAATCATCTTCGGCTTGTGTTCCAGCGCCAGCTTCTCAATCTCTTCGTAATCAATCCGTTCGTCCTCTTTCTTCACGCCATACGCCACAAACTTGTACATCCGCCCCGAGAAATTCAAGGGGTGCCCATGCGTCAAATGCCCGCCATGCGACAAATTCATTCCCAAAACCACGTCATCCTTTTGCAAGGTGGACATATACACGGCGACATTCGCCGAAGTCCCCGAATGCGCCTGCACGTTGGCATGTTCTGCCCCAAACAATTCCTTCGCCCGGTCAATCGCCAACTGCTCCACTCTATCCGCGTACTCGCACCCGCCGTAATAGCGCTTCCCTGGATACCCCTCCGCGTATTTGTTCGTAAAAATCGACCCCATCGCCTCCAGCACCGCTTCGGAAACAAGGTTCTCTGATGGAATCAACTCTAACCCGGTAGCCTCCCGCTGCGCCTCTTCGCGCAATATCTCCGCAATCGCCGGGTCCACCACCTCGAGCGGCCGCTGCATTCTTTCGTTGGCTTCAGTAGTCATCTGTTCCGTCCTGTCCCTTCAATGGCAAAATATCTTACTCCGTCCGCCCAATTCCGCGAAACCCTTCGCCCCCATTCGTCCACCCTCGAGCCGCGCTTTTTCAGTGTATAATCCCCGCAACCTAACGCGGACAGGTGGCTCGTGGATACAGATTCTTCGAAAGTCGCGAACGTCTGGGTTCCAGTCTGTTGCGAACGGGTCATGCGCTACAACGTCTTCCTCCAGAAAGACGGCACCGCTTACGGCTCCATGGTCTGCACCTCCTGCAACAAAAACGTCACCTTTGAGCTTGAGCACGTCGCTGACTTGAGCGCTTATGGAGAAGGTGCCCGCGTACTCAGCCTTTTGGGCTCTCCGAAGCCGCCGAAAGAGACGCGCCGCAAAGTAGACGGAGACGCCGCTCTGAGCGATCAAACCCTGTGAACCGCATCGCCTCCATCTGACGCGCGGGATCATTCATGATTGACCGCACCATTGCTCACTTCCACGTCATCGAGAAACTCGGCGCCGGAGGAATGGGTGAAGTCTACAAAGCCACGGACACCCGCCTCGACCGCTTCGTCGCCCTGAAATTTCTCCCTGCGGACATGGCGCACGATTCGCACGCCCTTGAACGTTTTCGCCGCGAAGCCCACGCCGCCTCCGCCCTCAACCACCCCGGCATCTGCACCATCTACGACATTGGTGAGCAGGATCATCAGCCATTCATCGCCATGGAATTCATCGACGGCCAAACACTGCGCCAACATATCCACGGCCAGCCGCTCGCGCTCGAGGAACTTCTCGATCTCGGCATCCAAATTGCCGACGCGCTCGACGTAGCTCACGCCCTAGGCATCATCCATCGCGACATCAAGCCCTCCAACGTCTTCGTCACCAAACGCGGGCAAGCCAAAGTGCTCGATTTCGGCCTCGCAAAACTTGTTCCGAAAATCGCGCTTCCGTTGGGCGCTGAAGAATCTTCTACCAACACCGGCTCTAATCCCGTTGCCCCAGATTCCATCTCGCCCGATCCCATCTCCGTTGTCGGCGTCATCAGCGGCACTCCTTCCTATATGTCTCCGGAGCAAGTCCGCGGCGATGACCTGGACTCTCGTGCTGACATCTTCGCTCTGGGCCTGCTCCTCTACGAGATGGCCACCGGCCGCCAGGCCTTCGGCGGAAAAACCACCGGCGCCATTATCGAATCCATCCTCACGCGCACTCCCGCGGCACCTCGCACGCTGAATCCGCAAGTCCCTCCGCCCCTCGAAGAAATCATCAACAGGTGCCTCGAAAAAGAAATAGACCGCCGGTATAAAACGGCCGCCGCCGTCCGTTCTGATTTGCTTCAGCTCAAGCGCGTCTCGGACTCTGGCCAGATACTTTCCTTCGCCCCCAGTTCGTCGCCTGCCGTTCCGGCAGCTACCCGAGCGGCCATTCCACCAGTCAGTTCCGATGTCTCAACCATTGCTCCACGTCCTCGCTTCCGTTGGCAAGCCGTGGCTGCCGTATCAGCATCTCTTATCGCCATTCTGGCCATCATCGCTTGGTTCTACAGCACACGCCATGCTCACGCCCTCGGCGAAACGGACACCCTTCTCCTCACCGACTTTGTCAACAAATCCGGCGATCCCATCTTTGACGACACACTACGTCAGGGCCTCGCCTCTCAGTTGCAGCAATCTCCCTTCTTAAGCCTCGTCTCCGAACAACGCATTCAGCAAACGCTGCGCCTGATGGGCAAACCCCTGGACAGCAAAATCTCGCCCTCCATCGCTGCCGATCTCTGCCAACGCACTGGCAGCAGGGCCTACCTCAGCGGCTCCATCTCCAACATGGGCAATCAGTACGTCATCGGCGTCAACGCCGTGAACTGCCAGACCGGCGATTACCTCGCGCAGGAACAAGTCGCCGCTAACGGCAAAGAAAACGTCCTCAAAGCGTTGGACCAGGCCTCCACCAATTTGCGTGAAAAACTCGGCGAATCCCTTAAGACAGTCCAGAAACTCGACACACCCATCGAACAAGCAACGACGCCCTCTCTCGAAGCTCTCCAGGCCTACAGTTTGGGGAGAAAGGCCCTGCAAGCCCGTGCTGACTACACCGCCGCCGTCCAGCTCTTCAAGCATGCCGTCGAGCTTGACCCAAAATTTGCCATGGCTTATAGCATCCTCGGCACTACCTATAGCAACCTCGGCGAAAAAAATCTCGCTGCGGAAAACACCAGAAAAGCCTACGAACTTCGCGGCCGCGTCAGCGAATGGGAAAAGTTCTACATCGAATCCCACTACGATCACTTCGCTACGGGCGATCTTGAGAAGGCACGCCAGGTTTATGATCTTTGGGGCCAGCTCTATCCCCGCGAGGGCGTTGCTCATAACAATTTGGGTGAGCTATACAAAACCCTCGGCCAGTACGACAAATCCCTCGCTGAAACTCGAGACGCAGTCCGCATTAGTCCGCTCGACGGCCTCAGTCTCGCCAATCTGATGAGTGGCTACATCCATCTCAATCGTCTCGGCGAGGCCCGCTCTGTCGCCGATGATGCCATTCAAAAAACTCTCGATATCCCGCAGCTCCATTTCGATCTCTACCAGCTCGCTTTCCTAAAGAAGGACGAGCCGGGAATGGCCCAACAGGTCGCCTGGGCGACGGGTAAGCCCGGCAAAGAAAACGTCATGCTCTATCTCGAAGCCAGCTCTGCCGCCTTCGCCGGCCAGCTTGCAATCGCTCGCCATTTATCGCGGCAAGCGGCGGACTCTGCCGTAATTGCTAATGAAAGGGAACTCGCTGCCGGCTATGAATCCGGCGCCGCTCTTTGGGAAGCCCTCTTCGGAAACCGTGCCGAAGCTCAGAAGCGTCTCGTCAGCCCTCTTTCTCATTCGGATGGACGCGATTCCCAGTTTGTCGCTGCCTTAGCGCACGCCTTCAGCGGCGATACCGCAAGCGCCGCAGCGCTCACCGCCGACTTAGAGAAGCGTTTTCCCGAGGACACCGTTGTTCGACTGAACTATCTGCCAACGCTCCGCGCCCAGCTCGCCCTCAATGCACCGAACAACGGACTGAGGGCCGTCGAGATCCTCGCCGATGCCTCACCCTATGAACTGGGAGTTACCGGCAGTGACACTTTCTGCACCAACTTGTTTCCCGTCTACGTTCGCGGCCAGGCATTCCTTGCCGTTCGACTTGCCCCGCAAGCAGCCGCCGAGTTTCAGAAAATCCTTGCTTGGCCCGGCGTAGTCTTCAACGAACCCATTGGCGCCCTGGCCCACTTAGGCCTGGCCCGCGCCTATACCTTGCAGGGCGACAACTCTAAAGCCAAAGTCGCCTACCGGGACTTCCTCACCCTCTGGAAAGACGCCGATCCCGACATCCCTATCCTCCAACAAGCCAAAATGGAATACGGCAACCTTCGATAGTTCCTGGCGTTTTTGCATTCATGTAGCACAGGCATTTCGCCTGTGCGGGTTTGCGTTGGCGCAGGCGCGCGGTCGCGTTGGGGCAGGGCACATACAACTTAAAAGCGAAGCCGTACAGTGCAGCTAACCCTTTTGTAATCAACACTTAAAGGAGAGTCTGCAAGTGTTGATTATAAGGGGTTTACAAGGAATCTAAGTCCTTTAGATGCAACACTTACAAAAGGACGGGGATCCCTGAAGTCTCAATCTAGCGAACTACTCTCGCGTGAGCCCAGTCATGATACTCTCCACCGCCTAACTCATAACCTCGGGAGGGCCCATCCATGAAACCGTTCCGCCGCGCCGCAATACTCTTACTCGCCGTCATCTCGCTCGCAGCCGATCCCTCCTTCACCCAGCAAGACCCAGGCATCGAGCGCAAAGTCGACCAAGTCTTCGCCCAATTCGACAAGCCCGACTCCCCTGGCTGCGCCCTGGGCGTAGTCCGCGACGGCAATTTCATCTACAAGAAGGGCTACGGCACGGCCAGCCTCGAACTGGGTGTCTCTCTCACGCCGCAATCCGTCTTCTACATGGGCAGCGTCTCCAAGCAATTCACCGCCGCCAGCGTCGTCCTCGCCGCCGAACAAGGCTACCTTTCCCTCGACGACGACGTACGCAAGTACGTCCCGGAGATCCCCTCCTACGGGAAGCCCATCACGCTCCGCGAAATGCTCCATCACACCAGCGGTTTCCGCGACATTCTCGGCTTGCTACTTCTGGCCGGACGCAATTTCGAAGACATCCATCCCACCCCCGAACTTCTCGATCTTCTCTCGCACCAGAAAGCCCTCAACTACCAGCCCGGCGAAGAATATCTCTACAGCAATACCAACTTTTTTTTGATGAGTGTGGTCATCCCCCGCGCCACAGGCAAGCCGCTCTCCCAATTCGCCGATGAAAATATTTTCAAGCCGCTCGGCATGACGCACACCCGCTTCTATGACGATCACTCGGTCGTAGTCCCCGGTCGCGTGCCCGCCTACGAACCGCGCAAAGATGGCGGCTTCCGTATCGACTGGTCCACGAACTTCGACAAAATCGGCGACGGCGGCCTGATGAGCAGCGTCGAAGACCTGCTCCTATGGGATCGCAATTTCTACGACAACAAGTTAGGCAAAGGCACTCTGCTGAAGGAGATGCAAACGCCTGGCGTCCTCAACAACGGAAAAAAAATCGAGTACGCCCTTGGCCTCGAGATCAGTACCTATCGCGGCCTTCCCATCGTCGAACACGGTGGCGCTCTCTTCGGCTATCGCACCGAGCTGCTGCGTTTTCCGCAGCAGAAATTTTCCGTCATCACTCTGTGCAATGTGGGCACCAGCAATCCTCGGCGCCTGGCCAACCAGGTCGCGGATATTTATCTCGCGGACAAACTTGCTCCTGAACCGGCAAGCTCTCCCGCGGCGAATGTCGATTCTCAGGCTTTAACGGGTTGGTATCGCGATCTGAACTCTCATTCTGTGGTGCTAGTCTCAGGCTCGAAGGAGGGCCTCAATGTTTTTGGGACGCAGTTCAAGGCTACTGACGCTACGCATTTCACCGCCAATGGAGACCGTGCCGAAATCGTCGTCGAGCATCGCCCAAACTCCGTGACGCGGCTTACGCTGTCTCTTCAAGACAGCGTTCCTCAAATTCTTGAATCCTACGAACCGCTCAAGGAATCCGAGGAGAAGTTCGCTCAGTACGAGGGCACCTACACCAGCGTTGAGCTCGAGGCCACGTACCGCCTGGCTGTGAAGGATGGAAAGTTGACCTTGGCCTCGAGCTGGCAGCCTGCCGCTGAGCTTCAGCCAACCATACGTGACGAATTCGAGGGCCCTTTCGGCACGGCCATCGTTTTCCGCCGCGACGCCGCAGGCCAGATCATCGGCTGCGACCTATTCGCAGGCCGCGTCCGCAATATCTCCTTCACCAAAGTAATAAAATGATCGCTGCATGAGCCCGAGCTGCTACATCGACTGAAAGAGCGTGCTGGGTGGCCATGGAAGCAGCAGCAGGACGAGGGGCACTAGGGAGTCGCCCGCAGGGCGTTCAGGCGGGCTTGCGCTTCCGCCATTGCTGGGGCCAACCGCAGTGCTTCCGTATACGCTCGCACAGCTTGTTGAGCATCCCCTTTTTGCTCCAGCGCGCGCCCGAGCCAATACAGCGCCAGGGGCGATGGTCCTATCTGCGCGGCGCGCGCAAAATCTGGAATCGCGGCATCCGCGTTCATCGTCTGCATCTCCACGGTTCCTCGGCCGATGTAACTGTTTTGCGCGCCCGGATCGAGCGCGATGGCAGCGCTGAATTCCGTCTGCGCCGCGTCGAGTTTGTTTTCTCCGAGATACAACACGCCGAGATTGTTGTGCGATTGCACGATTTCGCTGCGATCGCTCGACAGGGCAAGGGCTGCGCGATACTGCTTTTCAGCTTCATCCACCTGATTCTGTCTTTGGAGCAAGGTGGCGAGATTGTAGCGCGCAGAAGCCAGATCAGGGCTATAGCGAACCGCTGCAACGAAGTGCTCTGCTGCAAGTTGTGGCTCGCCGCGTTCGATCAGTGCGACGCCAAAATTATTTTCCGCGAATCCATTGTTGCGTGTCACTTCCAGTGTGTGGCCCATCAGCGTGAGGCTGTCTTTCCAGTAGCCGATCTGCTTGATGGTGAGCGCGGCCAGCGGAGCCGCGGCAAGCAGAAAAATCGCCAGCGTAATTTCTTTTTGCCAATGCTTCTGCGTCGCGACGTCTGCAATCAGCCAAACCGCCGCGACCAGCAGTCCCATCATCGGAATGTGCATGAAGCGGTCGGCCATACCCTGCCGGCCTGTCTGAATAAAGCCAATCATCGGCAACATCGTGCCGAGATACCATAGCCAGCCAACCAGCAAATACTTACGCTTTCGCAAGCGCCAAACATGCAATGTAATTCCTAATAGCGCGACGCCCGCGAGGATCACCATCCCCCACGACAGCGTGTTTTCCGGATGCGGATAGTATGGCGCGAGGCCGACCGGCACGACCCACTTTACGAGGTAAATCACATACGAAAAAATCGCGTTCTTAAATCGCCACGCAAAAGGCATCGTCGCCGTCAGCGCGTGTTCTCCGCTGTGGACCAGCAACGTCACGGCTCCGCCCGCCCCCGCCATCACAAAAAGCGGAATCTTTTCGATCACGAGCGCTGCCAGCGATCTGAAAAAAGGCTGCGGTTTTCCATCCGCCTCTGTTCCGGGCAGACGCCCAAGCGGCCAGTAATCGAGAAGAAGCAGAGCGAACGGAAACGGAATGACCATCACTTTGGAAGCGATCCCCAGGCAGAAACACAACGCGACCAAAAGATAACGGCCAACGCCTGGTTGTTTTGCGTACCAGCCATACGCTGCTATTCCCAGAAGAAAAAATAGAACACAGAGAACGGATTTGCGCTCGGAAATCCACGCGACCGCTTCCACGTTTAGAGGATGGACTGCGAACAGAGCGGCGACCGCCGCACTGCGCAACGCGAGCCCAGTCGCCTTCTCGAGAATCAGGAACAGGACGACGACGGCGAGAATGTGGAGGAGCACGTTGGTGAAATGATGGCCGGCAGGATTTCTTCCGTAGAGTTGAACGTCCAGCATGTGCGAAAACCAGGTCAGCGGATGCCAATTCGAGGAGGGATAGTTCACGCCGAGCGCCCAATGAACGTCCGCGCGCGTCAGTCCGCCGAGGATGTAAGGATTGCGCGTTACGTATTCCGGATCGTCCACGTTGACGAACCCATTTCGCATGGCCGGAGCGTACACCGCCGCCGTGCCAAGTCCCAGCAGGACCGCTAAAAAAGCGACGCGGCGCCAGCCGTGTTCTTGTGCGGGACTGGCGGAGGCAGTCTCCGCGTACGGAACCTCGTCGGGTTGCGAAGTTGTGCTCACTGTTAGATCAGCGTATCAAAAGTTTCGTGGACAAAACGCCGTCTCAAAGGCCGTGCAGCAATATTAGTAACGGGCACTCTTGGCGGGCAGCCGTTATGAGCAATAGTTACCCGTCGAAACACTCGCCCCAGCTTTACGTGTCCACCGCCGCTGAACTCAGTACAATCGAAAAACACTGTGGCCCAAGATACCCAAGCTCATGAGCAGCTTCTGCGGCACCGCCGCGTCTGGGAGCGAAAACCTGCGCTGCGGCGCGTCTACCAGGAAGAATTCTTTGCGCGGCTTCTTTCGTTCCGCAAACCGGGTGGCCTTTCCATCGAAGTCGGAGCGGGGCCTGGGCTTTTCAAACAAACCGCGCCAGACGTTTTCTCTACCGATCTGATCTGGTGTCCCTGGCTGGATGCAGTCGCAGACGCACAAAAACTTCCATTTCGCGATGCCAGCGTCGCAAATATTTTTGGCCTGGACATGTTGCATCATCTGGCGACGCCGATGACGTTGCTGCGCGAAGCGAACCGCGTGCTGGTTCCGGGAGGGCGGTTTATGCTCGTCGAACCGTGGATCACGCCATTTTCGTATTTCATTTTTCGCTTTTTGCATCAGGAGCGCTGCGATTTGTCGGAAGCTCCCTGGCAAGAAAATCACGACGGAACAGCGAAGGACAAACCGGCCTTCGATGGGAATCAGGCCATTCCGTATCTGCTTTTCGGGCCGAAACACCGTTCAGAGGTTCTGGCGTCTTTGCCGGGTTTCCGTGTTCTGGCTCTCGAACCTTTCTGCCTTTTCGCTTACCTGCTCAGCGGAGGTTTCAATCACCTGAGTCTGCTTCCGGAATTTTTTTACCCGGCGATCTCGAAATTCGAGCACGCCACGTTGCCGCTGTGGCGGCGTATTGCGGCTTTGCGCGTGTTGTTGGTGCTGGAGAAAGCCAGCTAATTCCAAAAAGGAGATACGGCGCGCAGCGCACAACCTCGTTAAAACAAATGAGAAACAAATCCTCCACGGGCGTTTTCATGTTTGCTTACAACCTGGCGCGCTCCGCCAGGTTGCTGGAGATGCCGTGGTTCCAGCGCGTGTTTCTTTTTACCTATTTTCTTTACAAGCGTTGGTACGAAGATCCGTTCTGGGCGCTCACCCAGCGGAACCCGGAGCTTTTCGGAAACGGCGATGTTCTTGATATCGGGGCCAACGTCGGCTACACCGCCTATGTGTTTGTCCACATATTGAAATCTCCCGCGAAGGTCTATGCTTTTGAGCCGGATCGAGCCAGTTTCGGCACACTCGAAGAGACTGTTCGCCGTAAAAAGCTATCGGGCAAGGTGGAAGTTTTTAATATGGCCGTTGGCAGCGCGGACGGCTCTGTCAGCTTCTGGCACAATGAGGAACATTCCGCTGATCATCGCGTGGTCACCGAACAGTTCCAATCGTCGCACCCGAGCAGCGGGAAAATAACGACGGTAGCAGTCACCAGCGTGGACAATTTCGTGGCCGCTCGAAGTATCAGCAATATTTCCTTCATCAAAATCGACGTGCAGGGTTATGAGCTGGCGGTGTGCGAAGGTATGAGGCAGACGCTGCAAAGGTTTCCTGAGCTTTGCGTTGCGTTGGAGTACGACCCAGAAGGCATTCGGGAGCTTGGCTTTGATCCCGAAAAACTGCTCGAGTTTTTTCGCTCCGCTGGCTACAACCTTTACGTTTTGAGCCGCGCGGCGATCACTTCCGCTGCGGATAATCGGTCTATTGATCAGTTGGCAGAAAAAGCGGGTTACGTCGACCTGCTTTGTTCCAGGAAAACTCTTTCCTAAACGGGAGCGCTCTCCGGTTGCTTGCCGGTTTCAAGTTTTTTCCTCATGCCCATTTTGATCCGAACGAGCCCGACCCAGGTCATTTTGAGGAGCTGAAGGCCATGGCGGAAGCGCTGAATGTTGGTTTCGCCATAGGTGCGCGCGAGATAGCGCACCGGAATGTCCACAATGTCCAATCCAAGAATGGCGGCGGGAAAGAGCAGCTCAAAATCGCCGAAGGGATCGAACTCGCCGAAATCGCGGCGCCAGGCGATCATGCGCTGATAGTCGTGGCGAGTGACCAGCTTTGTGCCGCAGAGGGAATCGCCGAGGCGAACGTCGAGGACGGCGCTGAGCATTTTGGCGAAGAAAATATTTCCCATGCGGTTTAAAAAGCGCATCGCAGCGCCTTCCATCGGATAGACGAGACGCGAGCCGTTGATGAAATCCCCGTGGCCTTGATTGTAGGCGTAGACGAAGCGGGAAAGCATTTCCGGTGGCATGGTGAGATCGGCGTCGAGGACGACGAGCAAATCCTGGCGGGCGTGCGAGAAGCCGAGGCGCACGGCGTCCGCTTTGCCCTTGCCGGGCTGCTGCACGGCAAGTATGCGGAATTGATCCTTGTAAAGCGCGGAGACGCGCAGAATCTCTTCCCACGTTCCGTCGGTCGAATGGCCTTCCACAAAAATGATTTCCGTTTCGCAGCCGAGATCAGGAAATCGTTTTAATGCGTTCTCGATGTTTCCGCGCTCGTTACGGGCGGGAATTATGCAGGAAACTCCATTGAGGGAAGATTCCGGGAGTGGGCGTAGCACGACCACAGAGGTCAGGCTGAACCAGCGCAGCAGGGGCACAAGCGGCAGAACGCGATTGATCAGCGTGCCCAGCCCGAGCATTTGCCACGGGCAATAGACGGCGAGGCGCTGGCGGACGACTTCAAATCCAGCTACCTTGGCGATGTTCTGGAGGTCGACTCGCGTTACAAAGGTGCTTGGCAAATCGCCTTTGCGAATGCCCATTTTATTCGCCAGGGTGTAAAGCAAGCGCAGGTATGGATTGTAGAGGATCGCTAGGACGCGCGAGGTGCGCGCGAGCTTTAATTTCAGCTGCATCAGCAGCGCCTGGATGTCGTAGTCGTGGTTGAACGTGCCGTTGACCAGTACGGCGGTGCGCTTCTCGTGTTCGTTCTTCAAGTCCGGGAAGGGCTCGCCTTTTGCAACCGTTTCTTTCACTGGAGCGTCAATGGCCGCGAGCAGGCGGCCCGAGTCTCCTTCGCGCGGCAGCCACTGGATGACGCGGTCATAGTATCGGGTGAGGGAAGAGATTTCGGCGGCGAGAAATTCGTTCACATACTCGCGCCACGCGGGAGTACGTTTCGCAGGAGAAGGATTTGCTCCCGGTTCGCGTGTGGCGGCTGGCGACGGCACCTTTGCCGATGCGTGCGGATGCCCCGCGTCTTCTGTGGCGTTCTCCATGGGCAATTCTGTCTGCGTCGGCTGCATCCGGGGCCTTTTAGTGGTCTCAAACTTTGTACCACGTTTTGCATCCCGGCGAAGTTCCTTGGCGTAGCGTGTCATCCAGCAGGTAATGATGGATTGTCGGCGCGTCGCGTGCACTGGACACGACATGGTGAGTTGGCCACGGATTGCTACGGCGCAGGGTCTAGCATAGCCATTTGACTGCACAATCGGTCAACTCTTTGCGTTATTCTATGAAGCAGGGAGACCTTGCTGTGAATGTAGGGCCCGCTCCTTCAATCAAAACCGAAATGACTGCGACGCTTTCGGTCGAAAATTCCGCTCCCCCGGCGGAGGTCTCCGTAGTCATTCCTTGTTTGAATGAGGCGAATTCCATTGCTTTTTGCGTGGATAAGGCCATCCGGGCTTTTCAGTCGGCGGGTTTGCGTGGCGAGGTTGTAGTTGCGGACAACGGTTCGACCGACGGCTCGATTGAAATTGCGGAGAAACTCGGCGCGCGGGTCATTCCGGTTTCGCAAAGGGGCTATGGTGCCGCACTCCGAGCAGGAATTTCGGCGGCTCGCGGCGCGTTCATCATCATGGGCGATGCCGACGATAGTTATGACTTTAGCGATGTTCCGAGATTCGTCGAGATGTGGAAGCAAGGCTACGACGTCGTGATGGGCAACCGTTTTCGCGGAGAAATCAAGCCGGGAGCTATGCCCTGGCATCACAAATACTTTGGCAATCCCGTGTTAACCGCGGTCTTGAATCTTTTTTTTCACGCCGGCATTGGCGACAGCCATTGCGGGATGCGTGGCTTCACCCGCGCTGTGTATGACCGCATGGACTTGCGCAGCACCGGCATGGAATTCGCTTCTGAATTCGTGATCAAGGCCGCACAGCTCGGCGCGCGCATCACGGAGATCCCCATTACTCTCTGGCCGGACAAGCGCGGCCGTCCGCCGCATCTCCGGAGCTTTCGCGATGGCTGGCGGCATTTGCGATTCATGCTGCTTTACGCTCCCAACTGGCTGTTTATTTTGCCCGGTGCTTCGCTCTGCGTCCTTGGATTGTTTCTTGTCTTCTGGTTGTTGCCTGGGCCGCGGGCTGTTTCTCCGCGCATCACGCTCGATGTGCACACGATGATCTTTGGCGTGATTTTTACCCTGCTGGGCGTGCAAATCCTTTCCATCGGAACGTTTGCAAAAGTCTTCAGCTATGCGGAGCGTTTTGATCGCGGAACTGTTTCGCTGAAACGCGCGCTAAAGCGCGTCACGCTCGAATCCGGGCTGCTGCTTGGCGGGGGACTGTTTCTCGCGGGTTTTGCGGGATGCGCGTGGGTTACCTGGCAATGGGCCGCTAGTGGTTTTGGTCCGCTACAGCAGGTCCGTCAGGTTCTTTTCTGGTCCATGTGGCTCTTCCTCGGAGTGCAGGTGATTTTTGGTTCGCTGTTTCTGAGTATGCTTGGCGTGAGCCGCGGCACCTACATTGGCGACTACGACCTGAAATAAATGCCCTACACCAGTATTGATCATTTCATTGCCCGCATGCGTTTTCGTGCCGCGGTTCCGCATATTCGCAAAGGGTCGCGCGTGTGCGATCTGGGGTGCGGATTGGAGGCGGCATTTCTAGAATATGCTTCGGATCGCATCGCCTCTGGCGTGGGCGTGGATGATCAAGTAGAACAGGGAACCCGCGGGCGTTGGCAGCGCGTCAAGGGGGATTTACGCAACCCGCTTCCGCTGCAAGATAGCGTTTTCGATCACGTCGTGATGCTGGCCGTTCTCGAGCATCTCACCGAGCCCGAAAAAGTTCTCCGAGAAGCGTTTCGCATTTTGGCGCCGGGCGGATCGTTGATTATGACCTGGCCAGCCTCGGCCGTGGATCCGATTCTACGCGTGCTTCACACCTTGCATCTGATTAGCAACGAAATGGAAAGTGACGAACATCAAAAGCGTATTCCCGTTGCGGCTCTGGAACAGATGCTCCGGGAGATCGGCTTCGTTAGGTTTTTCCATCGTACGTTTGAATTTGGCCTCAACAATTTAATGGTCGCGGGCCGGGAATGAATTTCCAGCTGCACTGACTTACCAGTCGAACATCGTGCCGTCTAATTTTCGATTGACGGGCAAATACGCGCGCTCATAGGGAAAAGTACTGGCTAGTTTTTCGTCATAGTCGACGCCCAAACCAGGTGCATCACCCGGATGCAAAAAGCCCGCGTCAAAATGATAAGAATGTGGGAACACTTCATCGGTTTGTTTCGTGTGCAGCATGTATTCCTGAATGCCAAAATTGTTGACGGAAATATCGAAATGCAATGCCGCCGCCATTGAGACGGGAGAGAGGTCCGTCGCGCCGTGGCAGCCCGTGAGCACGTGATACATCTCCGCGAACGAGGCCACTTTTTTCAGATGCGTAAGGCCGCCGGCGTGTAGCGGGGCCATGCGAATGTAATCGATCAGCTGCTCGGAAATGACGGTTTGTGCGTCCCAAATTGTGTTGAAGACTTCGCCGAGTGCGAGAGGCGTGGTCGTATGCTGGCGGACGATGCGGAAACCCTCTTGCAATTCCGCGGTCACGGCGTCTTCCAGCCAGAACAGGTGATAGGGCTCAAGGCTCTTGCCGAGGCGCGCCGCTTCGATCGGCGAAAGACGGTGGTGGGAATCGTGCAGCAGATGCACATCATCTCCAAACTTCAGGCGCAGAGCCTCGAAAAGTTTTGGAACGTGGAGCAAATATTTTTCGGTGGACCAGATATTTTCCGGAGGTAGTCCCTTTTCTGCGGGCTCGTAGTGGAATTTGCCTTTTGCGACGCCATACGTGGAGGGTATTCCAGGAATTCCCGATTGCGCGCGGACCGCACGATAGCCAAGGGCAATGTATTTGCCGACCTCGTCTACCGTTTCCTCGAGATCCTTGCCATTCGCGTGCCCATAAACCATCACACCAGTGCGGCTTTTCCCGCCGAGCAGGTTATAAACCGGTGTGTTGAGAGCCTTGCCCTTGATATCCCACAGGGCAAGGTCAATAGCACCGAGGGCGGCCATCGTTACGGGGCCGCGCCGCCAATAAGCGCCACGATAAAAATATTGCCAGGTGTCTTCGTGCTGGAACGGATCGCGGCCGATCAGGCATGGAATCAGATGCTCCGAAAGATAGGAAGCCACAGCCAGTTCGCGCCCATTCAGGGTGGCGTCGCCCAGCCCATAAATGCCTTCGTCGGTGTAGATCTTCAGTGTGACAAAATTCCTGCCGGGCGATGTGATTAAGACTTTTGCATCCGTTATTTTCAACGCTCCTCCAAAAGCAGCCGATGTTTTCGTGAGCTAGATCTTGCTGCAAGTCGCGCCGCTTGCCTACCGCGACGCTCCCGTACCTCAAATGCGCCGCACGACGCCGCGATCCGTAGCCGCCGTGTTGCGCACAAGCGCCAGTACGAGAATCATTCCGACAAAAGGGATGAGGCCGGCAATGACCATCAACGGGTCAAATAAATGAGTCCCTGTCGCAATGCGTGCGTCGGAGAGATGCCCCGCCAACTCAACCACGGCAATTGTGCCCAGCGCAGCTCCCGTGCCGCTCATTCCACTGACAGTCGCCACGGAGTCGTTTCTGTAAAGGTCAGAAGGTAACACGTTGGCGATCGTCGTGAAACATCCATAAGAAAATGTGGCCAGGCCGAAGAGAATCGTCAGCAGATAGAGATTCACAGTAAAAATCGTCGGGATGAGCAGCGCGACGCCTATTCCGCCGAAAACCACCAGGGCTTTACGTGCTTTACCCACAGGCCAGCCGCGCTCAATCAAGACTCCCGATGCCCACCCGCTGAAGAAATTGCCCAAGTCGGCCGCAATGAACGGAATCCAGACTGCGATCAAGCCGCTCTTGAGCGAAATCCCTTTGGCAACGAGATAGATCGGAAACCAATCCGTGATGAAAAACCAGACCGGGTCTGTGAAACTGCGAGCGATGATGGTTCCCCATGTTTGTGGAAGTTTGAGGAGATCGCGCAGCTTCGCGCGGGAATTTGTTGACGGCTCTTCCGCAGCGTGGTCGGCAAGAATCATCTCGCGTTCGGCATTGCCGATGCGCGGGTGATCTTGTGGCAGATGGTAGAGCGAGCGCCAGGCGATCAGCCAGAAAAAACCAAGCAATCCTGGAACAACGAAGGCCGCGTGCGGACCCCATCGAAAATATAGCCACAGCACGAGGAACGGTGCGACTGCTCCTCCAATCGAGGAACCGCTGTCAAAAAGAGCTGTCGCCAAACCCCGCTCGTGTTTGGGAAACCATTCGGAAACCGCTTTGGTTGCGCCGGGCCAATTGCCAGATTCGCCGAGTCCCAGAAAAAAGCGAAAGCCCATGAACGAGTACAAACCTCTCGCCAGAGGCGTAAGTACCGAAACAATCGAATACCAAAGAACAGTGATCGTAAGACCGCGCTTCGTTCCGATGCGATCCATCAACCGGCCGCTGAGCGTCTGTCCGATGGCATAGGCTACGCGAAAAGCAACCACGAGGTTAGCGTAGTCCGTGTTGGTCCAGTGGTAGTCTTGCTTGAGGTAAGGCGCGAGCAGCGAAAGAGTTTGCCGGTCGATGTAGTTGATGACGGTCGAAGCAAAAAGTATCGCGCCAATCCACCAGCGCAATCCGCGAATCGCCCGCCCGCCGGCGCTGCTGTCACCCGAAGATTGAAATGGCGCGCCGGGTCTCATGAAGGAGCGGTTTCAATCGCTCAAGCAGCGTCCATCGGACATCTGGACACCGTGGACGCCGCGAGGCTCGCGGGACTAAGCAGCGCCGCCGATTGCCTGTCCAGATAAATTGTGACATTGGGATGATTGCGCAGCATGGACGCGGGCGCCATCGGACCGATAGGGCCTTCGATGCTAGCCTTCACGGCCACGGCTTTGCGAGCATCGGGAACAACAGCAATAATCTCTTTTGCCCGAAGAATTTGGCGCACCGACATCGAGATCGCTCTTGTAGGAACCGCTTCGAGATTCGCAAACCAGCCTTCGCCAACCTGCTGCCGGCGGCAAGGTTCATCGAGCTCGACGATTAAATAGGGCTCATCCGTCTCGAAATTCGCAGGCGGATCGTTGAAGGCAAGATGCGCGTTCTCGCCAATCCCGACGAACGCGACATCGATTGGAGCGCTTGCTATAGCTTCGCCTGTATTGCGAACGACTTCCGCTGGATCGTCTTCGCCGTTCATCAAATGATGACGAATAATACCGGTCTTGGATATCAATCGTTCCTGGAGATATTTGCAGAAGCTCGCCGTGTGCGTCATAGGCAATCCGATATATTCGTCCAGGTGAAATAATTCCACCTTGCGCCAGTCGATCCCAGGCGAACTCGTCAGCGCGTCCAGAAATTCGAATTGAGCAGCGCCGGTCGCTGCGATAATACGCGCCGCGCCGCGATCGCGAATCGCGCTGTGCAAAATCGTGGTGGCTTGCGCGGCCGCGGTCTCCCCCAGCGCCCGCTTGGTCTCAAATACGCGGAGCAGCAATGTTGCAATCCTCCCGAACTTGGTTCTAACTTCCCAATCAAAGTGAAGCAGGAAGTCTACCTCACGCGCAAGCACGTTGAAATTGGAATTGGCGCAGGCCACCAAACCACCAGCGCTTTGCCGGGCCGACTTCTTTCTTTTCCCAGGAACTATTTTTGATATAGTCCTCGCACGATGCCTCTTGAATCTTCAGCCGATCACAAATCTCCAACCGCTCCGCTCACCGGAAATCAGATTCGAGGCTTTTGGGCCGCCTGGGGCGGATGGACTCTAGACGGCATGGACTCGTTTATCTACGCATTGGTTCTACTGCCATCTCTTCGGGATCTTCTTCCGCGCTCTGGCATTGTAGCCAGCAAAGGCAGCATTGGTTTTTACGGCGGCTTGCTTTTTGCGCTCTTTCTCTTCGGATGGGGTCTCGCTTTTTTGTGGGGACCGGTGGGCGACAAGTTTGGCCGCATTCGCACGTTGATGATCACGATTGTGTGGTACTCGGTTTTCACTTTTCTGAGCGCGCTGGTGACCAATGTCTGGCAATTGGCAGTGTTGCGCCTTCTCGCAGGAATTGGAATCGGAGGCGAATGGGCCATGGGCGGCACGTTTGTCGCGGAAGAGTGGCCGGAAAATCGCCGCCGCTCAGGTGCAGGCTACATGCACACCGGATATTACGTCGGCATTTTTCTGGCGGCGCTCGCCAACTATCTGATTGGCAGCCGCTATGGCTGGCGGTATATGTTTGCCTTCGGAGGATTGCCGGCCCTGCTCCTCGCCTGGGTTCGCCACGGCGTCAGGGAACCGTCGCGTTGGTCACAAAAAGTTGACGTCGTTCGTTCATGGCAGATTCATCGCCCTTTTGTTGCACTATTTTCGCCCGTGCTGCGCCGCCGCACGATATTGAACTCTTTGTTTATGTTGGCCTCGATTTGTGGATTGTGGGCTGGAACGGTTTATGTGCCTGCTGCCGTAACGTCCCTCGCCGAAGCTGGCGGCCGCGTCGGGCCAGAGGCGGCTCAACTTGCTTCTCGTGCGACGATGCTCGTAGCCTTTGCCACGATCCTGGGGTGCCTCGCGATGCCGTGGTTAGCCGAACGCTTCGGTCGTCGCGGCGCTTTGGGTTTCTTCTTTGCCCTGATGACCATATTCGTTATCCTCACATTCGGTAAAATCTACTACCTGGGCCCAACGGCTCTTCCGTGGTTTTTCGTCTGTCTTTTTTTTCTGGGCTTGGGCGGAGCCAACTTCGCGGTATACACGCTTTGGCTCCCGGAACAATATCCGACGGAATGCCGCGCCAGCGCGTTTGCCTTTTCCACGTCTTTCGCGCGTTTCGGCGGAGCAGCGATCACATTCCTGGTCGGCGCAGGCGTTCAACGATACGGCTCCCTGGGCCTTCCCGTAGCACTAACAGCAATCGGCTTCGCCATAGGCTTGCTTCTAATTCCATTCGGAATGGAGACGCGCGGCCAACCATTACCACAGTAGCGGCCGACCTTTAGGTCGGCGAATCTGAAACCAGCACTCGGTGAATTTGAAACCAAGAGGATAAATTCGCTAATCAAAAAAATGACGCCCCAGACAACGAACCCAAAAACAGGCGCACGTCACGCCGTCCTCGCAGGATTCCTGGGATGGACGCTCGATGCCTTCGACTTCTTCGTTATCATCTTCATGTATGACGTGCTCGCCCGCCAGTTCGGCGTGACCAAGAAGGAGATTATCTTTACCACGTTTGCGACGCTCGCCATGCGTCCCGTGGGCGCCCTCCTCTTCGGCCTGCTTTCCGACCGCTACGGGCGTCGTATCCCGCTGATGCTGAACGTCATTTATTTTTCCGTTGTAGAAGTGCTTTGCGGATTTTCGCCGAACTACAAATTCTTTCTTGTGATGCGCGCGCTGTTTGGCATTGGCATGGGCGGCGAATGGGGTGTTGGCGCTTCTCTCGCAATGGAAGCGGCGCCGGTTCGTTGGCGTGGCGTGCTGAGCGGAACTTTGCAGTGCGGCTATTCGATCGGGAATTTGCTTGCGGCACTGGCGGCGCGTTTCATCTTACCTGCCTGGGGATGGCGGCCCATGTTTTGGATTGGCGCTTTGCCCGCCCTCCTGGCTCTCTACATCCGCACAAAAGTTCCTGAGTCGGAAGCCTGGAAGCAACACCGCGTAGCGACCATGGGACAAGTCCTGCGCATTGTGGCGGGGCAGTGGCGGCGCTTCCTCTATCTGGTCGTTCTGATGACCTTCATGATGTTTCTTTCGCACGGTACACAAGATTTGTATCCGGACTTTTTGCAGGAGGTCCATCACGCTACGGGGGCAATCCGCGCCAACATCGCGATCATTTACAGCATAGGCTCAGTCGTCGGGGCCATTATTTTTGGCCAACTGTCGCAGGCGGCCGGACGGCGCAAAGGCATGATTGCCGCTCTGGGTTTGTCGTTGGCCATGATTCCATGGTGGGCCTTTGGTGGCAGCCTCCTTACCATCATGTGCGCTGCTTTTTTGATGCAAGCTGGAGTACAAGGCGCCTGGGGGATTATCCCCGTTCATCTGAACGAAATGTCGGCGGACTCGACCCGCGGCTTGATGCCCGGCTTCACCTATCAGTTGGGAATTTTATTTGCGTCGGGCACAAACACCATCCAATACGCGCTGCGCGATAAGGTCGGCTATCAATGGGCTATCGCTGGCTTCGAAATCGTCACCATCCTCACGCTGATCGTGCTCCTCTTGCTCGGCACGGAACGCCATAGCCGAAGCTTCGTTCGTGAGACGGGTGCTTTGCCTGTTCCGGGAAGAGACTAAATGAAAGCTGCCGTACTTCACGAATTCAAGAAGCCGCTAGCGCTCGAACATGTTCCTGAACCGAAACCTGGCCCAGGCGAAGTTCTAATAAAAGTCGAAGCCTGCGGCGTCTGCCATTCCGACCTGCACGTCGCGGACGGCGATTGGCCGCAATTCGCGCGCATCACAAAAATCCCGCTGATTCTCGGCCATGAGATCGCCGGTCGTGTGGCTGCCCTGGGAGACGCAGTCCATGGCTTAAGCATCGGCGATCGCGTCGGCGTACCCTGGATTTATTGGACGTGCGGCGAATGCGAATCCTGCCGCGAAGGCAACGAAAATCTTTGCTCCAAACAACAAATCACAGGAGTCACAGTAGACGGTGGCTATGCCGAATTTGTGAAAGCCCCCGCGAGCCACACAGAGAAAATTCCATCGGAGCTCTCCTCCATCGAAGCAGCTCCGATTTTCTGCGCCGGAGTTACTGTCTATCGCGCCCTGAGCCAATCGAAAATTTCAGCCGGCCAGCGCCTCGCCGTTTTCGGAGCCGGTGGTCTGGGGCAGTTTGCCATTCAGATAGGAGTCAGCATTGGAGCACAAGTCACAGCTGTCGATATCTCGGAAGAAAAACTTGCGACAGCATCCGTCCTCGGTGCTTTCCGGACCCTGAACGCCTCTGCAACCAATGTCGTGAAAGAGTTTCGTTCCACAGGCGGCGCTCACGTGGCCATCGTCACCTCCGCCGCGAAAGCTGCCTACGACACGGCCTTCGGTTGCTTGCGGTCTCACGGCACTCTGCTGGTAGTGGGCCTTCCATCCGAAAACATCTGTTTCCCTCCCATCATGATGGCCGCGGGCGAAGTCCACATCCAGGCCTCCGCCGTAGGCACCCGCAAGGATCTGCGAGAAGTTCTCGCCATGGCCGCCGCCGGCACACTCCGATGTCATGTTGCCACCGGGCCACTTGCCCAAGTGAATGAAGTTCTGGAAGAATTGCGTCAGGGGAAAATCGCAGGCCGCGTGGTTCTTACGCCCCAGTAAGTCATCCCGCGGCTCTTGCCGAGTGTCACAAAGTTTGTGCGAAAGCAGAATTCGAGCTTGGCGTACGCTCGTGCTTTTAGTACTTTCCAAGGCGCGAATCGGCGGCCATTAGCTGGTTTTTGGCTTATTCAAAGGCGGTTTGGCGGAGAAAGCGCGTTTAATCTGATGAACGTCCGTCAACTTTTCGACCTCTCTGGACGCGTCGCCATCATCACGGGCGGTTCCATCGGCCTCGGCCGTCAAATGGCCGAAGGACTTGCCGAAATGGGCGCAAATCTGGTTCTCTGCGCGCGTAAGAAGGAGCGCTGCGAACAAGCCGCTGCGGAATTGCGGGCGCTGGGCGTAAAGACTTTGGCGCTCGGCTGCGATGTCAAAAATCCGGCAAACGTGCAGGAAGTGGTGGACGCCACCGTTTCGCACTTCGGCCGACTGGATATTCTCATCAACAATGCAGGCACGTCGTGGGGCGCTCCGGTGGAAGAAATGCGCCTTGAGCACTGGAATAAAGTGATTGAAACGAATCTCACCGGAACTTTTCTTTTCTCTCAAGCAGCCGGAAGACAGATGGTTGCGCAGCGTCGCGGAAAAATCATCAACATTGCCTCCGTCGCGGGCATTCACGGAGCTCCGCCGGAATTTCAAGCCATCGGGTACCACGCCAGCAAAGGCGGCGTCATTGCCTTCACGAAAGACCTGGCCTGCAAATGGGGCATCGACAACATCCAGGTCAACAGCATCGCACCGGGTTGGTTCCCAACGAATATGTCGCAAGTTGTGATCGAACGTAATAAAGAAGCGTTCCTGAACAAAATTCCCGTTCGACGCTTCGGCAATGACCACGACTTGAAGGGCGCGGCCGTTTTTCTTTCATCCGACGCATCAGACTACGTGACCGGCCAGGTTCTCGTTGTAGACGGAGGGCAAACCGCTTAGCAGGCTTTGCACAAACCATGAATATTCCACTGACGCCCTTGCGCTGTCTGCGATACGCGCAACAACAATATCCCTGCAGAACCGCCGTCGTTTGCGGAGACCTCCGCTTCACTTACGCGGAATTTGCCGACCGCGCGGCTCGATTGGCGGGCGCGCTGCGCGCAAGCGGTGTAAAGCCCGGTGACCGTGTCGCGTTCCTTAGCATGAACTGCCATCGCCTGCTCGAGGCTTACTACGGTGTGCTCGATGCTGGGGCAATCCTGCTCCCGCTGAACATTCGCCTCGCTCCCCACGAACTCGGCTTCATTCTGAACGACGCTGGAGCAAAAGTTCTATTTCTCGAAAAAGAATTCCTTCCCGCGGTGGAATCCTTTCGAAAAACGGTTCCAGGAGTAGAAGTGTTTTACATGCTGGACAGCGCTCCTCAAGCCGATTGGATGGCATCAAAAAACTACGAGGATTTGCTCGCTTCCGCCTCTCCGTTTAGAACGGACATCATGGACGTCGATGAAAATAGCGTCGCGGAAGTGTTTTACACGAGTGGAACCAGCGCCAATCCCAAGGGCGTAATGCTCACGCACAGAAATATTTACATGCACACTCTCTACGCCTGCACCACCGACGATCCGACTTTGGAGGCCATCTACCTGCATACCATTCCGTTATTTCACGCCAACGGTTGGGGCACCGCTCACACGCTTGCCCTCAGCGGCGGAAAGCACGTTATGTTGAAACGTTTCGAGACCAAAAAAATCTTCCATTTGATCGAGCAGGAACGCGTTCGCACGATGTGCCTCGTCCCGGCCATGGCCACCGCGCTGGTCAATTGTCCCGACCGACCGAACTACGATCTGAGCAGTCTGCGCGTCATCAACATTGGTGGTGCTGCTTCCTCTCCGACACTTGTGCGCGAAGTCGAAGAAAAACTCGGTGGGTCTTGCCGTTCCGGTTACGGACTCACGGAGACCTCTCCGACACTCACCGTTTCCCGGATGAAGCCCGGCATCAGTTGGGAGGGGGATCAAAAGTATATCGGGCAGGCCATGACCGGTTTCGCGATGGCAGGCGTTGAGATTCGTGTCGTCGATGCGAACGATCAAGATGTTCCCCACGACGGCGTCAGTATCGGCGAAATTGTCACGCGCAGTGACGTAGTGATGGAGGGCTACTGGGGGCAGCCGGAAGCCACTGCGGAAGCTATGCGCGGCGGCTGGTTTCACACTGGCGACATGGCGACGATCAACGAAGACGGCTACCTTCTGGTTGTCGACCGTAAGAAAGAAATTATCGTCAGCGGCGGAGAGAATATTTCGTCGCTCGAAGTGGAAAAAGCCTTGCTCGCTAACCCTGGAGTCTACGAAGTTGCCGTAATCGCAGTTCCGGATGAAAAATGGGGAGAAGTTCCCAAAGCCCTGGTCGTCCTGAAGCCTGGCGCACAACTAACCGAATCCGAGCTCATCGAGTTCTGTCGAAGTCGCATAGCTCACTATAAATGTCCTCGCTCTGTTGAATTTTTCGCCAGCCTGCCGAAGACTGGCACGGGCAAAATTCTGAAAAGGGAATTGCGCAAAAAATATTGGGGGGGCCAGGACACCATTCGCCCGGAATTCGCGACGCGCAAATCCGGCTCCAGCTAAGCATCACAAGGAACGTTGCATAACTCCGTTCGATCGAGAGCAAATTCTTCAAGCGCCAAAGTAAATTCACGAGAAAGAGCACGCAGCCATGAGCGACCTGGTTCAACTCACAAAAGACAATGACATCGCCATCATCACCATCAACAATCCGCCCGTTAACGCGGTAAGCCCCGGCGTCCCGGAAGGCATTGCCGCCGCAATCGAGCAAATCGCCAAAGACGATTCCGTCAAGGCCGCAGTGCTGATTGGAGGTGGCAAAACTTTTGTCGCAGGGGCTGATATCAAGGAATTCGGCAAAATCACCTCCGGCAAATCTGGCGGCGGCCTGGAGCTTCCCTCCCTTCTTCTTAAAATTGAGGATTCCCGCAAGCCTATCGTAATGGCCATTCACGGTACCGCTTTCGGCGGCGGACTTGAACTTGCCATGTCCGGCCACTATCGCGTCGCTGCACCCAGCGCGCAAGTCGGTCAGCCCGAGGTAAAGCTCGGCCTCATCCCCGGTGCTGCCGGAACGCAACGCCTGCCACGCCTCGCGGGCGCAGCTAAGGGTGTCGAAATGTGCGCGGAAGGCAATCCAGTCAAAGCCGCCGATGCTTTAAAATTTGGCATAGTCGATCGTCTGGTCGATGGCGACTTGCTCGCGGGCTCAGTCTCCTTCGCCCGTGAGATTGCAAAAGCTCCCGCCCATAAAACGCGCGAACGCACCGACAAGCTCGGCACTGCGGAGCAAAACCTCCCCGTCTTCACTACGGCCCGGGAAAATGCACGCAAGAAGCAGCGCGGTATGATGGCGCCGCTCGCTGCGATCGATGCAGTGGAAGCCGCCACGAGGCTGCCGTTCGATGAAGGCTGCAAGCTCGAGCGCAAACTCTTTACCGATTGCCTTTTCTCCGATCAATCAAAAGCGCTCATCCACGTTTTCTTCGGCGAACGCGAAGTTGCCAAAATCCCCGACATTCCCAAGGAAACTCCAATCATTCCGGTCAACACGGCCGCGGTCGTCGGCGCCGGAACAATGGGCGGCGGTATAGCCATGGTTCTCGCCAACGCCGGCATCCCTGTTCTTCTAAAAGAAGCCGACCAAGCCGCGCTGGACCGCGGCCTCGCAAACATTCACAAAAATTATGCGACCTCCGTGAAACGCGGCCGCTTCACCCAGCAATTCGTAGACGAACGCCTCAAGCTGATCCAGCCGACACTCTCGTACGAAGCCTTCGCAAACGCGGATCTGGTCATCGAAGCCGTCTTCGAAGGCATGACGCTGAAGAGAGAAGTCTTTGCTGAACTCGACCGCGTCTGCAAATCCGGCGCCATCCTCGCCAGCAATACTTCCACCCTGAATATCGATGAGATCGCTGCATCGACCGCCCGTCCGCAATCCGTAATCGGCACGCACTTCTTCAGCCCCGCCAACGTGATGCGCCTCCTGGAAATCGTACGCGGCAAAGTCACAAGCAAAGAGGTCATTGCCACAGCGATGCAACTCTCCAAAAAAATCGGCAAGATCGGTGTTCTGGTTGGGAACTGTCGTGGATTCGTCGGCAACCGGATGTTCCATCCCTACGTGCGCGAATCCGTTTTTCTGGTGGAAGAAGGGGCGAGCGTCGAAGCCGTGGATTCCGCTCTCTACGATTTCGGAATGGCCATGGGCCCTCTCGCAGTTGGCGATCTTGCAGGCCTCGATGTAGGCTGGCGCATTCGCAAGGAATATCGCCATCTGGAAAAACCCGGCATCCGTCAGGCTTTCGCCGGCGATAACCTTTGCGAAATGGGTCGTTACGGACAAAAAACCGGGGCAGGCTGGTACAAGTACGATGAAAGCCGCCGCGCAATTTCCGATCCCGAAGTCGCGAATCTGGTTCGCAAGTGGTCCGCGGAAGCAGGTGTCCCGCAGCGCCAAGTGTCCCCTGAAGAAATCGTCGATCGCTGCGTCTACGCGTTAGTCAACGAAGGCGCCCGCATTCTGGAAGAAGGCTTTGCCCTCCGCGCCGTCGACATCGACATCATCTATCTCAACGGCTACGGATTCCCGGCCCATCGCGGTGGCCCGATGTGGTACGCCGACACGGTCGGCCTGAAAAAAGTTTACGATCGCATCGAAGAATTTCACCAAGCGCATGGCGAACTTTGGGAGCCGGCTCCTCTCTTGAAGCGCCTCGCGGCAGAAGGCAAAAAATTCGCCGATTTCAACAAGGAACAAACCGCGGCCGCCTAGCTCCATATGGAGTGCGGCAGCCTTGCTGCCGCTTTTCTTTGCGGTGGAAGCTCTCTATATTCTGCAAGCTCGGCGGGCTGTTCCTTACAAGTTTCGCAACGGACTCGGGTGACCCATGGGGCGAGTTTTTCTGGTCAGACACGCGCAAGCTTCTTTCCTGGAGCCCGACTACGACAAGCTCTCGCCGACCGGCGAAGTCCAGGCTCGCGTTCTGGGAGAATACTGGGCCCGGCACAAAATCGCTTTTAATCGCGTTTGTACGGGACCGCGCGTCCGCCATCGCGGCACGGAAAAAGCCGTGCGCGAAGTTTACGCAAAGAACGATTTGGATTTTCCTCCGCCGCTCGTTCTTGAAGAATTCGACGAATTTCAAGGGGACGTAGTCCTGGAAAAAAGTCTTCCGCATCTTACAGAAAGCAACCCATACATCCACAACCTCGAAGCTGCGGTTCGCAACGCCAACAGCCCGCCCCAACGCCGCAGGAATTTTCAAAGACTCTTTGAAACAGTGGTCTCCCTCTGGGTCAACGGAGAATTGAGCGTTCCAGACGTCGAGTCGTGGGACGCATTTATAGCCCGCGTCAACCGCGGTCTTGATCGATTTCTCTCCGGTGCGGGTAAAAATGAGAATAACGTGGTCTTCACCTCCGGCGGGCCTGTTGCCGTTTCCGTGCAGCGCGCCCTGCGCCTATCTCATCAGGACACTTTGAAAGTGGCTTGGATGCCCCGCAACTGTTCCTACAGCGAATTCTTATTTTCGGGCGATCGCTTCACGCTCAGCACATTTAACTCGTTCCAGCACTTGGATGATCCCACGCTGCTGACGTATAGATAGGGAAGTGCCAAATAGAAGAGGCGCGAAATCTAAATGACTGCCGCTCAGGATCAAACGACTGCCGTCCGTCCCGGCGAGGAACTGGAACTAGCGAAATTAGATCCCTTCCTCCGCTCTCATTTTCCGAACGAATCCGGTCCGCTGATAATCAGGCAATACCCAAGCGGCCATTCCAATCTCACGTACGCCATCCAACTTGGACACCGCGAAATGGTTCTCCGCCGCCCGCCTTTTGGCAGCAAAGTCAAAACCGCTCACGATATGGGCCGCGAATTTCGCGTCCTCTCCAAACTGCATGCACATTATTCCCCGGCCCCGCACGTCCTTCTCTTTTGCGACGACGTATCCGTTGTTGGCGCTCCGTTCTACGTAATGGACCCAATCCACGGCACGATCCTGCGCAAGGACGTCGCTCCTCACTTGCATTTCTCCGCCGAGGTCGCGACTCGCCTTAGCGAATCCTTCATCGACAATCTCGCCCAACTTCACAGCCTGGATTACAACGCGATCGGCCTTGCCGATCTTGGCAGGCCGCAGGGGTATCTCGAACGCCAGGTCCAGGGCTGGATCGAACGCTACCACGGCTCGAAAACCAATGATCTACCGGAAGTCGAGACCATCTCTTCCTGGCTTCAGCAAAACATGCCGCCCGAGCAAATTCCTGCGCTCATCCACAACGACTACAAATATGACAACGTCGTTCTCGACCCCAAGAACCTCACAAAAATTATCGGTGTCCTTGACTGGGAGATGTGCACGATTGGCGACCCGTTGACCGACCTGGGAACCGCTCTCGCTTATTGGGTGGATGCACGCGATCCGCCGGAGATGCTGGAAACGCGCTGGGGACCTACAACTTATCCGGGAAGCCTGACCCGCGCCCAACTGGTCCATCGTTACGCGCAAAAATCAGGCCGCGATGTTTCCAACATGTCTTTCTACGTAGCCTTCGCCCGTTTCAAAATCGCGGTCATCGTCCAGCAGATATATTTTCGTTATCACCAGGGCTTAACGAAGGACGAACGCTTCGCCACAATGCCGCGCTTGATCAAACTGCTCCTGCGGGCCGCGCTGCGGACCGCCGAAACGTCTACAATCTGAAGTTGGCATCTCCTCCAGGGACTGGCAATGCCGCGCCCTAGCGCAGCGAGAATTTGTTTTTAGTTGAGCAGCGCCGGGATAAACCCGGCGCTGTATGCGCATCTCAAACGGTTGGGAGGATTCTACTTTACCGGTAATAGCGCACGAGCGTCTCTGCTACACAGCAGGGCTTCTCTCCACCTTCTGCTTCCACCGTAACCGAAAAGGTGACTTCATACGCAGCTTCCATCTCTTTTAGTACAACCAGCGCAACTCGTCCGCGAATCCGCGATCCAGCCCGCACCGGAGCAGGGAATCGCACCCGGTTCAATCCGTAATTGATCGCCATCCCAACTCCACTCCGAATCTGAATGACATCTTTCATGAACCGGCTGATCAGCGAAAGCGTCAAAAAGCCATGCGCAATCGTAGTCCCGTAAGGCGATTCTTTCTCCGCCCGTTCGCGATCCAAATGAATCCACTGCCGATCCTCAGTAGCCTCCGCAAATTGTAGAATCCGTTCTTGGGAAACCGTCAGCCATTCACTGATGCCGATCTCCTTTCCCAGAAATTCCTTCAAATCTCCCGGCACCTCAAAAATGACGGCCACAATTTGCCTCCATGCCGCAGGAGGATTTGTACTTTTGGGGCCCTGCGGATTTTGCAAGTGTTGTATCTAAAAGACTTAGAGTCTTGTTAAGTGTTTTACAATCAACACATACAGGCTCTCGTGTAAGTGTTGATTATAAAAGGGTTAAGCTCGCTGACGGTCGGCATCCCACTTCCGCAACTCTCCCTTGGCAATCGACTCAACATGCACCTCATCTGGCCCATCCGCCAGCCGCAAAGTCCGCACATTGGCCCATGCGCTCGCCAGGAAGTTATCCCCAGAAACGCCCGCGCCGCCGTGTGCCTGAATCGCGCGGTCCAGAACGCGCAGAGCCATATTGGGGGCCACTACTTTGATCATTGCAATTTCCGCCCGCGCTTTCTTGTTCCCGACGGTGTCCATCATGTAAGCCGCCTTCAGTGTCAAAAGCCGGGCCTGCTCAATCTCCATCCGCGAAGCCGCAATATCCGCGCGAATCGTCCCTTGTTCGGCGATGGTTTTTCCAAACGCCACCCGCGCCTGTACACGTTTGCACATCGTTTCCAGAGCCCGCTCAGCCACTCCAATGCATCGCATGCAATGGTGAATCCGCCCGGGCCCCAACCGGCCCTGCGCAATCTCAAATCCCCGGCCTTCACCGAGCAACATATTCGAAGCCGGCACACGGACATTCTCAAAAGAAATCTCCGCGTGACCGTGCGGCGCGTGGTCATACCCAAACACCGAAAGCAGCCGCACAATCTTCACTCCAGGCGTATCCATGGGCACCAGAATCATGGATTGCTGTTTATGCGCGGCGGCTGCCGGGTCGGTCTTTCCCATGAAGATCGCAATTTTGCATCGCGGATCGCCTGCTCCCGAAGACCACCACTTCCGCCCTTGGATAACGTATTCGCTTCCGTAGCGCACGATGCTGGACCGAATATTGGTTGCGTCCGAAGAAGCCACATCCGGCTCCGTCATCGCAAAACACGAACGAATTTCCCCGGCCAGTAACGGTTTCAGCCATCGCTCCTTCTGTTCGGGCGTCCCGTAACGCGCCAAAACTTCCATATTCCCGGTATCCGGCGCCGAGCAGTTGAACACCTCGGCAGCCATCACGCTCCGACCCATAATCTCGCAAAGGGGCGCATACTCCAGATTCGTCAACCCAGCCCCGCTCGGATCACTGGGCAAAAAGAGATTCCATAGTCCCGCTGCGCGCGCTTTGGTCTTCAACTCTTCCATGATTTGCGTGGGCTTCCAGCGTTCGCGCTCGATCTCCTCCTGAAATCGCGGCTCATTCGGGTAAACGTGCTCCTCCATGAAAGCTAGCAACCGCCGTTGCAACTCTTCGGTCTTCTCACTGAATTCAAAGTTCACGTAATATCCTCTATGGATGCCGCGGATGGCGGCAATTATATACGACATCCGCGCCGCGCCCTGTCCGTCAATGCAAGCCTCCTGGCGAGAGGAGACTCGTCACCGTGAAATATTCTGCAAAGCCGCTGTTTGCAACAGTTCTCATCACCGCGGGCTTCATAAATCATGCTGCTGCGCGCCCTTCTACGAACTGGGTCACTATCCCTCACGCAAAATTGTGCGCAACGGAAGGCGCCCTCGGGGATGCCGCCGGGAATCGCGTCACCGTCGACGTGCCCAAAATGCGCGCGTTCGTCACCATAGCTACCACGCAAGAAGTCGAAGCCCGCTTCACTTATCTTGGCCAGACCGCGGAAGCATCCAAGCTCGGTTCCGGCGAAATGCGCATTCAATTCGGCTTGAAGCTTCACGCGCAGGATCCGTGCAATCTTGTCTATGCCATGTGGCGCATCGAACCGGAATCCAAGCTCGTCGTCTCCGTCAAGAGCAATCCCGGCCAGCACACCAGCGCCGAGTGCTCAAACCACGGCTATCGCAATGTAAAGCCGGCCCACAGCTCACCGGTGCCCGTCCTACGCCCGGGCAGCGCACACACGATTCGAGCCGAAATGAGCGGCGAAAAGTTGCACGTCTACGCCGACGACAATCTGGTTTGGGATGGAAGCCTGGGCGCGGAAGTGCAAAGCCTCAATGGGCCGGTGGGGATGCGCTCGGACAACGCTCGCCTGGAACTGGAATTCCTCGCTGGCCAAGCGACAGGCGCCCATCCCAACTATCAGCTAGCCTGCAGGCCCAGCCCTGGCGAGTAGGGCATTCTATTCCGCAACTACTATGGAGTACGGTCTCGTTCCAGCCGCTTTTCTTCCCGGCCGTACAATTCTGATATTCTTCCGTTCTCCGCAAGATTCAGAAACCAAAAGGAGTCCACTTGAGCGAGCCAGAGTCCCCATCGCAACCCGAACCGCTCATTCGCAATGTCTCCGATACTGCCCGCTGGGTGGCCGTCTATCGCGCCCGCGAAACCGAGCGCCCCGACGCCCATTTCCGCGACCCGTTCGCCCGCCGCCTGGCCGGCGAACGCGGCGAACAAATTGCTCGCTCCATGCCGCTGGGCCGCGACAACGATTGGAGCATGATCACCCGCACCTGGCTTGGCGACAACCTCATCAACGACCAAATCAAGCAAGGCGTGGACACGGTCATCAACCTGGCCGCGGGCCTTGACGCACGTCCGTACCGCATGCAGCTCCCGCCTTCGCTAAACTGGATTGAAGTCGACCTGCCGGAAATCTTGGCCTACAAAGAGGAAATTCTTCGCGACGATAAACCGGTCTGCCGCCTCGAACGTATCCGCGTCGACTTATCCGACGCGCGTGCTCGTCGCGAGCTGTTTGCACAACTTGGTGGTAGATCGCAAAAGGCCCTGATCATCACGGAAGGGCTGCTCATCTATTTAAATGCCGATGATGTCGCGGGCTTGGCCAAAGATCTTGCCGCACCCGCGAGCTTTCAATCCTGGATGCTCGATCTGGCATCGCCGGGCCTTCTCCGCATACTCGCAAAAAGAATGTCCAAGGGTGGCCTTATGGAATCCGCTCCGTTCAAATTTGCGCCTCCCGAAGGGCCGAACTTTTTCGTTCCTTATGGTTGGAAAACTGTCGAGGTCCACTCACTTCTTAAGAACGCAGCGCGCCTGAAGCGCCTCTCTTTGATCCTGCGCCTTTTTGCGCTGCTCCCAGAGACGGAGAAAACCCGCCGCAACCGCCCGTGGTCCGGAGTCTGCCTCATGAAAAAAGCGTAGTGGCCTTTTGCAATATCGGGGGTTTACCGCCGACGGGCATCCTTGGAGTTGTTTTCTTTGGATGGACTATCAGGAGGGTGTTGAAAAACACAGCCAATTCATCCGCCGCGGCTCATACATTCCAAAAGACCTACAGCAAGATAAATTTCAATGGTGTTGGTTTGGAGGGATTTCTGCCGTTTTCCCGCCCGGAAAGAAACTTTTCACAATGACGTAAAGCACAGGGATGAAGAGCAGGTTCAACGTAGTCGCGGCAATCATCCCGCCGAAGACGGTCGTCCCCACGGAAATACGTCCCGACCTGCCCGCGCCCTGCGCTAATACCAGGGGCACGACGCCCAAAATAAACGCCAGCGAGGTCATCAAAATCGGGCGCAATCGGATCCTCGCCGACTCAATCGCCGCTTCGACGATGCTCATCCCTTGCGCACGCAACTGCTCCGCAAACTCCACAATCAAGATTGCGTTCTTACTTGCCAGTCCGATCAACATGACCAACCCAATCTGGCAATAAACATCATTCTGCAGCCCACGCAGTGCCTGCGCTCCAATCGCTCCCAGAATCGCGATCGGCACCGCCATCAACACAATAAACGGAAGCACAAAACTCTCATACTGCGCCGCGAGCGTCAGGTACACGACAATCAAACCAAGCCCAAACAGAATCAACGCCTTGCCACCGCTCTGAATCTCCTCCAGCGAAAGGCCGCTCCATTCGAACGTCATGCCCTGAGGTAAAACTTTCTTCGACAGCTTCTCCATTGCCGCAATTCCTTCGCCCGAGCTCTTTCCCTGAGCCGCCGACCCATCAATCTCTGCCGAGCGAAACAGATTGTAGTGACTGATCACCTGTGCGTTGGATGTCTCCGTCACGGTCACGAGATTGTCCAAAGGAATCATGCGGCCCGTATCCGAACGCAAATAATATTGCCGAATGTCCTTCGCCGATGAGCGAGCGCTGCTTTCCGCCTGCACATATACGCGATAAGACCGATTGTTGAAATCAAAATCATTGACGTAAACCGATCCCATGTAAACCTGCAAAGCATCGGTTACCTGATTCAAGGGCACTTGTAAACTTTTAGCCTTGTCGCGGTCAATCTTGACCAGGTACTGCGGGTCGTTCGCCGTAAAGCTGTTAAACAACCCAACCAGGCTCCCGCTCGCATTGCCCTGAGCCACCAGATTATTGGCCGTATCCGCAATGGCCTGGAGCGAATTCCTGCCCAAATCTTCCAACTCATATTGGAATCCGCCAAACTGCCCCAACCCCTGCACAGCCGGCGGATTAAACGGAATCACCAGCGCTCCTGGAATTCCAAAAAGCTGCCCGCGCAACCTTGCAATGACCGCCATCGCCGAATGCTCTTCGCCTTTCCGTTCCGCGAACGGTTTCATATTCACGAAAATCATCGCGCGATTCGGAGAAGCGCCGAAGAAGCTGAACCCCGGCAATGCGAACGCCCCGGAAAATTCCGGAACATTCAAAACCAACTGCTCTACTTTCGCGCAAATCCCTTCGGTATACTGCAACGACGCACCCTGCGGGGCCTGAATCGAGATGATGACGTAACCCTGATCGTCTTCCGGAATGAACGCCTGCGGAACTTTGTTGTAAATCCAATAAGTCAGTCCCAGGGCCGCAAAAAATACCACAATCGCAGCGAGCCGCCACCCGATCACATACCGCACGGCATTCCGATAAATATTCGTTCCCGCGGTTACAATCCGGTTGAACTGGTGAAAGAACCAGCCTTCCGCGCGCTCGCGATGCCGGCCCAGCAAAATCGCTGACAACGCGGGCGTCAGCGTCAGCGCATTGAACGCCGAAATTGCTACAGAGAAAGCGATGGTTAGCGCAAACTGCCGAAACAGAATTCCGGTCGTTCCCGGAAACAAAGCTACGGGCACAAAAACCGCCACCAGCACCAGCGACGTCGCAATCACTGCCCCGGCTACTTCCTTCATCGCTACCGACGCCGCATTGTGCGGCTCGGTAAGCCCTTCCATGATGTGCCTCTCGACGTTTTCAATCACCACAATCGCGTCGTCCACGACGAGCCCAGTGGCCAACGTGATCCCAAACAAAGTCAGCGTATTGATCGAGAATCCCAGCAGCTTGATAAAAACGAACGTTCCAATCAGCGAAACAGGAATGGTTACGGCGGGAATGAGGGTGCTTCGCCAATCCTGCAGGAAGAGATAAATCACCAGGATGACGAGCAGGATGGCCAAGGCAAGGGTCTTGAGCACATCCTGGATCGATTCGCCAATGACCGTCGTGGAATCAAATGCCACCGCATACTTGATTCCCGGTGGAAACGTCTTCGCCAGCCGCGCCAGTTCCGCCTTTGCTTCGCGGTCCACATCCAGCGCATTGGCCCCCGGGAGTTGCGTTACGCCAAAACCAATTCCTTCGTGCCCGTTGAATCGCACTTTGCTGTCATAACTCTCCGCGCCTAATTCCGCTCTGCCGACATCCTTCAACCGAACCAGAGTCCCATCCGTCCCGGTCTTCAAAATAATATTTTCAAACTCCTGCGGGCTCGTCAGCCGCCCCACGGCCCTTACGCTGATCTGGAACGCCTGCTCTCCCGCATTCGGCGGCTGTCCGAGTTGTCCCGCGGCCACCTGCACGTTCTGCTCTTCCAGCGCATTGATCACCGTCGTTGCCGTCAGCGCGCGCTGCGCCATTCGCGCCGGATCAAGCCACAAGCGCATTGCATATTTCCGCTCGCCGAAAATAAACGCGTCATTGACGCCCGGCACCCGCTTCAACGCATCGCGCACATACACGTCAATGTAGTTGCTCAGAAACAGGCTGTCATACTCGCCGTGCTCCGCGTAAATACCCGCTCCAAACACGAATCCGCTCGCCTGCTTCGTGATAATCACGCCGGTATTCTTCACTTCATTTGGCAGGCGTCCCAGCGCCTGGCTGACGCGGTTCTGGACGTCCACCGAAGCCAGATCCACGTCGCGCGATACGTCGAACGTCACCGTAATCGTGCTCGCCCCGCTATTGCTGCTGGTGGACGAGATGTACTTCATCCCCGGGACGCCGTTGATCGCCTGCTCCAGCGGAATGGTCACCGCCGATTCCACCGTCTGGGCGTTCGCCCCAATGTAAACGCTGTTCACCAATACCTGGGGCGGCGCAAGATCCGGAAACTGGGCAATCGGCAAGGTAGGAATGGAAATCGCGCCCGCCAGAATAATCATTAAGGCGCAAACCGTAGCAAACACCGGCCGATTTATAAAAAAATCAACGAACAAAGCCGGTGCCCGCCTTTTCTGGAATTTGGAGGTGTGTAAGGGAGGAGTTCGCTTCTCCCTTTTCAGCCAGTTTGGTGATCATCTGTTTGAGGAAGGCTCCACTAGCCCGTTAGCGCACCGCGGCATTCTTGCCGTTGCCCTGCTTTGCGTCTTTCTGAATCTGCTCCATCACAGGAGCCCCATCCAAAAGAAATTGCGTCCCCGAAACAATGATGTGGTCGCCGGCCTTTAACCCATCCGCAACCGAATAGTCGTCTCCCACGGTGTCGCCTAATTTCAAAAGCTTCTGCCGCGCCACGGTGCCGTTTCCTTCTTTCGTGGCCACAAACACAAAGGCCTGCCCGTTAATCCGGTTGACCGCCAGCACGGGCACTACAGGGCCGTCATGCGATCCCCACGTGACCTGCGCCCGCACCTGCTGCGCAATCCGCAACTTGTCCTTCGGATTCTCCACCGCCGCTTTCGCCAAAACCGTCTGCGTATCCGTTTCGACCTGCGGCGAAACAAAAGTAATCCGCGTGTCCGAAACGGAATTGCCATTCTCATCCAGCAAGCGCACCGGCAGCCCTAGCTTCAAATCCTTCGCACGGTCCGCGGGGACGTAGATATATGCCTCAAGCGCTCCCGGCAAATTGATGGTCGTCAAAAGCGTCGTCACGGTCACACGGTCGCCCACATGCACCGGAATGTCTCCCACAATTCCATCCGCCGGCGCGCTCACTTTGTAATAATGCAACTCCACTTTTTGCTGCTCGACCTGCTGCTCGAGCGCTTTCACTTGGGCTTCCGCTGCGTCGTAGCTGGACTGCGCGTTGTCAAACTCCTGCTTGCTGATCACGCCCGCCGCAAACAATTTCTGCGCCCGTTCCAGCGAAATTTTTGCCAGTCGCAAGTTGGCTTCCTGCGCGGCAAGGGTAGCCTGCTGGCTGCTCACCGTAGCTTCCTGCTTTAACGGATCGATCTGCAGCAACGGCGTCCCGGCATTCACATCATCGCCGGACTTCACAAATATTTTCGTAATCTGTCCTTCCACCTGCGGGTTAATCACGGCCGACTGCCGCGACTTCAAGACCGACAAGTACTCCGTCGTCTCAGGTATCCGGACCGACTGCGCCACCACGACCTGGACTGGCATAGCCATCGGCCCGCCAGCGCCGGGCCCTCCGGCTGCCGTCTTCTGCCCACATCCGCCCCCAAATAACGCGGCAAACCCCGCCAAAGTCAAAGCTGCCGGTGGCAGCCACACCGTATTTTTATTGGAACCTGACATGGAAGAACTTGTCCCGCTTATCCCGTCTGTATAACCCTTTAATTTTACGACACCCCATCGCCTGCACCAAGGCACAAAACACCCTGCCCGGTCAGATGCCGAAACTCCAGCTCGGTTACATTTCGAGGCCGGGTCACCTTCCGTCAGGTTGCGCTGTTGGCCGCTGCGAGCGACGCCACCCTCGGGGCAATCGGCTCGCCTATGCGGTTTTCTCTTGCGTGGAAGGGATCCGCGTTTGCAGGTACGCCGAGACCAGTCCCCAAACGTACAAAGCGAGCAGGACGACAAGGCAGACGGTGCCTAGCCGGACGTAGCGATCCACCAATTGTAGAACGGACCAACCGTACATATCGGTGAGCAGGCTGGGGTCGGAGAGGTTCACGCCCTCGATCTCGCCGAATGGGAGGTCTTCCATAGGTCCGGACCACGTGCGAAAAACGTGCAGGAAGGCTAGCGCTCCGTAAACCAGCAATCCCCAGCGCAATCCCCAACTCCTATAAAGGGCGCTCTGGCGCGGCGCATAAAACGTTGCCATCAGAATTGTGGCCAGGACCAATGCGCCGCCGTCCCCGCCAAAAACGATCATCGCACCCGGATTGGGCAAACTCAGGAAAACGAATTGCGTCAGGAGCACCGCGCCGGCGATGCAAACCCATCCCCATCGCTCCATCCTCCAAGCCAGATATCCCCCAAAGAGGATAACGGACGTGAGAATGAGAACGACGGACCAGGACCGCTCGTCGCCGTGCATGGTGACCCAAGGCAGAGGCACTGCCCAGCGGCCTGTGAGCCACGCGGTGATGGCGTGCCCGCTCTCGTGGACAACCATCGCGAGCATGCCAGCCACTATGCGCAGTCCCATACTCGTCACCAGCCAGGCAAAAAGCAATGCCAAGGGCAGAGCAAGCGCCCGGTACTTCAATTCTCTAAAAGCAATGGTTCGGTCGACAAGAGGTTCGGTTATTTTAGGGAGCGTAGTCTCGGAAAGAGCAGCGTTTGCGGCGAGCGGCGCGCTCGCGGAGGAAGACAACGGCGCAGTCGGCAACCTTCGTGTGGCGCTCTCGCCTTGCTCAGCAGTCCCTCCCGCCTCCGTCGGCGGCTTGTAACGCGAAAAGACAATTCCGCACTTCAGACAGTCGGTAGTCTGCAATTCATGATCGAATTGGCATTTGGGGCAGCGCATCCTGGATGGAGCCGGGGCTCCCACTTTGAGTATTGGTAAGTCCGAAAAAGCTGCTACTCCGACACACCTATGATCGTATCCAAGGGACAGCGCCAAGTGACAGTTTGCTCCCGGGAACGCGCTTATCGGTAACCGCATTACTGCACGAGGCCCGGCAAACATTCACTGTACGAGTACTTGAGTGTTGGGCCCCATTCGGTTATAAAGTCAGTAATTTACTGACAAGTTGTAGTAGGTTGGGTTACCAATGAAAGAAAGAATCGCGATAATTTGCGCCGGCCTCTTGGCGTTCGCTTGCCTGGTGTATTGCCCTTTTTGCGCGAGCGTTGACGCGCAGAGCGACAAGATTCTGCCGAAAGATCGAGGGCGTGCCAAGACAATGCTTGCCGACATGCGGGACGCCGTGAAAAAGAACTATTACGACCCGAAATTTCACGGTGTCGATCTGGAGGAGAGATACCAGACGTTCAAAGAGCGCCTGGAAAAGGCGGAAACATTGGGAGATTCCTATCGCACGATCGCGGCTTTCATGTCTGGGTTAGATGACTCACATACGTTTTTCATCCCGCCGCGACGAAGCTACCGAACGGAGTACGGGTACAGGATGCAGATGGTCGGGGATGCCTGTTATATCACGGAGATTCGTCCTGAAACCGATGCCGCAGCGAAGATACATGTCGGCGATCAGGTCGTGTCGCTCGACGGGTACGGTGTGAACCGGAAAGATCTGGCAATTCGATTACTTCCTGAATGAATTGGCACCGAAGCCGGCCAGCGATTTGACCCTGCGGAGCCCCGCCGGAACCATTCGCAAGGAGCAGGTGCTGACAAAATACATCCAGGGAAAACATTTAAAGGATCTGACGCTGTCGCATGGGGACAACGATATCTATAACGTGATCTTTGAGCAGGATAAGGAGATGCATCTGTTACGAAGCAGCTACGTGGAGCAAGGTGATGTGATGATCTGGAAGATGCCGGCCTTCATCCAAACGGAGGGCGAAGTGGATCACTTTCTGAGCATCGCGCGGAAGCACAAAGCGCTCATCCTGGATCTGCGCGACAATTCCGGTGGATACATAATTACACTGAACAGGCTAATCGGGAATGTGTTTGACCACGATGTGAAACTGGGTGTACGAGTGACGCGTAAGGGCGAAAAGGCCCTGGTTGCCAAGTCACGCGGCAACTCAACCTTCACGGGCGACCTGGTCGTCCTGGTGGACAGCAGCTCCGCTTCGGCGGCGGAGTTATTTGCGCGGGTGGTTCAAATCGAGCATCGAGGAAAGGTGGTCGGCGACCGCACTTCGGGGAGTGTCATGGAATCTCTGCGGTACGAGTTCCAGGCTGGCGCGGTGGACATAGCGGTTTTCTATTCGGCTTCGGTTACTGAAGCGAATCTCCTCATGACGGATGGGAAGAGTCTCGAGAAGACGGGCGTTACGCCCGACGAAGTGATCTAGCCAACTGCACCGGATCTGGCCGAGGGCAAGGACCCGACTCTAGCGCGAGCTATGGAGCTGATTGGACTGAAATTGGATCCTGCGGCCGCAGGTAAGCTGTTTCCGTTCGAATGGCTACCTCTGGAATAGCTCAACCCGTCGTAGGATCTCAGTAAAAATCGGATGGGTCAATTCGCTTGCCGGACAATCCGAGCTGCAAAACTTCAATCTGCTCCGGCCGGTCGAATACTTTCCCAGGAAAAAATCTCTTCGTAAGCACGCGCACTCCGCCAAACGCCACGCCGAGCACCACCGCTGCAATCATGAATATTCCGGTCCCAATAAAAATCTTTTGCAAAACCGTCAAAATGGGAGGATCGGTAGCCGTCTGGCTGGCCTCGTTCCAGGTCACCTTGGTCTCATAATCTGTCGATTCGCGCAAACTCTTCGCAAACGCAGGGGAACTAGGCGACAAAACCATCGAGAGCACAGACCCTTTCCGCTCGATGGTCGTACCTTTCGCTTTTTGCTCCGGCGTCAGCACTTCATCCAGGTGGTGAATATATTGTTCCGCGAGATTTGGGGTGGGATATTCCAGAAGCAGCAAAACCCCGCTCCCGTTCGCCCCGGTGGTGTACCGCGCCATCATCGCTTCCGCGTTATCCGAAAATCCCGCAGCCGGCACCAGCCGGGCCATCTCAGACTCACCCAGCTTATCCAGCGCCTCGCGGAAAGCTGCAGGCCCTAGCGCGTATCTTTCCGACCCCAGCAAACGCCCCCCCGCCGGCAGGTATGTTCGTATCGGCGGAAGCGGAGACCGTTCGCTCTTTGCTTCCATTGCCTTCACCAGAGCGCTCAAATCATCCCGCGAAATGTTTGCGGTCGATGACAAAACCAGAGTGCCTTCCAAGATCAGCACACCATCCTTGTCAAACGCAGCCACCTGCCCGAGGTTCGCCGGCATCATTCCGGGCCTTAGCCGGCTTGTGTAAATCTCAAACGCGCTGCTCGGGTCATGAAATTGCCCGACCGAGATTCCAACGGTTTTGTCGCTCGACGTAAACTCGCACGACTCAAAGCCTCTCTCGCCCGTTTCCGTGCCAAAAGTGGCATCCGCCGCTTTGGGCGCGCAGCTCGTTAGCCGCCAATTCTGGAATTGTTTGGGAAGAAGTGACTCTTGAGCAGAGCCCGACGCGGCGCTGAACAGCGCAAACCCGCATACGAAGAGGAATAATCGGCGCATCCCTTGCATTCGCTTAGACACCAACAGCTTACCGTTGGTTCCTGGATTGTTCAACTGGAGTGGGTACAGGTGGGGTCGAAGCGCTCTTCCCATTCATGTTCAGCGCAACGCTATTCATGCTTTGCAGGTAACTCGCAACTCCCTGATAAAGGCCTTCCGCTACCTTCTGCCGGTAGTCCGGCTGCTTCAATAGCTTCTCGTCGGCAGGATTGCTCAAAAACGAAATCTCCGTAAGGATCGAAGGCATGTCCGCCCCAATCAAAACCACAAACGGCGCCTTGCGCACTCCGCGGTTTTTGACCGAAGCGCTGCCCTTCTGCATACGCTTCGCGAGCGAATCCTGAATATCCTCAGCGAACTCCTTGGACTCATCAATCTTCTCGTTCCGCGCAATCTTTTTCACCAGGTCTTCCAGGTCATGCACGCCCTCTTCCGATACCGCATTTTCCCGCGCCGCTACTTCCATCGCTTCGGGCGAACCCTTTAGGTTCAAATAATATGTCTCGACGCCACGCGCCGCATGATCCTGGCTTGAATTCGCGTGAATCGAAATAAACAGATCTGCTTTGGCTTGGTTGGCAATGTTCGTCCGCTCTTCCAGGGGAATAAACGTGTCATCGGACCGCGTGTAAACGATGTCCGCCCCTGGCAGCCGCTGCTCGATGATCTTCCCCAATCGCAGCGCCACGTCCAGGCACAAATCTTTTTCCATCAACCCGGTAGGCCCAATCGTTCCGGTGTCATGCCCGCCGTGCCCGGCATCAATCACGATGCGCCCAATCTTCAATCCGAGAGCGCGTGTCAAAGTGGATTGCCCACTCCGCGTAGGCTGCGGCGCAGTGCTTGGCCGAATCAGATCGGGTTTCGCATTGGAGGAATTCAACTGATTCCCGCGAGAATTCTTCGCGCCGGAGTTAGCGCCTTTCGATGAATCCGGGCCCGGCGAAGCGCCGGGATCTACAGGAGGACTTTTCACCGAAACAGACTTTACATTTCCGGAATCGCCTGAACCGTTACTCGTATCCCCGGCCCGGTCATCTGCCCCGCCCCGTGGTTGCACGTTCTTCGATTTGCCCGCGCGCAAAGTCGTCCCGCCGTGATTCGTCGAGTACAGGAAAATCACCAGCTGCGGCGGATTGCTTGAGAGCGACGCCGCGTAGTCCTTCACGCCGGTCACATCCAGGACCACGCGCACCACGCCCGCCTGGTTCTGCGCCACGCGTACCGCCGTGAGCAACTCTCCGGTAACCTGCACGCTCCCGCGCGCCACTTCCGGCGTCAAACGTGCCGAATGCAAATCGAAAAATATCCGATCTGGATGAGCAATCCGCGCCGAGCTGTACTCCACCGAATCCTCAAGATCTATGGTCACGCGCGTCTCGTCGGCTCTGGCGTTCGTGCTGATCCGTCTGATTCGCGGCGCCCCTTCCGCAGCGCTGCGGCCGGTTGCCACAGCCCCTCCCTGAACAGGTCCCGCAGCTACCATTGGTCCTTCGGACTTCACAATCGGGGAGGTAGCCGCAGGCGGGGCAGGAGTGTTTGCCGAAGGCGCATTTGCGGGCAGCTCGGGCGCATCGCTGTGCTGCAACAAGGCCAGCTCCGCCAGTGCTTCCTGCGCTTCGCGCTTCCGCGTCGAGTGCGGATATTTCTTCAAGAAATCGTCGTAGGTCTTGGTAGCCGAAGCCGAGTCGCCCAACTGCTCGCGTTGCAGCTTCCCGATGCGCAGCAACGCATCCTGGCTGTACTTGCTCGAGGGATATTCGTGGATGAGAAATTGGTAGGAATCAACCGCCGACTGGTAATAGCTTCGCCCGAAGCGGTCGCCCATCTCCGTATAAAGCTCGGCCACGCAGACCAGGGAATCCACAACTTCCACGGCCCGCGGCGTAATCAGGTAAACGCGCCGGTAACTCGTCACCACTTGCTTGTACTCCGCCAGTGTCCGTTTATCCGGCGGCTTGTTGTTTAAATTTGCGCGCTGCTCTTCCGCGCGAGCAAACTGTGCCCCTGCAGCCTCGCGCTTCACCGCGCTTGTCGAAGGTGTATCCGCGGCTTTGGCAAAACTCGCGCGCGGATTGCCACAGACGCACAGCACACCAATACCAAGCGATACAAAAACTGGCGAAAGCCGGGCGAACGTCCTGTTCAAAACTCTTTGCCCCCGAACATCTACTCTACCCTATCCTGCGAAGGAAACTTTGAAGGGGCACAAACCATCGTGCCATCTTTCAACTTACGGCCAGCCGCATCCTGCTGGCCGACCACGCAATGGCGGCTTGCCGCCGTCGCTCGAACTTAATCGTTCCGGAAAATGATTCGTCCGTCGGGGTCAACTTCTCTGTGGATGGCGCGAGGATTTGTAAACGCGCTATCAAGACGCCCCGATCCAGGCCGGAAATACGCATCCTGTACCTTCTGCACGTAATTCCGCGTCTCCCGGAACGCAGGGATGCCGTGAGCCCGATCAACAGCCCCCTCACCCGCATTGTACGCCGCCAAAGCCAAATCCAGGTTGCCATTATACCGTTCCAGCAGCCATTTAAGATGTCTAACCCCGGCGTCGATATTCTGTTGCGGATTGAACACGTCGTTTGCACCGTACCGTTGTGCCGTCGTTGGAATCAGCTGCATCAAGCCACCGGCTCCCTTGCGAGACATTGCCGATGGATTCCAGTTCGATTCCGTTTCGATCACTGCGCGGACCAAAGCCGGGTCCACGTTGTGACGTTCCGCCGCTTCCCGTACGAGCTTTTCAACGCCGTCCCGGTCAATGCTGAGAGCGGGTCTGCTTGCGCCCATAAAGGTAGATTCGGCTGGCAGGTAGATGGTTTTGTGCGGCTTAGGAGGCGCCAACTTAACCGGAACCGGCTGATCGGCGTTTACAAACATCTCTCGCCCGCTGGCGTCCACACTTCGGGCAATCTGGGCATTCGCCGTGAGTGCGAAGGAAGTCGCACACAAAGCGAGTGCTCCCAACGAGATGCATGCCGTTCGTGTCGCGCGTTTAGCCATCTTGCCTCTAGGGAAGGCGTACACGGTGATGTCACTTCATACCACAGAATCAACGTGTTAGGGTGGCCCTTTCGTTTCGACGGCTTCCAGATTGCACAGGATTCAACCTGCGCGCCTTTCCGAAGCAAGGGCCGATTCGTCTTGCGAAGCACGCCTTCTACCGGAGATTCCTGCGCTTTTGACCACACCCGCGCAAGTGTCTCCCGCAGGACACGCTTCCTGGCGCTACGGCGAAAATTATAGCAAGGGCTCGAGTAGCGCCGGGATAGAACTAAGGGCACTTTTTAGCGCCGATGTGTCCTTTCCGCCAGCCTCCGCCAAATCCGGCCTTCCGCCGCCCGAACCGCCCACCATTTTCGCCAGTGTCTGTATCAGCTTGCCAGCATGCACTTTAGCGGTGAGGTCTTTTGTGACCCCGGCGATGAGGGCTACCTTTTCGCCGTCCACCAGGCCGAGGGCGACTACCCCCGACCCAATTTTTTGTCTGAGAGAGTCCACCAATTGCCTTAGCACTTCCTTATCCGCCCCCGTCACTTCGGCGGATATCACCTTGATTCCCTTGACGTTCTGCACCTGTCCTGCAAGTTGGTCCAGTTGGCTCAATGCACCCTTGCGACGCTGATTTTCGAGCTCTTTTTCCAGTGACTTTATGGTAAGCGCATTCTTTTCAATGGTTTCCGCCAGGCCGTCCTCGCTTGTATTTAACCGTTCGGTTAAATACGAAAGCGTCTGCGCTTGCTTCTGGTAGTGCTCCAGCGCCCCAAGCCCAGTAACCGCTTCTATTCGGCGGACGCCCGCTGCAACCGATCCTTCATGGACGATCTTCAGAACGCCTATATCGCCGATTCGCTGGACGTGCGTGCCTCCGCATAGCTCTTTGGAATAAAAGCCCCTAGGCGAGCGCTCATCCGGAATGGTGACAACGCGGACGTTGCTCTCGGGGTATTTGTCGCCAAAAAACGCCAACGCGCCTGACGCCAGAGCCTCCTCTAGCGAGCTGATGTTTGTCTCAATTTGCGTGTTGTGGCGGATCTCGTCGTTTACTTGTTGCTCGATGTCTTTCAACTCCTCGGCATCGACGTGCGCGAAGTGCGAAAAGTCGAAGCGCAGGCGTTCCGGAGTGTTCAGCGAGCCGGCTTGTTTCACGTGCGTTCCCAGTATGTTACGAAGCGCCGCGTGGACAAGGTGCGTGCCCGTGTGATTGCGAATGATGCGTGCGTGGCGCTCCGCGTCGGCCACAACCGCTACGCGGTCTCCGACGTGTAAAGTTTCTTTGGCTACAACGCGATGCGCCACAAGTCCGGCGACTGGATAATACGCGCCGGTCACTTCCGCCAGAACTTGTGACCCTGAGTTGTCGTAGAACATTCCGGTGTCCGCTATTTGTCCGCCTGATTCGGCGTAAATCGCCGTTCGATCGAGCACGACTTCGGCGGATTCACCGGCTTTCAATTCATTGACCGGGCCATTTTTTCCAATGATGGCTTCGATGCGCGCGTCTTTGGCGGAAGTTCCGCGATAGAAGTCTTTCTCTGTTTTAAAGGTCTCCGCGATTTTCGCATATGCCGGACTCGCCGCTTCTTTACCCGCCCCACCCTTCCACGATGCGCGCGCGCGCGTCCTCTGCTCTTGCATAGCGCTATCAAATCCGGCTTGGTCGAACTCCAAACCAAAGTCGCGCACTGCATCCTGGATGCTGTCTAGTGGAAGTCCGAATGTATCGTAAAGCGTAAACGCAGCGGTTCCTGGGTAGACTATGTGGTCGCCCCGCTGCTTCATCTCACCGAGTCGTCGGAAAAGATCCGAACGCTGCTCCTTCCTCATTAGCTCGTTCCTTGTGGAAGTGTCGACGGGATTCGGCCGTTCCGCTTTGAGAAGGAGCATGTAAACACCGTCTTCAATGCGCCCGAGGCCTTCTTTCAGGGTTCGAGCGAACCGAGTCTCCTCGCCTCGAACTATTTCCCTAACTCGATCGGTGCTCTCAAGCAACTCCGGGTATGCACGACCCATTTGATCTCGCACGGTTGATACCAGGTCGTGGAGAAAAGGCTCCTCCTGACCGAGTAGCCGTCCGTGCTGAATGGCGCGGCGCATGATTTTGCGGAGGACGTAGCCACGGCCTTCGTTGGAAGGTATTACACCGTCAGTGATCAGAAATGTCGTCGCACGAGCATGGTCAGCAATCACCCGGAGGGAGGCAGCGCCGCCTTTGCCTTCTTCGAGTTTTTCTTCGCGGTTGAAATCTACGCCGCATAGTTCGGCGGCACGTTTGAGAAGCGGCAGAAATAAATCGGTGTCGTAGTTTGAGATGACGCGTTGGAGGACGGCGGCCGTGCGTTCCAGACCCATGCCGGTGTCTACGCAAGGGCGGGGAAGTAGAGAAAAGTCGTACCACGATACGCCGTTGTCATCCACGCCGGCTTGCCGGTTGTACTGCATGAACACAAGATTCCAAATTTCAACGTAACGGCCGCACTCGCAGGGGAATTTGCAGGCTGCGTGGCCTTCTTCCGAAGCTTCGATTCCCATGTCGTAAAAAATCTCGCTACACGGGCCGCATGGACCTGTGTCCCCCATTTGCCAGAAGTTATCCTTCATTCCCATGGCGAATATGCGTTCAGAAGGTATGCCCTCGGCGATCCAATACTTGTGAGCTTCGTCGTCGCGAGGAATGTCAGCGTGGAGAATTGTAGCCCCCTCGAAAATGGTCACGTAGAGTTTTTCTTTGGCCAAGTTGAACCATTCCGGAGATGTCACGAGTTCCCATGCGTAGGGGATGGCTTTTTCCTTGAAATAGTCGCCGAAGGAAAAGTTGCCCATCATTTCGAAGAAGGTGTGATGGCGCTTGGTGAAGCCCACGTTTTCGAGGTCGTTGTGTTTGCCGCCGGCGCGGACGCATTTTTGGGCGGTGGTGGCTTTGTTGTAGTCGCGCTTTTCGAGGCCGAGGAAGACGTCTTTGAACTGGTTCATGCCCGCGTTCGTGAAGAGTAGGGTGGGGTCGCCGTGCGGGACGAGCGACGAACTGCGGACGCGGCGGTGTCCTTTGCTCTCGAAAAAGCGGAGGAACATTTCGCGGATCTCGTTTCCGCTCATTTTCTTGGTGTCAAAAGGCGTCATGGGTTCGCGGATATCCTCGCTGTCGAGTGTTGGCTGAGTATGCGGCGTTGGTAAGACCGACAATTATGGCAGAGGGCGCGAAGGGCGGCAACGAAAGCGAAACGGGATAGGCGTTATCTGGCGCAAATGAGTTTTACAAACTGTCTCAATCGGGACAGCGGTACGGCCGAGCTATCGGTACTATTTAGCTGTATGGATGGGTGCGAAGGTGGCGCGTATCTCAGTGGCGGCGCCAAGAGAAAAGGAAAATCAGATGAAAATGAAACTATCGTTACTTGTGGGCGCGTTCTCGCTTGCGCTATTTATGGCTGGGTGCCAGGCGGCTCCAGCAGCTCCCGCGGCAGGACCAGCGGGACCGGCAGGTCCGCAGGGTGCAACCGGAGATCCAGGAAAAGACGCAGACCAGCGCCGCACGGAAGATGAGAGGCGCGCTGAGGAAGCAAGACGAGCGGAAGATCAGCGAATTACCGACGCGCGAGCACGGGACAGCCACGATACAGGTTGCCCGGACGGGCAGCATGTGGCTAGAGCGGCCGACGGAAGACAGAGCTGCGTTAGAGACTAAAGAGCTGGCGGGAATTTCCCAAAAGCAGGCTAAACGCGGTGCTCGCGAAACGAGCTGTAAGTAACGCTCAGAAACGCCACCGCGAGACTCGCATAGAGGCCCCAGTTGACTAGGATGCGGCCGATTTCGAGGATGCGATCAGGCGGATAGATGGCGTTCTGGATAGGGATCGTACAGAACTGACTTCCCAAGTCGAACGTCCAAGAACCAGCGACGAAAACCACGCTCGCCAATAGATAGAGCTCTGTCAGAATCCTGGAACTATCGCGGCCGAAGCCTAGGCTGAAGCGTGTCTGCCAGAGACCGAACGCGGCCGTCATGCATGCAAGGAAGAGATAGACCAGTGTGGGAGATGCTCCGCGTGAGGCGCCCATCGTGGAGGAATTGCCGGCTAAGGGAGAGCGGGATGGGCGTGGAGATAGATTTTGGGGAAGGTCGCCCAAGCGATGGCGAGAGCGGCGAACAGTCCGCTCACGATCCATAGTGCTACTTCTTCTAGTATTTTTGATTTTTCTAAAAGAGCCATGAGTAAAATCCCCTATTGCTTTTAGAGGGTGGTGATACGCCTGAGAGGCCTCATGGCAACTAGCCGAGCTTTTGCTTGAAGCCGTGGTAGATACTGTCCGGCACGTGCGGCGTTTTTATGTCATCGACGTACCAATTGTCGCCTCGCCTTTTCAGTTCGATTGTGCAGGTCGAGGACGTCCAATCCTCACTGCGGTCGGGATAGATTTTGACGGACGCGCCGATGACTGCGGTATCGCCAGTGGTGTTGTTAGCCGTGATGCTCGCCGAATTTACCAGGTTGTGTCTTAGAGCGGCATAAATCGCTGCGCTGCGCTGGTTGTCCAAAAAGAGCCTGGAAAATTTTTGCTCTTCTGGCGTCATTTTGTCTTTTCCCTGGAGCATGTGCGCATAATCGAGCCGGTCAGTCATTACTTCCTTGAGTCTATCGGCGGGTCCACCCTGATCGATCATTTGGAACATCAAATTGACGGTGGCTTCGGGAGTGGCCTGTTCTGGGCGAGCGGGTTCCCAAGCGCTGGCTTGCGAAGGAAAACAGTATTTCCATCTGGGGGCAACATAGCCGCCGATGGTGATGAGCAGCAGGGCCATGGTGATCCACGTCAGTTTTATCTTCATCTCCAAACCTTATTCCCCTGCCTCTCGGTGAATGCGCATCTCCGGCCCAATGTTGCTTATGCGTAAGCTGTACGAATGGCGGAGGGCCCGGGAGCCGAGGCGGGGCGATCGATGCCCCCACGCAGGGCTGATTCACAATAAGCAATCGACGTAAAACAAGGAACGCGCCCCGCCGATTGTGGCGCCCTTGAAGAAGATCCAAACCAATTGGCGCAAAGCCCAGGACGTGAGCAAACAGCTTTCGCCTTCTAAAGAAAGGAATGGTTGGGGGAACCAAATTCGCGGCGAAAAAGAACGGCTCGGGCGTACTGCTCCTGAGCCGCGCTTATTTTTGGTGGCAGATTAGGAAAGAAGCGCGTTACTCGCGACCTCCGCCGAAGAGCTGGAGAACGATACCGCTGGAGATCCAGTAGTTGTTCTGGTGAAGGTTTGTGCCGAAGGCTGTCCTGTAATAGTCCACGTCGAGCAGGCGAACTTCAATGTGGCGCGAGGTGTGCATGTCTATGCCGCCGCCCACTTTGTAGGAGATGCAGTTGGCGGAAGTGCTGTAGCCGCCGACACCACTGACGGTCGTTTCCGCGCGCGTGCCGCCCACCAGGCCTTCCACGAACGGGGTGAGACCCCAGTGGCTGACCCTGCGGATGAAATATCGCGGACCGTAGTGATTTCCGTAGAGGGTGTTTTTTGTGCCGCTTATGGTCGCGTAGCTATAGGTGCTGTCACCTGTGATTTGCAGCCAGGGCTTGAAATTCCATGCAAATGCGCCCATCGCGCCGTTGAAATTGCTCGCGGGATTCCCGTTGGAAAAGCGTGTGAAGGCGTAACCGCCATAGAGTTCGATGGCAAATGGTTTGCGTGCGCCCGGGTTGGGTTTCTCCCAGCTTTCGCGGACTCTGGGGTCACTGACGGCGGGCGTGACCGGAGCTGGAGCGGGAGCCGGGGCCGGCGGCGCAGGTTGTGCCGCTGCTGGCGCAGGTTGTGGCGATGCCGGGGATGCCGCTGCGGTATCGGGAGCCGTTGTTACCGCGGCTGATGCCGCTGGAACTGCAGGAGTATCGGTCGTCAGCGCCGGAACGACAGCAGCGTCCGTCTGCGTTGACGGGGCTGCCGGAGTCTGAGGCTGCGCCGGAGCGGTTGAGCTTGTTTGATCCGTGGTCGAAGTCGTCGTCGAGGCGCTTGCTTGCACTGCGCTGGCGGCGCCAGCGGCGTTCGCCGCGTCAGCAACTGCCGGTGCTGTTGCGGCCGGCGTTGCGGTAACTGCGGCTTCCGTATTTTGAGCCGCGGCAGGTTGTGCAGCAGTAACGCGTGCGTGCGCTTGTGGTGCTGGTTTCGGTTGGGCTGGTTTGTCGCCCGGAATTATGACTTTGGACGTGGCTTCCACCATTTTGCCGGTGTCGGGCTGGCGGACAGATGCCGCGACCGCACCGCGGTCCAACGAGATGTAGTTTGAGTAGATGTAGCCGATCTTCCCGTCTTTCGTTTCAATGCGCGAGAAGATGAAGCCGTTCAGCAATACTGTGAAGCGCTCGCCGCAGGCGACGGTGGCCACCTGATCGGGACTCTTGCGCGCTTTCGTAAAGACCGGCGTGTCATCAGCATGGCTGGAGCAATCGACGAAGCCCAGGTCGTCGGCGCGAGCGCCCGCGGCTGCAAGCAGGCCGCCTCCCAATAGAAAAGCAATCCGTTTAAAAGACATAGCCCCTCCTCGGCCCGGACACTCCGGACCCCCATTAGTGTTATCCAACGTGCGAGAGGGAACGGCAAACGGCCCAAGGTACAGGCAGTTCTTAAGGGGTACTGTACGAAGTGCCAGTCTGCGTTTTGGAGCGCTACGAGGGCTGTGGCTAGTCTTCTGTTTGGGATTCCACTTCGGGGACTTCTTCGCGCGTGAGGGATTTCAATTCGTGGCGGACTACGTCGGCGGAAAAGCCGGCGCGAAGGAGGCTGCGGTAAATGGAACTCATTTTGTTTTCGGTGATTTCGCCGCGAAGAGTCCGGAGTTTGCGATCAATCCGTTGGCGGACAATGGCGGCTTCGTCGGTTTCTTTTGCCGTTTCGGCAAGGGCGGCTTCAATGTGGCGGTCTGGGATACCCCGGTTGCGCAGTTCACGGGCGATACGGAATTTGCCCTGGCGGCGGATTTCGGTGCGTTGGCGGGCGAACTGTTTGGCGAAGCGTTCGTCGTCGAGCAGGTTGGATTTTTTGAGAAGTTCGATGACCAGCTTGATGAGTTCATCGTTGTCCGAGCGGCGGCCGAGATGCTGCTTCATCTCATGGACGGAGTAAGCGCGGCGCATGAGGGCGCGGACGGCGGTGTCGTAAAGCTCGGACTTGGCTTCGACTTGACGGGGTTTGGAGAACACGGAGGAAGCATAGAAGTAATGAAGGAACGAAGTAAAGGCAGGAATCGTTGAAGAGAAAAGAGGGAATGAAGGGAACCTTTTATTGGATTTTTGCGGCCGAGGAAGCGGCGCCGGTGGAGATAACGAAAGGCGAGGAAATGACGGTGGAGTGGGCCATAGGCACTTTGTGGCGATTCGGGCTTGTCTCGAAGTTGGCGTTGGCATCCACCGCGGCGACGATAGCAAAGACGTAGGTGCCGTCCGGCAGAGTGGAGGAGGTTTGCGTGGTGGCAAAGTTTCCGGCATCGAGGTAAAGCATTGTGCCGGCGGGGTCTGTCTTTAATCCGTAGATCTCCAGAAAATAGGCATAGGGCTGGCCGACGGAAGGAGGAGCCCAACTGAACTGGAGATTGGTGGTATCGAGCGTGGCGGTTTGGAAAAGGCTGCTGCCATTGAGCGTTGGCGACTGTACGGGCGTCACGAGCGGTGTAACGGGGCTGGTTGGAAGGAGCGTTGTTTCTTCGTTGGACACCAGGAAAGTATCGGTCACCGTCGAATTGGGGCGCGGCAGATTTATAGCGGAGACCTGACAGTGCTGAAATAAGCGCGGCCAGGCGTTATTTGCGGGCGAAGCGTTCGAAGTCGGCCATTTGGCGTTCCATTTCCTCGCGGGCGGAGTCGGCGGCGGAGCGGATGCCCTGAATGCGAAGCTGGAATTCGTCCGGGTTGGTGGAGCGGAGCAGCGCTTCTTCGAGGGTGATGAGCTGCTTGGTGTAGAGATCGAAGAGCGACTGGTCGAAGGTCTGCATGCCGTACTGGCTGGTGCCGGCGGCGATGGCGTCGTGAATGAGGCGGGTTTTGTCTGCGTTGATGATGCAATCGCGGATGTACGCGGTGGCGATCATGACTTCGACGGCGGGGACGCGGCCTTTGTCATCAGCGCGGCGGACGAGGCGCTGGGAGACGATGGCTTTTAGCGTGGCGGCAAGCTGCAAGCGAATCTGTTTCTGTTCGGGCGGCGGGAAGACCGCGATAATACGCTGAATCGTTTCGGTTGCGTCGAGAGTGTGCAAAGTCGAGAAAACCATGTGGCCGGTTTCGGCGGCTAGCAGGGCAGTGGAAATGGTCTCGAGGTCGCGCATTTCGCCGACGAGAATCACGTCGGGATCTTGACGGAGAGCGGCGCGCAAGGCGGTGGAAAAGTTTGCGGTGTCCACTTCGACTTCGCGTTGGTTGATGAAGCTGCGCTTGTCGCGATGAAGAAATTCGATGGGGTCTTCGATGGTGATGAGGTGATCGGAACGGTTGGCGTTGATGCGGTCGATCATCGCGGCCAGCGTGGTGGATTTACCGGATCCGGTGGTACCCGTGACGAGTACGAGCCCGCGCTGCTCTTCGCAAATTTTTCCGATGACGTTCGGGAGGTTCAATTCTTCGATGGTTCGAATTTTGGTGGGAATGACGCGGAGAACCATGCCCACGTTGCCGCGCTGCTGGAAAACGTTGACGCGGAAGCGGCCGAGGCCTGCGACGCCGTACGCCATATCCAATTCCGCTGTTTCCTTGAACTTTTGCTTTTGGCGATTGGTCATCATGCTGAACGCCATGGAGAGCATTTCTTCCGGCGTGATGCGGGGGACGTCGGTGAGCGGAGCGAGAAGGCCGTCTACGCGCAGATAAGGGTGGTTGCCTACTTTGAGGTGCAAGTCGGAGGCTTTGTTTTCAACGGCGCGCCGGAGAAGTTCGTCAATGCTAATGGCCATGAGGGTGTGAGCTCCGCGAAACTGCGACTAACAAGCGACGTTAGCACTCACGGAAGAAGTGCCGCAAGAAAAGCGGGGTAAGAGTTGCGCGGGAGGCACCTGCCCTATAGGACAGTTCGGCTTGCGAAGCACCGCTTTCTCGGGTTAGCTCGACTTCAAAGCGGCGAGCAGTTCCGCGAATTTTGATTCCGGATCTTTCGATCGGCGTCCGAAGCTGAACGTTTTTGGGCGGCGGAAGGGCCTGAGCAGAAGGACGGCGGGGAGATGATCGGGAGTGAATCGCGGGGGAATGGCGATGGGCCCAAAAGCCCAAAAGAGCCGGGCAGGGAGTGAACGCCAAGGCCACTGTTTGTGATTGGCGTAGTCCAGGAATATCAGGCGCTCTTGTGAGAGAGGAAGCTCTTGAAGACGAAAGGACGAGGTTAAAGCATCACTGCCGGAATTCTGGACGATAAGAACTTCTTGCCCCTTTTTGACAAGGCTGTAGGTGGCGGCCACGCAAAGGGCGAAATGGTATAGAACACCGAACGGCCATAGCACCACCCACAGCAAGATCACGGGAAGCCAGACTAGAAAGTTCAACAAATTGATGAGAAGCGACATAAGGAATGACAGCGGGGCGGCGCTTCGAAAGCGGCTAGGCCTTTTTCAGGTACAGGGAGTCGTAGAGAAAGCCGGCGAGGAAGCCGCCGGCGAGAGGGCCGACCCAATAGATGCCGTGATTTTGCCAATGCGACGAGGCCAGGGCGGGGCCAAAAGCGCGGGCGGGATTGAGGGCGCCGCCGGTGAATGGGCCGGCGATCATGATGCCCAGCACAATGCTGACGCCGATGGCAAAGCCTGCGACGGGCCTGAAGTTCGAACGTTCATCCACTGCGGTCGCGAAGACGGTTAGCACCAGAAAGAAGGTGGTGATGCCCTCGAGAATCATTCCGGAGAGACGCGTGAAATCGCGCGCGAACATGGGCGTGCCAAGAGCTACGGCGTGCCAGGTATCTTCGGGGATGACAGCCTTCAGAAGAAAGGCTGCGGCGACGGCTCCGGCGAGTTGGGCGATCCAGTAGGCGATCGTGTCCATTGTGTTCAGGCGCTTGGTGACCCAGAAGCCGATGGTGATGGCGGGATTGAAATGGCCGCCAGAGACGTGGCCCAAGGCGCAAACCATGATGGCGATGGCCAGGCCGTGGGCAACGGCGATGGGGAAGAGGCCGAGAGCGTTCGAAGCGTGAGGATACCAGTCCACGCAAATTGCGCCTTCGCCGAAAAAAACCAGAGCAAAGGTGCCGATGAACTCGGCTGTCAGCTTTTGCCCGAGGTTGTACATCAAAGAGCCTCCCGGCCGGGGAACGAAGTTTGTCCGCTATGACCGGAAAGGATTCTAGCCGGAACGCAAAGAGAAACGCCAGTCTTTCGGCGAACAGTTTGCGGACAGGTTTCGAGCGGCGGGGGCTGTGCGGAGGCACGCAACGGCAAAGAAGCCTCGTTCTTCTTTCGCGCGCGCGACTTGCGGATCGTCATTTTGTTGATGTAGCGCGCCACACAGCAAATTGGGCAAGCAGTTCCATGGCGCCTCCTACGCGATGGCGATCTCCCGTCGCGCAGAGATCCAACGAGAGCCCCCGCGTGGCGGCGAGAAGCAGTGTGGCTTCCGCGCGATCCACTTTGGACTTGCCGGGAATCCCCGCTTTCTCGACGAGCTTCTGCCAATAGGTCAGGGGATCTTCCAAAACGCCAGGGTATTTCAGGGGGTCTCGCAGCGCGCTGGCATAGATTTCGAAGACGAGCCGTAGGGCGGGCCTGGCTTGGGGAGCGCTGAGCCACTTCCAGTACCAGCGCAGGAACTGCGGAAGAGTGCGAGGCATTTTTCGCGTGCGGAACCAAGACTGGATGCGGGCGTCTTCGCGTTCGCGCAGGCCCTTCAGGACTTCGTGCATCAGTCCTTCGCGCGAGCGAAAATGATAGACGAGCATGCGGGCATTGGTTTTCAGGGCTTTTGCCAGCGGGCGAAGTGTCAAGTCTCCCAATCCATGTGAGATTACGTAGTCGATGGCCTGGTCGCGCAGCCTTGCGCGGATTTTTGGATTCTGCGGGCGTGCCATGGAAACCCCTTGTCCATTACTGTAACGAGTGTTACATTAACAAGGTCAGGCCGTAATTGCAAACCTCCCCGTGGACTCAGTAACGGCGCGCGGGGGAGTGGCTGAATAAGGAGAATCGTATGCGCAAGGTTTTCTGTTTGGCATCGTGGTTTCTTTTTTGCCTGCCCGTGATTGCACAAAATACGCAGCAGGATAAGAACAAGCAGGTGGCTCGAGGTTTTTTTGAACAAGTCCTCGACAAGGGTCGGTTGGAACTGTATGCGGAATCTCACGCCAAAGACTTCGTGGCCCACGCGGGTGACCGCGACGCGACGTTGGAGGAAGACATCGCTGCGGCCAAGGAGGAGCGCCAGGCGATGCCGGATATGCGTGTGACGGTCAACCAGATTCTCGGGGACGGAGATCTCGTCGCGGTTTACTGGACGGCATTCGGTACGAACACTCAGGCCGGAATGGGCTTTCCGGCTACTGGGAAAAAACTCCGGGTCGATGGCATGACCATGTTTCGTTTCAAAGCTGGAAAGATTTCTGAAGAGTGGAGCGTGTGGGACATGCTGTCTGTCTTGCGGCAGGCGGGTCTGGCGAAATGAGGCGCTAACGAAGCGGGAAGAATTTCATCTGGGACGGAAAGTGAACGTCAGTGTTTTGGGGAACGGGTTGCGAAACAGTTTCCGATCACGGTGTTCATCAAGAGGTAACGGTCCTCAGCTTGGACCTTGGCTGTAAGCAAACCAACGATCACTCAATTTGCGGAAGGAGTATGCCTCATCGCCTGGCTCAAAGGGATGTTCTCCGGACGATTGTGAAGAGGAGCACGGTAGGTAAACGTGTTTCGGGCCGGGACCACAATAAAGGAAGCCCGCCGAGGTTCCACGATTCAACAGACCGAATGAGCTGACTATGACAAAGGCGTCCTTCGTTTCGGGGTCACGTCGAATACCTTGCGTAATGTTGTTCCGGGCGAATAGACGCCGGTATTCTTCCCAACGTTCTTGTGTAATACCCGTTTTGGGGCTGTATTCCAGGTACTGACCCGTACGGGTCGCGAGCCAGGAGGGTTCAATAGAGATAAGTTGTGTGTCGTGGTCAGACATTGAAATGATAGTTTCGGGGTCGGGGCGCTGATTTGGGAACCGCCTTGTAAGGGCAATAATATACTTGGCTAACCAAATCTGCTAAGATGGTCCTGCCGTGACAGGGCGTTAGGCGTCGAGACCGAGTTCTCCAATTCTCGTTGTTTCGCTAATAAGTGTTCCCAAACGCCTTTTAGAGTTACCGTAGTCAGTAACAAGTCTCCCACGAGCAATCATTTCTTCTTCAACGGTCATGAAATACCCCTCCAAAAATAAAAAAGCTCGCGGAAAAATGGGCTGGATAGCGCGGCCCGATTTCCGCGAGCGATGGGCGTAGTATCGGCTATTTACTTTGTGAAATCAAGATTTTAATGGCCCTTCTCCTCTTCATATTCGACGTTGATCGCCTGACTCTTAAAGGTCGTAACTGGACCTAGATTTCCTTCCATCTGCCCAGTTATGGATACTTCTTTGTGTTTGTAGTCGATATTGGCTTCGTAAGTTGTTCCAGCGAACAGTTTGAAACACTTGTCCCATTTCCATCGCACCTTGCACACCATCGTCAGATGAGCGATTGTGTGTGGACCTGTCCGATATTTAATGTAACTCGTTGTGTCGGAATAAGTATGGGAATCCCCATCGATAAATTTTGTCCATTGGACCGTTTCGCTATCCTTTTCGGCAATTACTTGCTCTGCATCGCCCTTCTTCTTAGATAGAGCGCCACTGGCAGAGAGCAAGACCAACATTACAATCAGAATGGCTTTCCGAATCATGCTCGCCTCCTGGTGGGATTAAATCACACCCCCGGAACGATATATACTCTCGTTATGGCGTGGTAATCTCATGAAATGTTCGAGTCCTCAAAACTCAAGGTCAAAGGGGCCGAAAAGCACATCTTTGATTTGCACGGGCTGCTTCAAACCGTTCCGAGAGAGCCCAATTTCGGCGCGTGTCAACGACGTTGAGACACATGCTCACGGAATTTAGTGAGTTTTTCATGTTAGTGGGACTGGTTTGTTGATCCACGCCTCGGTGGGTACGGCGGGAGGTCTCGGAGCGCTTCG